>OFEJ01000024.1_pt1 | contig 49371 bp, 48 predicted proteins | sample 1521051 | NCBI WGS metagenome assembly OFEJ01 (sample SAMN06268701, study PRJEB24108) | sediment metagenome | isolation source: Joseph's Coat, Yellowstone National Park, Wyoming, USA | place: USA:Joseph's Coat, Yellowstone National Park, Wyoming, USA | reverse complement strand
CGGATAATTCAAAACCTTGAGGGGGTCTCTTCCCCCCTCAATCAAGAACTTTTGGAGGAGCTCTTTGAAGGTTTCAAGGTAAGGGAGGAGAACTTCGGGAAGAAGGTTTATTTTTATAGCCCTGGCTTTAAGCACTACCAAGTGGAGGACTTTTACGTAGCCACTGGTCCAAAGTTTGTGGATGTTTCCATAACGGGTAAAAACTGCGAGCTTATGTGCGACCACTGTGCGTCCAAAATCCTCTGGCACATGATCCCCGCTACCACACCGGAGGAGCTAAAAAGGGTTGGAGAGGAGCTAAAAGCCAAAGGCATTGAAGGCATATTAATATCGGGCGGTTCCAACAAGGACGGAGTGGTAGAGCTCTACCCTTTCTTTGAAGCCATTGCCTATCTCAAAAAGGAGCTGGGATTGATAACCACCTGTCATGTGGGACTTGTAGATAGGGAACTGGCAAAGGGTCTAAAAGAAGCCGGCGTAGATGCAGTACTTATGGATGTGATAGGAGATGATAGGACCATAGCGGAGGTCTATAAACTGCCCCATAAGTCTGTGAAAGATTACGAAGAATCTTTGGCACTTCTTAAAGAATACAACCATAAGATAGTGCCCCATGTGATCATTGGACTCCATTATGGAAAGATCTTGGGTGAATACAGGGCAATAGACATGATCTCCAAGTTTGATCCAGATGGTCTGGTTTTGGTGGTAGTCATGCCTTACTACGGAAAGGCAAGGTTCCAACTTTTACCCCCACCTACGCCGGAGGAGTGTGCAAAGGTCTTCCTGCATGCAAGGTTGAAACTATCAAAGACGCCGGTGGTGATCGGCTGTGCAAGACCCGCAGGTCCTGAGAGGATCAAGATGGACCTCTATGCCCTTTATGCGGGCGTCAATGGTATAACCTTCCCTGCAGAAGGTATTTTGACCCACGCTAAGGAGATAGGTTTGGAGCCAGTTATATCTCCAAACTGTTGCTCAACGGTAATACTGCCTATAAATTAATAAGCATGCAGATGAAGGTTTTTGACTTAGACACCGCAAGAGAGACCTTGGTTGTAATCAAGCCTATAGTGGAAGAGATAAACACCAAGAGAATGGAGCTAACGGAAGCTTACGAAAGGCTTCAGGAGGAGCAGGACCCCCTTGAAAGGATGTATCTTGAATCCCACATAAGGGACCTGGAATCGGTAATAGACTCCCTTTTTAGAAAGATAGAGGCACTGGGCGGAGTGATAAAGGGTATAGACCCCATACTGGTGGATTTCTTGAGCTTTCATAAAAACAGATACATCTGGCTCTGCTGGAAAGAAGACGAAGATACCATAATGTACTGGCATGAGCTGAACGAGGGCTTTGCGGGTAGGAAACCAATAACCCTTTTGGAAGAGGATATGCTATAATTTAACCGCCTCCCTTGGAGGTAAAGGAGGTGGAACATGAGGAAGTTAATTTTTGTATTTCTAAGCCTTTTTATCTTTTCTACCATCACATTACCCGAACCCTCTTTGGCTGCAACCCATCATAAACAAAAAAAGGTGTATGTAAAGTCTTCAAAGAAGAAAGCGGGTAAGCAAAAGAGGAAGGCAAAGGTTAGATACTCCCACCACATAAACAAACCACAGGAGGGAGACCTTTTAAAGCTGGAGGGTATGGTAAAGGACCTGAATGAACAGTGAACAACTAAGGCTCATAGAAGAGCTAAAGATAAAACAGGGGGATACCTGGAGAGTTTTGAAGATAATGAGTGAATTTGTGGAGGGGTTTGATACCCTCTCCCATGTAGGTCCTGCGGTTACCTTCTTTGGAAGCTCTCGATTAAGTCAGGAAAACGAGATTTACAAGCATGCATACAGAACCGCCTTTATGCTCGGAAAGCTTGGCTTTCATATAATCACCGGTGGTGGTCCGGGGATCATGGAAGCGGCAAACAGGGGAGCCTATGACGCAGGAACTGTATCTGTGGGTTTAAACATACAAATTCCCACAGAGCAAAAACCCAACAAGTACCAAAATATATCTTTAAAGTTTGAATACTTCTTTGTGCGTAAGGTTATGCTGATCAAATACTCCATGGCTTACGTGATCTTTCCGGGAGGGTTTGGCACCTTTGATGAGCTCTTTGAGGCGCTGACCCTCATGCAAACGGGTAAAGTCTACAGATTTCCCATAATCCTCTATCACACTCCCTTCTGGCGACCTTTGCTGGACTATATGAAGAACACTATGGTAGAGTTTGGAGTGATAGATAAAGAAGATATAGAGCTTATGAAACACGCCAACGCACCGGAGGAGGTAGTTCAAATAGTGCTACGGGAAGCCAAAGATAAGCTAAAGCTTTTGAAGAAAGAGGACCCACTTAATCCCTTGGTAGAGAAGTTGGATAAAATCTTAAAGGATGTTTAAGTTACTTCATATATCAGACTTTCATGCAGGAAAAACTTTGAACAGAGTATCAAGGAACGAGGATTTGGCTTATGCCTTAGAACAGGTCTCGGACATATGTCTTAGTGAAAGGGTGGATGTTTTACTGATTTCAGGGGACATCTTTGACAAAGCGGTTCCCGATTACTCCGCAGAAGGTATAGTCCTTGAGTTTTTGACAGAGTGGGCAGGAAGGGGCATAGAGGTGGTGCTTATAGCGGGCAACCACGATAGCTACGATAAACTGAGGGCTTATGCAAGCATCAAAAAGTTGGGGAGGTTGCATATCTTTGACAGACCAAGCCCAAAGGTGGAGGATATGGTCTTTCAATACAAAGACTTAGCTATTGCGTGCCTGCCCTATCCCAGTGAAAGGCTCCTGACCACCACCTCGGAGGATGCCCACAGAAGCTACTCTCACAAAGTAGCCCAGTATCTAAAAGCCTTGGCGAAGGCGGTGGAAGGCTATAAATACCGCATCCTCCTTGCCCATCTCATGGTAGAAAAAGGGAAGATCGCTGGCTCAGAAAGGGAGGCAAGCGTGAGCAGTTTTTATGCCATAAGACCAGACCAAATACCCGATAGCTTTCACTATGTGGCCCTTGGACATCTCCACCTTAACCAAAGAATAGAGTCAGCCATCCCACCCACTCACTACTCGGGCAGTCTTTATCAGATAGATTTTTCCGAGAAGGACACAAAGAAGTTTGTTAATTTGATAGTTCTGGAGGAGTTTGGAGCAAAGGTGCAAGCTCTGGAGCTTTCCCTATACAGACAGCTAAAGGAGGTTAGGATAGCAAAGGGTCAAAGCATTGACAAGGTTCTGGATGAAATAAAGGATCAAAAGGCACTCTTTAAAGTGATATTGGAGGCGGACATAAAGGACCCAATGCTCAACCTAAAAACCCAAAAACTGCATCAGGTACTGGGTGAAAAGCTTGTCTTTTTAAGTTTGGAACTGCCCGAGAGTAGCTCCAACGATCTTCCCATAGAAGTGGAAGGCTTGGACCTTTTGCAGATTTACAGGGCATACTACAAACAGAATTACAATCAAGAACTACCCGAGGAGATAGAAAGAGAAGTTTTTCGCTTGTTGAACGAAGTTCAGCATGAGACCCATCAGGCTTGAACTGGAAAACTTTACCATCTTTAGAGGAAGGCACAGCGTAGACTTCTCGGGGCTCAGATTTTTTATCATTCAGGGTAGGACGGGGGCAGGAAAGACAAGTTTAATAGACGCCATGTGCTATGCCCTCTTTGGAAAAGTGCCAAGACACGGAGATAGAAGAGACCTCCACGAGCACCTGATTTCAAAAGGAACAGACCATATGAGGGTATTCTTGGAGTTCTCCGTCAGGGACAGAAGGTATGCCATTGAAAGGGCTGTGAGGAGGGGAAGGGGTGAGGTAAGATTCTGGGAAGGGAACAAGCTTAAGAATGTAAGGGCAAACGAGCTTCCTGAGCTGGTCAAAAAGGTATTAGGAGTTGATTACGATACTTTCACCAAGGTTATACTTTTGCCACAGGGACAGTTTGATAGGTTTTTAAAGCCCGAAAGACCACAGCAAAGGAGGGAAATTCTAAACAAGCTCTTGGGTGTAGATACCCTTATTGAGAAAATGGCAGAGTTGATAAGGGAGACAAAAAGACAGATTGAAAACCGTTTGGAGAGTATAACCGCATCCCTGCGTGAGCTCAGCTTTGCCACAAAAGAGGAGCTTGAGAGGGTAAACAAAGAAATCGTCCTTTTGGAAAAGGACCTTAACCTTTTGGAAGAAGAGAAAAAGAAGCTACAGGAAAGGCTCAATGTTGCATCCCACAGGGACCGCCTCCAAGGAGAGCTTGCAGAGTGCCAAAGACAGCTCGCAGAACTTCTTGAAAAGGCAGAGAAGATGGAACAGCTTGAGAGGGATCTTCAGGTGATGGAAGAGCTAAGCTCCTACGCTCCCTACGTGGAAAGTTTTAAGAGTCTTTCCCAAAGGGAAGAACAGGAGATAAAGGAAATAAAGAATTTAAAGGAGAAGCTTGCCAAACTTTCCCATCAGAGGGAGCAGTTCCAAATACAGTTGGAAAAATACCGCCAAGAGTGGGAAAGATTGGGCGAGTACGATGTGCAAATAGAACAACTAACAAAGGATTTAGAAAGGTTAAAAAACGCCCTTGAAAAACACAGAGAAAGAAACCAAAAGTTAGAAGAGTTGGAGAGGGTGGAGGAAGAGATAAAGACTTTGGAGGAAGATATCAAAAATCTAACTGAGAGAATAGACAGGGGCGAAAGATACATAAAGGAGCTAAGGGAGAAGATAGAAGATTTAGAGGAAAAGCAGAAAAGACTTTTGGAGCTTAATCCCATAAAGATAAAGCTTGATGAGGTAAGGAGGGAAAGGGAAAGTTTAGAACTTCTTAAAAAAGAGAAGGAGGGCTTGGAAGAACAGCTAGAAAAAATCAGGGAGGACATAAAAGAGAAGGAAAGCTCCCTTATTCGTTTTCATGTGGAACACATAAGGGCACACCTAAAGGAGGGGGACCTTTGCCCAGTGTGTGGCAACGTAATTGCCCAGCTACCTCCCACCGAGCCCTCTGAGAACTTTGAAACCATCAAAAGGGAACTGGATAAGCTCAAAGCCCTTGAATCTGAGCACCTTGAGAAAAAGGCAAGAATAGAGAGCAAGCTTTTTGCCCTGGAGGAAAAAGAGAAGGAGCTAAGGCAACTGCTAAATGAATGGGAGGAGGAAGAGAGGTTTGAAGAGGAATATAGGGAGCTACAAAGGTCCCAAGCTGAACTGGAGGAAGGTAGAAGAAAGCTAAAACAGGCAGAGGAAAAGCTTGAGAATTTAAAGAAGGAGCTAAGCGCCAAGAGGGAAAGGCTATCCACTCTGGAGGGTAAAAGAGAAAAATTGCAAACCTCAATAAAAGAGATAGAGGAGCATTTAGCGATAGAAGGATTTTGGGAAGTTAAAGAACAGGATATAAGGGAAAAACAGGTCCAGTTAAAAACCCTCAAAGACAGAAGGGATATGATAAGAAACAACTATACCACTATCTCCGAACAGCTAAGGATCGTAGAACTGGAGGAGAAAAGGGTCCAAACCGCCCTTTCAGAAAGGGAGAGGAATATACAAAGCCTGAAGGAGGAAAAGGAAAGGGTTGCCAAAAATTTGGAGCCGGCCATAAAGAAGTTTGGGCTCGGAACAGTGCAAGAGCTGGAAAAACTCATAAAACCCAAGGAATACATAGAAAGGCTAAAGCAAGAGTTGGAAGATTACAAAAGGAACGTTGCCCTGTTGGAAGAAAAAGAGCAGAGGCTAAAAGAAGAACTGAAGAACTTTGAGGGAGTAGAACCTACCCAAGAGATAAAGGCTAAGATGCAACAGTTAGAAGAAGAGTACAAAAACAAAAGTGTTCAGCTTGGACATTTAAGGGAACAAAAAACGCGCATAGAGGAAGGGTTAAAAAAGAGAGAAGAGCTTTTGAAGGATCAAGAGGAGCTTCAGAGGAAGGAGGGTATATACAGAATCCTTGAAAGGGACTTTAGGGCAGACAGGCTTCAGGAATTTTTAAGTCAGATCATGCTCCAAAAGATCATAGCAAGGGCCAACTTCTACCTGCAAAAATTCACAGCCGGTGCCTACGAGTATGACTTAGAAGGTTCAGACATACTGGTAATAGACAGGCTCTCCGGACACAAAAGAAGCGTAAGCACCCTGAGCGGTGGAGAGACCTTTTTGGCGAGCCTCTCTTTAGCCTTTGGAGTAAGCGACATAATATCCAAGAATGCACCCATAGAGAGCCTTTTCATTGATGAGGGTTTTGGTAGCCTTGACAGGGAAACGAGGGAAGAGCTATCTCAGTTTTTTGAAATGATAAAACTCAATGCCAACAGGATGGTGGGAATCATAAGCCATCTGGAGGATCTGGCGGAGAAGTTTGACCAACGCATAGAAGTGGTAAGGCGAGGAGATAGGTCCTTTGTAAACGTGATAGTGTGATAAAATAAAGAACTCATGATAACCAGGGTAGGCTGGAGTATAACCCATCAGGAATTTACCATCACAGACTATTACTACTTTTCAATCCTTCAGAGGGAGGCAGAGAAACACAACATAATCATAGAGGAGGTGGATCGTTGGGAAAAGCTAAAGGACTATGATACGATAGTGTTCAACTATCCGGAAATTCCCTTCACTGAAAAGGAGGCGGAGGAGGTGGAAAAGTGGGTTTGGGAGCTTGGAAAAAAGGTCATACTGGGCGGATACTATAAAAACGAGGATCACATAGCGGACACCTGCAACACGTTGGCAAGAAGGTTCGGCATGGAGCTAAACCCAGATGAGGTGATTGACGAGGTAAACAACCACAACGGAGAAAAGTATTTTGTAGTAACCTCAAAAATTAGAAGATACAACAAGAATCAAAAAAACGAAGTTAATGTAGAAAAAATCATGCTCGCATGCAGTGCGTCCATAAAGCCACTCATGCCCGATATAAAGGTGGTGGTCAGAGGAGAAGATACCGCAGTCTCCAACATGGGCAACTACACCTTGCTTATTGCAGAGCAGATAGCGCCCACCAGCGGTGGTTACTTTTGCCTCGCTGGTACCTGCGTCTTTTGGGACAATTACTCCATAACCCTATACAACAACCTTGAATTTTCTTTGAACCTGTTGAGACACCAAACTCCCTTGCCAACCCAATCGGGCAAGCAGGTAATCTTTGGCCTATAATAAAATCAAAACTAGGAGGAAGGTTTTTCCAGTGAAGGCACAAGAATGGATAGAAGGACTGCCAGAACAGTTCGTTGTGTATGAAATTACTTCTATATCTCCCAGTGCGTACAAGGGGATTGTCTTTACCGGAATGGGTGGCTCTGGAATTGTGGGGGATGTGTTAAAGCTCTTTTTAGAAAAGGATGGAGTGGCGGTTCCTGTTATATCTCTGAGGGGTTATGAACTGCCTCCTTATGTGAGGGAGGGTTGGCTTTTGGTGGCTATCAGCTACAGCGGAAACACGGAAGAGACCCTGAGCGTGGCGGAGGAGGGAATAGAAAGGGGCTTAAAGGTTGTCTGCGTCAGCTCTGGGGGGAAGCTAAGGGAGATAGCCCAAAGGGAAGGTTTAGACTTTGTGGCGGTGCCCTCTAACTATGCTCCACGCTACGCCTTTGGCTTTATGTTATCGGCAGTTATGAGCTTGTTTGGGAAAAAGGATCCCATAGAGAGAATAAGAAAGCACTTGGAAGAGAGCAAAGGGGAGATAAAGGAAACCGCTTACCGCATTGCTCAAGTTATTCAGAATTACATTCCCATAGTTTATGGCACACCACTAACGGAACCCATAGCCTTCCGATGGAAAACTCAGATCAACGAAAATTCCAAAACCCTTTGCTACACCGCCACACTGCCCGAGCTCCATCACAATGAAGTGGTAGGACTTGACAATCCAATAACAAGGAACCTCTGCCACTTTATCATGCTGTGGGATCCAGAGGACCATCCTAGAGTTAAAAGGAGGGTTCAAATTACAGAGGAACTCTTTAAAGAGTTGGGCTTGGCACCCATAGTGTTACAAGGCAAAGGAGCTACTTTAGAGGAGAGGCTTTTATATCTTGCTTACCTTGAAGATTGGGTTAGCTTCTATTTGGCAGAATTTTATGGCTATGATCCACTACCCGTTAAGGTAATAGACCGAATAAAGGAAGCATTAAATGAATGAACTAAACTGGATAATCTTTGGCTCTGTAGTCCTCCTTGCCCTGTTTTTGGACCTGTTTGTTTTTCACAGAAACCCACATAAAATATCCGTAAAAGAATCCCTGATTCTGTCTGCCTTTTGGATCGGAGTTGGTCTTGCCTTTTCTGGGTATGTATATTACACGAAGGGAACCCAAGCCTTTTTGGAGTATATAACGGGCTATTCCCTAGAAAAAGCCTTAAGCTTGGACAACATATTCGTGTTCATTCTTATATTTTCCTACTTTAAAGTGCCAGAGGAGTTCAGACATAAGGTACTCTTTTGGGGAGTTTTTGGGGCAATAGTCTTTAGGGCGATCTTTATCTTTGCGGGCATTGAACTTATAGAGTTCTTCCACTGGGTAATTTACATCTTTGGAATAATCCTTATCATCTCCGCTATAAAGCTTCTGATTACAGAGGAAAAAGAATTTCACCCAGAAGAAACACTGGTCTACAAAATAGCCAAAAGACTCATACCTTTGAAACCTACCTACGAAGATGGAAAATTCTTTGTAAGAGAGGGCAACAAGCTCTATGCTACACCACTGTTTTTGTCCCTTCTCTTTGTAGAAAGCTCAGACATTATGTTCGCCATTGACTCGGTGCCCGCCATACTTGCCATATCCAAGGATCCTTTCATAGTCTATACTTCAAACATCTTTGCCATATTGGGGCTCAGGTCCCTTTACTTTGCTGCATCTGCAATCTTGCCACTCTTCCACTTTTTACACTATGGGCTCTCTTTCATCTTAGCCTTCATTGGCGTAAAAATGCTGATCTCAGAGTTTTATAAAATACCGGTTTTTGTGTCTTTGCTTTTGATCTTCAGCGCCATATTCATCTCGGTGGTGGCGTCTTTATTAGTTAAGAAGAAGCCTTCTCAATCATAATCTTTTGCACCCTTTTTTCGTCTGCTTGAACCACTTTGAAAATAACACCCTGGATGTTTGTCTGCTCTCCTTTTTTGGGGATTCGCCTCAGATGATAGATCAAAAGTCCCGCTACGGTGGAGTAAGGTCCCTTAGGAAGTTCCACGCCCAAAAGCCTTTCAAGGTCTTCTATCTGAAAACGCCCATCCACAATCCACTTATCCTTTTCTATCTCTACGACCCGATCCTCTTCCAGCTCCTCCCGACCCAAGCCTCCCATAAAGAAGGAAGATAGGTCATCAACGGTAACAATGCCCAAAACCACTCCCAACTCATCTACCACTATTCCCATACCCTCCTTGGTGTTTTTGAAGGTCTCAAGGGCTTCTTGCAAAGACGCAAACTCAGGAAAGACTGCAACTGGTCTAATAAAGTTCTTTATGCTAAGGTTCCTTCCATACCACTCCGCCAAATCAAACATGTCTACATATCCCACAATCTCATCCACCCTGCCCCTATAAACGGGCAGTTTTTTGTATCCGCTCCTTTTCATCTCTGCTACTGCCTGCTCTACGGTGGCGTTTTCACTGATCATGACCACCTGGTGGATGGGCTTTAACACCTCCGAAAGGTAAGTATCCCTCGCAGACAGTAGCTTTACCGCAAGCCTTAGCTCCTCTCCTTCCGCGAGCTCCTCTCCCATTGCCAACAGGTCCTTTCGGGAAAGCTTTTCCCTAGATAACCCTTCTAATCTTTTGCTCAATTGCCTACTCAGAACCCTAACCGTCTTAAGAATAGGCAAAAGAACCCTTTTTAGCTTGCTCAAAAACCAGAGGCTGGGCACCAAAACTTTTTCTGAGTGTTTGTGAAATAGACCCTTTGGAACAAATTCGCCGAAAATAAGAGTAAATATCACAAGGGTGACAGAAAATAGCACCTCCAAACCCGATAAGAACTTAAAGGTCTCCGCCAAATTGAAGATTATCAATGTGTAAAAGGTAGTGGCAAGAACTATGCTAACGGTGTATCCAAGCATTGCTAGGGTTATGTAATCCTCTGGATTTTCGTAAAAATCCATCAAAAACTCATACTTGGTCTTTTTGTACAGGGCAAAAATTCTACTTCTGTCTGTCTTTACGAGGGCGATCTCTGAGCCAGAAAATATTCCCTCCAATATAACAAAGAAAACCACCGCAAACAGTAGCCCTAAGATTTCCATCCTACCACCACCCTATCCTGCCCCGAGTAATCTTTGAAAATTTTAGGGGAATAATCCTTAAGCAGTTCTCGGACTATCTGCCCTTGGTCATGCCCTATTTCCAAAACAAAAAAGCCGTTTTCTTTGAGAAAACCTCCCACCTGCTGGGCAAATCTCTCGTAAAACTCCCAACCCTTTTTGCCACCTATTAGGGCATCTTTACCCTCCAGCTTTACGCCTTCGGGTAGAGTTTCCCAAAGTTCCTCCGGTATGTAAGGAGGGTTAGAAACCACAAAATCAAAGCGAAGGCTTTTTACAGGTTCAAAATCTTTACCTTGCAAAAGTTTAAGTCTTTGGGAAACACCGTAGTTCTCTGCATTTATCCTTGTGAGTTCTAAAGCCTTTGGGTTTATGTCTGTGCCATACATAAACAACCTTTCCCTTTCTAAAAGCAGTGTAATGGCAATGCAACCGCTTCCCACTCCTATCTCTAAGCCTGTGTAATCCCTCTGGGAATCCAACAGCTCCAAAGTTTTCTCCACCAAAAGTTCTGTTTCGGGTCTTGGGATCAAAACCCCCTCCACCACCTTAAAGGTTCTTCCATAAAAGTCCCACTCTCCAATAAGGTATTGCAATGGATAACCTTCCTCAAGCTTTTTTATGGATTTTTCGTACTCTTCCAAGAGCTGAAGGGGGACCTCGTCCTCCATTTTCAGGTAGAGCTCAGGGGGTTTTACCCCCAGAAGGTGTGCCAGAAGGAGCTGTCTGTCCCTTTGGGACACTTTGCTGGGTCTGAGTATTAGGTCCTTTACCTTCATTTTCCAAAAGAGAAGCTCTCTTTGAAGGGTGGAAAAAGCTTATAAGCAGGGCTATACCCATGAGCATAAAGCCAAGCCAGTAGGTCGCTTTGGTAAGTATAGTATCCACGCCACCGGGACCAAAGACCCCCTGCCCCATACCACCGAAAGCGCTACCCACATCTCCCCTGCCCCTCTGCATCAAAACCACCACTATGAGGAGCAGGGCAACCATTATAAAAAGCACTGTCAGAAGGTAATACATGGAAAAAATTATAATCCCTTGCTCACCCTTACCCAAAGCTGGATATATCCCTGCTTGAGTTTATACCGGTTTATAAGAAGCCTGTTCTTGAACTGTTTGGGAACTCTGGCGTACTCCTCTGTTTTGGTTATAGCTTCCCAGAGGTTCAAAAATACATGCTCTCCTTCCCTTTGAAAGGGTCCCTTTTGCAGGAGCTCCTCCAAGCCTTTTTCGGTCATCACCGTAAGTCCTATTGCCCTTATATCCGGCTGTTCGTTTTTTACACTCTGCGCGTCCTCCTTTAAGGGCACCTGCACTTCCCTTGAAAAGATAAATCCCTTCTTTTTAAAGCCAACCCTCAGTAAGCCATCAATCACCTCAAAGTTTAAGCCCTTAAAGGTTTCGTTCAAAAGCTCCTTAGGGACTTTTACCTCAATCTCTGCATCTATGAGATTACCCAGGTTTATAAGGTCCTCGGAAAATATACCCATAGTGTTAAATATAAGTGGAGACGAGGGGATTTGAACCCCCGACCTCCTGCTTGCGATGCAGGCGCTCTCCCACTGAGCTACGTCCCCTAAGAACGTATAATGATTTTAATGCATAATATAGCCACAGAGGAAGTCCTGAAAGAGTTAAACACCTCTCCCTTTGGTCTTCTCCAAGAGGAAGCGGAGAAAAGATTAAAGCTATATGGGCTCAACGAAATAGAGGGGAGGAAAGAGAGCGCCTGGGCGATCCTGCTGAGGCAATACACCAATCCTTTGATTTTGATCTTGGTGGTGGCAGGCTTTTTGGCTCTTTTACTTGGAGATTGGAAAGATTCTGCAATCGTCTGGGGGCTCGTTCTCGTAAACGGTCTTATAGGCTTTTATCAGGAGCTAAAGGCGAGGGCTTCAATAGAGAGCCTAAAGAAGCTAACAAGGCAAAAAGTGATTGTCATTAGAGATGGCAAAGAGACAGAGATAGACGCAGTCTTTTTGGTGCCCGGAGACATAGTGCTTCTATCGGAGGGGGATGTGGTGCCCGCAGACTTAAGGCTCCTGGAAGAGGTGGGTCTATTGGTGGATGAATCACTTTTAACGGGCGAATCGGTGCCCGTAGAAAAATACTCCCATGTTGTTTTACCGGAGGACACTCCTCTTTACGAAAGGGTCAATTGCCTATATAAAGGCACGGTAGTGGTTGGGGGAAAGGCTAAGGCTGTTGTTTTTGCTACGGGAAGACAAACCCAAATGGGGCTTATGGCGGAAAAGCTTGAAGAAAAACCTCCGGAGAGCCCCCTAACCCTTGCCCTAAGAGATTTTTCCAAAAAATTGGTGGTAGGATTGGTGCTCATTCTCTCCACCCTGGTTTTAATAGGTATAGCCCAAGGCAGGAATTGGGAATTCATTGTGTTTTTTGCAGTAGCCCAGCTCGTTTCCGCAGTGCCGGAAGGACTTCCCATAGTCATAACCATAGCCCTTGTGATAGGTGCCATAAGGCTTGCCAAAAACAACGTTTTGGTCAGATACCTGCCCGCGGTGGAGACTTTAGGTAGTGCCACCTTCATATGCTCTGATAAAACTGGCACCATAACGGAAGGAAGGCTGAGGGTGGAAGATTATATCGCTTTGAACGAGGAGGAGCTATTTTTATGTTCCGCCTTATGCAACGATTCGGATGGCAAAAAAGGAGATGCGGTAGACCTTGCCCTCCTTGAGTGGTTGGATGAGATGGGCTTTAACTGGTTAGGCATAAGAAGTATCTTTGAGAGGGTTTGGGAGCATCCCTTTGATACCAAAAGAAGGTTGATGGCGGTGGTAGTAAAAAGTGGGAAAGGCTACAAACTATACATAAAAGGGGCTTTTGAAAGCCTTTCAAAGCTTGCGAGCAATACCCCAAATGTTTTACAAGAAAAACATGATCATATGGCGGAGAGGGGGCTAAGGGTTTTAGCCTTTGGACACGCAGAGCTTGAACAAATTCCAGAGGATATAGATAGCGTAAAAATTGAGTTGATTGGGTTGGTGGGCTTCTTAGACCCTCCTAAAAAGGGTGTGAAGGAGGCGGTGGAGCGGGCAAAGAAGGCAGGCATAAGAGTGGTCATGATCACTGGGGATAATCTGCTGACTGCAAAGGCGGTGGCAAGTATGGTTGGTATCTACCAAGAGGGAGATGTTGCTATAGAGGGAGCTTCTCTTGCAAACTATTCAGACGCTGAGCTCTACGAACTTTTAAAACGCACCACCGTGGTGGCAAGGGCTCTTCCGGAGGACAAGTATCGGATAGTTAAGGTCCTTCAGTCCCACGGAGAGATCGTGGCGGTAACGGGCGATGGAGTAAATGATGCACCAGCCCTGAGGGTGGCAGACTTGGGCGTGGCGATGGGCTCCGGTGCTCAGGTCTCAAAGGATGCGTCTGCCATGATCATAACAGACAATAATCTAACGGTTATAGTTCAAGCTATAATGATAGGTAGGTTAATAGCCCAAAACATAGCCAAGGTTATAAGATATCTCCTTTCTGCCAGCGCCTTTCAGATAATTTACAACAGCTTAGCCATCATTTCCGGAATGCCTTTACCACTGTATCCCACCCACATACTCTGGATAAACTTGGTTACCGATGGCGTAATAGACAAGGCTTATCCCTTCACCAAGTATGAAGGAGACCCAACCACAGAAAAGCCTAAAAGACCTCAGGAGATTTTCCTGGGGAAGAAGCAGATAATTTACATGCTCTATACAGCCATAATCTGTGCCCTTGGGCACTATTTACTCTTTAGCTACATAGTGGCTAAGTATCCTTATGAGCTAGCGCTTTCTATAAGCTTTACCTCATCGGTCATTTCCTTGTGGGCTGTGGGAATTCAAGAGATAAGCTCCAAGCCTTTCCTCTTAAACCCAATTGAATACGTAAAAACGAACCCTTATGTGTATTTAGGAATAATCATAGGCTCAGTTCTACAGACCCTTGTAGTTTATGTTTTTGAGGATTTCTTCAGGACGGTGCCCTTGGGCGTGGAGCACCTGCAGTATGCCCTGATAATGCCAGCGGTTGTCTTTTTAGCTATAGAGCTCAGAAAGTGGGCAGAGTGGCTTTATAATAAAAAAGCGTGGTAAGAGTTTTTGTTGGTTTCTTCTCCACAAAGACCATACAGGAACAGGTAGAGAGGCTAAAGGAACAAACGGAGGATTTTATAAAGGGCAAGTGGGTAGAGCCGCAAAATTACCATATGACCTTTCAGTTCATAGGAGAGGTGCCGGAGGAGAAATTGATGGATATAATAAAAGGCGTGCAGGAGGTCTCTCAGAGAAACAAACCCATAAGGGTAAAGTATAAATCCTTGGGAGTTTTTCCGGACATAGATAAAGCAAGGGTGCTTTGGATCGGTGTATCAGAGGGCGCAGACAGACTTAAGGCGCTGGCTAAGGACGTGTACAACACCAACAAAAAATACGGTATAAAGAGCGATGGTAAACCCTTTTATCCTCATGTAACCATCTGCAGAATAAAGGAGTATGATAAGAAAAAGCTGAAGAACCTTCTCAAAAGGTACGAAAACTACAACTTTGGAGAGGACTTGGTGGATAAAATATCCATAATAAGGAGTTCTTTAACTTCCATAGGACCCATCTACTCGGTTTTGGAGGAGTTTCACTTAAATGGATAGGCTAACGTACAAATCTGCGGGCGTAGATCTGGAAAAGGCAGAAAGCTTTGTGGAGTTTATAAAAGAAAAGACAAAGGACTTGGGCTTTCAAACCAAGCTTTTTGGAAGTTTTGCCAGCGGTGTTTCTTTGCAGGGCTACAAAAAGCCAATACTCATGATGACCACCGACGGAGTGGGCACAAAGCTCAAAATAGCCCAAGAGCTTGGAATCCATCATACGGTAGGCATAGACCTTGTGGCTATGAACGTTAATGACCTTATAACCTCCGGAGCTAAGCCCTTGGGGTTTATGGATTACATAGCTACTGGCAAAATAGAGTTGGAGGTTCTGAAGAAGGTCATTGAGGGTATATTGGAAGGCTGTAAGCAGGCGGAGACGCCCTTGGTGGGCGGGGAAACTGCAGAGATGCCCGGCTTTTATCCGGATGGAGTCTATGACCTTGCGGGCTTTTGTGTGGGTGTGTGCGAAGAGGAGGAACTCATAACCGGGGAAAACATAAAACCCGGAGACATTCTCATAGGACTTCCTTCTTCGGGCTTTCACAGCAACGGCTACTCCCTTATCAGAAAGGTTGTAGAGATAAACAAACTTAGCTATTCCGCCTTTATGGAAGAGTTTGGTAAAACCCTTGGGGAGGTTCTGCTTGAACCTACAAGAATATACTGGAGGGAGGTAAAGGAGCTTATCGAAAAGAAAGTGGAAATAAAAGGCATGGCGCATATAACGGGCGGAGGACTGCCGGGGAACTTGGTTCGGATCCTTCCAGAAGGCACAAAGGCGGTGGTGGAAGAGAAGAAAATTCCAAAAAATTCCATCTTTGACTGGGTGCAAAGGCTTGGTAAAATAGAAAGGGAGGAAATGTTTAGGGTTTTTAACATGGGTGTGGGGTTTGTTCTGGTTGTGGATGAAATAAACGCAAGTAAAGTGCTCTCCGAGATACCTCAAGCCTTTGAATTAGGTGTAATAAAAGCCGGAGAAAGGAGTGTAGAAATTGCGTAGGATTGTTCTCTCGCTTTTAGTAAGCTTTGGCTGGCTCTTTGCCCAGAGGGTGGAGGGCATAAAAATAGAGGGTGCCCTCTATGTGCCGGAGGATGTAATTAGAGGACTTATAAAGGTTAAGGAGGGTATGTCTTACGATCCCTTTGCAGTGCGGGAAGATATAAGACGCCTTTACAGAACCGGCTTTTTTGAAAACGTGGAAGTGTACGAAGAAAAGTCGGGAGATAAAGTGTTCCTTACCTACAAGGTCAAAGACCTCCCGGTTATATACAAAATAGAATTCAGAGGAAACAAGAAGATAAAGAGCGATGAGCTTGAAAGGAAAATAGGCATAGAAACAGAGGTGGGAAAGATAGATGTGGAGGAGTTGACCAAGCAATTCACCTCCTCCCCTGCCATAGAAGAAAAGGTAGAGGTACAAAGAAGTCTAAAGCTGGGAAGGGTCCTTAGCCAGGAGGAAATGGAAACCATCAAAAACAGGATCATCCAAGCATACGAGAAGGAAGGATATCCAAACGTGCAGGTTTCTTATGAACTTGTGCCCAAAAAGGGAGCGTCAAAGCTTGTGTATAACATAATAGAGGGTGAGCCCGAATATGTGGCAAGCGTTGAAATAAAAGGAAATAAAAGCTTTAGAAAAGGAAGGCTCTTAGAGCTGATGGAAACGAAGCCACCGAGCTTGCTTGCCTTTAGACTAAAGCCACCCTTTAGTGAAGAGCTTCTCAAGGAGGATATAAAGAGGATTGAAGAGTTTTACAGGTCTGAAGGATTCTTGGAGGCAAAGGTTTCGTACAGGGTAGAAAAAGAAAAAAACAGGTATAAGGTTTTCATAGAAGTTCAAGAGGGACCAAGATATAAGCTGAAGGCACTGAAGATAGAGGGAAATACCTACTTTTCGTCCAAGGAGCTGATAGGCAACTTTCTTAAAAAGAACAAGGGAGGATTTTACAGGGAGGAGGTTATAAAGGACATCATTAAAAACATAAGGGATCAATACACCCAGATAGGCTTCCTTGGTGTTTCTGTGGATAGAGAGGAAAAAAGGGATGACCAGAAAAAGGAAGTGGAAGTGGTTTTAAAGATATCCGAGGGTGAGCCCTTCTATGTGGGAAGGATAGAGGTAAGAGGAAACTATGAAACAAGAGATTACGTAATAAGAAGGGAGATGAGAGTTCAGGAAGGAGACCTTATCAACCAGAGGGAATTGGAGAGGTCAAAAACGAGGATCTTTAACCTGGGTTATTACGAGGATGTAAGCATAGAACCCTCTTCTGCCGAAGGTAATAAGCTAAACCTAGAAACCAGAGTAAGAGAGCGATTTACTGGACAGTTCTCTGTAGGCTTGGGTTACAATCAGGTAACCAAGGTTTCTGGTTTTATTTCCCTTAGAAAGGGAAACTTCTTGGGCACGGGAGACATAGCCAGCATCTCCATATCTTACGGTAGCAACATAAAAGACAACGCCCTTTCTTACACCAAAAAATGGTTTCTGAACCGACCCATAGACCTTAGCGGTTCCATTTACGACAGGCGTATAGAATACACAACATACACGGTAGAGAGAACGGGTTTGGACCTAATAGCATCAAGAGAGATAAGTGAATTTTGGAGGATAAGTGGTGGTATTAGCTTTCAGAGGGTCAGATACTCAAACATATCTCCAGACGCATCACCCGCAATACGTCAGGAGGCTGGAGAAAGACAGTCTAGAAAGCTGATCTTTGGCGTTTCAAGGGATACAAGGGATAACTATCTCTTTCCCACAAAAGGTTCTCTTACAGAGATAGGATACTCGGTGGCGGTGCCCGTTTTGGGAGGAACAGAGAGGTTTAACAAAATCAACATTTTCCATCAAACCTTTCTAAAGGATACACTTTTTGATACAGGTTTGATACTTACCTTTAAGGGAGTCCTTGGTATTGTGGAACCTTACGGCGGAAAGACGGTGCCCTTGGATGAAAGGTTCTTCGTAGGTGGAGACTTCACCATTAGAGGCTACAAGTACGGCTATGCGGGTCCTTTGGACCCTAACACTTCAGACCCAATAGGTGCCAAAAGGCAAATAATCCTCTCTGCGGAAGCCAACTATCCACTTTACAAAAATATCCTTTACGGAGCCTTATTTTACGACACAGGGCTCGGCTTTGATAAAACCAAAGAGTTAAAACTTCGAAATCTAAAAGGAGGCTATGGAGTAGGATTGAGGTTTGTCACACCCTTTGCCCCCGTTAAGCTGGACTGGGCCTTTAAGACCAAAAAGGTACCCGGGGACACCTCTCGCAGTAGGGTACACTTTGTTTTGGGATTTTTCTTCTAAGGGTTAACCCCTTAAGGCGGATAGGACAAGCTCGTCCAGTTCTCCTGCCTTTTGCAGGTTGCCCGTATGCATGAAAGGTATAGTTCCCACAACGGTGCCACCGGGAAAGAGCGCATCCTCCACCTTCTGGATGGAAATCTCAAACACAGAAACAGGAAACTTCACTTCTTCTATTCTTTCAAGAATGAGCTTTGCATTGCCATAGAGGGCTAAGGCAGTGTTTGCACTAAAGACCATTATGGCTACCTTTCCTGTTTCCTGCATATTTTTTGCGCTCTTGGCGTTGGAGCTGAGGGCAAGCCGAAGGGTTTTATCATCAACGGGATAAACCCATGTTATAAAGGTGGTATGAAGTTCTCCGTTTTTGTCTGTAGTGGTAAGGACTATGGGAAAAACTCCCACACTTCTCATAAAATCTATTAGCTCCTTGGGTAGCATTTTTCAAGTCCTCCTTGAGCTTTATTATAGCACGGGCTTGCAAAGAATAAAGAGTTTTTTTATATTTTTATACTCCCATGAAGAGATTTATGCTAAAGTCTAAAATACACAGGGCAAGGATAACAGGTACAGAACTGCACTACGAAGGTAGCCTATCTTTGGATGTTAGCCTCATGGAAGCTGCCCGGCTACTCCCATACGAGAAGATAGAGGTCTACAATGTGAATACGGGCAGTAGGTTTTCCACCTATGTAATTCCTGCACCAAGGTATTCGGGCGAGGTAAGACTAAATGGTGCTGCTGCGAGGCTTGGTGCGGTGGGGGATATTATCATAATAGCATCTTATGGTCTCTTTGACGAGGAAGAGTTGAAGGGCTTTAAGCCTGTTCTTGTTTATGTGGATGAGCATAACCGAATAAGAGAGGTAAGAAGGGAGATGATGGAGGAGTTTGTGTGAAGTGGCAAATATCCAAGGTCTTTAGGTTTGAGGCGGGGCACAGGGTTTGGAAGCAAAACCTAACCTACGGAAGGGGAGCCGACTTTACTGTCGGAAAGGAGATACCAGTTAATAAGTGCATAAATTTACACGGACATAGCTATGTGCTGGAAGTAGTGCTGGGTTCTGATACCCTCTCTGAGCAGGACATGGTCATAGACTTCTACCATGTAAAAAATGCCCTGAAGGAACTAATAGACACCATTGACCATAGCTTCATCATAGATAAAGCGGACCCTATGTATCCAGAGCTCAAGGAATTAGCAGAAAAGTACGGTGCCCTCAAGCTCTTCCCGGTGGATTTTTGCCCTACTGCAGAAGCTCTTGCCAAGTTCTTCTATGACTTCCTTGAAGACAAATTGAGGGAAGTGGGACTTTTGGAAGAGGTGAAGGTTATAAAGGTGGTGCTTTGGGAAACTGCCACTTCAAAGGCTGAATATTACGGAAATGTGTTATAATTTAATCAGGAGGTGAAGAAGGTTGGTGTTTGTGATAGTGGATGAAAACGAACCCTTTGAGAAGGCTTTTAAAAAATTTAAGAGGCTTGTAGAGAAAGAAGGGATACTTACAGAAGTCAGAAGACGTCAGTTCTACGAAAAACCAAGTGAAAAGAAAAAGAGAAGGGAACGTCAAGCGAGGAAGAGAATATTGAAGGCCATGAAGAAAAGAAATATGCTTTGAAAAGCTAATTATCTATCCATCTTATAAGCTTTTAGTGCTTCCCTCTGCTCCTCTATGATAAACCTTCTTATGGTGTCCTCGTGATCTTTTTTCAAGTTTAAAAACTTTAAACCAAAACACGTTCTATCAGTAGAGCCCGACATATACCTTATCTCCGCCAAAATGTTTTTAAAAGCTTCACCTTTCCATTCAAATTCTAAAAGCAAGCTGTCGCCTTCCTTTGCTGAAAGGAACCTATTAAAGCAAACCTTAACTCCTTCCGTGCTTATGTTTTCTATGGTTCCTTCCAAAAAGGATTCCTCAGGTAGCTCTTCAATGAGAGATAGTTCTTCACCCTTTACCTTCCTGTTGAAAAAGAACGCTCGTGCAGGGATGGATACCTTCCACCTTATTGAATCCCTTAGCTGGACTTTACCAAGCTTTTCGGTATGAGGAATAACCAAAATCACTTTTCCACCCTCAATATAGGTGTTCAAAACTTCCGCTTCAAAGTAATACCTGCCATCGTCTTCCCTTAAAAAGGAAAACCTAACCTTTTCACCAGGCTGTGGAAATTCCGGAGCTCTATCGAGGATAGCTATCTTCAGATCCTCTTCTGTTTTTTCCCAAACTGCAGCACCGTATGACTTTCCTTTGTATGAAACAAAACCTGTCTGATAGACCTCTATGTCTCTCGTGGTAGCAAGTGGTAGAAACCATGGTAAATGCTCAAATTTGAGCTTCTTTCTAACACTAACAATGATAGGTATATTATCCGAGTTTTCCTTAACAAGCTTTCCCACACACCTTTCAAATACATACTTGCTGTAAAAAACTTTATTTGGTTCTTCCAGTGTGCTTGCACACTTATACAGCAAAGCTATTTCTTCTTCATTAAGCCCCATCTGCTTTCCGGCAACCTCAAACTCCTTTCTTGCGGACCTACTGGCGAGATATCTTGATATGGTGTAAGGAAGAACTACGAGAATCACCACGGAAGCTACAAGGCCAAAAAGAACAAGCAGTATGTCTGTCAAGTCGGTTTGGAACATATATTTGGTGGCTTCTTTGAAGGTTTCAAATCCCCCCTGGTAATTCACGTTAGAAGTTCTCCTGTAGGTATTTTTCTGCCTCTATGGCGGCTATGCATCCTTCCCCCACCGCCACAGCCACTTGACCAGTGGCTCCGCTTCGGCAATCCCCACACGCAAACACGCCCTCCACACTGGTTCTCATTCTCTCATCGGTGATGACATATCCTTTATCGTCCATTTTGACAAAACCTTTAAGAAAGCCGGTGGAGGGCTCCAAACCGATGAAAATAAACACCCCTTCCACTTCCAAGGTGGAAAGCTCCCCCGTTTGGGTATCTTTAAGAAGCAAGCTCTCTACCGCATCTGTACCCCTTATCTCTTCCACCACCTTGTTGGGCAAGAACTTGATCTTGGGATGGGAAAGCACCTTTTCCTGAAGATGTTTTTGAGCCCTCAACTGATCTCTTCGGTGGATCAGATAAACCACACTACCAAAACGGGTTAAAAACAAGCTTTCCTGACAGGCGGAATCTCCTCCACCTATTACCGCGATAGGTACTCCATCAAAGAGGGCACCATCGCAGGTAGCACAGTAAGATACTCCTCTGTTCAAGAACTCTTCCTCTCCCTTTACACCCAACTTTCTTGGGCTTGCTCCCACCGAGAGGATAACTGTTTTGCTCCTCAAGAGCTCTCCTGTCCTAAGGTGCAAGAGTATTTCTTTACCCACCTTTTCTATCTTTACCACTTCCTTCCTTTGGATTTTCAAACCAAATCTTTCTGCCTGCTCTTTGAACCTGAGGGACAGCTCTTTACCGCTTATCCCCTCTGGAAAGCCAGGATAGTTTTCCACCAAGTCTGTAATGGCTATCTGCCCCCCGATGGTCCCCTTCTCCAGAAGGAGGGTGTTCATCTTTGCCCTTGCACAGTAAAGCCCAGCGGTCAATCCCGCTGGACCACCCCCCACTATAATGCAATCGTACAGTGTATCCTCAGAGATCATATGTGGCTAAGGAGCATTTGCCTTATGGCCTCCTTAGGTTGAACGCCAATCCTTGTATCAACCACTTCGCCGTTTTTGAAAAGCATCAAGGTGGGTATTGCCCTTATGCCATACTGCATAGCTATATTGGGGTTTTCGTCGGTGTTTAGCTTGCCAACCTTCACTTTGCCTGCAAACTCGTCCGCCAACTCTTCTATGATGGGTGCTATGATCCTACAAGGACCGCACCAGGGAGCCCAAAAATCCACTAGAACTGGCTTGTCTGAGTTAATGACCTCCGCATGCCAGTTGCTTTCTGTTAATGTGATGACGTTTCCTGCCATTTTGTCACCTCCTTGCTTAATATTTCGTAGATTTTTAAAGCCCTTTCATCCTTGATATAGTAGCAAACTACAGAACCATCCCTTTTACAACCTACTATACCTTTGTTCCTAAGTATTCCAAGGTGCTGGGATACGTTGGGTTGGGAGATTTTGAGGAGCTCGGTAAGGTTTTTGACACACTGCCTGTCTTCTATCAAGGCTGCCAAAATTCTTAGCCTTATGGGATGGGCTAAAGCCTTCAAAAGCTCTGCCCACTCTTCAAGGAGTTCTTCGCTCAAATGCTCCATCCTTCAATATATATTAACATTGTTATATTTTTTTATCAACAGGAACTGTACAATATACCACCTCAATCGTAGTATGAACCAGGTTTTCTATCTCTTCAAGGCGTTTTACGTAGTCGTCCGCAGGAAGGTCTTGCGTGGTGGTTACGGTAAGTATGCAGGCATATTTGTCGTGGTGGATACGGAGGAGGTGTATATCTTGAACTTTGCTGGCGCCGTCCCCTTCTATGCTGTTAATTATCCTTTGCACTATGGGGGAGCGCATCTCCCTATCAAGGAGTATCCAGGCAGTTTCTTTGAGAAGTCCATACGCCCAGTTGATGATCACAAAAAAGCCCACAATTCCAGAGAGGGGGTCCAAATACCACATGCCAAAATATTTGCCACCCAAAAGGGCACCTATTGCCAATATTGAGGTCAATGCGTCTGTAAGCACATGAAGGTAGGCGGACTTCAGATTAAAGTCATGCTTATGGTCCTCTTCGTGGGACAAGACAAAGGCGCTGATCAGATTTACCAACAAGCCTCCAAAGGCAACCAAAAGGGCTTCTTCATATTTAACCGATACCCTGTTTATGAACTTTGAAAGGGCTTCTATAAGAACGAGGAAGGCCATCATACTTAAAAGCACTGCGCTGGTGTATGCTCCAAGCACCTCCACCTTCCAAGTGCCAAAGGAAAAGCTAACATCCCTTGACCACCTTCTCGCCAGCATATAGGCAGTTAAGGATATTCCAAAGGCTAAGGCGTGGGTTCCCATATGTATGCCGTCCGCCAAGAGGGCAACGGAACCAAAGATATAGCCGGAGGCGATCTCAACAAACATAAAAGCCAGCGTCAGCAGAAGCACCAAAAGCACACGCCCCTCCGCCTCCTTCTTGGGCACATGGAACACATGCTGATGTTTGCAGTAAGTCCTTTCCATAGATTGGAATATTACGCCCAGAAGCGGATGGGTCAAGTAGTAGAGAGGTTGTTCTAAAAATACAAACCTATTGAAAATTTTCTGGAGAGTGATATAATTTTACCTATACAAAGCCTTCAGAGCTTGCTGGATGCCCCTTGTGGGACCAATGGAAGGAACCCTGAAGACGGGAAGGATTTTAAAATCCTTGCCATTGTCCAGCAGGTTCTGAAGGTAGCCCTCCTCTTCCCTGTTCTTGAGAGGAGAATGTTCCTCTCCTCCCGCAAGGGAGCGTGGGACAGGGTGAGGGAAGGGTTAGTTCCCTTTGAGGCTGGGGGGACGGTCCCGATAAGGGATTTTTAGAACAGCCTCAGTAGTAGAAGAGAATGATGGTATAATTTACTAGTGAAGGTTGCATCCATAGATGTTGGTTCCTACTCCTGCAGGTTGAGCATAGCAGACTTTTCTAACTCTTTTAGGATCGTATACGAAGAGGGTAACATTACCTCTTTGGCTACAGGGTTAAAGGAGAACGGTTACCTCCAAGAAGAACCTATGGAAGAGACATTGCGGACCATCAAAAAATACATACAAGTGGCAAAACAGTATGGAGCGGAAAGAATAATCCTAGTTGGCACAGAAGCACTACGTAGGGCAAAAAACTCTCAAGAGTTCTTAAAGAGAGTAAAGGAAGAAACAGGCTTGGAGCTAAAGGTAATAACCCCAGAGGAGGAGGGTAGCCTTGCCTTCTTAGCGGTTGCCTTTTCTCTAAAACCGGAGGGAAAATTTTGCATAATAGACCAGGGAGGAGGTTCCACAGAGTTTGTGTGTGGCAAGGGCACAGAGGTTGAATACCTAAAATCCCTTCCGGTGGGTATAGTAAATCTTACGGAGGAGTTTATACAAAGCGACCCTCCCAAATTCTACGAACTGGAGTCTTTGAAGAATTTTTTGGATGAGCTAATAAGGGATGTGGTTCGTCCTTGCGATGTTTTGGTGGGGCTGGGTGGAACCATTACCACTATAAGCGCAATAAAGAACAACGTATTTCCCTATCAAGGTTCTTTGGTGCACGGCTCCAAGCTAACTTTGGAGGATGTTATGTTTTGGCTGGAGACCCTCAGCAGTATGAAGGTAGAAGACAGAGTAAAGACCTTTCCACACATAGAGCCAAAACGGGCAAAGGTGATAATCCCGGGGCTTATGATCTTCTACAGGGCTATGCTTTTGTTTGGTAAAAGGGAAATTGTGGTAAGTGATTGGGGTATAAAGGAGGGAGTTCTGATAAGGGAATACCTATCCCTTGGGCTTGGTTAAGGCAGATGCCACTTTTGGTGCATAGACAAAACCTATACTTCCAAGAATGGATGTGATCAAAACCACCAAAAAGACCGAGGCTTGGGTGGCTGGAAGTAAGCTGGAAAAGATCAAAGAGAATTCACCCCTTGCCAAAAAGGAAAGGCTAGCCCTTATGGAAACCCTCTTGCTAAGCCCATAAAGCCTGGCACCCCAATAGGTGGATATGAGCTTTGTGATCAGGGAAAGCAAAAGCAAGGTGATCAAAAGATAAAGGTTCTGATCAAAACTTATGTTGGCAGAGTAGGTAAAGGAAAAGAAAAAGGCACCCAAAGAGAGCTCTTTTAAGTCAACTAACTTTTCCTCCACTGTTTTGTAAGTTAAGCTGTCTTCGGGGACTATAACGCCCAGCATAAAGGCGATAAGGGCGGAGGACACCCCCATCCATTCTCCAAGACCACACAGTAGGAGTAAAGTGCCTACTATCAAAAAGGGAAATATGGTCTCCTCTGAGATTTTATCTATCTCTCCAACCGCCCTGTAGGCTAAGTTTCTAAAAAGGTAAAAGGCAGAAAAGAACACTACAAGGGAGAGAACGCTTCTTAACAAAAGAAAGGTAGGCTCCTCCTGCCCACCATTAATCCCACCGGAGAGCAGGGAAAGTAGTATTATTGAAATAAGGTCCTCAAAGATGAGAATGCCTATGAGTAGTTCTGCTTCTTGGAAAACAAGCCTTCTATAGTCGGACAGCAGTTTGGCAGTTATGGCAGTGCTGGAAGGATAAAGGGCAGAGGCAACAACTGCAGAAAAGATAAAATCCTTGGTAGCCAGATAGGCCACAAGAAACACTGGAAGGAAATTTATAAAAAGGTCCGCCAAGCCGGGCTTTAGAATGTTCCTCATAGCCCCAAGGCGCTCAAAGGAATATTCAAGCCCTATGAAAAAGAAGAGAAAGATCACCGCAGAATGCTCTAAAAAGGCAACCCATTCTATCACCTTTTTAGGAAAGAGTTCCTTTCCCACAAGTCCCGCCAACATAAAGGAGAGTATGTAGGGAACCTTTAAAAACCTAAGAGAAAAGCCAAAAACAAAAAGCAGGGTAAATAGAAGTCCTATCCACAGGAGGATCTCGTAAGAGTGCATCCTAAGTGCTACATCCTCCGCATAGGTCTAAGAAGGCTTTCATTTGCTGTCTGGTGCCCACCGCGATCAGTGTGTCTCCTGCCTTTATATGTTCCTTGTAAGGGTCTGGACTTGGGATCACCTTCCCTTCCCTCTCTATGGCAATTATGGAAACACCAGTCTTTTTCCTTATCTCAAGCTCTGCGATTGTCTTATTAACAAAGTTTGAGGTTTGATGAACCTTTACCCATTCCATCACCACCTGTTGGAGGATCATTTCCATCTTTTCTGTGGCAATAGGTTGGTATGTGGCACCCGCCACCAAAAAGCCAAGCTCCTTTGCCTCCTCATCGGTCAGCTCTATAAAACAACTGGGCTCTTCGTCCTCCATAAGATATATCTCCCTCCTGCCCGTATTGTGGATGATTATCACAAGCTCTTTACCGCTCTTTAATAGTACCACATACTTTTTGCCTATACCTGGTAGGTCAGTCTCCCTTATTCTCATGCCTGTTAATTATATCCTGAAGGCGTGCCACCACACTTTTGCTAGAGAGCACGATTGCCTTCACCTCTTCACTTTCCTCCTCCCGTAAGCTTTTTTGGATGATCTCCAAGAGTTTTTGGATCTGCCTTTCCATCTCCTCCATCTGCTCCTTCATTCTCAGGATGATTTCAATGCCCGCCAAGTTTACCCCAAGCTCCCGTGATAGGGTAAGCACAAGCTCCAGCCTTTTGAGGTCTTCTTCCGTGTAATATCTGGTCCTTCCTTTGCTCCTGTAGGGTTTTATGAGGCCCTCTTTTTCGTAAAGGCGGAGGGTCTGCGGGTGTATGTTATACATCTCTGCCACTACGCCTATGGTGTATTTCTTTTTAACTTCCCTCTTCATGGCTGTCTTACCCTCAATCTGGTGGGCTCAGGTAGTAGTTTGTCTAACTCTTCAAGAAGCTGTTTGATCTTTTTGCCATCTCCGAAGTGTTTTTCCCAAAAGCTCAGCTTGGGTATGTCTATATGGACCCTAAGGAATAGGTCTCCAAAGCCACCACCCCTGAGCTTTGGCATACCCTTACCTTCCACTCGGACTGTGTCTCCCTCTTTCACGCCCGCGGGGATCTTCACCTTAATCTTCTCACCGCTTAAGGTAGGTACTTCAAGCTCAGTTCCCATGACCGCTTCGGTAAGCTTTAGGTTTACGTCCAAGTAAAGGTTATCTCCTCTCCTTTCAAAGAGCCTATGGGGCAGAACCTTCACAAGCAAATAAAGGTCGCCGGGCGGACCGCCATATAGTCCTGCATGACCTTTCCCTTCCACAAGAACTCTGCTACCGTTATCCACACCCGGTGGAATCCGTACCTTCACCTCTTCCCTTTCTGGAACGGTACCTTTTCCACCGCATCTACTACAAGGCTCCCTGATTACTCCCTCTCCACCACAGGTAGGGCAGGTCTGGGAGATGCTTATGAAAAATTGCCTTTGGTATATACTACCCCTGCCACCACAAGTAGGACAGGTTCTTTCTCCTTTATGCCTATCATACCCTAAGCCTTCACAGGCAGGGCATGTAACCTCCCTAATTAGTGGGACGCTCACCACTTTGCCGGAGTAGGCTTCCTCCAAAGTGAGCTCCACCGTGTAGTATATATCTTCGCCCTTTATGGGTCTTCTTTGAGAACGCCTTCTCGTTCTTCTCTCAAATATATCCTCAAAGCCAAAGCCTCTAAAGAGGTCTTCTACGGTTTCAAAAATGTCTTTCCAAGCTTGTTCGCTGTATTCACTACCGCCGGAAGAAGTTTGAAAGGCGGCATGTCCATACTGGTCGTAGAGCTTTCTCTTTTCTGGGTCCGAAAGGACCTGATAGGCTTCGTTGATCTCCTTGAATTTCTCCTGTGCTTCTGGGTCCTTGTTAAAGTCGGGATGATACTTTCTGGCAAGACGGCGGTATGCCTTCTTTATTTCCTCCTGCGTTGCGTTCCTTGGAACCCCAAGGATCTCGTAGTAATCCTTCTTGGAAGATTGCATAGGTTTTTATAATAAACTTTGAGTATGGTATTGTCAAGAGTGCATTGCCTTTAGGAACTCTCTGTTGGTCTTGAACTTTTTGAGCTTGTCCAAGAGGAACTCCATAGCCTCTATCGGGTCCATTGTTGCCAAGAACTTTCTTAGCACCCAAATCCTCTGCAATTCCCACTCTTCCAAGAGTAGCTCCTCCTTACGGGTACCAGACTTTTCTATGTTGATGGCTGGAAATATTCTTCTTTCCATGAGCCTTCTGTCAAGATGGATCTCCATGTTTCCAGTACCTTTGAATTCTTCGTAGATCACGTCGTCCATCCTTGAACCCGTTTCTATAAGGGCGGTGGCTATTATGGTTAAAGAACCTCCCTCTTCAATGTTTCTTGCAGCACCAAAGAACTTTTTAGGTCTTTGCAAAGCGGTTGCCTCTATACCACCGGAGAGCACCCTACCCGTGGAAGGAGTTACTGCGTTGGAAGCCCTGCCAAAGCGTGTCATAGAGTCCAAGAGGATCACCACATCCTGCTTTAGCTCCACCATTCTCTTTGCCTTTTCTATAACAAGCTCCGCCACCTGCATGTGCCTTTCTGGTGGCTCGTCAAAGGTAGAAGCTATAACCTCCGCCCCATCTCCCACGATTCGCCTCATTTCGGTGACCTCTTCCGGTCTTTCGTCTATGAGCAGGATTATGAGATAGACCTCTGGATGGTTCTGTATTAGAGCTTTAGCGATCTTTTGAAGAAGGACCGTTTTTCCTGCCTTTGGTGGTGCCACTATTAATCCCCTTTGACCCTTGCCTATGGGTGCTATAAGGCTGACCACCCTTGTGGATAGCTCCTCCGGCGTGGTTTCAAGATTGAACCTTTCGGTGGGATGGAAGGGTGTTAGCTTTTCAAACTGAGGTCTTGACCGTAGGATCTCTGGGTCTGGGCTAAGCCCACACACGGACTCTATCCTTATTAGGGCTTGATACTTTTCTCTATCTTGTGGTGGTCTTGCAAAACCTATGATCTGGTCTCCCGTCCTCAGTCCAAACTTTTTGATCTGGGAGGGTGCTACATAAACATCCCCAGGACTTGGCATGTAGTTGTTCTCTTGTTTTCTGATAAAGCCATAACCCTCCGGCAAAATCTCCAAGACACCCTTTACGAAGTTCAAACCCTCCAACTGTGCTTGAGCTTGGAGTATGTCTTCTATGAGCTCCTCCTTCCTGAGACCAGTGACACGCCTCAGTTCAAGCTCCCTGCCTATCTTTTGTAGTTCTGCAAAGGACATCTTCTTTAACTCTTCGTAGGAGTAAAGTTTTCTCTCCTGAACTTGGGTTTCTTCCATCCTGTGACCTCCTTATTATTTGCCTATGCAAAAGTTAGAAAATATCTCTCCCAAAAGTTCCTCTGTTGTAATAGCACCTAAAAGCTCTTCCAAGTAAAGCTGAACCTCTCTGAGGTATAGCATTAGGATCTCGGGCGACAACTCTTTTAAGTTTTTTTCCAGTATTAATTTTATAACACCCAAGGATTTTTGCAAGAGGTCTGCGTGCCTCAGGGAAATGTAGAGCCCTTCGCCCACGCTCGCACCCAAATTGGAAAGGATAGTGGCCTTTAGCTCTTCTATACCGCTTCCATCTTTGGCACTGACCAGCACAAAGCTCGGAAATGTCTTTTTGTGTCCCTCCCAAAAGCCGAGGTCTGCCTTGTTTAAAACCACTATATGGTTTTTATCCTTCACGAGGGAGTAGATGTATAGGTCTTCCTCTTCGAGAGGCACGTGGGCTTGAACCACAAAGAGTATAAGATGGGCGGTGTTTAGCTTTTGTATGCTCCGTTCTATGCCAATTTTTTCCACTGGATCTTCGGAATGCCTAATACCTGCGGTGTCTATGAGGTTTATTGGGATGCCTTCCAAGTTCAAAGGCTCCTGCAAAAAGTCCCGCGTGGTGCCCGGAATGTCCGTGACGATTGCCCTTTGGGTGCCCAGCATTTTGTTAAAGAGAGAGGATTTTCCCACATTGGGCTTGCCCACTATTGCCAAATTGACGCCCCTTCTCAAAAACTCTCCCGTTCGGACTGTGGCAAGCAATTCCTCTATTTTGGTTTTTATTTCCTCAAGCTGGCTTTTTATTTCCTCCTCACTCAGGGTTGGTATGTCCTGTTCCTCAAACTCTATGCTTGCCTCCACAAAGGCGCAGAGGTTAACGAGTTTTTCCCTGAGGGGAACGATAAGCTGGGAGAGGTCTCCTCTGAGTTGTCTTAGGGCGCTTTTTAGGGCAAGCTCGGACTTGGCGGATATTAGGTCTCCCACCGCCTCCGCCTGAAGGAGGTCCATCTTTCCGTTTAAGAAAGCCCTTTTGGTAAATTCACCCCGCTCCGCAAGTCTTACACCGTTCTGAAGAAAAAGCTCCACCACCTTTTTTAATATCAAAGGGTTTCCGTGCAAAAACAACTCCACCATATCCTCACCGGTGTAGCTTTTGGGAGACTGGTAATAGATCATTATGCCCTCGTCTATGGGATTTCCCTCCGCGTCAAGGACCTTTACCAGATGGGCATACCTGGGCTTTAGCTTACCCTTTAGCTCTACAAAGGGCAAGACCTTTTCCAAAACGCCCAGACCGCTGAGCCTTACAACGCCAATGGCACTCTCTCCATAGGGGGTAGCTATGGCTACGATAGGTTCCCTTTGCTTCATAGTAAAAGCCAGCCCGGCGGGAGTCGAACCCGCAACCTTGGGATCCGTAGTCCCACGCTCTGTCCAGTTGAGCTACGGGCCGTTTATTTAAATTATAAGCGTGCCCGGGGGGACTTGAACCCCCGACCTTGGGTTCCGGAGACCCACGCTCTATCCAACTGAGCTACGGGCACTAATAAAAATAATTTTCGTTAAAATTTTGCCTATGTCAATAAAGTTTGGCACCGATGGTTGGAGGGCAGTAATAGGAGAGCAATTCACCTTTGAAAACGTAAGAAAAGTAGCCTACGCCCATGGGCTGGTGCTCCAAGAGGAGGGTAAAAAGAGGGTGGTTGTGGGCTACGACAGGAGATTCTTAAGCAAGGAGTTTGCACAGGAGGTATGCAAGGTCTTTTTAACCCTTGGGCTTGAAGCTTATCTTTCGGAGGAAGAATGCACGACGCCCATGGTATCCTTTGGGGTAAAGTATCTGGGCTTTGATGGTGGTGTGATGATCACCGCCTCCCATAACCCTAGCAAATACAACGGATACAAGATAAAGGAATCCTTTGGGGGCTCTGCCAGGGAGGAGTTTGTAAAGAGGGTAGAGGAACTCGCCAACCGCACGCAGGAGGTAAAGGTAGACAACAAAAAGCCCGAGCTTATAGACCTAAAAGGTCCTTACATTAAAAAGGTCCAAGAACTCATAAACTTAGAGCTTTTTGAAGAGGAGGACCTTTTGGTGCACGATGCCATGCATGGCAGTTCTGCGGGACTCTTCTCGGAAGCACTCCTCAACACACCCTTAAGCGTGGTTGGTATAAGGACCAAGAGGGACCCCCTCTTTGGTGGGCATCCACCGGAGCCCATAGAGAAATACCTTGGACCCCTCTTTGATAAGGTGCGTGCCTTGGGGGCAAGGGTGGGCATAGCCAACGACGGCGACGGAGACCGCATAGCCCTCTGCGATGAAAAGGGAAACTTTGTGAATACCCAACTCATATACGTCCTTCTTTTGCTACACCTTTTAAACAACAAAGGCTTAAAGGATGGCGTGGTGGTAAAAACTGTCTCCACCAGCTATTTGGTGGACCGGATATGCAGGGCGGAGGGTGTTAAGCTCTTGGAGGTGCCAGTGGGCTTCAAGCACATAAACGATGTCCTCTTTAGGGAAAAGGTCATCTTTGGTGGCGAAGAGAGCGGAGGATATGGAATAATACACTTTTTGCCAGAGAGGGATGGGCTCTTTTCTGGACTCAGCCTTTTGGAGCTCCTATACACCAAGGGAAAGAGCCTTTCCCAAATAGTGGAGGAGGTCTTTGAAACTTATGGCAGTGCCTACTACCTACGGCAGGACCTTCATGCGGAGGAAGAGAAAAAGAACAGGCTAAAGGAGCTTACAAAAAATCCTCCCTCCCAGATTGGTGGGTTCAAAGTTAAGGAGGTCATAACAAAGGATGGGCTAAAGCTTGTCTTTGATGGGGACGGATGGCTCCTTTTGAGGGCCTCTGGCACTGAGCCTTTGATCAGGGTCTATGTGGAAATGCCCACCCAAGAGCAAGCAAAGGAAGTTCTAAAATCTGCCCTTGAGATGTTATAATTCAAAGACAAGGAGGCTATTACCATGGGTCAAAGGATAAGTTTTAACGTAAATGGAGTAGAAGTTTCTGGTTATTTGGCAGAGCCTGAAAATCTGCAAAAACAAGCGCCCCTTATTATGGTCTTTCACGAGTGGTGGGGGCTAGTCAAACACATAGAGGATGTATGCGACCGCTTTGCCAGGGAGGGCTTTTACGCTTTCGCCATAGACCTATACAAAGGAAAAACTGCGGACAACCCAGAGGACGCGGGGAAGCTGATGATGGACCTTATGCAAAACCGTCTGCAGGAAGCGGAGGACATGGTTAGGGCATCCCTTGAATACTTTAAAAAGGAAAACATAGGCTATGTGCCGAGGGTGGGCGAATTTATGTTTGGCGCAACCGGATACTGCTGTGGTGGCACATGTGTTTGGTATTTTGGCTCAAGGATAGAGGACTTTAAAGCCCTTGTACCGTATTACGGTCTATACAAGCTTGCGGAGATTGACTTTTCAAAGATAAAGGCACCAGTCCTTGCGGTGCATGCGGGCATGGATGCTTTTATACCCCTCTCCGAAGTTATGGAAGCCATCCAAAAGTGCAACGAAAACAAAGTAAATGCCCAGTTTGTGATCTATGCGGGTGTGGATCACGCCTTCTTTAACGACACAAGACCTGAGGTCTATCACGAAGAGTATGCCAAGGATGTGTGGCTAAAGACCATAGAGTTCTTTAGAACCCACCTGTTATGAACTTAAAGGATAGGCTGATCCTTGTTGTCCTTTCCATAGTCTTTGCCTTTGCCTTTTATGTCTTAGCCATTTACAGAAAGGAGCCCGTAAATGCGGGCTGGATTTTGCTCTGTGCCCTCTCCCTTTACATTCTGGGCTACAGGTATTACAGCTATTACATAGCCTACAAAGTTTTTGAAGTCTCGGACCAAAATCCAACCCCCGCCCACAAGTTTTACAACGGCTTGGACTATGTGCCCACCAACAAATGGGTGCTCTTTGGACATCACTTTGCAGCCATTTCCGGTGCTGGTCCCCTGGTTGGTCCTGTCCTTGCAGCGCAGATGGGTTATCTACCGGGTGTTATCTGGATACCCATAGGTGCGGTGGTGGCGGGTGCAGTCCAAGATATGCTCATCCTTACTATATCCATGCGAATGGGCGGTAAAAGCTTGGGTGCCATTGCAAGGGAGTACTTGGGCAAGTTCGGTGGGTTCGTGGTCCTCTTGGTTATTTACTCCATCCTTATCATCTTGCTGGCAGTTCTTGCTTTGGTGGTAGTCAAGGCTACCGCCATGAGCCCATGGTCTGCTTTCACTTCCTTTGCCACCATTCCCATAGCCATGCTCATGGGACTGTATATGTGGAAGGTCAGACCGGGTGCGGTCCTACAGGCAACTGCTATAGGTGTTTCCCTCTTGATGCTCTCTCTGGTGCTGGGTAGGTTTGTGGCAAACCATCCAACCCTAAGCAAACTATTTACCTTCTCGGAGGTTCAAATAGCCTTCGGTTTGATGATCTATGGCTTTTTTGCCTCCGCTTTGCCCGTGTGGCTTCTACTGGCACCTAGGGATTACCTCAGCACCTTTATGAAACTGGGCACCATAATCATCATAGGGCTGGGCGTTTTTATAGTCAATCCAGAGATCAAAATGCCCGCCCTAACTCAGTATGCATACACAGGCATGGGTCCCGTTTGGCAGGGTTCTCTTTTTCCCTTTTTGATGATAACCATAGCCTGCGGTGCAGTCTCAGGTTTTCATGCCTTGATATCCTCCGGAACGTCACCAAAGCTTTTAGACAAAGAAAGCCACGTTAGGCTGGTAGGTTATGGTTCAATGCTGGGCGAATCCTTTGTGGCAATAATGGCACTCATCTCGGCGGTTTCTATGGAGCCGGGGCTATACTTTGCCATAAACAGTCCCGCAAGCGTTATAGGAAAGACAGAAGAGACCGCTGCCCAAATTATCTCCTCCTGGGGTTTTAACATATCCGCAGAAGAGCTAAAGAGGATGGCACAGTTGATAGGAGAACAAACCATCCTCTCAAAGGTTGGAGGCGCTCCCGCCTTTGCCATAGGCATGGCTCTCATCTTTGCCCGCATAACAGGAGAAGCCCTCCTCTCCTTCTGGTATCACTTTGCCATACTCTTTGAGGTGGTCTTTATCCTTACCACCATAGACAGTGGCACAAGAGTAGGAAGATACATTCTTCAAGACCTTTTGGGTGGAGTTATCAAAAGCTTTAGGGATTATTCCAACCCTTGGGCAAACATGACCGCCAGCTTTACAACCGTAGCCCTCTGGGGCTATTTTCTGTATGCGGGTGTGATTGACCCATACGGTGGTATAAGGAGCCTCTGGCCCCTCTTTGGCATATCCAACCAGCTTTTGGCTACTACCGCCTTAACCATCGCGGTCTTATATCTTGCAAAAACTGGCAGGTTTAAATACCTATGGGTGGCAGGCTTGCCAGCCCTTCTGATGGCAATAAACACCATAAGTGCGGGCATCCTCAAGGTGTTCCACCCAGACCCACGCATAGGCTTTTTAGCCCACGCAAACTTTATATCCCAAAAGGTCGCTATGGGAGAACTGCCAGCGGGCATAAAATCCTTTGAGATAGCCCAGAGGGTCATAATGAACGACTACACCAACGCCTTCCTTAGTACCCTGTATGTAGCTTTGGTCTCTTTGGTAATACTGCTTACCCTTAAGGAAGTTATAGGCTCATGGCAAAAAAGTTAGTGGTCTTAGGCTCAAAAAACGATGTATTTTCCTTTCTTTTGGAAGGAGATGAGGTTGTAAAGATACGGCTTGATAGCAAGGATAGAAGGAGGGTCGTGGGAAGCATCTTCTTGGGAAAGGTAAAAAGATTGGCAAGGGGCATGGGAGGCGTCTTTGTAGATATAGGGCTAGACAAAGAGGCATACCTACCCTTGAAAGGAGAGATGTTAAAGGTTGGAGATTGGATTTTGGTCCAGGGGGTGAGGGATGAACTGGGAGAAAAGGGCATAAAGCTAACCAATCGTATAAAAATACCCGGTAAATACATCGTGTATATGCCAGAAACTCAGGAGGTAAAATGTTCTTCAAAGCTATCCACAGAGGATAAGTGCAAGCTTCTGGATCTTATAAAAGAAGACCTTCATAATGAGGGAGTAATACTTAGAACCGCTTCAGCTAAGGCAAGTAAAGAGGACATACTGAGGGAGCTACAGCAATTGAGAGGACTTTATCAGAGCCTAAAGGCGAGGCTAAAAGGCAATAAAAAACCTCAGCTTCTTTTGGAAGAACTGCCCCAACATTTGGGACTGATAAGGTCCCACTGGTCAGACCTTGAGGGCATCTTTTGCAACGATATTTCACTTTGGCACCAAATATCAAACTTCTTGGAAGGCTTTGAGCCATCCCTCTTGAACAAGCTTTACTATGTGAAAGATACAAGCGCATTAGACTCATCTTTTGGTCTAAGGGAAGCCCTGAAAAGAGCCCTTCAAAAACGCCTCTGGCTAAAGGGAGGAGGCTATATTGTAATAGAAGAAACAGAAGCCATGACTGTTATAGATGTAAACAGTGGAGACCCCTGCGGTGATACCCAGGAGGAAAACGCCCTAAGGACAAACCTGGAGGCGGTAAAGGAGATCGCCAAGCAGATCATCCTAAGGGACCTGGGCGGAATAATAATGATAGACTTTATAGACATGAAGGAGCAGGGTAATAAAGATAAAGTGATAAACGCCCTCAAAGAAGCCCTCGGAGAGGACCTTTGCAATGTTCAGATATACGGCTTTACCAAGTTGGGTGTGTTGGAGATGGCACGAAGGAAAAGTGGAAAAAGCTTAACCCAAATGCTGACGGAGGATTGTCCCCACTGCAATGGTTCTGGCAGGGTAAAGGGAGACAATCTTTATGTCCTTGAGCTTGACTTGGATATAGAAAACTGTGGCGCTGGTTTTGTGGAAGTTTATGTGCCCAAGGGTAGAAAGGGAGCAGTTGAAGGTTACATAAATGCAAAGAAAATGGATCACGTAGTTATCATAGAGGATGAAAACTTGGATTACAATAAGTATGAAATCAGACATGTTAGGTAGGTGGTTTTTTATCGCATTAATTCTATCCCTTCTGTTCTCCTGTGCGAAGGTAACAGAAGAGAAGAGGGCAAAGCTTGCGGTGGAGCTATACTCGGAGGGAATGTCTGCCTATAGCAACAGGGATTACAAAAAGGCTGTAGAAAAGCTCAAGGAAGCCTTGAAGTATCTTGAAAACCTAACCCCTGCGCAGATAAAGGAGATAAAGTTAGCAATAGGAGAAAGTTATTATTTGAGCAAAGACTACGTGAACGCAATAGTTTATTTTGAAGACTTCCTCTTCAATTATCCAGAGGCGCCCGAATCAGAAAGGGTTCAATACTTGCTCATAGACAGCTATATGAAAGTGGCACCCGATGCTTACAGGGATCAAACCTATACATACAAGGCAATAGACAAGGCTAAGGAGTTTTTAAACAAATACCCAAACAGTCCGTATGCGGACAGAGTGTTGGAAGTGTTAGAAAGGGCTGAAAAAAGGCTTGCGGACCATGAATATCTCGTGGGCAAATTTTACGAAGACTATGGCTATTATTATTCAGCCAGCTTAAGATACAGAGACCTTCTGATAAACTATCCAGAACAGGTATCTCAGGCAGAGGTTTTTTACAGATACATAAAATCCCTTCTGTTGGTGGAAAAGCAGGCAGAAAGAAGGAAGAAGGTATATAAAGAATGGATTGAGGAGGCAAGAAAGAGCTTGAGCTCCGCAAAGGACGAGGAAGAGAAAAAAGCAATTCAAAAGAGAATAGCCTTTTTGGAAGAGCAAATCAAAAGATGGGATGATATGGCAAGAAGTAGCAAAGAGGAAGGTCTTAAGCTTATGGAAAAGTACAGAGAGACCTTTGGAGAAAACAGTTATTACAGAGAACTACAAAGGTTGGCTAAGAGATAATGGAGCTTTTGGAAAAAATCGTCTCGCTTCTTGAAGAGAAAAAGGGAGAGGATATAGTGGTACTGGATGTTTCTAAGCATACAAACATAGCGGACTACTTTGTTATAGTTACTGCCAACTCTGCCGTTCATGCCAGAGCCCTCACGGATTATCTGATTGAAAGTTTAAGTAAAGAGGGAATATACCCAGACCACGTGGAAGGTTTGGAAAATGCCTACTGGGTGCTCATAGACTTTACGGATATAATAGTTCATATCTTCCAAAAGGAGTGGAGAGATTACTATGACCTTGAGTGGCTTTATTCAACCGCTAGGAGGGTTGAGGTTTGAGGTTTATTAAGCTTATTCTCTTAATTCTTCTGATAGCCCTATTTTTAGTTTTTGTGTTTCAGAACGCATTGATAGTGGAAATTTCTTTCTTTAATTACAAAGGATATACTCCTCTCTTCGTGCTGGTTCTTTTTAGTGTCTTTCTTGGCTTCCTTTTTGCCTTTTTGTACTTTATGCCAAGGGAGTGGTCCCTTAGGAGAATTGTGGGAGACATCAAAGAGGGCGTTGAAAGGCTAAACAAGGGATTCCTTTTAAAAGCGGAGCAGAGCTTTCAAGGAAACCCTCTTATGGAAACCTTTGCTTGCTATAGTGCCTACGAAAGGGAAGATATCAACAAGCTTCTTAATCTTTCCAGTCCCCTTTGTGGGTTAATGCTTCTAAAACTACATCACATAGAAGAGGCCAAGGAGAAGTTTGAAAGGATTATAGAGCAGGAGCCCGAGAACCTCTTGGCACTGAAAGGGCTAAGGGACATTAACTTTTTGAAGGGCAACCTAAAAGATGCGGTGGAGCTTCAGGAAAAAGTGTTAAAAAATTGTGAAAAGTGGGACAGGGAAAACCAAAAAAAGATTCTGGCGGAATTGCTGGCAAGCCTTTATATAACTTCCAAGGATGGAGACCACGCAGAAAAAGCCTTTGACGTCTACAGAACCCCTCTAACTTACTCCGCACACATAATTGCTTACGCTGATTCTGGAAAGGAAAGAGACGCAATAAAGCTCTTTGAAAGAAGCTTTGAGGACGGGTTCCATAACCAAATTTTGATGATTTTGGTAGGAAAGGAAGCTTTACTTACAAAACTTATGGACATAATAGAAAGGCGAAAGGATCAGATAAACACAATAGTTTTAGCTTTGGTTTATTTGCGTTTAGGTCTTTTTTCTAAGGTTAAACCTCTTTTAGAGGTCCTACCGGATTATTACAGGACTTTGGCTGTATCTTCATCCTCCCATCGGGAAGAGGACAGGATGTGTGCAAAAATATTGGAAGGGTCTTTAAAAGCTTGGGAATGTGTTTGTGGGACACGCTACAAAGAATACACGCCCATGTGTGCAAATTGTTTAAGATGGAATAAAATAGAATTGAAACTATAAAAAAGGAGGGATGTGCTATGTTTAGAGCCCTTTGGACTTCAGCCTCTGGGATGACCGCCCAGCAAACAAACCTTGATGTAATATCCCACAATATGGCAAACGTTAATACGGTAGGCTTTAAGAAGATGAGGGCTACCTTTCAAGATTTGGTCTATCAAACTATAAGGGAGCCGGGAGCACCTACCTCACCAACCACTAGAAATCCCTCTGGCTTCCAAGTAGGCTTGGGAGTCTATGTCTCTGATACCTACGGTATATTCACGCAGGGAAATATATTTCAAACGGGAAACCAGTTGGACATAGCCATTCAAGGTGATGGATTCTTCAAGGTGGTCCTCCCCGACGGAACCATTGCATACACCCGCAACGGTCAGTTTCGCCTTGATGCGGAAGGAAGGATCGTAAATCCAGACGGATATCCCCTTGACCCTGAAATTACCATCCCCGCAGACGCCATCAGCGTAGGTATAAGTGCCGATGGGACAGTTTCTGTACTCAGGCAGGGTGCCACCGCAGTGGAGGAGGTGGGAAGGATCGAGCTTGCCAAGTTTATTAATCCCGCAGGACTGAGAAGGATAGGGAACAACCTGTTTATCCAAACGGACGCCTCAGGAGAGCCAGTCATAGATAACCCGGGCAATCAAGGTCTAGGAACCCTCCTTCAGGGATACTTGGAAGCTTCTAACGTAAACATAGTGGAGGAGATGGTGAACCTTATAATAGCACAAAGGGCCTTTGAATTTAACACAAAAGGTATAATCGCTGCCGACGAGATGCTTGGGCAAGCCGCTAACCTGAGAAGATAATAGAAAATAAGGCTAACCATTAGGATCCAGTTATTGCGATGCTTGATCTTTTTGCTGGTTAGTTCTGTACTTTGACTGAGCTGTAGGATGCTTTAAACATACGGGCTAAGATGGAGCACTAAGGTTCATGATAAGTCCCACACCCAAAAGTGCGGCGGTTTCTGAACGCAGGATGTAAGGATAAAGTTTCACGGGTATGAATCCTCTTTCGCGCAAAAGCTCCGATTCCTGCTTGGTAAAACCTCCCTCTGGACCAACCACCAAGGATACTGTTTTTACTCCATTCAAGTTCAGGTCCTTCAGATTTTTCTCTCCCCCAAAGTTATCCAACAGAAGGTTCAGGTCCGCATCTGCTTTTAATTCCTCAAGCTTTGTGGGAGGTGCAATTTCTAATGGCTTTGGTCTCTTGCACTGTTTGAAGGCAGAAAGGGCTACCCTCTTCCACCTTTCCATTCTTTTGTTTATGGCTGTGATATTCTGAAAGCTTCTTTTTGATAGGGTCGGCACCAAGCGGTATGCACCCACTTCACTGACCTTTTCCACTACGAAGTCCATAGTCTTTAGCTCCACAGGTATGCACTGATAAAGGGTTACAAAGGGTAATGGTGCAGTAAGTTCAAGCTCTTTTATTACAATGCAAAAGGCGCTTTTTTGGGTAAGTTTTTCAAGAAGACAAAGGTAAAGCTTATCCTCAAAAAAAGTTCAAGCTCCTGACCTACTTTTATCCTCTTTGCAAATATATGCTGTAGTTCCTCTCCCTCTATTATCAGCGTATTGCCAATTTTCTTAGTCGCTATAAATCTATCCAATTAAGAAAAGGAAAAGGGGAGGATTACCTCCCCAAAAGGAATTTTACTTTACCCCTTCCCTCAGGTCCTTTGCAGGTCTAAAAACAACCACTTTCCTTGCAGGAATGTTGATCACAGCACCGGTCCTGGGGTTCCTACCCTTTCTGGCAGCCCTTTTACGCACGGTGAAGATTCCAAAACCTGGAATGGCTACCCTTTCCCCCTTTTTGAGGGCATTTGAAACAGCCTCAACTGCAGCCTTAAGAGCAGCATCTGCTTGCTTTTTGGTTATGCCTGCCCCTTTGGCTATTGCAGTAACTAGCTCTGCTTTGGTCATGTCTGTCCCTCCTTTCAAGGTTTTGAACGGATTATAATATACAATATCTTGCGATAAAATGCAAGTGTATAAAGCTCTAGTAGGGTGAGCGGGCGTGGCTCAGTGGTAGAGCGTCTGCTTCCCAAGCAGAAGGTCGCGGGTTCGATTCCCGTCGCCCGCTCTTGGAATAACTTTTAATCTATGGTTTATCCTTCGTACCTTAACCTAACGGAAAGACAATGGAGGGAGAGAATAGAAAGGGCTTTGTCCCTTTTGGAAAGCTGTGAGGTATGTCCCCATAGGTGTGGAATAAACAGGCTTAAAGGTGAGCTTGGTTTTTGCAAAACGGGAAAGAACGCCATAGTGGATAGCTACTTTCCTCACAGGGGAGAAGAAAAGCCCATAAGGGGCTACAGGGGCTCAGGAACAGTGTTTTTCTCCTACTGCAACATGAGATGCGTTTACTGTCAGAACTATCAGATCAGCCAATTGGGGGAAGGAAGGGAGGTGAGCCCTGAGGAGCTTGCAGAAATATTTTTGGAGCTTCAGGCAATGGGATGCCACAATTTGAACTTAGTGACTCCCTCCCATGTGGTGCCTCAGATACTTTCTGCCCTCTACCTTGCGGTCAAGAAGGGTTTTAGATTACCCATAGTCTATAATACCTCTTCCTTTGACAGCTTAGAATCTTTGAGGCTCTTAGAGGGCATAGTGGATATATACCTGGCAGATCTGAAGTATGCAGACGGAGAGATTGCCAGAAGGTATTCAAGGGTTAAAAACTACCCAGAGGTTGCCATGGCTGCCATAAAAGAGATGTACAGGCAGGTGGGAGACCTGGTCCTTGACGAGAGAGGAATAGCCATCAGAGGGCTTCTCGTAAGGCACCTGGTGCTTCCCAATGGGCTCGCAGGAACCAAAAAGGTAGCGGAGTTTTTAGGTTCTCTGTCTAAAAACATGGCTGTGAACGTGATGGATCAGTATTATCCATCTTACATGGCTTGGAAGTATCCAGAGCTGAGCAGAAGAATAACCCAAAGGGAATACCATCAAGCCCTTTCATTCATGGAAGGCTTTAGGCTCTTTCTGGATTGATAAAGAAGGTAGAGTATGGGAATAACTCCCAAGAGAGCCCAGTAGCCCGCATTAAAAAAAGTCCTTTCAAAGCTGTCTGAGAGGGCATAAAGGCTTTGGATGGATTGAAGATAATACTTTGCCTTTTCCTCTGTTAAGCCTCCCCACTCGGTTAAGATTTCCAAAAAGGACCAAGCCCTTTGGTAGTTTTGAATCTCCACCATTCTGTCGTAGTTTTCCGCCATAAACTTTTGAAGGTCGTTTGTCGCCAAGGCGGTGCCAAAGGAACCACCCACGAACCTTATGTAATGCATAAGGCTAACGCCCAGAGTGGTTTTATCGCCCAAATTCTTAAGTGCCAGGTTGGTGATAGGTGCAAAGAAAAAGCCCATACCTATGCCCAAAGGCACTAAAAGAAAAGCAGCCCTAAGGGCAGGTGTGTAGTAGTTAAAGTCCGAAAGTATAAAGAAAACCGAGTATAGGTATAAAGCAGAGGCAATAAACAAGGGTAGAAGGCTGGACTTTTTATCGCTTATGAACCCTGCGACGGGAGAAAACAAACCTATGTTTAAGGCTAAGGGAAGTATGTGCAGTCCCGCCTGAAAGGTGGTAAGACCCTTAAGCCTTTCAAAGTACAAGGGCAAAAGGTAGAAAACCTGATACATGGAAAAGCCAAGAACAAAGCAATAGACCCAAAAGGCTACCACAAACTCTTTTATACGAAAGATGGAGTAATCTATGAGCCTGTTCTTTGATAAAAGTTCAGAAAGGGCAAAGAGAAGGAAAGAGCCTATAGAAAGAAAGGTAAGGTAGCCAATGAGCTCGGAGGAGAACCATCCTAACTGCTGACCCTTTGAAAGAACTATGAGCAGTGAAACGGTAGCCACCGATAGGAAGAAAAAAGAAACAAAGTTCAACCTAAAGGTATGCTTGGGCTTGTAGTCGGGCAGGAAAAACGTGGCACCCAAAAAGTTGAGAATGCCTATGGGAATGTTTATGTAAAAGACCCACCGCCAGTCTATGTGTTCTGCGATCCATCCACCGAGGGTAGGACCCAAGGCGGGCGCAAAGCTAACACCCAAGCCATAAATGCCCATCGCCAACCCCCTCTTTTCTGGTGCGTAGGCAGAAAATAGCATAGCTTCCGCACTGACAACTATTAGGGACTCTCCAAAGCCCTGAACTACCCTGGCGGTGATCATCCACTCCAAGCTCTGGGCGTTGCCTGCAAAAAAGGAAGAGGTGGTAAACAGAAAGAGCCCAGCGGTGAACACCTTCTTTAACCCCACCTTTGTTTCCAACCACTCTACCAGCATTATGGCAGTGGCTGCAGCGGTCATGTATGCGGTGATCACCCACTGCACTCCATAGAGGTCTGTGGATAAGGGTGCCATCATCTTTGGCACTATAATATCCACGATGGTGGTGTCTAAAATAGCCATAAAGACCCCCACCATCAAGGAAAGGGTCAGAAAGACCCGCTGGGCGGTGCTTAGGCTCTCATGAAGTGGCTTTTCCTCCGTCATTGCCTTTTTATCTCCACCCTTCCGCCCATGCCCACCCGGAGGAGTTTTTTGTCCTCGTTTTTTAGCTTGATCTTAACGGGAATCCTCTGAACCACCTTGGTAAATTCCCCCGCAGAAACATCCCTTGGAGCCAAGGCAAAGGTGGCAGCGGAGGCTGGGCTTATTTCCTCCACCTCTCCCTCAAGGACCAAGCCCGGGTAGGCATCAAGCCTAACGTAAGCCTTGCTCCCTTTTCGCACACCCTTTAGCTTTGTCTCTTCTAAGAGCACCTCCACATAAAGGCTGTCTAAGTTTATAACGCTAAAGGCGGGCTGACCGGGTTTTACCAAATCCCCCACGCTTATGAACCTCTTGGCTACGACCCCATCAAAGGGTGCAGTTAGCTTTGTATATTCAAGGTTTCTCTGGGCTAACTCCCTCTGCCTCTCTAAGGCGGAAAGCTCCCCATCCAAAACCTCCAACTGTTTTTGAAGCTCCTGCACCCTTCCTAGGGATGCCCTTGCGGTGCTCACGCCCACCATAGCCCTTCTTTTGGCAGTTTGAAGCTCCTCTATGGACTTTTCTATGGCTTTTTTCCTCTCAAGCATCACCTTATAATTGGTGTCTATCTCTTCGTACCTTCTTTGAGGAATTAGACCCTTGTCCAGAAGCTCCTTAAACCTCTCCCTGTCCCTTTTCAAAAGCTCCAACTGGGCTTCAACCTCCCTTTTTTGACTTAAAAGGGTCTCTTCCCTTTTTGCAAGCTCTTCAAAAGCTAAAGAGGAGCTTTCCACACCCAAGCTCAGTTCCTTTGAGACCCTGCTTATCTCAAGTCGCAAAGCAGACCTTTGGGCTCTGAGGGACTTTATCTTTTCCTCCAAGGCTTCCACCTGAAGCTTGTAATCCTCCGGTTCAATTTCCGCCAGCACTTCGCCCGCCTTCACAAAGTCTCCCAGATCCTTGTTTATTTTTACAACCTTGCCAGAGACCTGAAAGGCTAAGGTTGCCATCTGGTCTGCCTTTACGAAGACCGCATCGCTAACTGCATATTCCATCCTGTGCTTGACCCACCGAACCGCATAGACAACAAAAAGAAGACTTATAAGCACCAAAAGGGCTACGCCCAAAATCTTTCTCATGGCTCTACCCCAAGCCCGGAGACCATTAAAAGCCTGTAGTACTGCTTAAGAAGCTGATAGTAGGCAATTACTCTATCTACCCTCGCCCTGGTTAAGCTGGCTTCCGCTTCCAAGAGCTCCCTCTGGCTTATTATCTGGTTGGCATACTGCTCTTTAGAAAGCTCAAAGAACTTCTCCGCAAAAGCCAGGGCAGATTGGGCAACCTTTAGGTTGTCTTGGGCAACCAACAACTCCTCGTAAGCCTTCTTTACCTCAAGCTGGACTTTATCCAATAGGTCTTCATACTCTTTTTGTGCCTTCAGCTCCAAAGCACCAAAGGAGAGCTCCTGATAGTATGGTCTTATACCCTGAAAGCTCAGGGCAACGCCACCCACAATACCAAACACACCCTTTGGTCTTACGCTGGGATTTTGGTCTGAGTAGGTATAAACTCCCTCCACAAAGAGCTTTGGGAAAAATTGGCTTTTGGCAATGCCCCTTTGTGCCCTAAAGGCTTCTATGGCTTGCCTTTGGGCCTTGAGAATGTTTCTCTCCTTTGCGCTTTGCAAGTAAAACTCCAAAGGTTTAACATCCACCTCTGCCTTTGGCTCTTCCAAGTTTAAAAGCTCTTCCTCTGGCACGCCAGAAAGCCTGGAGAGGTTTGCCAGGGCAACCCTGTAATTCCCCTGTGCCTTTCTTAGGTCTCTTTCCACCTCCGCCAGACGCACCTTTGCCTGCAAAACATCCGTTATGGCAACGAGACCCTTCTGATAGAAAGCCTCCGCAGCTTGAACCTGAAGCAAAATCGCAGACCTCTGCTTCTCTATAGCGGAAACCACACCCTTTGCAGAGAGCACATCCAGGTATGCGGAGATCACATCAAACTTCAGGCTTTCAACCTTTTCTTTCAGTAAAAATTCCTTGCTTTTTAGGTTTGAACTTGCCAAGGCAACGGAAAAGTTTCTGGCGAACCCATCAAAGACCGTATATCTGAGCCTCGCCTGAAAGGTCTGATAAGACTTTTTGGCACTTTCCACCCGCAATCCGCTAAAGATGGGTATGTTGAAGGTTTGCTTTTCAAAATTGTAAATGTAGCTGTATGTAAGAAAGAACTCGGGCAGAAAGAGCTGTTTTTCTGCGGAGAGGGATAGATCGGCAGACCGTAGCTCTTGCCTTAGGGCTGAAAGTTCAGGGTTTTTCTCCAAAGCCCTTTGAATAACCTCAGACAACCCTATTGCCCAGGATTGGTGGATCAGAAAAACCAAAAAAAACAAAACTCTAAGCATTTTTTAGTCCCCCAAAGAGCACCTTCACACCCTCTTGGGCTAACCTTTTTACCCTCTCCAAATCTGGCTCCTTCTCCCTAAAAACATACTCAAGCACCAACATTCTCAAAAATCCCGCATACAAATTAACTATATTTTCTGCGTTTTTGTAGTTTAGCTCTCCCCTTTGAATAGCTCTATCCACCATTTTGGTTAACAGTTCCCTAAAGTGGGATACTTTGGTGTAATAAAGCTTTCTAAATTCCTCATTAGTTCCCACCAGTTGGAAAAGAAAAATCTGGGCTATATGCCTGTTTTGGTATATGTCTTCCAAAAAAACCTTGGCGTATTCACTCAGGGCATCCTCCAAGGGTAATTCCTTCTCCAAAAAATTCTCCAACCTTTTCACAATGTTTAAATGCATCTCCTCTACCAAACTTTTAAAGAGCTCCTCTTTGCTTTTGAAGTAGAAGTAAAAGGTACCCTTAGAGAACCCTGCACTTTCCACAATGTCCTCCACACTGGTGGCGTAATAACCCTTTTGAGAAAAGAGTATCTTTGCATATTCAAGTAGCCTTTCCTTGGCAGAGCTCATTGTATCAGCCTTTCCAAGCTTGCCAAGGAGGAGTTATATTGATAAAGAAGAAGATAGTAGTTTGCCAAGAGGTTGTTGTAGTTTGCCCTTGCCTCCAAGACCTCCAACTGACTTCCCACTCCCAACTTGTATCTTTCAGTGGATAGCCTTAAGCTCTCCTTGGCGAACTCCAAAGAACTCTGCACTGCCTTTATTTGAGTTTGAAGGGAATTTATGGAAAGAAGTGTGCTCCTCAACCTTGCCTTAAGGTCATACTCTAACTGCAACAGGTTTTCTTTCTGTTTGAGAAGGTCCAACTCCGCCTCCGATATTTCCGCTTCCCTTGAGAAGCCATCAAAGATCAGGTAATTGACGCTCACTCCAAAGGAGTAGCCCTTTAGCTGTTCAGTACTTCCAAAGAAAGACCTTCTCCCTGTGAACACCTGATAGTTAGCAAAGCCATTTACTGTAGGGAAGTTTTGTGCCCTTTTTAATTCCACCGTACCCTGTGCCAACTCTACCGACTTCTTAGCAACTCTCAGTGTGGAGTTTTTCTCTTTCAAAGCTTGCAAGAGCTCCTCCTCCTTGGGATTAAACTCTTTTAGTTCCAATGTACCTTCCGGTTCCACATCTCCCTCAAGTTTTAAAAGGGCCTTGAAGTTCTCCAAAGCCTTCAGATAATCCACCCTTGCCTGCTCAAGTTGAGCCTTTGCCTGCTCAAGTTGAGACTGTGCCCTCAAGAGCTCCACCTTGGGCACCACCCCCACGGAAAACTTGGCAGAAACCACTCTGTAGTTTTCCTCCCAGTAATTAACGTTCTCCTCCTGAAGCTTTATGATCGCCTTTCTGTATAAGAGTCCATAGAATAGGTCCTTCACTTGGTTTTCCAGTGTCCTTTGCACGTCCTCTTTGATAAGGCTCTGAAGTTCCCTTTGGATGTTTGCCAGCTTTATAAGTTCAAAGACCTGTTTGTTAAAGATGGTCTGGTTTAGTTGGAGGACTGCGTTTTGCCTGTTGCGGGGCGTGAACCCCAAGGCTAAGTCCTGCCCAAAGTGGGTGTAGCTGTAGGAGACGCTGACCTGTGGTAGAATGCCCGCCCTTGCCCTCTTGATCTCTTCTTCTGCCTTTTTTATGTCCAGTTCTGAGAGCCTTATCTGGTTTGCCCTCTCTTTGGCAAGCTCGAGGGCTTGCTCTAAGGTAATAGCCCTAACAAAGCCCAAAACCAAAAGCAAGAGTACTATTATCCTCACCGCTTTATCTCCACCGCAGCGCCTTCCCTGAGCAAGAAGGCGTTATCTAAGGCTATTTGATCTCCATCCTTAAGGTCTGCCTTGATGTATGCCTTTCCATCTCCCTGCTTTAGGACCTGTACCTCCACTGGCATAACCTTTTGCCCCTCCACCTTCCACACGATCTTTTTGGTTCCCCTCAGAACGACAGCCCTTTCGGGAACTACAAAGGCAGAAACCTTTTGGGTGGGCAGTTTAACTAAAGCATACATGCCTGGCTTTATCAGATTCTCTCTGTTATCCACCAATGCCTTCATGGTAAAAAGCCTGCTCTGGTCTGCGGTGGGAGACACAAAGACCACCCTTCCCTTTACCGTTCCCACACCATCCACCTCCAAATCCACCATTTTACCCACCTTGCCAAAGGCTATCAGCTCCTGAGGAATCTGAAAGACCACCCTTAGAGGATTCAATGATACAAGCCTGAAGGTTTGAGACTGGGGAGTTAGATAGTCTCCCACGCTTACAAAACGCTGGGCAATGTAGCCAGAAAAGGGTGCCCTAAGGACAGTCTTCGAAACCATAAGCTGGGCGTTGGCTATCTGGGAACTTATGGATCTCAAAAGCTCCTCTTGGGCCCTGAGCTGTGCCAAGGCGTTGTCATACTCCTCCTTTGCGATCAGCTCCTTCTCAAAGAGCATCCTTCTTCTCTCAACTATAGCCCTCTGGTTTTCGTAGTTAACCCTTGCCTGAGAGAGCTGTGCCTGAAGCTGTCTGAGGGTGTTTTCGTACTCGGAGGGGTCTATCTTTAAAAGGGGCTGTCTTGCCTTTACAAAGGCACCCTCTTCCACATAAAGCTGGGCAACCCTCCCGCTTACCTCTGGCTTAAGAACTATATCCTGAGGAGACTCAAAGTAGCCCTTTGTGGTGTAATATTCCTCCACCTCCTGGCGTGAGACCGCGTAGGTGGTTATGACCACAGGTTTTTGTGCTCTTTGCTCTTGGGGTTTTTGTTCCTTTTTCCCGCAGGCAAACAAAAAAACCAAGCTTAAAAGAAGTACCCACATGTTGGGCAAAATTATAACATACCGACCAGTCAGTCAATTAGGCGTAGAAGCTCTTTCGGATTGTCCAAATGATAGTCCGGTGGGCTCTGGGGAGCTTTGTATCCCCAACGGGCATGGGCAGTTAGCATGCCCGCCCTTCTTCCTGCCAGAATATCGTTTTCTGAGTCTCCTACCATCAGACCAAGTTCAGGAGGAACCTCCAAACGTTTGGCTATTTCCAACAGGAGCAAGGGGGAAGGCTTTTTCTCCGGTAATAGGTCCGCACCCAGCACCTCGTCAAAGTAGTGGAGCATCTTCAGCCTTTTTAGCACCTCCAAAGTTATGGCGTGGGGCTTGTTGGTAGCAACAGCTAAAAGTATTCCCCTTTCCTTTAAGCTCTCCAAGGTATCCACTACCCCTTCGTAGGGTTTGGTGTGTATTACGGGCTCTGAGATGTAGTAGCGTAAAAATCTTTCCAGAGCCTCTTCTAACTCCTGCCCCTGAAAGAAGTTGGCCAAAAGGCTTCGGGCACCATCTCCTATGTTCTTTTTAACCTCATCGGCGGGCACATCCTTGCCCTTGAGCTCTCTATAAACACGACCCACATGGAGGGCTATGTCCTCCGCAGAGTCAATGAGCGTGCCATCAAGGTCAAAGATCACCAACCTTATGTTGCACAGCTTTCGCATTCCTCTATATCTGTTATGGACTTACTCCTGCAATAATACACAGTCTTTAGCCCAAGTTCCCAAGCCAAGGTGTAAAGCCGTGATAAGGTAGGACCGTCTATCTTTTCAGGGTCAATAAACAAGTTCAAGCTCTGGGCTTGGTCTATCCACTTTTGACGCTCCGCCGCAGCACGGATGATCCACTCTTGGTCTATGTTGTAGGCGGATTTGTAGTGCCAGTAGTATTTATCCACCTCAGGTGGAACTTGAGGCAAAATGCCCGACATGTTTTCCTCTTTGTAAAACTTGGCAAAGATCGGGTCTGTGGAAGGAGTAGCGCCCACTATCAAAGAAGTAGAACCAGTGGGCATAACAGCTAAAAGGTATGCATTCCTCATCCCATACCTTTTAACCTCCTCCGCCAATCCTACCCAATCAAAGTTGTTTCCGTTTTCCTGAGAAAGCCTTTGGTTTTCTTCTGGCGTCCTTCCAAAGAATATGCCCTTGC
>OFEJ01000023.1_pt1 | contig 50129 bp, 54 predicted proteins | sample 1521051 | NCBI WGS metagenome assembly OFEJ01 (sample SAMN06268701, study PRJEB24108) | sediment metagenome | isolation source: Joseph's Coat, Yellowstone National Park, Wyoming, USA | place: USA:Joseph's Coat, Yellowstone National Park, Wyoming, USA | reverse complement strand
CGCATTGATGAGGGTTTGGCAACCACATGGAGTTGCCCCCAAGGTGTGGGCAAGGGGCTGAAGCAGATGAGGGGCTCAAGGGTTATGTGAAGCCCTGATAGCCCGGGTAGTGATGCTATGAAGAGCCGAACAGAGCCCGGGAACCCCGAGGCAAGAAAAATATATCCACAACTAACTACAGCTAATTACAAGTAATTGCCTCGGGGAAACCCTCACTAACTATATCAATACGCATAGCGAAACACCTTTAGGATGCTCTGTATCGATGTTCACTATCTCTACATTTATTAGCTGTAAGAGCAACTTAAAGCTTTAACAAATGCTTTGCAATGCTCTGTGGCGATATGTATGAGCGTTGGTTTGAGGGATGTTCCTGTTGCTGTTGTTAGGAGCTCTAATAGCTTTGATGGTGTTTTAAAGGCTTTGAATCTTGTTGAGGGTGATGTAAGGGTTGTTGTTGGTGATAGGAGGAGGTTCCTTATAAAGCCAAACTTTGTCTCTGCATACAACTCCTTATCAGCAACGCCTGTGGAGACTGTTGAGGCTTTGCTGGAGTTCATCTATAGCAACTTCAATGTTTCTGAGGTTATAATTACTGAGACCCCTGCAATGGGCTCTTTCTACAATGCTATCAGGAACTTTGGCTATGACGGGCTTAGGCAGAGGTATAATGTTGAGTTTCTAGACCTTAGCGAATTTGGCTATGAAGTTGTTACTCTGAGGGATGAGTATGGAGGTATCTATAAAGTTCAAGTATCCAAGGCATTGATGGACAGGGGTTTTGTTAGGATATCTTCATGCAGGGCAAAGACCCATGACACAGTTGTTGTAACGCTGAGCATAAAGAATGCTGTGTTTGGGGGTATTAGGAAGGGTGATAGAGCATCGATGCACAGAGGCTACCTAACAATAAACTATAACCTAGCTAAGATAGCAACAATGGTCATGCCAGACCTTGGAGTAGTTGATGGCGTAGTTGGTATGGAGGGTAATGGACCTGTCTCAGGAACTGCAAAGAGCTGGGGAGCTGTATTCGCTTCTGCAAACCTTGTAAATCTAGATTCCTTAGTAGCCTATGCAATGGGTTTTAATCCTGAGGATATTGGGTACCTCTACTTCCTCGCTAAATGGGGCTACGGAGAAATAGATGTTAAGAGGATTAGGGTTGTAGGAGACGATGTAGAGCACATCAAGACAAGGTTCAAGCCACACTCACTATACCACGAGCAGCTTAGCTGGAAAAAGCATCTAGATAGGGTTTCCCGGGGCAATCATCTGTGAGTAGTTGCAAATAGTTGGATGAATGGCATCAACAATTACTGTAAGGGCTGAGAACATTTCATATCACGAAACCTGGAACAAGCTACCTAGCAACGCTATTGGCAATGCAGCTGTTTAAACAGTTAGCAGCGATGGAACAATCATTGTTGAGGCATAAAAATCTAGCTAGTGTCTTAGTTACTCCTCTGGCTCCTCTTCCTCTTCGCTTATCCCTTCCTCTGGCTCTTCTTCAGATTCCTGCTCCTCGCGCTTCAGCACCACTATCCTCCCATTTCTCCCTAGATTCAGCTCTACCTCACCTCTGAATTCCTTTGCATAGGCATTCTCTATCCTTATCACATCCCCTGGCTTGACAAGGTTTATCTGATCCCTCCACAGGTTAAGTGTTATAGAGCCAGTCTCATCCTTGACAACAGCCTTAGCTACAGTGGCTTCACCATACTTTGTTGATACCTTCCTAGGTCTATTTACACTCACAACTCGAACAGTTAAGGTTACGTTACTCATTCCAGGCTCAACATCCTTAATCTGCATGGTGCAGAGCACCAAAAAGCATATAGCTATTGAGAAACTATATTACCTGTACAGCTTTTGTCTATACATGTAGTCACTTTAGCGTGTTGCCAAATGTGTTTAGATATGCAATCTCCTCAAGGCTCTTCCTAGGCTTCGGAGTTGGCGACTCGTTGGGGTAGCCCATAGCTAGCAAGGCCACAGGTATATAATTGCTTGGGAGTTTCACAATCTTCTGAATATCCTCTACATTCCTAAGGCTCTGAATCCACACAGTACCCAATCCAAGTGCGTGTGCAGCTAGCATTATATACATAGCCGCATTGGCGCAGTCAACCATGTACGAATCTGGTGAAACATCCTTATTACATGCAACAACAATCCCCAGTGGTGCCTCCTCCAACGGATATGCCCACCTATGGATCTTGACAAGCTTAGACTTTATCTCCGGATCCGTAACAACTATGAATACCCACGGCTGCCTATTACCAGCACTAGGAGCAAACCTAGCAACATCAAGAACGCTCTTCACCAATTCCATTGGCACAAGCTCCTTCCTAAACCTCCTAATACTCCTCCTACCCAACAGAAACCCTATAAGAGCATCTCTATTCACAGCAGACGGAGCTGACACAAATTTTCACCTCTAAACACTATACAGGACGCCCTAGTATAAAAGTTTTAGCTTGTGCAAAATCTTAGCACATAGCCTCTTCTACTTTTCCACATAGCATAAAACTCTACATCAATAAGAGCCGTAGCTGGATCTACAATAGATACCTGTGTATAGCTTTAAATACTTAGCTTAATCACACTCTATAACTATCAACACCTCTAATCAACTTTGATTAATTTTAAATGGTTGGTGAGTGGAGGTATTCTGTTCTTCTCTATGCAATTTCTACATAGATTTAAATACTTAATACCCTTATATAGGGGTGTGAGGTGCTGTTGTAGTGATAGAGATTGTTAATGTGTCTAAAGTTTTTGGCAGGGTTAGGGCTTTGGATGGTGTCTCCTTTGTTGTTAGGAATGGGGAGGTTGTTGGTTATGTGGGGCTCAATGGGGCTGGCAAGACCACTACTATAAGGATTGCTGTTGGTGTTCTTCCACCTGATGGTGGTGATGTGATTATCGATGGTTATTCTGTTGTGAGGGATAAGAAAAAGGCTTCAAGGATTGTTGGCTGGGTTCCAGAGCTTCCCATATTTGAGGCTGAGTTCAAGGCCCTAGATTACTTTACTTATTTAGCGGGTTACTATGGCTTGCCTAGTTATGAGGCTAGGAGGCTTGGTGTAGAGCTTCTTGAGAAGTTTGGGCTTGGCGATGCTATGAATAGAAAGCTTTCAACATTTTCCCAGGGTATGAAGAAGAGGTTTGCATTAGCTGTCTCAATGATTAACAATCCACCGAACTTCATATTTGACGAGGTGCTTAATGGGCTTGATCCTCAAGGTATAGCTTTCTTTAGAGATCTGGCAGTTGGGTTTAGGAAGCAGGGCAAGGCTGTTCTCTTCTCTTCACACATTCTCAGTGAGGTTGAGGGAATTGCTGATAGGGTTGTTTTCATTCATAAGGGGAGGATAATTGGGGTGCACAGCATGGAGGAGGTGAAGCACATGGCTAGACCAGCACTGGAAATCACGCTAACGAAACTCGATGAAAATGTGCTTAAACTGCTGGAGAGGTTTGGAGAGCTCTCTGCCATGAGTGGGAATAGGGTTTTGTTGAGGGATCCAAGGGCTGATAGCAGTGTTGTAGTAGCTGAGCTTGTTAAAAGCGGTGTTGGGGTTCTGGAGGTTAGGAGAGAGGAGAAGAGCCTTGAAGAGTTCTTCTTCAGCTTGATAAAGAGGGCTGAGGGTGGAGAGCCATGAACCCCGTGCTCTACGACTTTAAGCGTGGCGTGCTAAGAGTCTCAGTCCTTGTAACGCTAGTGATCTTCATGCTGGCAGGAGTTGGAATGGCATACATGCTACTTGTTGCAATAGCAACTATGCCTAATCCCCAGCAACAAGTGCTCTACTCCTACATAGATACTGGTACAGGAGAGTTTAAGCTAGAAGCATTACTGCTGAATCCCGAACTCAGGCCTGTGGATGGCGAACTTTCATACAAGCTTGGATGCTACAACATCACTGCGCTGAATAAGCTTGGAGAGGATCTGCGTCTTGGTAGAATCACTCCTGAGAAGTATCAGGAAGAGTTTGAGAAGCTGTTGAGAGTTGTGGATGAGGATAGGGTGAGAAGTGTTGGAGGAAAGATTTCTCTCACCAAGAAGCTTAGTATAGCTACTAGCACAGGTTATGGCTATCAGCTCTACATAAATGTGACAACAGTCTATGGAACATCTACACAAGTTGTTAGAATGGGTCTGGGGAGAGCATATCTCCCGCTGGAGGTAGGAAACAAAACTGTTTACGTCTTGGTCTCAACACCTGGTTCTCCTTCTACAAGCAACATCAAAGCTTCTGGCAGCGTCATAGCCACTACCCCTCAGCAAACCACAACATCTATACTCAGCATTGGGGCAACAGCTACTCCTGCCATGGGGTTGAGGGACTCTGGCTTTGTATCAACATCGCTCTATGCTGTAAGTACAGAGAAATCTGTGCTTTTAACATCTATGTATAGCTCTGTTGACACAGAGTTTGATATATACATTGAGAGGCTTAATGTTAGTTCAGTGCCTGGGAATATGAGCCTAGAGGATATTGGAAAATACTTTGAACGCGTGGGCTTGACGCGTAGTGGTGTGGGCTTAGTAGAGCTTGGCATGGGCTTATTAGTAGGGGGGCTGACACCTGTAAAACCATATCTACATGTATTGCTACTCTCGCATAATGACAGCACCACGCTGTATGCTATGACAAATAACGTTGTCATTCCTTTTCAAACTGGTTTAGCTAGGAGGGTGATATCTACACAGCTCGCTGGATCTATCGGAATTAGCATGTTTATAACATTCTTTCCAGTAGTAGTGCTCTACCTAGTCTATATCTACATCGCTAAGCCTAGGTCTCAGGGAGCTCTCGAATTTGTGTTGGCAAGGCCAATTACAAGGTTTGAGCTCTATCTCACAAGATTCTTTGCAGGTGTGTTAGTGGTGCTCACAGCAACTGCGCTATTCTATGTAGCACTAATATTAGCAGTCTACATCCTCACAGGTGTGTTGCTAGATCTATACTCATTTATCCTGCTCTTTGCTGGGCTAGCTCTAGCTCTTACAGCATTCTACTCACTCTGCTACTTACTCGCAGCCCTTACAAGCGGCACTAGGTACATTGTAGCCTCTGTAACAACCTTCATCATGTTTTCAATACTCTGGTCATTACTAGTATACCTAGCTGTTATATCGCTAAAGGGGTTCGGGGTATCGCTAGGCGAAGAACTTATGAAAGCGCAGTACACCTCTTACTACTTCACACCGCTGGGAATATACAACTTCATGCAGTACTACTACCTAGTATACGTAGGAGGAGGGCAGAGCCCAGCCATAGAAGCCGTTATTAACCCATGGCTCGTAGGCATTAGCACAGCAACATGGATCACAGCACCTATAGCTATAGGGTGGCAAATATTCAAAAGAGCTAATCTGAGTACCTAGCTTTAACACATAAAAGCCATTGCCTTGCTAGGTGTTTTGAATTTGGAGAAATGCGTTGTTTTAGCACATGGCGATGGTGATGGCATATGCTCAGCAGCACTAGTATCAGCCTTTTTAAAGAAGAGTTGCGAGGTTTCTGTGCACTTTACCCATCCAGTTGGCTTGCTACAAGATCTTAAAATGTTTGCTTCTCCTGGTAACACAATTATTATTGTTGATATTGCTGTTGATGAGCTGAGTGCAACTGAGCTTATGCAGGTTCTTGAAGAATATGCTGGTAAGGGACTTGTCATTTACATAGATCACCACCCTTTGCCGGAGAGCTTTAAAGTTCCTGGTAAAGTGGTGTGGATTCATGATACCTGTTGCTCGGCTTCAGAACTTGCTTTTAGGTATTTTCGCGAAGGGGGCTTGGATGAGGAGTTCAGCAGGGTTGCACTATATGGCGCTATCAGTGACTATCTCGATGAAACTCCGTGGGTTAAGAGAGAGCTTTGGAAATGGGATAGGAGGTCAGTTTTTCTAGAAGCGGGAATTGTGTGCCAAGGGCTTGAGGGTGCTAAGAGAGATTACGATTTTAAGAGAGCTGTTGTGGAGCACTTAGCCAAGAACATGCCTCCAAGCCAAATGCCAGAGCTTGTAACGAGAAGCATTAAGCAAGCTGAGGTTGATGAGAAGCTCAGGCTCTGGGTAAAGGAAAACATCAAAGTGTTTAACCAAGTAGCTTACGTTCTAAACCCCCCTGGCAGTGTTGGCAAAGCAGCTAACTACGCTAAGATATATAGCAATGCTGAAGTTGGTATAGCTGTTGAGGAGCGTAGAGACGTGTTAGTCATGAGCCTTAGAGGCCGTGGGGAGTGCGACTTAAACACCATTCTAAGAAAGCTGAGCAAAAAGCTGGGCATCCACGGAGGGGGGCATCCAGTAGCAGCTGGAGCAAGAATGCCAAAGAACTCCTTCCAGAAATTCCTAGAAGAGCTAAACCAAGAGCTTACAGCATGCAAAGCATAAATATGATCTACACCTACAGCAATTAAGTTAATACTCTTGTACATTATATAGCCTTTGGATATGGTTTGGAAATAAGAGTTGACCCTACTACAGTAGATTAGAATATTCAGAGCCCTGCCAAGAGAATCTACACAAAGCTTGGGTATAGAATCACTCTTTTAGAGTTGAAGAAAGTTCAAAGGCTTCTACAATACCATGGACTAATATAAACTGATATAAGACGTAAATTCTTCTGTGACTCCTGATGTCTATGAGTATAAATGATGCACTGGTGAATGGATTTATAGTTGCAGGGCTCACATCTCTTGGCTCTTTAACAGCTTTTACAAGGATTACACTGCCTAGGTGGGGTCTGGACTTTTCTCTAGGTTTTGCATCTGGCATAATGATTGTTGCAAGTTTTACAAGTTTGATTATTCCAGCATTTGAGAAAGGGTTTTACATAGACGTTGGTTTGGGTATATTCATTGGTGTACTAACGATGATTCTTATGGACTCTTTTATTCCACATGAACATCTTGTTGAAGGTTATGAAGGACCAGAGTACATGAAGGATAAGCTTAAGAAAGCTCTTCTTGTTTCAATAGCTATTGCGATACATAATATTCCGGAGGGTTTAGCTGTTGGCGTAACAACTGTTTATAGTACCCAACTAGGTTTTTCAACAGCGTTAGCTATAGGGATACAAGATATTCCAGAGGGCATGGCGGTTACATTGCCATTGGCAATTCTATGGGGAAGCATGTTGAAGGGTTTTGTAGTAGGTGTTTTAAGTGGTTTGATAGAAACTTTGACAGCTGTTTTAGGGGCAATAGCATTTACCTATGCAAGTAGCTTGCTTGGGATTGGAATGGGTTTCTCGGCAGGTGCGATGATTTACATAGTTGTTGAAGAAGTTTTACCTGAGATACTCCATGAAAAATCTGCCTATAGAAAAATAGCCATGTTGGGCTTTTTCATAGGCTTCTACATAATGTTGTATCTAGATCTAGTGCTGAGTTGAATTGAAGTGTTTTATGTAAATGCTATGTATATAGCTGTTGCAACTGGTGTTACTATACCTATCAATTTAATGACTTTCTGGCGTTTTAGTATAGCGGTTTGGATCTTGCTTACTTTTGCGAAGCCTATGAAGATAAGCGAAATTAGTATTAGTGACAATACGAAGAAGAATGCGTATAATGCTGCCAAAGGAAGCAACAAATAAAAGTTCATTCTACTTGTAAAAGTGTTGAACGCTATGTATATTCCAGCTAAGCATGGAAGCAGAGCGAAAGAGGCTATTAAACCAGTAAACCTGTTCCAACATCTGATGCCATTGCCAAGGAGCTTGAACCAAGTTTCCTCCCTATTCTATACTCTATTCTATACTCTCTACATGCAACTTCGTCTCCACTCTCACTTTCAAAAATATTGTATATACATACAATGTTATAGCTAGCTCTGGAACTAGGCTCAGCGACCCTCTACCCCTACACAACTTCTCGAAATCTAGAGCATTTAAAACAGGTATCAACAGAGTACGAGTTTGCAAGGAGTTTCAACTCTTATATAGATTCATATTGCTTTATAGTCATAGCCTCATCTCCTTCCCCTGCACCGCTTCTCGGGTCTGCATATGCCTTGGGGGCTTTCAGAAAATTTGGAGACTCCACATCTTGATCACATTACTTTCTGCTCTAAAGAATATGTCCCATGTTTTACAAGTTTTTATCAAAATCAGTTCATGCAGAGCTATGTGAACTCATATGGAGCTCAAAACAGTTGCCAAGGCTAATGTGGAGTGTAGTGGACTTGGCTATCGAGGTTTTGAGGCTTGGTAGGAAGAGGCTTGTGATAATAGTTGATGATGCTTTCAGTACCTGGATATTGGGGAGGGGTTCAGCTCTCATATAAGTTTATGTGGTTTGATGTTTTTCATCGCATCATCTCTATTCCCCTGCATCGCTCCTTGGGTCTGCATCCGCCTTGGGGGCGTTCAGGGCCACCCCAGGGACCCCACATCTTGAGCTGCTGCCCTTGGGGAGAGCCCTCTACGGCTCTTCACCCCTCACAGGGAATCTCATGAAAATGTGTAATAGTGTCAAACCTTACAAACCTTTATGAAACTAGAAACAGCTGCGAAAGGCTTCAGCCATGGTCAAAGGGTTACTAGAGCTTATTGAATACCCTGAAGAGGGTCCAGAGATTGGTTGTGGTAGGGAGAATGCGTGGCGAGCACCCCTATACAGAGAAGTTGTCAAGAAGGTGTTGGTAGAGGTTAAACCAAGCTAAGGTTATATACTGTGTAGAGCAAAGTCACTGAGTTGGTAAGGTGATTTGCAGTGTTTATTGAGAGAGTGAAGCTTAGTTTTGTTCCAGGGCTGGAGGTTGAGTTTATTGATAGGGATAGAGCCATTGAGCAGGTTTTTGAGTGGGGTGAGAAGAGCACACCATACCCAGTAGTTGTCTTTGGACCTGAGGGCTGCGGAAAAACTGCTTGGCTTAAGCAAGCAGCTGAGATCCTGAAGAAGCAGAGGTTTGATGTTATCTACATTGATCCGCTGCGTAAGGAATTCATTGCTTATACAGATATTAAGGAGGTTGTAGATAAGTTACTGGGAGTTGTAGCAGATGCAACTAGTTATGCACCTATTAAGCTAGCTGACTTAATCATTTACTTAGCTAATCAGCTTCTGAAGAGGTGGAAGAGGAAGAGGATTGCTGTACTAGCTGACGATGTGTTTCAAGCTATTGGTATTGAGAGGTCTGAAGCCTACGTAAAGGCACTTCTAAACACTATTGAGTATCCTCCAGAGCCATATGAGAAGATAGTCATCATTATTGCTACTAGTGAGGGAGTCTCTAGAGCTAGGATTGGTAGGCATAGGTGGGCAGAGATAGTGCCTATGTGGAACATGAGTAGGAAAGGCTTTGAGGAGCTCTACAATAGGATTCCGGGGACTAAGCCAGGCTTTGATGATGTTTGGAGGTTGACTGGTGGAAATCCTGATATGCTTCGAAGGCTTTACCTAAGCGAATGGAGTACAAATGCTTTAATTAAGAGCCTTATCAAGTTGAAGAAACTAGATGTATTCGTTTTGTCTCTGAGTAGCGATGAGAGATCATGGCTTTGCGAAGCTGTTGATGATCCAGACACCCTCTACTCTAGGGAGAGGATACCTCTGCTTTACAAGCTCTTAGAGCTTAACCTAATAGTTGATGAGATAGAGTTTAGGGATCCTGAGCTATGGATTGATGAGCCACCGCCTGAGAAAAATCTTGAGCTAGGAATAGGGAAGCTAGCTGCATGGCAAACACCATTGCATAGGGAAGCAGTTAAGAAAGTTCTTGGAGAGTGCAGATCTGTGTAAGGGTCAGCTTTACTACTTTGATCCATACACTCATCTTTGTCTTTCCTCTATTATTCCATAGGTGATAGAGTATAGCTCTGAATGTAACTCTCCTCCTTATCCTCGGAGGCTCATAAGGCTTGTAAATATTTTGATTTTTTAGATGTTTTAGCTGGATTCACATAAACTGCTTTAATTCCGTAGACCATGACTTTGTACTCCGTAAACATCTGAACTCTTCTATAGCACCACAAGGATTTTTCCCACGAGAGCTTGTAACAATGTTCACCATTCTCTCTAAGCCTCTCCAAATCCTCAAAGACTATTAGAGCTCTATACTCTCTGGCTATCTCCGCAAGTTTTTTAGATGATCTATGGGCTGAGTTCACCAATATATTCCTAGCCTTATTAAGCCACCTACCCCTAACCCACTTTATGGATCTCCAAGAATTTGGGTATTTCCTCTGCAAATCTTCAGAAAGTTTCTTTAGGTGTAGAACTCTCTTCAACCCTTTGAAAGGTGTGATGCTAACTGCAACTAGGCTTCCATTCAAATCTAGAGAGTGGAAGGATTACACGGGTAAAAAGAATAGGAGATAGACACAGATTGGCTTGAAGAACACGGATTCACACAGCTTTTAGGACTTAAAGAACAGAGAAAGAAGTGATTGTTTCATCGAATTTCAACATCAACTTTATGGAAGTAGCTAGCTGGAGACTCTTCTCAACGTATTGCATTGTTTAGGTGGTGAAAAATTTGCTACTGCAATGATTTATCGCTTAAGCTGGTAGGTTACGACAAGGACTTAGCGGGCTTCATGGTTAGATCTGTGCAATAAATTTTTTAAATTGGGTTTATGCTCACACTGCTGGTGTGTTGTAGCAATGTCTACGAGAGCTATGGTTTTACTTGTTTTGGGGGTGGTGCTGTTTGTTATTGGGTGGGCAGCTTTAATTAGTGGTGTTGAGTTTAAGATGTGTTCAAGCTATGTTCAAGTGCCAAGTCAATTTGTTGGGAGGTTGAGCCCTAGCTATTCTGAGTGGTATTATTGGAGGAATGTTGTTGTTAACCTTTCTAATGTGTTTATAAGGGCTGGGGCTCCATTTAGCTATCGTTTCTCTGTTAATCAAACTATTGGCTATATTTATATTGAGCTGGAGGGTGATGTGAAGAAGGAGAATTTTAGTGGTTTTCTATCCATCCTAAACACTCTAACTAATGAAACAGTTGTATACACTACTCTAAGCCCTGAAAAATCTGTTGCTGGTAGAGGTCTTAACACAACGCTGTTCTTCATGAAGTCCCTGGATCCTGGGAACTACACTCTCACACTTAAACTTGACAGCGATGCAGAGATAAAGAAGCTGTTGATCCACGGACCCAGCTCTAGAGAGGTGACTGTGCAAGCTATTGAAATAACACTTACACCGAGTGAAAATGGCTATGAGCAGATAAAGATAGACTATGTTTGCGGTGTAGATTTTTCAAGAGCTTTAACAGCCTCTACACTTGTTGGTCTAGGAGTAGCAGCTATAATGGCTGGAGCACTGCTTGAAGCCTATAGAAAGCCTTATAGAATTGGTGAAGTGGGTAAGAAGACTGCAAAGAGGAGGTAGCAGTGGTTAAAATAGTTTTTCTCGGTGTTGGTGGGTGGATATCTGATCCACTACTAGGCTACGCATCATTTGCCGTGATTAGCTCTACCTCCAAATGGCTTTTGGTTGAGGCTGGAGAAGGTGTTTACAGATCTATGAGACTCTGCAACATTGAATTAGATGAAAAGCTTGTAGGAGTTGTAGTAAGTCATAGACATGGGGATCACATCCTCGGCATACCCACATTACTTCAAATAGCAAAACACAGAGGGTTAAAGAAAATGAGAATAGTGTCTATAAGAAATGCATTGGAAGCCATAGAGCAACTAATAAATGCTTCTGGATCCCAAAACACAGTGGATATAGTTGAGTTTATTGAAGCAGGGTTTGGGGAGAAGATAAAGTTAGAGGAATTTGAAATAGAGCTTCTAGAAGCTATACACACATTACCAGCAGCCTCTCTAAAGATCTCCATCAATGATAAGTGCATTGTATATAGCGGAGACACTGTATACAACCCAAAACTAATTCAATTTGCAAAAAACTGCGACATACTAATACACGAAGCTTCAGGCCATAACATAGATGCACATAGATATGGGCACAGCACCTACGAAGACGCTATAGAGCTTGCCATTAAAAGCAATACAAAAAAGCTTATACTTATACACTTCTATCAATGGCCAAATCCAGTAAAGACACCTATAGAAAAAGAACTAGAGATTCTAACACCCTACCCATGCCAAGAAATAGAGCTCTAATACACAACACCACACAAGCTTTAAGTAAGGTTTCTGTAGACTTAAGAGTAGCTGTTTACGACCGCCCTTAGGCTCATCACACTACTTCCGAGCCCCCTCACCAATATTCTAGAGCTGTTCTCAGAGACCCAGGTAACTAGGAGGTTTGCAAGCCGTACAATTTATAAACACAGCACTAGTATATATATGTTATATATGTAGCTCTGAATAGACTTGTGAGCTGCTCCAAGAACCCTCATGCTTCAGAGTGGGGGAGAGGGTCAATGTCCCTATTTTGAAGAGCGAAGTCTCTGGCAAAGGGTGAGATGACTATGTTTGAAGAAGAGTTTATTGGTGTTGAGTGGGTTAAAAAGGTTGAGGAGTTGTTAAAGGGGTTTGGGGCTAGGTTTGAGGCTGAGGAAAGTGTTAGGATACATGTCGGAGATGTAATAGTCGAGGTCTCGGAGAGTGGAGGAGGCTTTGCAATTGCCCTAAGTATTGAGATTCCGAAGAGCCTCAGCCTAGAGGATGTAGATAGATGTGCAAATGCATATAGAGACATGCTAAAACTATTAGTAAAGTCAGGTACAGAACCTAGTTATGAGCTTGACACTAGCATTGGCTATACATTCCTAAGGGCAACTATTGAGCTTAAAGATGTTAGCGAGGTTCTTGACTTATTAAGGAAGATGCTGAGTTGAATTACAAAACATTTTTAATCTCTATGCAATGTATGCTTTTCAAAATGTAATAGTGAATGGCAAAAGATTTTTATATGAATGCATTGATTTGTGTATACAATTACAAGAGTATTTTAAGAGAGTTGAAACCTGGGGGCAGCTTTATTATCAGTACTATTTTTGTCTCCATGTTTTGAAATGGTACAGATCAAATTGTGCCAGCCATTGCTGTTAACTGGACTGTTGAGGATGGGGACAGGGTTTGGATATTTAAGCTCAGAAACAGCGTCAAGTTCTGTGATGGAAGGTCTGTAACTGCTCAAGATGTTGTGCGAAGTGTTAAGAGGGTTATGAAAATAAATGGAGATCCTGCATGGCTTGTCACAGACTTTGTCGATGATGTTATAGCTTTAGATGACTATACAGTGAAGTTTGTATTAAGTAAGCCCGTGGGCTACTTCTTATCTGTTTTAGCTACACCACCCTACTTCCCAGTGCACCCCAGCTACCCAGGTGATAAGATAGTCAGTGATGCTACTTGGGGCGGTGCAGGCCCCTACTGCATAAAAGAGTTTAAGAGGGATGAGTACATGGTTCTAGAGACCAACCCATATTACTATGGTGAGAAGCCAAAGACTGGCAGAGTTATTATAAGGTTTTACAGGGATGCAACATCACTTAGACTAGCTATAGAGAATGGTGAGGTGGATATAGCTTGGAGAACCCTTAGACCACAGGATTACGTGGACCTAGCTAAAAAGACTAATCTAGTTGTTGAGAGGGTGCCAGGGTCATTCATAAGATATGTTGTGATAAATGTTAATATGAGCCCCGTAAACAATGTGTTGGTGCGAAGAGCTATAGCTGCCGCTATAAACAGGAGTGAAATAGCTTCAAAAGTATTCTACGGTGCTATGGAGCCTCTCTACAGCCTTGTTCCAATGGGTATGTGGAGCCATATAGATGTGTTTAAGAATGTATATGGTGAGGGGCCTAATCTAGAGCTTGCAAAAAGCCTTTTGAAGCAGGCTGGTTATAGCGAAGCCAATAAGCTGAAGATAGAGTTGTGGTATACACCCACACACTATGGCGATACCGAAGCAGATGTAGCAACACTGCTCAAGACACAGCTAGAGGCAACAGGGCTCATAGATGTGACGATAAAGAGTGCTGAGTGGTCTACATATGTAGACAATGCAAGGAATGGTAGAATGATGCTCAGCTTACTTGGGTGGTACCCAGACTACATAGATCCAGACGACTTCCTAACACCATTCCTAAAAACAGGTGCAAATAAGTGGACAGGTTCTCGATACTCTAACTCAACAGTAGATCAGCTACTAGAGCAAGCATCGATAGAGGTTGACCAGGCAAAGAGAGCGCAACTCTATGAACAAGTGCAAAAGATATTAGCAGATGATGTACCATTCATACCGCTGTTGCAAGGAAGCCTCACCATAGTCCATAGCAAAAATGTTGGAGGAGTACAGCTAGGACCTACAATGCTACTATACTACTACACAATATATAAAAGCTAAATACGATTAGCAATCAATTTTATTTTTAAACGTTTTCAATTCAGTACATGCCAATCAAAAATATATCCCTATCTCAAAATAGCAGCTCTCCATCATTTTAATACTGCGTCTAGGTCTCCACTCTACCTCATTCAATGAGCTTCACTACTTTTGATGCTAGCTCTCTAATGGTCTTTGCAGCCTCACCATCTCTTTCAACTAGTATGTAAGGTGCTCCTCTATCAATAGCCTCGTTTATGTGTGGATCTAGAGGTATCTTGATTAGTACTGTTGTGTTGTATTTTGAGGCTAGGTGTTCACCACCTATTTTCCCCATGATGCTTGTTTCTCTGCCGCAGTGAGGGCACTTGAAGTAGCTCATGTTCTCCACTATTCCCAGAAGCTTTAAGTTTGTTGAAATGGCGAAGTTTATGGCTTTGGCAACAACAACCTCGCTCAGAATGTTTGGTGCTGTTACAACTATTGCATGGGTTTCGCGTGGCATGAGCTGCGCAATTGTGATTGCTATGTCCCCTGTCCCTGGAGGCATATCGACAACTAGATAGTCTACAGAACCCCACTTAACTTTTGCCATAAGCTCTATTATTGCTCTCGAGGCTAGAGGACCCCGCCAAACAATGGGAGTCTCAGGCGCATCGACTATGAGATTCATGGCCACAACCCTCAGCCTGAGAGGGCCTTCAGCAGGTAGTATTCTCCCCTCTTCATCAGCCTGAAGCCTTACATTCTGCAAACCCAGGAGCTGTGGTATGGAGGAGCCATAGATGTCTGCATCAAAGAGCGCAACATTCTTACCCATTTCAGCAAGGGCTAGTGCAAGCATTGAAGACACAAAGCTCTTACCAACACCACCCTTACCACTAATCACAACAATCCTATACTTAAAGCTAGCAAGATTTTTCCTAGCCTCTTCATGGAGAAGCATAGTATTTTGCAACACTTGGCTATGCAAACCCATGTTCAACGCCAGCAAGATTAATAATATGCAACACAAAAATAAGTGTTCTTCCACATAATAATAAACAGTGCTGTAACATAAATAATGAGATGAACGTGCTTCTACAAAACATTCTGCTCTAAAGTATTGCAAATAGGTAGTATGAGGAGTGTTTTGGATAGCGAAATTGTAGAGCATATAATCTCTATTAATGCTCTCAGCACCTTTAAGCTAGCTAAAGCCTATGCTCAATAGATAGAGCTGTTATTTTAAGCATTGAGAGGAGGGCTAGCGAATAACCTCTGAAGATGGTCTCCATACTTCAGAGCTGGGATGGGGTCAGAAACCCTTTTAGCTTAAAAATATGTGTTTATAGAGATGCGCGTGGATATAGCTGACCATATTTTCTGCCAACTTCGTTAGCCACTTTCATTAGGGCTATCATCTGCTCTTCTGGGATTTCATATGGGAGTCTCAAGTATTCTGTAGTTGTCTTCAGCTTTTCCACAACTTTGTGCAGATCTTCATCTGTTACCTCTCTTAAACCAAGTTCTTCGAATGTGACAGGCAGCCCTACTGAGTGAGCCCATTTAATGTACTCAACGGCCTGTTCAAGAGTTCCTTCAGTAAGTATCTCTACAAGTGTTCCAAAAGACACCATCTCCCCATGGTATTGCACAGGCTTCATCTTCTTCTCCAAGACGCTCAGAGAATTGCCTATGGCGTGCGCAAACCCAGTTCCACCATTCTCAAACGCTAAGCCGCTTAACAAGGTATTTGCATATACCACCAGGTCTAGACTTGGTGTTACAGATTTCAATTTAGCTGCTTGCATAGCTGCTACTCCATGTTTTTGTAGTATTTCCCACAAAAGCTTAGCTATATGAAGCGGTAAGTCAAAGGACTTTAAAGGCTCTACACCCTTCATCTTCTCATAATCCATGAACACATGCCCAGGCTTGTTGGCTTGGAAAAGAGAGCGTATCTCCCAATAATGCGACGCAGCATCACCCATGCCAGCAGCCAAGAACCTCGCAGGTGCACCAGCAATGACCTCCGTATCCACGACAACCATATCAGGGTTCTTATAATGATTGAGAACCTCGAGAAACTCTCCCGGATAAGGCTCTGTATAAACAACTGAAATAGCTGATGTAGGAGCATCTGTAGATGCGATAGTGGGTACCATTATAGCGGCAAGCTCATTTGGAATAGCAACAGCCTTTGCAGTGTCCAGAGTCTTCCCACCACCAACACCAACAACCATGTCAACGCTGTTCTCCAAAGCTATCTTAGTAACCCTATTAATCTCCTCCCAACTGCACTCCCTATTAAAAATGACATAGACATAGTCTATACCATAATTCTTCAAACTCCTCTCAATAACATCCCCAACAATGCGCTTAACATCAGAATCAGATAACACCAAAGCCTTCTTACCGAACCTCCTAACCAATCTACCTAGATAATTCAACACACCCCTGCCCTGCATATACGTCCCAGGAGCTCTAAAACCACGGACATAGAACGTGGAAAACGTTGTTATGGGCTCAAACATGTATCAACCCCTCTTCTCACTTCATAAAGTATCATTGTTTTGCTAGCTTTTAAATCTTCTTCACCTCATGTTATAGTTGCTGATTGCATGTTTCAGCATCTACAATACTGTGTAGCCTCCATCAACAATGATGTCTGCTCCTGTGACATAGTTCGAAGCATCTGATGCTAGAAATAGTACTGCACCCACTATATCATGTGGCTTTGCGAATCTGCCAAGTGGTATCATAGACCTCCATAGCTCAGCATATTTAGGCTCCTGTTTGAGTAGTTTTTCAACAAGTGGTGTAAGTGTGTATCCTGGACTAACACTGTTGACATACACATTGTATTTAGCCCATTCTGCAGCCAGGCTTTTTGTTAAGTGTATAACCCCAGCCTTAGACGTATTGTAATGTGATTGGGGTTGTGGAGTATTCACTATGTGTCCCGACATGGAAGCGATGTTTACTATTTTTCCATACCTCTGCTTTATCATGAACTTGCCGACAACCTGACTCACTATGAATACTGATGTAAGGTTTGTACGCAGCATTCTATCCCAATCAGCTAGACTCATTGATTCAGCAGAGACCCACTGGCCAATGCCATGGCAATTCACTAAAATGTCTATCCTACCAAACTCTCTAATAATATCATCAACAGCTTTAGCTACATCACCATAGTTACACACATCAACTACAAAAGCTATCACCTTTCTCTCAGGGAACCTCTCCTTAAGGAAGTTCTTCACCTTCTCAAGATTTTCAGCACTCAAATCCATTAGCGCAATATCTGCACCAAACTCTGCCAGCCCATAGGCAATAGCACTACATATACCACCTCCACCACCAGTGACAACAGCTTTCTTACCACTCAAATCAAATAACTTTCTAAAAGAGATGTTTCTCAATTCATTTAAAGACTCCTCTAAAGACATGATATACACCTACTAAATCAGAAACTATCTACTACTTCTCCTTTAAAAATTTTTATGTGTGTAAAATTCACGTCTACTGTTTTTAGTCATATAAACAATTCGATTGATGTGGAAAAGATTTTATGATTATCCTTTAGGGCAATATCTTATTACCTGTCTTTCTATCAAATATCCTTATTTTATCTTTGGGCAGTAATAAGTTGATTATACTCCCCTCCTGTAAAACTAGTTGTTTGTATGTCTTTACTACGAGTGATACTTCTTTAGATATTTCTGCATGGATTAATAATGCTGTTCCTACTCGCTCAATTAAGCTCACTCTCCCTTTAATACCTTTATTACTCTTGCCTTCATCTATATAAATATGTTCTGGTCTTATTCCTAATCTGAATTCAGTGCCATACTTTACTAAGGTCTCTACTTCATCTCTGTTCAGTGAAAGTTCAAAACCTTTGCAATCCAATGCCGTTTTTCTTTCATTTAATGAACACTCAACAAAATTCATACCAGGGTTTCCAATAAAATAGCCCACAAATTCGTGAACTGGGTTTTCATAGACATTAGTTGTTTCATCATATTGTATTACCCTCCCCATATTCATCACAGCTATTCTTTCTGCTAGTGTTAATACCTCTGCTTGATCATGTGTAACATATATTGTCGTTATTTTTAATGTCTTTGTAATTTCTTTAAGACGTGTCTTTAGTTCTATTCTTACTAATGGCTCAAGATTAGTTAAGGGCTCATCAAGTAGAAGAACATCTGCTTCACGTATCAAAGCTCTTGCGACAGCTATTTTCTGCCTTAAACCTGGGTCAACTCCTTTGGCATTTTTATTCAATATACTACGATCTATCCCCAGAATATCGACAATCTCCATAACCCTTTTATGTATGGTATCTTTAGATATATTGCGTAGTTTTAATGGAAATGCTATATTATCATATATACTCATATCGTATGCAACTGGAAATTGAAAAACCATTGCAACGTTTCTTTGCTGTGGATCTAGGTTGGTTACATCTCTATTATCAAAATATACCCTTCCCTTCGTAGGTTTTAGAAGCCCTGCAATAATCTTCAGCATCGTGGTTTTTCCACAACCAGATGGACCAAGTATGCCAGTTATTTTTCCGCTTGGAAAAGTAATGTTGACATTCTCAAGTGCAACTGTTTTCAACCCTTTTTCAGTAGTATAAACATGGGTTATGTTTTCTAGCTTTATTTCAACCATATTACAATCCCTTTAAGGTATGTGATATGGACTATAGATAAGCTCTCCACTCTTTTTATCAAAAATATAAATATTTAGTGGGTTAAAAGCTATTACAACAGGAAGCTCTAATTCTATTGGTCGTAATTCGGGAATAAGGACACTTATCCTACCTTTTTCAGCAATACGTATATGTATCAATGTTTCAGAACCTAATACTTCACTTGTCAGTACTTTACCACTTAAAGTTACTAATCCTTCTTTTTTACTTCTCTCGTACTCTTCATAACTAAGGAAAAACATGAAATCTCCCGGCCTTATACCTACTGTAACATCTCTATATTTAGTACTTGTATCAGCACTAAGATTCCTTATTACTTTTTCATTTAATTTGATGGAAGTTTTAATTTCATGTATGTTCAACATCCATGAATTGTTTTCATATGATAAAGAACCATTGAACAAATTCATTGGTGGATAAGAAAAGAACTGAGCTACAGTAATATTTCTAGGATTATTATACACATTAGTGGTTTCTCCAGATTGTAACAGATTTCCATGTATTAAAATGTTTATGTAATCACTTATAGATAGAGCCTCGATAGGATCTGGAGTAGCATATACTACTACCTTATCCTTACTACTCAACAATATTTTCCTCAGTTCACCCCTCATTGTTTCTCTTATTTTATAATCTAAGTTCGTTAGAGGTTCATCCAGTAATAGGATTTTTGCATCTTTCACCAAAGCTCTTGCTATGCCTACTCTTTGTCTCTGACCGCCACTTAATTGTGCTGGATATTTCTGAAGAACATCACTTATTTTTAATATATCAGCTACCTCCTTTACCCTCTTATCTATTTCAGATAATGAGTATTTTTTAGTTACTTTTAATGGAAATGCTATGTTATCGTAAACTGTTAAATGTGGAAAGAGACCATATGTCTGGAATACAAAGGCCACTTCTCTATGGTGTGGTGGTAGAGGAGTTATATCTTTATCTCCAAAAATTATCTTACCATTATCAGGTCTTTCTAAACCAGCAATAATTTTTAGAAGTGTGGTCTTTCCTGAACCTGCAGGTCCAAATAATGCTGTAATTTTTCCACTTTCACACTCAATACTAACATCATTCAATGCTTTTACATTTTTATACCACTTAGATACATGATTTAATTGCAATTTCATATTTCTCACATTGATTCCAATCATAACCAGATTAAAAACTTTGATAAAGATATTTATACCATACCCATGGTCAATCCAGTTACCAAATATCTTCTAGCTATAACAGCTATTATTATACCTGGTAAAGCTGATAAAACTCCTAAAGCAGCCATTTGAGACCAATAAACACCTGCAACTGTCACCATACCTTGTAGAGCTGTTGTTATTGTTCTAGCCTCAGTGCTGGTTATGAATGATGCAAAGAGGTACTCATTGAATGCATTTAAGAATGTTAGCAAGTAAGCTACAGCAATAGTACCCTTTATAATTGGAGCATGTATTCTAAACAATATTTTGAAAGGTCCTAGACCTTCAAGTTGAGCTACAGCATCAAGGTCTCTGGGAATGGCATCTATGGCGGATAGCAAAAGCCATATCGCTATCGGAATGTTGAACACATTATAAAGTATTATTAATGCAATTAAATTATCTCTTAATCCAAGAGTACTACAGAAAATGTAGTAATAAGCTACTGCAAATATTGCTGGAGGGGCCATTCTCATCGATACAAATGTAAAGAATAAGTTATCCTTACCCTTGAAGTCGAATCGTGAAATGGCGTAAGCAGCAAGTAAACTTATTATTGTAGCTATTGCAGCATTTGTTGTCGCAACTATTGATGAGTTAATCAGGTATTTTAGTCCTTGAAATTTATATAGTGCATCTATGTAGTACTCGAGTGTTGGATGTGGGGGATATAAGTAGGGAGGATTAGCATATATTTCTATATAACTCTTAAATGATGTTATTATCAACCAATACAATGGGAATAATGTTAATAGTGCTATAGCGATTATTACTAGGATATTCACTATAGTTATTGTCTTCATGTTGTCTATCACCTCTTCATAACTTTAACTATAAGGTTACTTACTATTATAACTATTATCAGTATTATTAGGGATAGAGCTGCTCCTTTAGATAAATCCCATACTGTGAGTCCTATCCTATACAGAAGTATACTAATGTAATATGTTGCTCCTGCAGGACCACCCTGTGTGAGCATAAATACTTGGTCAAATACTTTAAAAGAGTCCATAAATCTCAGTATTATTGCAAATATTATGTTTGATCTGATCATTCGGAAGTACAAATATCGTATTCTGTGAAAGAATCCAGCTCCATCAACTAAGAATGACTCAGTGTACTCAGGTGGTATGGATAGCATTCCACCTAATGCAATGAATGCCACTAATGGAGTCCACATCCAGATATCCATTAATACTGTAAGTATAAATGCTTGCGATCCTTCTAATGTATAGTTGAAGTTTATGTGAAATGTGGTTCTTATATAATAAGTTAAAGCACCAAAATCTGGATGGGCAAGGAAACGCCATATAAGTCCCACAGTCAGTGGTGGCAACCCAAGTGGGATAACAAGCAAGGGTGTTAATATTTTTCTCACAGATATACTTTCATACATTAATGCTCCTAGCAAAAGACCTAAGATCACTTCCACGGTAACTACTATGACTGTATAAGTTACAGTTAGTCTAAGTGATGATAGCACTGTGGCATCAGTTAACACATCAATGAAATTCTTTGCACCAACAAAACCACCAGTACCCACACCTGGCCTAACGTTAGTAACTGATAAATATATTGTGAAAATCAATGGAATAAGGGCTAGTACTATATATATTACTATTGCTGGCAAGGTGAATAACAATGGATATAATTTTTCTTTCTTCATAATACATACCTGAGATACTCTATTATTGTAGTATCAATGTAATTGAGTATATAAATTTTTATAAGTATAGTCATGGCTTTTGGGGCTAGAAAACTCGTTCTTGTTGGAATACTCAACTCTGTGCTGATATTGCTTGCCAAGCTTCGCATATGCTAGGCTCTGGCTCTGCAACCCCTAGCCTTTTACCCTTGACATGCTCAAACCCTACAGTATCAATACTGTTATAGTATCCTAGAGCTCTTAGAGCCACTACCGCAACACTTAATGCACTCGTCATCCGTACCCATGTGTTAGAGAGTCTGTAGATTATGTAATCCTTAACAAATGTTATGCGCTTAAAATCCCTAAATCTTTTACCCTCCTTAAACCAGAGAATCTTTGTTAATGGGTACACAAATATTGGTGGACATCCAGTTCTTTCATACAGACCTCTACAAACATCGAACTTACCCTGGAAAGCACCAGCTCTTGTATCTAGATGTGTAAAAATATTTGTATTTTAATATTAAACTGTTTGAACTAAAAAGGATAAAGGATTGGTACAGCATTTTAATGTAAGGTGAGATACGATATTAAAAAACTCTTTCATTTTTCATTTATTTTTATTTTATATTTTATGTATATGGAGGTAAGACTCCTAGTTTTTCTTTCCAAGGTGCGAGGATCTTCTTTACAAGAGCAGCCATTTCATCTACAGCTGCTTCTGGTGTTGTTTCTCCTGTAACAGCTTTATGAAGTGGAGCATATGCTTGTTGCGATATATCAAGATGGAATGGGAATGGCGGAGCCCCTCTGAATACTCTTTCCTTTATAGCCTTCTTGAGAAGCGCGAAATATCCGTGACCATACTTTGCATCAAGTTTATCACCTAGTTCTTCTAATGCTGACCATCTTACTACTGTATTTATGTTCTCCATGATTCTCTTTACGTTTTCTTTACTTGTTACCCATTGTATGAATAACCATGCAGCCTCTTTGTTTTTAGAATATGGATTTATACCCATACCACCCATATCAAAATATCCTATGTAACCTCCCCCATAGCAGTCAGGATCTATTGGTGGATAAGCTACTCCATACTTTCCTATCATGTTGGGATTTTGTTTAAATATAGTTCCGAAGAATTCTGCATACATCAATCCTTGTACAGCACCACCTCTAGTAAAGGTAGCTCCTACCTCATCCCAAGTATATGACGATACTCCTGGAGGAGCATATTTTAATAATTCTATATACGTTCTATAGGCTTTTTTACCACATGTATTATTAAATCTGACCTCTAATCCATTTGTAATACCCCAGTACTGAACACCAAAAGTAGGCCAAACACTTTCAACCATTTCATAGAATAGACATGGATGATAAGCTGCTTGTGCAACCCAACCATATACTCCAGGCTCTTTCGTACCAGTACCAAAGAACTCAGCAACCTTTTTCACAAAGTCCCATGTTAAAACATCTGGTAATTTTATCCCATATTTTTCAAAGAGATCTTTTCTATATACATATATTTTTAGGAAGGACTCAAATGGTATAGCTAATATCTTGCCATTATATATATATTGGTCAAGGACGAATATATCATTTATGTCGTATCCTGGATATGTAAGCTTAGGATTAGCTATGAAGTCGTCTAACGGAATCAACCAGTTGTTATATCCATACTGTGCTATAATATCTTGTTCCACATAGAATACATCGTAATCAGAAGCTTTGGCCTGTACTGTAGATATTTCTTTTCTAAACATTTCGTCCCAAGATACAGTTTCAACTATTGCATGTATACCTGTTATTTTCTCAAATTCAGCTGCTAGAACATCTCTTATAAATAAACCCGTTGGAGTGCTCTCTGTAACCATCCTTATAGTGACCCCCTTATATGGAGCAGCAGCACTTGCTAACCATTCAGCTAGTGGTGGTATAGCAGGGGCAGCTGTTCCCGTAACCGTAACTGTTTGTGTTACAGTAGTTGGAGGTATAGTTGTTGTAACTGTTGCCCCAGGTGCCCCAGGTACTGTTACTGTTTTCTCAACAGTTACTGTAGCTCCTGGAGCTCCCGGAGCTGTCACGGTTACAACACTTAATGTGGGTACTGTTATAGGTGTGGTAACGGTTACAACACCAGTTGGTGCTCTAGGTAGAGTTGCAACAAGGGCTATTGAGACTATTGATAATACTATTAGTAGAACCAAAAGATATACAACAGTTTTTGACATAGGTATAGACATTTATTTCACCCATCTGAAAAAAGTTATGCTATGGCAGGGGTTTATAAATTTTAAATAAAATAAAATTGGTGTTAAAGAGTTAAAACTAATATATAATAATAAAGAGAAATTATTTAAAGAATTTCAATGATTGATCTCTTTATCACATTAGCTATTAATAAATCATGAATATATTGATAAACTATAGCTGTTAGTTTGATAACTATATAAGAATTCCTCGGCTTTATAATTTCACCTTATTTCGTACTCAAGTATTATTGTATAAAATAGATTACTTTCCATAGTGTATTTTCCTATTATTATTTTTCAATATTTTTTTCTATATTATTTCATCTTCTTCTATTTCTCTAAGTTTTTATATACTTTTGGCGCTTTTACACCTTTCTAAATACCTTCAGGAATATTATCTTGAAGTGTTGACATAAGCATTATTTCAACAGGTATTATTTTGCTAGCATGTGCATGTTTTTCTTGAAAATACTCACACTCTAGCCTCAGCAATCTTCTTTATGGGGTGTGAATTTCAGTATTATAATGTGTTGTACTACAATAGCTTATGAACTTCTGTTAGAATTCTTATGCTATAGTTCCTTCAGCATATCTAATAACTTCATTAACTCAACACTTATGTAATGAGTGAAAGCAGCATTCATACACTAATGTTTGATATAAAGCTGCAATGAATTAACTTAGCAATTATTTTTACAATACGTTGCATAATAGCCAAAAGATTTATATAGGGGTCAATATATTTGTATAGCACAATTTAACTATAGATTTAGGGGTCTTAAAATGAAGGCTCTTGTTATAAGTAAGCCTTTTGAGGGGTCTGTGAAGGAGGTTGAGGATCCTAGGCCTGGTTTTGGTGAGGTTGTTGTTGGTGTTAGGGCTTGTGGTGTTTGTGGTACTGATATCCATATTTATAGGGGTGAGGAGCCCAGGGTTCGCTACCCTGTTATACCTGGTCACGAGTTTTCGGGCATAGTTTTAGATGTTGGGGGTGGTGTTGAAGGTGTTTCCATTGGTGATCATGTTGTTGTGGATCCCAATATTTACTGTGGTTCTTGTTACTACTGTAGGATGGGTCTTGTTCATTTCTGTGAGAAGTGGGAGGGTATAGGTGTTACTAGAGATGGTGGTATGGCTGAGAAAGTGGCTGTACCAGCTAAAGCTATCTACAAAATATCTAAAGATGTACCGTTTGAGGTAGCAGCTTTAGCAGAGCCCCTATCGTGTATTCTCCATGGGATAGACCTTGTATCTCCTTACAATGCCCAAAATATAGCTATATTTGGTGCTGGCCCCATAGGGCTCATATTTCTATTGCTTCTAAAGAGGTTCACATCTGCAAAGATAGCTGTTTTCGAAATTTCAAGTCATAGGCTAGATGCGGCTAGAAAACTTGGTGCAGATGTAGCTGAAAACCCTCTAAACATTGACCTTGCCAAGGTAGCTAAAGAAGTTACAAATGGAAAAGATTTCGATATAATTATAGACGCTACAGGTAGCATAGATGCAGTATCTAGAATACTCAAGCTAGATATTATAGCACCAGCAGGAAAAGTGCTACTATTCGGCGTAGCACCACCAAATAAAAAAGTTGAAGTTGAGCCCTTCCTAATATATAGAAAAGAGGTGAAGATTCTAGGATCATACGTAAACCCATACACAATGCACAGAGCAGTAAATATCCTAAGAAATGTTATAGAGCTAAACAGCATAGTTGATAAGATAGATCTCGAAGAAGCTCTAGACATTCTAAGAGGAAAACCCAGGAAATTCTACATAAAACCTGTCATTGTATTTCAATAATTCCCAACACATCTAAACCATAAGAATATCCACACGATTCTCCCACAATGCAAACCATCCTATACTTAAGAAAACAGCCCTAAACATCAAGCTAGATACATTTGGCAATTTCCCCACTGTACTTTGCAAAAACTTTTAATAACCACGCCCTTAGCGCCTTTCAATCAATCTATTCTAACACAAAACAATACTCTCTTAAGCTATTCTTCTTACTAACAAAAATTTAATTTTATTGCATAAAAGTTAGCATTTCTCATAGGTCTGCTAAACATGTTTAATTGGATTGAATTACATAATCTTGCTTCTAGCCAGCGTTAAGGAGTTTAATATGACTGAGACATCGCTTAGTATCATTGCTACAGCAGCTATTTCAGGTCTTAAAGTTATACCAATGCTGTGTAGAGCCCCCATAGCTATTGGAACTAAAATCAAGTTGTATATAAATGCCCAGATTAAATTCTCAATAGATTTTCTTCTAACTTTATCGCTAAACAACATCATGATCTTTACACTTTTTAGCTTCTCGTTCATTATAACTACATCCCCAGCTATCTTAGCTATATCAGAGCCGCTACCCATAGCCATACCAAGGAATGCTTTACTAATTGCACCAGCATCGTTAATGCCGTCGCCTACGAATAGCACTTTGAAACCTTTCCTCTGCAGCTCTTCTACAAGTTCTATCTTATCGCCTGGTGTAAGCTCTGAATAGAATTCGTTAATTTTAAGATTCTTTGCAACTACTTCAACAGTTTCTCTACTATCTCCAGAAGCTATAACAATCTTTATACCCATCTTTCTCAGGAAATCAATTACATCCATAGCATCTTCTTTAACGTTATCTCTTAGAAGTACTATTCCCGACAAAACTTTGTTCACTCCGATGAAAATAACTGTGTATCCATACTTTCTATACCCTGCTACGAGATTCTTGATGTCTTCAGGTATAGCTATACCCATCTCAGTGAATAGTTTCTCAGAACCTATGACAACTTCGGAGTTGCTCGCCTCAGCTATTATACCTAGACCAGGGATGTGGTCGTACTTACTTGGTTCATTGCATATATATCCATTATCTCTACAGTACCTTAGGATTGCTAAGGCTATAGGATGTTCACTTCTACTCTCTGCGCTACACACAACTTTCATAACCTCTTCCTCGGAACAATTAAACACTATTACTCTATCAATAGCGGGTTTTCCAATAGTTAGAGTGCCTCTTTTATCAAACATAGCAATATCTATGGCTAAAGCCCTTTCAAATACATCACCCCTTCTAACGAGTAGACCGAATTTAGTGAGTTTGTATACTGCAATCGCGTAGACCATTGGTATAGCTATACTGATGGTGCAGAGCTATGTAGGTACACAGTGTTTATAAAGTCTCTATGCTGTAGATATGCAGAGTCTCTGATTTGAACCAGGAGCTCATAATGTCTATGCTGAGTATCGTGATTCCATCGTTTTCGGCAACACTTTTAACTTAGCTAACCTATTTGAAAGAGGTGCTAGGAAATGGGCTTAGGTGCTAGGTTGTCTGAGGAAGTTTTGAAGCATATTGAGCTTGCTGAGAAGTTCTTGGTTGAGGGTAGAGAGCTAATAGATAGGGATCCTGTTCAAGCTAGTGAGAAGCTCTATAAAGCTGCTGAAGAAGTTGTTAAAGCTCTTGCCACGGCTCTTAACCTTGAAGAAGCTAGAAAAGCTATCGAATCTGGTGGTCAGTGGTCAAGGTTACTTAATAGAGCTGCTGAAGTTATTGCCGATAAACTTGGTTTAGAGGAGTTTTCATTATGGTGGAAAGCAGCGTTTTATCTTCATGTAGAGGGATTTCATGAAGCAAGACTTGAAGATGTAGATGTAAAGAGGAATTACAAGTATGTTGAAGCTATGGTTAACCTAGCTAAGAAGATTATGCAAAGACGTTAAAGCCTTTCACACTTTCCTCATTATGAGAACATGCTAACACTTATGGCTTCAAGATACAGTGATGCAATTGATATGTTCACGATAATCGCAAGAGAGCTGAGCTATGAGTATCTGAGAAACTAGGTAAAAGGAATGATTTAAACATGTGTTGAGAGTCTAAGAAAAGCTAAAGATTTGTCCGGTATTTCTGATTGTGTAGAGCTGTTTCTTTTCTTAGTCTAGCTCTCATCATTATTTCTTCGTGTAGATTTCTTCTTGTTGTATCTATAGCTACTATCAGTGGTCCGAAGCTCTCTACTTCTAGAATCCATATAGCTTCCGGTATCCCGAGGTCGAGCCAGTGGACATCTACAACACGTTTAATTGTTTGTGCTGCTAGAACTCCTGCACCACCCGTGAACGTAACGTATACTGCACCGAATTTTCTGCATGCTTCTGCTGTTCTAGGTCCCATGCCTCCTTTCCCTATAACCATTCTAACCCCTAGCTTCTCAATAACTTCATATTCGTATACCTCCATCCTGGTACTCGTTGTTGGCCCTGCTGAGATTACATTCCATTCACCACCTTTCTTAATGACCACAGGTCCGCAGTGATATATAGCTGAATCCCTGGGGTTGAATGGTAGAGGTTTTCCTTCTCTTAGGTACTGGACAATTCTTTTATGTGCTTGATCTCTAGCTGTGTATAGAGTTCCGGAGATGTATACTATATCCCCTACCCTAAGCTTCTCCACATCTTCTCTAGATAGAGGTGTTCTAAGCTTATATACCTCCATATGCTTCCCTCACTGCTCAACAATATAACTTCCATTGGGTTTAACTATAGCTTTAGCTCTTCTAGCTGCCCAGCATTGGAAAGCTATAGCTATTGCATATGTAGCTGGATGTCTATACGCATACTCTATATGTACATCTAGTGCATAGATCTTCCCACCCATACCCATAACACCTATACCCAGGGAATTGATGGTTCTCAGCAACTCTACCTCTAGATCAGCAACCATAGGCTCTGGATGTCTAGAACCTATCCTCCTAATCGTAGCAGCTTTCTTCGCTAAATACATAGCTTGATCAGCAAGACCAGCAATACCCACCCCAATTATAACAGGTGGACACGGTTTTGCACCTGCATCTATAACAGCATCTAGAACAACTTCCTTAATCTTCTCAAATCCTTCCCCTGGAGAAACCATCCTAAGGGTAGATACATACTCAGAGCCACCACCCTTAGGAACAACAGTTACCTCTAGAACATCACTACTAGGATCCACACTATCCCACGCGATTACAGGTGTATACCTACCAGTATTATCCCCTGGATTAAACCCTGTAAAAGGATTAACAGTATTCGGTCTCAAAGGTATAACCTTTGTAGCAATCTTCGTAGCCTCAACCAATAACCCCTCTACCAGATCTATCCATGGAAATCTAGCCCCAAGCTTAACATAGAAAATAAGCAGACCTGTATCCTGACATACAGGAACCCCTAGCTTCTCAGCCAACTCTATATTCTTCAGAATAGCATCGAGATGAACCTTAGCTATAGGGTTATCCTCTTCACCATAAACTTTCTTAAGAGCCTCCTTAACATCAGGTGGTAAATAGATTACAGCCTTCTTGACAGCCTCTACAACAGCTCCAACAATAACATCCTTCACATCCAACACCCCTATCAATGTCTACAACCTAAACAAAATAACCATATATTAAGCTTCTTCAGCAGATCTCCAATTTTAACACATAGTCGCTAATAAATCAAAGCTCTTACCATAGATATGAAGAACACAACAATTAGCAGTATCCATGATTCTAAGTAGTTCTATATATGAATCTGTATAGAGAGGAGATAACGATGCCGGAAGCAACTGATACCGCTCCAACAAGCTCTCTATACCTCGGCAAAGCACTATCAACAACTATCACATTACCGATGGCCTTGGCTATGTAATTCCTACATTCATCCCCAAAACACAGCATTCTCAACAAAACCCTTGAGCCCCTCACCCACTTTAAGCCTCCTTGCCCACGCCTTGGGGGCAGTCACAGGGGTTGCAACTCTCATCGATGTTGGTTCACAGGGGGTTTGGGAGTGTTGATTGTTTGGCGTGGTTATATGTTTTGGGGGTTTGTGAAAGTGTTGTGTTGCTAGATCAATTCATCTGCAGCTAATTAAAACTAATTAAAATCTATGCAGATCCCGCTACGGCTTGTCTATTCCCTGTGCTTTTTCCCATATACTGCTAAGCTCATCTTTGATGTAGGGCTCTTCAAATTTCTCGATAGAGCCGTTCTTTCTATGTAGTATTGTGTAGTGTCCTGAGAACTCTGCTACTTTCCCTATTATGCTTGCTCTTATTCCTTGTTTTTCCAGCGTTTTTAATGCTTTTTCAACGCTATGCCTAGGTATTGTTGCTATGAGAACTCCTGAGCTTATTAGCTTTAGGGGGTCTATGGCAAGTGCTTTGCATATTGTTGCTGTTTCTTCTGCTATGGGTATTCTATCTTCCCATATCTCAATGGTTTTATTGGATGCATACGCTATTTCCACAACCCCTCCTATGAGCCCACCCTCTGTAGGGTCATGCATTGCTGTTGCCAGCCCTGCTTCAGCTAGTGCTAGAGCTTCCCTCAAAACGCTCACCATCTTCAGAAACCCCCTACCCCTCTCAATAACATCAACTGGAACACCATGCTTTAGAAGCACATCCTTGAAGTCTGTAGCCAGTATCGCTGTGCCCTCTACACCTACAGTCTTAGTCATTATAACCAGGTCGTCAGCTAAAGCCCCAGAACTCGTAACATACCTACCCCTCTCACCCAAGCCAATTGCAGTCACTGATATTAATGGTCTTGCGAGTCCAGGGGTAAACTCTGAATGACCCCCAACAACCATTGCACCAATCTCCTTAGCAGCCTCATCTATCTGCCTCGTTATCAAATCAACAACATCCTCACCAGCATTTTCATGCAGAAATAAAACTGGCAACAACCACCTTGGCCTAACCCCTCTAACAGCTATATCATTTGACGCTATATGAACAGCAAGCCAACCCAAATGCTCTACAGCCCCTGTTATCGGATCTGAGTGAACTACTATAACCCTATCCCCACCAACATCTATTATAGCTGCATCCTCACCCACACCAGGCCCAACAACAACACTAGAATCTCTAACACCAACTCTGCCAAACACATACCTCTTCAACACATCAGGATGAAGCTTTCCCCCCAAACAAACCACCAAAAACTCATTACAAAAACTATTAAGCATAAAACTGCATTAAGAACATAACGCTACAAAAATTGATAGCAAACCTCATCACTCATCCCCTCAACCCAACCTAAGCACATCATCAGTAACACCCTTAACCACAAAAACCACTAATATATATTACATGGGGCCGCGGGGATTTGAACCCCGGACCACGGGGGCCCAAGCCCCGCATTCTACCAAGCTAAACTACGGCCCCAAAACCACTAGTAAATTAATATGTTTTGTGAAAACCTTTTAAAGTTATTGCACCATATCTCAACAGCTTTTCAGATATAAAACAAGATAAGTTTTACCTTATCTACTTCTATTCTCTGCTTTCCGATCTATTCTTGTTTGTCAGCTCTCTAACTTTTTATGTTGTTATTTGTTGAAGTTATGCTAATATTTATAATGTCCACTACCCCTACCCCTCTTGGGCTCGGGACTATGGCTATTCCAATCATCATTGCCTGAGGCTTACAAAGCCTAAACACTCATCACCAAGGAGCACTGGAGAATACATGACTTATAATCTTTTATCATCCCCGCCTTGAAAAGCAGGGCTTTCAGTTACAACCCTGTTAACAGAACCACAGGTATTTGCAAATACTGTTAAGTGTCATTAACAGGGAAATACTTGCATATTTGATGTGAGAACAATATAACCACCTCTTCTAGGGATTTAGCTCCACAAGCTTTATAAAACTCTTCAAACCACTGTTTTGCTGTAGAGGTGGGGTTTGGGATGAGTGCTGATGTTGAGGTGATTAAGAGGAAATTTGATGAATGTATTCAGGAGTTGAACCGCTTTAAAATGTTTTCTTCTGAGGCGAGGTCGGCTATAGAGTACTTAGAGAGGTTGAAGGCTATGTTAGGAGATTTGAATAAGCAAAAAGCTCAAGAGGCGATAAAAACTTTTGAAGAGATGTATAGAAGAGCCCAGCCATATGCAATGTTCATTCCAAAGACTATGGAGAACGCGAAGCTCATTAAGGAGTGGCTTGAGAAAAAACTCCCTGAACTCCCACCATAAAACCCTTTTTCACTACCCAGCAACTGTGTCATATACTGTTTCTCACATATTTCTGCCTACATTGTATCCAGCATGATGAAAAGCGGATCGCATTTTTGAGGGAGCATTCTGATATTGTGTTCTTTGGGCGGAGTTGCTATGGTGGTTTAACTTCTTTGAGTTTCTCGCTTGCTAGTTCTCCTCCAACCCCCCAGCTCTCTTTTGGTATTTCGTGGATTACTACCTCAACTGCTTGTGGAGGTATTCCAAGTTCTTCAAATACCTTGGTTATCCCCTTAACTATTTTCTGTTTAGCTTCTTTAGAAACACCACTCCACATATATACATGGACTATGGGCATCCCAGCCTCACCAACTACTTTTACTAAAGCCCAGAAATATAATTCTAGATGCAAATACATTGACAGATTACATAGCTTTAAAACACCTTAACATATTTGCAGCAAGATATAGTGTACAAACAATGCAAAAAATTCAACATACATGCTCGCCATCTACATTACTATTGTATTATTAGAAGTATTAGGTTTTTGAAATCTAATTCCAGGGTATATCACTTCTAAGCGGTAATTTACTTATTTAGAGTATATTAATAGTTAAGCTCTTTCTAGTGAAATTCTATGCCAAGTTTATTAAGCGAGGTTATTCAAATGCTTCTAATAGTTTTTATGTTTGAAATAAGGGTTAGTTGTAGGAATTGCTATAGCGATGTTAGGATAAAACTTCTACACCATATCTACAAGTTATCTGACCTCCTCCTCCTCACCCTGAAGAGCAGGGCTTTCAGTTGTAAAAGTTTTTGAAAAACTGCTATAAACTTTTATAGTTAAAATCAACAGCTTTCTGTAGGGGTTTTGTATGTGTGTAGATCCGTTTAGAACTGTGGTTCAGGTTGCTATTGTTGTTAGAGATTTGAATAAAGCTGTAGATTATTGGAGTGAGGTTCTAGGTTTAGAACCTTCGGCTATTGTTGAAACAGAGAGTTATGAAAAACTAGGATGATGTTCAGAGGTTCTCCTTCGCAAGGTAGAGCTAAGCTAGCTTTCTTTAATTTGAATAATATTGTTCTCAAGATTATAGAACCTATAGGTGGTCTAAGCACATGGAGTAAGTTTCTTGAGAAACTCGGGGCTGTTTCGTGGCTGGTATTTAGGAGTTAGGTTTATAATCCTTGACTTTGTTCATTATTACAGCTGTTGATGAGGGGCATTGCCCCAATAAATTGGTTTAGCAGCTCCTGAGAGGGGTGTGTGCCGTTAGCTCCAATGCCCATTGAACCTGCTCCAGAGGTGGTTGTGCTGCCAATGAGGGGGTGTGTGAGGAGAAAGCCCCTAGATGCGATGAATGGATATAAGCAGATGAGAATGAGCATCTGGGGATAAACGGTGGTCTACACCATATTGCATTCAATTTCAGCGAAAATCCTGAATGTGTTGATAAGATAATTAAAGAGATTGATGGTAAAATTCAGCAAAGTGGGTTTTCTAAGGGGGTAAGTATATATATGTTGATGCAAGGAAAGGTCTTGGCGCTATAATAAAATTTTTAATTCGTTTTAAAGAGGTGAAGAAAGAGGAATAGATTTATAAAGTATTTGTTATAGCTTAAATTTTTATCTTTCATACCAAGTCTTAGATAAGAGAATAATAAGTCTAGCACTAAGAACAATGAGAGGAACTTCTTCGAAAGCCACCTTTTCAACTCTTTGCTAAGTTATTTATAGCGTTATGCTTTACGTTTTATCGTATTGGAATCGTAATACTGACATATTGTAATTGATATTTAGAGAAATACACGTGTACTACATAATGTGGCTATATCTATTATGTATTCATCTATTACTTTATCTGGTTTATTTTAATATGCTCCACTTCATTAATATTATTTTTATCCGGAGATAATGTAATGACATTATTATGGGTGATCAGTATTAATGGAAATATAGTTGAGATACATATTAAATGTATGGTCAAAGTGCTGCAATTAATTATCTTAAAGTTTGAAAAAGTTAAGGAGTTTATGAAGCTATGAAGAGAGGAGTACTGTAGAGGTTAGGGTTAAGTAAAAGGTCAAAGAGATTAAGGTCTTGCCTCAATTAGATTGATATAAAAGAAGAGGCTTAAAGATTAACTATGGATTTGGTTTGCTGAAGATTGTAGGACGACTATATTATTGAAAATTGATAATCTTTGCAGGAAAATCTTAAAGCCTAAGCCTAAGGGGTTGTGCCTTGTTAAATATTTGTTGGGAATATTGTGAATGGAATTCAAAAATTATTATCATTGTTAATAAGTTATGTGATAAAATTTTGTTATTATAATTAGTATAAGTGTTGCTCCAATAGATATTGCAATAACGATGTAATCTAGTTTAGTAAACTTCACTATCTTTCTAAATGTTCTCTTGGACGGATTATATGTAAAAGCCCTTGATTCAAGTACTTTCGCTATAGATAATCCTCTAAGAATTGTTAAATATATTGAAGGGACGATAACTGAGATCAGCGCTTTTGCTTTAGTAATAGGATTACGGCTTTCTACAGGAGCACCTCTGCTCATTTGGGCTTCCTTTATGGTATTGATTTGCTCAATTAGTATGCCAACTGATGAGAATCCTATACCTATGGCAACAGCTGCTTCAGCAGGCATTTTTAATTTCGTTAGTGCTGAAACTAGTTCCCCGATGGAAGTAGTCATTGTTAAAAGCCTTGAGAAGAATACAAAAATTGCAAATCTTAATCCTCCACTTAAACCAGCACGTATTGATTCCCAAGCTATAGGATAACTTCCTATATAACCTATTATTGTAGGATTTTTAACTGGGATTACAAAAATATTAAGTATTACAAACATTATAATGACAGGTATGACACCTAGGATCATACCTTTAACTCTATGCAATGGTATGCCAGCTACAACATATAGTAATAGGATAGCTATATCTATACCGAGAAGAATTAGCGGGTTCATTATAAAGACCACTATTAGCATAAGACATATAAAAATTAAGAACTTTGTTCTCGGATCTAATCTATGAATAATTGAAGTACCAGGATAATACTCGGACACCTTTAATCACCTTTTAAAATCTCTCCAAGTATATTGATAGCTTCTTCAACAGTTAGAGGTATTTTATCTACCTTAAGACCTTGGGATTCTAATTTTAAAAATAATTCAGTTATTGAAGGTGGTTTAAGTTTTATCTTTTTGAGTTCATCAACCATCTTAAAAACATTTCGTGGAGTTGAATCCATAATTATTCTACCACCGTGCATTACAATGACCCTTTGAGCATACTCTGCAACAAGATGCATATCGTGAGTAATGAATATTATTGTTTTGCCACCCTTATGTAACTTCTTGGCTACCTCCATTATTTCTCTCCTACCTTTAGGATCTTGACCAGTGGTAGGTTCATCAAATATTAATACCTCTGGATCCATTGTTAATATTGATGCTATTGCCACTCTTTGTCTATCTCCTCTGCTGAGGAAGAATGGATTCTCGTTTAGAAGATCCTTTAATCCAAGTTCATTTATCACTTTTTCAAAGATCTTGTTTATACTATCTTGTAGAAGCTTCAAGTTCTTAGGTCCAAATTCTAGCTCTTTTATAACCTTGGCAGTAAATAATTGTTTATCAGGATCTTGAAAAACATAACCAACATGTTTAATTAATTCAATCATGGGTGTTTTTCGTGTATCCATTCCAAATATTTTGACAACACCTTTTGTAGGCTTCAACAACCCATTAAGATGTTTCGCCAGTGTTGTCTTGCCAGAACCATTATGTCCTATTATGGCTATAAAATCTCCTCTATAAACTTTTAATGAAACATCTTTTAACGCAATAGTATTTGTTGAGGGATATATAAAAGTTACGTGGTCTACCTCTATAACAGGTTCACCACGAACTTGAACATGTTCTTCTAAGCTCTTCTCTTTAGCAACATTAACAGCAATCTCTCCACTGAGTAACGAGTTGAAACATGATCTAAACCTATAAATATTCGATAAAAACCACTCAAAACCCTCCTCTATAGTCAAGGGCAGCTTTAACGAGGATTCAACTCCTTGTCTACATTTATCCAATAATTTCTGTGCAAAGAGAGGAATTTGTGGAACTTCTAATCCCAAATTCTCAAGCTCAATAGCTTTTTTAGTTAGTATTTCATATGGAGATCCATCGTAAACTATCTGTCCGTTATCCATAACTATAAGCCTAGTAGTAAGTAATGCGAATTCTTCTAGCTTATGCTCAACTATAATAAAGGTCTTATTGTACATACGTGCAATAGTTCTGAACATTTCAATGACTTGTATAGTGCCGATAGGGTCTAACACAGATGTTGGCTCATCTAAGACATATATCTCAGGGTTCATTGACAAAACTGTTGCTAACGCTACTAGTTGTTGCTCACCTCCTGAGAGTGCGTAAGGTGGATGTTTCCTATATTTCATAAGTTCAAAGAGTTCAAGTATTTTATTGACGATATGATCTATCTCTTCAGGTGGAAGACCTAGGTTCTCTAAAGGAAATGCTATTTCATCTTCTACGGATGATGTTAGGAGTTGTGAAGATGGTTCAGAAAAGAGAAGACCAACCTTAGTTGAGAGATAGGAAACTGGTGTTTCCTTAGTATCCATACCTAGGATCTTAACGGTTCCCTCAAGTTCTCCGCCAAAAAAGTGTGGAATTAACCCATTTAGAAGATAACATAGTGTTGATTTACCAGCACCATTTCTTCCTGTTACTAGAACTATTTCTCCCCTCTTTATTTTTAAATTTATGTTTCTTAATGCACGCTTGTCAGAACCAGGATACTTATAACTCACATTCTCAATCTCAATGATGTATTCATTATTTTTATTTCCTGTCTGACTTAAGTTCTCCAAGGTAAAACAACCTTGAAGTATTTTAATTTTTGCAACATGCTCTAATCTGAAGTGATATAGTGAAGAGGAAACAAGTTAAAAATTTTAATTTTATTGGCTTTGAGCTTGGGTTTTCTTATGTATATACCATATTATGATTAAGAATGCTACTAAGACAGCAATTGCAATATAACTTACTCCTGATAGATTACGAAGCGGCTGTGCCCCTTTTTGCCACAATACTCTTATGATTACAAATAATACAAATAGTATAGCAATTACTGCAACTAGAAGAGTGTTTTTACTCATATTATCACCATGGAGCCTTGCCTTCTTTCCACCCGAAGACCGATGGTAATGCAGCTATAATCGCGCTAAATACTACTATTTGATATACTCCATATAGTGCAGTATACCAACCTAACGTAAATGGCCATGTAGGGTAGAATGGATAGAATCCTAATAGTGAATTGGCGAATATAAATAGTGGAGATTCAACAAAGAATTGTAGCAACCATGTAATAACCCAGAATATTGGCCATCTTATTTTCGGATCCTTAATTCTCATAATAACATACTTGTATACATACGCCCAATAAATCCCCTTAACAGGTTGCAATACTAAATCTATTTGAGGCAAACCCGATGGTATTCCTCTAGCAATTCCCACAATAATGCCAACAATAGGGCCGGCAGCCATGCCTGCTAGGCATGGCATTAAAGCCCCTAAATCTATAACAAGTGGTGGAGCTAATGTTATAACTAATCCACTTGCTCTGAATGCAAATGCTGCAGCAGCGAATGCAGCAGCCAGACCTAATTGTCTAGTTGTTAGTAAAGGTTTTTTAGGGGGTTTTTGCACCATACTTTCACATTATACTATTAAAGCAGGTTTTAAATATATAAACTTTTCTATTTAATGAAACATGCAATAGTAAAAGTGTTTCGTATGAAAAGTGAGGATTTACATAAAGCTCTTTCCCTAATAGATGCGAGAAGAAATAATATTACCAAGCTGGTATCTGATTTAATTAAGATACGATCTATAAATCCTCCAGGAGATATGCAAGAAATAGCTACATTCATAGAGGAGTTATTAAAGAATGAGGGTTTTAGCGTTAATAGAGTTGAACCTGAGCATGGCAAAATCTCGCTCATTACTAGCGTAGGGAAGGGAAAACCAGAGTTGGTATTTAATGGTCACATGGATGTTGTACCATCAGGCGATGTTAGTAAGTGGAGATACGATCCTTTCTCAGGAGTAATAGTTGATGAGTATATTTATGGTCGTGGAGCAAGCGATATGAAAGGAGGTCTAGGAGCACTGATCCAAGCATTCTTAATAACATCAAAATTCGAGAACAAGCTCAACGGCAAATTAACACTTGTTCTAGTCCCTGATGAAGAAACAGGGGGATTACTAGGTACAAAATATCTCGTAGATAATAATATTGTTGTTGGTGATGCAGTTATTATAGGTGAGCCGACAGGTTTAGATTATATAGACATAGGGCAGAAAGGGAGTCTTTGGCTTAAACTAAAATTTAGAGGTAAATCTATTCACGGCTCACTTGCACCTTATCTAGGTGATAATGCTATAATTAAAGCTTATCGAACAATTACAGAGCTCTACAATATCACTAAGTTGAAGGCTAATCCACCAGATGACATAAAATATATCATTGATACTAGCACTAATGTTGCTGATTCTCTTATAGGACTTAGGGGTATAGGTGAACTAATCTTAAAACATCCAACACTTAACGTGGGGATTATAAAAGGTGGTTCAAAGATAAATATGGTGCCAGACTACTGTGAGGTAGATGTTGATATAAGGATTCCTATTGGGCTCACATCTAGGGATGTAGTCGAAGAAATCCGCAAGATTTTAGAGAAATATGAAGGAGAAGTAGAAGTAATCTCCATCTCTGAGGCTAATTATACGAGTCCGTATCATAAATTAGTTGAAACAGTTGAAGAAACCATAGAATTAGTGATCAGTAAAAAACCCCGGATATTTGTTCAATGGGCTTCCAGCGACGCCAGATACTATAGAGTTAAAGGTATTCCAACAATTCACTATGGACCTGCAGAGGTAGAGGGGATACATGGATATAATGAAAGAGTGAAAGCAGAAGATGTAATTAAAGCTTCTAAAGTATATTTAATCACAGCACTAAAATTCCTTGAGAGTATCTAAATCTCTAATTGAATTCTTAAAGTGTTTTCCTTACATATCAATTTTAGAACGAATCTTTTGTTTTAATTTAACTCGTATTAAGGAATGGTGTAAGGGTTAGAAAAACTATAGAACTATTCAAGAAGTTCTTTGAATGACAAATATCTTCCAAGGGTATAGGTATTGATAAACCTGTTTTTGTATGTGAATTGATGTTAAGAAAAACAATTTCTATAACATCTTTAAACAGTTCCCTAAATACAAAATTAAAAATTAAAGTTTATTATGTAGTTCTTCACGAATATAGTAAGTTGAAACTAGAGGTTGTAGATCTGTGTCTGCTTTGAAACATGTTTTGGAGGTTGTAGATCTTCTTGAGGATCCAAAGGTAAACGGAAAAATCGTTAAAAAATTTTTTGAAGATAAAGGTCTTCTAGAGTATATGAACATAGAGATCGAGACCATACAAGGTGAGAAAGGCTCTACAGACTTTATAACTATTAGGATTCCTGGGAGGGAAGGTAAAAGCTCCGGTGGGAAAGCTCCAACTCTTGGTGTTGTTGGTAGGCTTGGGGGTATTGGTGCTAGACCTGCCCAAATAGGCCTTGTTTCTGATGCTGATGGCGCTATAGTTGCCCTTGCAGTTACTTACAAGATCACCGAGATGATGAAACGAGGGGATGCCATTCCTGGGGATATTATTGTAACTACTCATGTATGTCCTAATGCGCCCACAAGACCCCATCACCCAGTACCTATGATGGACTCGCCTGTGGATATCTTCATATTGCTCAAGAAAGAAGTTAAGCCTGAGATGGACGCTATCCTATCTGTTGATGCTACTAAAGCTAATTGGATAATTAAACATACTGGCTTTGCTATAACACCTACCGTTAAGGAGGGGTGGATTTTGAGGATTAGCCCAGACCTAATAGATATATACATTAGGGTTACTGGTGAACCTCCTGTTATAGTGCCTATAACAATGCAGGACATAATTCCTTATTCAACACCTGTATACCATTTAAACAGCATGATGCAACCATGGATATGCACGAAAGCACCTGTTGTCGGTGTAGCAATAACAACTAGAATGGCTATACCTGGATCTGCGACAGGTGTGACAAATTTTATTGCGTTAGAGCAAGCAACAAGATATGTTATTGAGGTTGCTAAAGAGTTTACTGCTGGTAGAGCAAAGTTCTACGATGAGAAAGAGTGGGAAATCATAATGAAGATTCATGGATCTGTGGACAAAATTATGAAAGCTGGTGCAAAAGTGTAAAACAGGGGTTTCTGATTATCAGTTCACCTCCATGTGAGACTCTATGCCTCGTAGGTACAGAGTTGGTTTAGTAAGAGTCGTTACTTTAAAAGATGAAGAAACTCTCAATAAACATGGAAAGGTGTTGATGGAAGTATTTCCCGAACTAGAGATTGCCAGTAAATGTATTGAGGACCAGCCTTATGGTATCTACGATAAGGAATCCGAGGAAATAGCTAAGCCAAAGATTCTTAGACTTATAAAACAATTCGAAAGCAATGGTTTTGAAGCTGTTATAGTTAGCTGTGTAGCTGATCCAGCTGTTGAAGAAGCTAGGAAAATTGTTAAGATACCTGTCATAGGTGCAGGCTCTGCTGTGGCCTCTTTAGCGCTTGCTTATAATAAGCGTGTAGGAGTTCTAAACTTGTCTGGATCAACACCTGAAGTTATTAAGAGAATTCTAGGTTCACACATTGTTGCTGAGACCGTTCCGAAAGGTGTTAGGAATACCCTTGACCTGCTGACTAACTGGGGTCAGAAAGAAGCTATTGAAGCTATTAAAGAGCTGTTAAGCAAAGGTGTAGATATTATTATACTTGGATGCACGGGGTATACAACAATCGAATTTGGTAAGAGAATTAAACAGTTAATGGGTATCTCTATACCAATTTTAGACCCTGTAATAGCTGCAGGAGTAGTTACACTTAATATTCTTAAACAGATAGAGTGGAGGTGAATAAAATGATGAAGCTTAGCGAGAAAGATGTTGAAGCGATTATATTTGGTGGGGGTTTCTTTGGTGGAGGTGGTGGTGGAGAAATAGCTGAGGGTGTAAAGATCGCCCAGCTTGTACTAAGTCTTGGAGATTTGCACATAGCTTCTATAGATGAAGTTCCTGAAGAATGCTATATAGCTACAGCATCGCTCGTTGGAGCACCATCTATGAGAGGTTATGTTAAGCCTTACCATATGATTAGATCTGCAGAGCTTTTCATAGATGCTTTAGATGAAGAGCTTTGTGGATTTATATCATCTGAAGTAGGAGGGTTGACAGTAACTAATGGATGGGTTCAATCAGTATTACTAGGGATCCCAGTAATCGATGCACCTGCTGATGGTAGAGCTCATCCATTAGGTGTTATGGGGTCCATGGGTCTCCATAAGTTTAGGGACTATATCTCATTGCAGACAGCTGTTGGTGGAAGTAAAGAAGCTGGAACATATGTTGAAATGGTTATCAGAGGAGGTCTTCAAGTTGTTGATAGGATTGTAAGAGAAGCTTCTGTTAGAGCTGAAGGCATGGTGGCTGTAACAAGAAATCCTGTAACAAAGGAGTACGTAAAGCAGAATGCTGCTGTAGGGGCACTTTCTCTTGCATTAAAGGTTGGATATCTAATGCTTGAAAAGAAAAGTAACCCTATTGAAATGAGCGAAGCTATAGCTGATTTTTAGGTGGGAGAGTTGTTGATGTTGGTATTGTTGATGATATTAGGCTTGAGAGTAAAGGTGGTTACGACATAGGTGATGTAGTTATTAAGGGTAGAAACAATATCTATAGAATTATTTTCTGGAATGAGTATATGATGATTGAGGATAGAAATAGAGATATATTAGCATTATTCCCAGACCTAATAACAATAATAAATATTAAAACAGGTATCTCCATAACATCAGCTGAGATCAGGAAGGGTGATGAGATAGTAATAGTTATGATACCTAAGGATAGAATTCTATTGGGTAGTGGTGTTAAGGATCCTAATATACTTAAACAAGTTCACGAAGTCATAGGAATGATCTCTCCAAAGTGATGAAGAATGAAGAGGATTGGCCTTATAACTATTGGCCAATCCCCAAGAGTTGATGTAGTTCCTGATATAAAGGTTGTCTTAGGTGATGTTGAGGTAATTGAGTGTGGAGCTCTAGATGATCTAAGCGAAATTGAAATTGGGGCTTTGATTCCTAGAGAAGGTGAGTATATTCTTGTTACAAGGCTTCGTGATGGGACAGAGGTTAAGGTTTCTAGAGAGAAGATAATTCCATTAATGCAGAAGTGTATAGATAGACTTGAACAGGTAGCCGATGTTATAAGTCTTCTATGTACAGGTGATTTTCCTGAACTCAGGTCTAAGAAGATACTTATAGAGCCATCAAAACTTCTTCTTAATATTGTGTCTACATTCAATATTAAAAAGCTTGGTGTTATCGTTCCTGATCCTAGGCAGGTAGATACTGTTGTTAAGAGGTGGTATAGAGTTGTAGAAGATGTTGTAATAGATAGTTTCTCCCCCTATACAGGTGATATTAAGAAGTTGCCTGAAATCGCTAAGAGGTTTAGTGACAGAGATCTCATAGTTCTTGATTGTATAGGTTATAACATAGAGGTTAAAAGAATTGTTATGGGGATTGCGAAAAAGCCTGTGGTTTTACCTAGAACTATTTTAGCTAGGATTCTTAGAGAGCTTACAGAGGTGGTATAACTTGGTAGTATTGAGAGAGGATATGCTTAGAGTTTCTGAGATTGTGCTCAGAAAGTGTATGGGTGTAAAGAAGCAGGAAATAGTGCTTATACTAACCGATGAATCTACAAGAACTATAGGTTTTCATTTATGGATTAAAGCTAGGGAGCTAGCTGGAGAGGCCATATATATTGAATACACTCCTAGGAAGAGACATGGCGAGGAACCTCCAAAGCCTGTTGGTGAAGCTATGAAGTACGCTGACGTTGTCTTAGTACCAACATCGAAGTCTATAACACATACACTAGCTAGGAAGGAGGCTACTGAGAAAGGTGTTAGGGTTGGTACTATGCCTGGTATAACTGAGGAGCTATTCTTAAGAGCTTTTAATATAGACTTTGATATGCTTATAAGAATTACAGAGATCTTCGGTAAAATACTTGATGAAGGAAATATGGTTAGAGTTGTAACAGAGAAAGGTACAGATATAGAGTTCTCTATAGAAGGTAGGAAAGCTAGGAGAAGTACAGGTATACTAACCGAGCCTGGGAGCTGGGGTAATATACCTAGTGGTGAAGCCTATATAGCTCCTGTTGAAGGCTCTGAAAACGGTATCATAGTTGTTGATGGTTCTATAGCTGGTATAGGTCTTATCGAAACACCTGTGACACTTACTGTTAGAGATGGTATTATTGTTGATATTAAAGGTAGCAAAGAAGCTGAAAAACTAAAGAAGATACTATCTGAACTAAGTATAGAAGCTAAAATGATAGGAGAATTCGGGATAGGTACAAATCCTGGTGCAAAAGTTAGTGGTACTATGCTAGAAGATGAGAAAGCTTTTGGAACCATACACTTTGCTTTAGGTAGTAACTTCGACTTTGGAGGAACTATAAAAGCCCCTATACACATAGACATGGTTGTACTGAAGCCAACAGTTTATGTTGATAATAAGCTAGTTATTCATAAAGGTCAACCTTTAGTCGATTTCCAGCTAAGATACGATCTAAAGTAGAGAGGGATTTAAGATAAAACCCGTTGAATTCTTTGATAAATGAGAGATTTGTAATATATGTTAATTGCTTACAATGACTGGTAATGTACATGACAGCATTTTAAAGTCAAATCTCTTGAACTTCACTTCTCCTCAACACGTTTTCGTCTCTAAATCTCTATATGCCTTCACAGGCATGGTCTCGGCATCTCTTTGTAGCATTATATATCTTCCCGCCAGGATGTTGGCAAACGCTGTTTTATACCCAGCTAGGAGAGATACATTAGTGAACTTAGTTAGGTGTTTGTCTATGCCTAGGCGTTGGTGCTGTCGTTGGAAGCGTTATGGAGTTAGGTTTCATGTTGAGAGTAGCATGAATATTGAGGGTGTTCTCTACCTACCTGTAAAGCCTGCAACAGAGCTTTTGGTGGGTGAATCTGTAGAGCTCTATGATTACGAGGTAGAGGCTCTTGTGCTAGTGCACTACGAGGGTTTAACAACAGAGGAGGCTGCTGCAAGAATGAGGCTTTCTAAAGCTACTTTCTGGCGCATATTAGAGCAAGCACGGTTTAAGCTGGCGAAAGCATTTGTTGAGCGTAAGCCGATTATGGTAGTGTCCTCAAAGCAGAGCTCTCAAGAACCTCTTCGCTAGTGAAACAAGTTTCAGTACACTACGTGTATAGCACCGAAATCTTTATAAGGGTTCTGAAACATATTTCCAAACTGGTGAGAAAAAATGGGTTGGTGGTACTATAAACCTTGGCCAGGGCATGGTCCATGGAGTAACCTACCACCATGGGAGAGACCTGGTTGGGTGCTTGGGGGCTGGGGCAGGGGCTACTGCTGGTGGCTGTGGAGAGGGGCATACCCACCAACAGCTCCACCCCCACCACCTACGCCATGGCTAAGCAAAGAAGATAAGATAAAGTATCTTGAGGAGCTGAAGAAGTATATTGATAAGAGGCTCGAGGAACTAAAAGCTGGCAAGTAATAGGTAGTGCACCACAATGTCCACTAATAGCTCTGGCAACCAGCAACTAATTATAGGAGTACCCATTATAAAAATTGGTAATGAGTATTACATCAGTCCCCACTTTGGAAGAGCACCTTATTTCGCCTTCATAGAAGTCTCTGGCAATAGCTACAAGATTCGTGAAGTTGTAGAAAACCTTCATGCAGTGCATGAGCATGGAAAGGGCAGAGGCATAGTAGAGCTCTTAGCATCGCGAAACGTAAACAGTGTTATAGTGCTTGGAATTGGCTATGGAGCATTCTATATGATTAAAGAGCTTGGAATCAAAGCATACTACATCCCCGCACAAGAAGCAAACAGAAGACTTATTCCACTAAGCAAAGCAATAGAGATGTTCATGAATAACCAGCTAGAAGAGGCAGCAGAGCCAAGAGAATATGACTAATACAATCCATTTTTCTAAACACAAGAAACATTATAAAACACACCCAAATCATATTTTTAAGCTATATGCTTATGAGTTGAGAGCACCTGTGTTTATTATATTTTGAATTACTATAATCTCTTCTTTAGTTTTATCAGAAATATAGACAAACCAATAATTATTAATAGAAGCACACCTATAAACATTGCTATGGGTAGTGAGGGGGATTGAGTTAATTTTGTTCTAGATGATGAAGTTAATGTATATATTTCTGTATGAGGTGTCGATGTTTTTCTATTGTTTTAAAGTATATCACTACACTTCTTGTTTTTAGGTATGCTCATATGTTATTTTGATCCCTGTGAAATTTCTATACATTTCTTGGGGTATTGGTTCAGCTTTCACCTCCACATCATCAATAGTAATCCTCTAGACTGTTTCATAGTTGATGGCTGGGAGTTAGGCTTATGAACCCTGGTCTTATTTACATTTCCTGAACCGTTTAGGCGATGGGAGCCCTGCTCCGAGCCTGGGTGGGCTAGTGGTAGATGGAAGTCCTGTTCCATTGGGCTCGACAGCCACCCATGAATCCACATCAATTGCCCTGTGGGGTATGGGTGGAAGCCCTAGATACAATGAATGGATATAAGCAGATGAGAATGAGCATCTGGGGACAAACGGCATATATGCTGGCATCTGCAACTGGTATACAAACATCTATGATATTCGAACTATATGTAGAGAGAGCTATAAAGAGCAAAAAGCTTGTCATAATGCCCTTTACAATAGTGACATTGTCATCTACATGGAGAAAAATTCTTAGCTATGTAGAGAACGGTGGAGCTGTATACACATCAGTTATAAGAGGTGTAGCAAATCTTAGAGCATTACACGAAGCACCAACACATCTATGGACAGAACTATTTGGAGTTGAAAAACATTCTTCACAGCAGGCTCTATAGGATATTCAACCCTATCCCTATAACCCTCACCACCATAGAAATAAACCATAACCCTCTTTATAGCAGCTGTAGCTTGCCGTTTCTCGGTAGATGGCGGTTCACAGCCCTTCATTTACTGGTCTCAGGGCTCTCCACCACCTACTTCTCAACGGTCTCCCCGAGCCCACTCACCGCAGTGGCTTCCATCTGGTCGCCTAGGGTTCACAGCCTCTGCGGGTCTTGGGAACTCGGAGGCACTAGCAAAGTGTATAAGCTACAATAGCTTATAGGTCTTCAGCATCAACTGGTCTTAGACATTAATGAATGTGAGCACTACAAATGATTATGAAGACCAAAACAGCTATGTATACATAGCTCTAATTAACCCCTTTCTATTTTAAGAGAATAAGAGTTTCCAAGGTCTCAAGAGTACATCTATTTTACGAATACTACTATACTGCTACCTAGACTTATATTAGAGGTACTTAATAGTGTTGCTAAAAATTTTATAGGATTTGCACCACTAGTTAAGGTATGTAACGCTGGCTGAAGATCTATGTTTATAGCACTGAGTAGAGGCATTGAGGAGAGATTAATTGAGGAGGCTAGGAAGAGCGGTGCTTCTGTAGAGGAGCTTATAGTTGAAATCTTGTCAAAGGCTTTAAACAAACCTCTCGATCCAGAGGAAAGAGTTGAAATTCATCTAAAACTTGCTGAGAAGTATTTTAGGGAAGCTGAGGAGCTACTCATTAAAAAGGACTATGTACAAGCATCTGAGAAAGCTTGGAGCGCTGCTGCCCAGATTGTCAAGGCTTTAGCAGCTAAAGATGGTAAGGAGCTTAGGAGCCATGCCAGTTTATGGGAATATGTTGATGAACTTGCAGAGAAACTCCATGATATTGAAATTAGACACTTGTGGGGTAGAGCCAATAATCTTCACCAGAATTTTTATGAAAATTGGATGCCTCCAAGAGATGTTGCTATAGCGATAGAAGATGTTAAGAAATTTATTGAAAAGCTGAAGAAACTTCTGTAAATCAATAAAACATCATATATAGAGTTCTCTGCTCTTCCTATAATAAAATGGATAGAGATTTTTAACTGAGACTCTTCATCTGATTTTTCCCAATTGTATTTCTACATATATGTGTTAATAGCATCTATTTGAACCCTATGATTGAAGACCCCACTTCTATAGCAACTCTAGAAAACCAAATTTTGCTGTCTTATCTGCAACTCTAATATCTGCCCAAAGAGCTATCTCTAATCCACCACCAACACACTGACCTCCTCCCCGCCCTAAAGTGCGAGGGTTCCCTAGAGCGGGGAGGTTTGGGATTACATCCCCTCTCCCCGAGGGTTCAATCCCAGGCCAGGTCTCCGGCCCATTACCCCTATCCCTTTCGGGACTCGGGGTTATGAGTATATTGAATGCTCCCACCAGATCTGCGTTGAATACCTTATTTATCTTTGTGCACTTGAATAGTCCACGCTCAATCCTCTTCCCACATCCTGGGCCATGTACTGGACACTTGGACGATGTATATGCCTCGTTTACGTAAACCACTGTTATTCCGTATTCTTCTGCAACCTCGTAAATCCTCCTCAGCAAGTAGCCATATGTCCATATGTGGACGTTGTTAAAGTTTCCATTATCCTGGGCAATGTATTTGGGGTAGCCAATCTTTATAATAGAGACTCCAACACTATGTAGCCATTCGATTGCTTGTCTAACCTTTGAATCAATATAGGCTTTGATCTGCCTCCTCCACTTGGAGTGCATAGACCTAAGCCTCCTAGAGTTCTTCAAGCCATACCTATTCAGCGTGGACTGGTACTCAGCAATCCTCATCCTCCAGTAGTGAGATAATGCTTTAAGAGATCTTCCATTAACAAGCTTTGCCAAACCATTCTCAATATATATGGCCATCAAGTTGTTAACACCAATATCAATACCTGCTACCAGACTCCCTCTTGGCCTCCTCGGAACACTAACCCAAACCCCTCTAACAGCCTTCTCGCTTACCTCAAACGATATGTGGATATACCACCTCCTCTTGTCTCTGTCATAGTGTATCTCCAGCCTGCCCTGCTCCCCCCTTAAGTGTACCAAGCCCTTATACCCCAGCTCTATCCTTCCAATAGCTCCCAGACCCTTGAGAACTATTTTATCATCTTCTATCTTATACTGGTCTTTCCTCAGAACAGTCCATAGAGACCTCTTATTGTTTTTCTTCTTATACCCAGGCGGGCTAATTTTCGTGATGAATGGCGGTAGCTTACTCTCTTTCTTAAGCTTTAGCATTTTGAAGAAGCTCTTCCATGCCTCATCGTTCTTGTTTAGGATTTGCTGTGCTGTGGCAGAACCTATGAGTGCCTTGTACTTCTCGTAGTACTCTTTGTATGTTGCTTTAAGATCTACACCTCTCTTCTCGAAGAACGCTCTCCTCCTAGCGTAGTTCACTTCATTCCATAATTTAGATGATAAACTACAGAGTAGCTTCAACCTCTCTTCAGAGTTCTTATCGACTACAAGCTCTACTATGCTTGTCCTCTTCATCTCTCTTTCCCCCACTGCTCCTCAACATACCTCTTAACAATATCTGCTGTCATGTTCCCAACAGTTGTCACAAAATAACTTCTACTCCACAACTTCCCACGAACAGCCCCAGTCCTCAACTCTGGAAACCTCTGCAGTATTTTCCTAGCACTCTTACCCTTAAGATAGTTCACGATATAAGCTGGGGAGTGCCTTGGAGGGCATAGAGCAAAAACATGGACATAATCAGACATGACCTCTAGGGCTAGTGGCTCACATTCTAACTCCTTAAGTATTTCACTCAAGACTTCTTTAGTGTATTCAGCAACATCTCCCACAAGAATATCCCTACGATACTTTGGGATCCAGACGAAATGATAGCTACACCAATACCTAGCATGCCTAGTACTTCTAAGTCTCATCCACTCTAGAGATTCGCCCTCCAAGACACTCACCTGAATATATTAGAGGATACATATCTTACAAGCTTTTCTATTCATCCCCGCCCTGAAGGACGAGGCTTTCGGTTGTAAAGCAGTGTTCTCTTCTTACACCTCTGCATCTCCAAGACGAAGGTGGTGAAGGTTTCAAAAACAGCTGGATTAACATCGCCAACAAGCCTGAGGAACGAGACTGCTTCTCCAAGGTACTCCACTAGCCACGGCCTAGAGCCCTAGCTGCCATGACTAGGAGGAATGTAGCTCCTCCTCAAGCTCCTGTCCAGCTCCCTAGCACCGAGCTCAACATTTAAAAGCATAAGCCAGAGAGCACCAAGAAGAATACTACTTGCGATCAGCACAATGAGAAGCTCTTTAATAGCCACATAGAGAAGTGTTGCAACTGATATAGCTGCAACTGTTAGTGCTAGTACCAGTCCAACCCTCTTCTCAGCAGCAACACACTTCCTTACATCTCCCGTAGCCAAAGCCACTCACCTTCTATACCAATCAACAAACCTTCCTATGAAGCCCACCACACAACACCTATGAGCAGACCCTTAAACCTCTCTCCATATCTGTTCAGATACTCCTCTAAATAGTATAACATTTACAAGCCAGAACTAGGGGAAGAGAAAGCACTTCACTAATTAAAAACACGAGTATTACCAGCACCGCAAAAACCTGTCGCTGTGATTCACCTCAGTTTCAGCGACCTCGTTCAACTCCTTCAAATACGAAATTTCAACTCTATTTCATCAGAACACAACCGTTCTATTCTTTTCATGAGTTAATCGGAACACTTACATAAAGTCAACTCCTTCTCATCAGAACACTAATGCAAGGCACTCTGAAGTCTCTATGAATGTTCTAACTATTTTCATAAAGGCTTTTAAAGATAAGCTTAAGAAAATCTTAAATAGCACACAAACCAGAAACTCCCAAAAGGGAGTAG
>OFEJ01000021.1_pt1 | contig 53247 bp, 54 predicted proteins | sample 1521051 | NCBI WGS metagenome assembly OFEJ01 (sample SAMN06268701, study PRJEB24108) | sediment metagenome | isolation source: Joseph's Coat, Yellowstone National Park, Wyoming, USA | place: USA:Joseph's Coat, Yellowstone National Park, Wyoming, USA | reverse complement strand
GGTGAGAGTGCTCAGCTTCATACCAACAGCGAGCAAGGTCATCGCGGCCAACGAAAAGAAGAAAAACCATAACCCCGCGCCAAAGGCGGGTAACCTGGATGGCGCGCGCGCTAACGCTTTTCCGGCGCGCGGGCGCGGCATCCGCGCGCTGCTGCTCCGCAAAACCTTTAAGCCCTGCAGTCGCGGAAGAAGACGCCCCGGTGGTGTAGACTGGTCTAACACGCCGGCCTGCGCGCGAGCGAAGGCCAGCGCGGCTAATGGAGCCGGTGAACCCGGGTTCAAATCCCGGCCGGGGCCCCACCTCCCCAAGGATGCATCTTCGCGTGAGCGTGCGCTACTTTTTAAGCGAGCACTGCGCGCCGTGCGTTGAAGGCGATGGAGCCAGCACCTCGCAGCTGGGTCGACCTTTTCGAGGCCGCTCTGCGCAGGGCGGCTAGGGCTGGCGCTAAAGGTTCGCGCAGCAAGCTGGGGACCGTAAAGAGGGTTGAGGCTGCGAGGGTTAGAGCGGCTGCTGACTACGTGAGCGAGAAGCTGAGGAAGGTTGCCCTCTCGATGCCCTTCTTGGACTCGTTGCACCCCTTCTACCGAGAGCTGGTGAGCACGATGGTCGACGAGGACAAGTACAGGCTTTGCCTTTCGCGCCTTTACTCCGTCTCAAGAATCGTGAGGAGGATCGCGCGCGAGAGCCTGACCGCTATAGCGGCGAGCGCTGACGCGAAGGGCACCGCTAAAGCGAGGAGGGCTTTCATGGGCAGGTTGCGCTCCATCCTGGAGGACCTCGACGAGTGCCTTAAGTTGGTTGGGGCTTGGCAGGTGGAGATCGCCAAGCTCCCGAGCATCGACCCCTACGCGCCCACTATCGTGATCGCCGGCGCACCCAACGTGGGCAAATCCTCGCTGCTGCGTGCGATCTCGAGGGCGAAGCCCGAGGTTAGGCCCTACCCCTTTACAACGACGAACGTTATCGTGGGGCACCTGGAGCTGGCGGGCCAGAGAGTTCAAGCCGTGGACACCCCCGGCCTGCTCGATAGGCCTCTCTCCGAGAAAGGGTTGGTGGAGAGGAGGGCTGTAGCCGCGCTCAAGCACCTGAAAGGCGTCACGGTGTTCATCTTCGACCCGACAACCACGTGCGGCTTCCCCCTGGACTACCAGCTCGCCGTGTACAGCAGCGTGAAGGAGCTCCTCGGGGGGAACCCGCTGATCCCGGTCGCTAACAAGGTTGACGCGACGAAGTCTGATCAAGCTTCCGAGCTTGTGAAAGCCCTAGGCGCGGAGGCGCGCGACCTCATCTTCATTTCGGCTCTCTACGGCGTAAACATCGACTATCTGCTGAAGCATGTAGAGGAGGTTCTCTCCGCCAGCGTTAGCGGTTGACTGCGAAGAGGCGGGCGGTGTAGCGCGCCGCGCGCTCTCGCGTCACGCGTGACGCATAGCTTTTAACTGCGCCCCTGACCGAGGGTGCCGTGGTCAAAATAGGCATAATTTCCGACACGCACGACAACCTTCCAGCCGTAGACGCTGCGCTGGAGCGGCTCGAAAAGATGGGCGTCAGGCTGCTCCTGCACGCCGGAGACATAGTCGCGCCCTTCACGCTGCGCAGGATCCTCTCCAGGGGGTTCGAGTTCAAAGGGGTTTTCGGCAACAACGATGGGGAGCTGCTGCTGCTCTCCCGCGTTGCGCGCGATCAGGGGGCAGTCCTCACCCACCAGCCGCTCGTGACAGACGTTGGGGGTCTCCGCGTGGTCGTCCTACACGGCTTGAGCGGCCTCGAGGAAACTAAAAGCTTCGTCACCGCGCTCGCGAAGAGCGGTGAGTACGACTTGGTGGTTTACGGGCACACGCACGAAGTCGATGTAAGGAAGGTCGGTAGAACGTTGATCGTAAACCCGGGCGAAGCGTGCGGTTACCTAACCGGGAAGAAGAGCTTCGCGGTGCTAGACACGGAGAGGATGGAGGTGGAGATCGTCACGCTGTGAGCGAGCGGTCAGGGGGCCTAGCGCGGGCTTCACGGGTCGTAAGGGGCGCAGTCTCATCACGCCGCGGCACGCTTGCTGTTTTCCCTACACAGATAAACATTGCCTTAGCGCGCCCGGCGGGGGTGGCGGTCAGCCGGGTAAGTTGCGTTCACCGCTCTACGCCGGGAGTATTTCATCATCGCGGTTCGGAGCGCGGCGCGCCACTTTAACCTTGCGCAGCGCGCAAACCTTAAGCTCGAGCCAGCGGCGTGGCACGCGACCCATGCAGAGGCTGCAGGAGGCTAAGCGAGTGCACGAGATCGATCTCCCAGTCAAGGTCGTGACGGGGAGCGGGGCTCTAGCGAAGCTCCCCGAGCTGCTAGAGGCTCTCGGCAGCTACCGCGTCCTAGCCCTGTTGACGGGTCCCACCGTCGGTTCCACCGTCGGCAAGCGGGTCGAGAGCTCCCTGTCGAGCCACGAGTTCGAGGTGCATACCCGCATCGTCGGAGCAGCCGATCCCGAGGCCGTCAACGATGCCATGAACTTCGTTAGGGAGGTGGGCGCTCACCTGGTGGTGGCGGTGGGGGGCGGAAGGGTGATCGACGTGGCTAAGTACGTGGCCCACCAACTAAGCTTGCGGTTCGTGAGCGTGCCCACGGCGGTGTCTCACGACGGCATAGCGAGCCCAGCGGTGTCCTTGAAGGACGTAGACGGGTACCCGGTGAGCAAGTTCGTGAAACCGCCGCTCGCGGTGGTGGCAGACATCGACGTGATATCGCAGGCCCCCCACCGGCTCCTCGCGAGCGGGTTCGGGGACATAATCGGTAAGGTTACGAGCGTGAGGGACGCCATCCTCGCTAAGAAGATAAAGGGCGAGTACGTCGGGGATTACAGCCTCGCGCTGGCGAAGATGAGCGCTGCGATGGTCGCCGAGCACGCTGAAGCGATAGCTAAGCGCGAGCCGGAAGGCGTCAGCGTCCTCGTCGAGGCGGCAATAAGCTGCGGCGTCGCCATGGCGATCGCTGGCAGCTCGAGGCCCTGCTCGGGTAGCGAGCACAACTTCAGCCACGCGCTCGACCTAGTGTACCCCGATAAGAGGAGCCTCCACGGGGAGCAGGTCGGGGTAGGCACGATCATGATGGCTTACCTGCACGGGCTCGACTGGAGGCGCGTACAGCGCCTGCTGCGGACTGTGGGGGCGCCTACCAACTGCGAGGAGCTGGGCGTCCCCCCGGAAGCCATCGTCAAAGCCCTCTTGATCGCGCACCGCGTCAGGGACCGCTACACGATACTGGGCGAAGGAGGGCTCAGCGAAGTAGCCGCTTGGAAGCTGGCGCGCATCACGCAGGTGATACCGTGAAGCCCTTTACCGACGCGCACTGCCACGCCCACGAGTTCAGCGACGCCGAGCTGGAGAGGTTCGGGGATTCCTTTGAGGCGATAATCGCGGTTTCCGACGACTTAGCGTCCTCGGAGAGGACGCTTGATCTGTCGAAGCGCTACGCTTTCCTAGCCCCGTGCGTGGGGGTCCACCCGTGGGCGTTGGGCGGCGATGACCTGCACGAGCTGGCGAAAAGGCTGGAGGACCTCGTACGCCGCGGCGGCGTGCTTTGCCTGGGAGAGGTGGGTCTCGACCTAGCTTTCGTGCCGCAAACCTTTGAGAAGCAGCTTGAATTTTTCAGGATGGTTTTAGACATAGCGAAGGATTACGACCTCGCCGTGAACGTTCACGCGGCTAAGGCTTGGCGCCAGGCGCTCGAGGAAGTCTCGGCTAAGGGCGTTAGGCGCGCGCTTTTTCACTGGTACAGCGGCCCCCTCGACGTCCTCAGCGAGATCGTGGCAAGGGGCTACCTAATCTCCGTAAACCCCACTGTGCGGATTAGCGCTAAGCACCTGGAAATAGCGAAGAAGGTGCCTCTCAGCGCCCTAACTTTCGAGAGCGATGGACCCTACGATTACCGGGGATTGCACCTTCACCCGCGGCTCATACCCGAAACCGTGAGCCTCGTAGCGAAGGAGCGCGGCCTCGACGAGAGCGAGTTGCTAGCGGTTTCAAAAGAGAATATTATGAAACTTTTAGATTTGGAATATTAGGGAAAGAAAGGCTTATAAAAGAGGGTAAGCGCAACCCCCGCTCCAAAACGCGGGGAGAAATGTTGAGGAGAAACGATCAACTGGAAGTTAAGGTTAAAGATTTGAAACCTAACTTAAGGTGGTTCACAATAACGGTGAAAATTTTGAAGCTGAATGACGAGAAAATAGTTTTTTCGAAGAAAGATGGTGATCAACATCGGTTAGCGGAAGCGCTGGTGGGAGATGAAACGGGGACGATCCTCATGTCGCTGTGGGACGAGGATATTGATAAAGTGAGGGATCTTGTTGGCTCGACTGTTAAGATAAAAAATGGTTTTGTTGCACTTTACAAAGGTTCGATGCGCTTAAGTCTAGGTAGATTTGGTACTCTAGAAAAAATAGATGAAGATATAATTGTTAACGAATCAATAAACTTTTCTGAGAAATTTTATGGAAGAAACGAAACTTTTGGTTACAAAAGAAGCTTTTAAAGAAGTATAATTTAATTATTTTTTCATTCCCATTCTTGAGCTATCACGACAGCCAAGTAGAAATCGTTGACGTTTGTGCCCGTGGGACCGGTTTTTATGTGCCCTCCTACAATGTTGAAGAACTCGTAGCTATTGTTTTCTTCGAGGAATTTTCTGGGGTCTAATCCGAGTCTCTTAACCTTTTTCACCGTAAAACCGTCGACGATGGCACCCGCGGCGTCGGTGGGCCCGTCGATCCCGTCGCTGCCTATGGCGGCTATCGCGATCCCGCCTTCGCCCTCGATCTGCAGCGCGGCTGAGAGCGCGAATTCCTGGTTCCTGCCCCCGCGCCCGCGGCCGCGGACCTTCACCGTCGTCTCGCCGCCGCATATCACCGCGGCCGGTGGGGCTACGGGGATCGAGCTCCGCTTCACCTCGAGGGCTATAGCTGCTAGAGCCTTCGCGGCTTCCCTGGCTTCGCCTTGCAACATGCTGGTTAGCACTACGGAGTTGAGACCCAACTTCTTCGCGTAAGCATCCATCGCCTTAAGCGCCGTGAGGTTGCTTCCCAGGAGGAGGGCGTGGGCTTTGCTCAGGGTTTCATCGCCCGGTTTGGGGGTTTCGGGCAGCTCCCCCCTCGCCCCCTTTTCTAGAACCTCGAGCACCGTCCGGGGAGCGCTGTCCATTAGATTGTAGCGCTTTAGGATGTCGAGCGCCTCCTCGTAGGTCGAAGGGTCCGGCACGGTGGGGCCGGAGGCTATCACCTCTAGCTTGTCACCCACCACGTCGGAGAGAACCAGCGCGAGCACGGGGGAGGGGTAGGCGGCTGCTGCTAGGCGCCCACCCTTCAGCAAAGATAGGTGCTTCCTCACCGTGTTTATTTCGGTGATCGAAGCGCCGCTTCTGAGCAGCAGGTCGTTTACCGATCGCAGGTCCTCGAGCGTCACACCGGGCACGGGAACCTCCGCGAGTGCGGAGCCGCCTCCCGAGATGAGCGCGAGCAGGGGGCAGCCACTGCGGCGCGCCTCCTCCGCTACACGTAGGGCGAGCTTGCCGGCCTCCAAGCTGCCCTCATCCGGGTGCGGGTGCCCCGCAGCAACCGGCGTTATCCTAGCGAGGCGCGGGCTCGGGGTCCCGCGCGGGACTGTAGCGACACCGGCCCTAATGCGGGAGCCTAGGATCTCTTCGGCGGCTTCAGCCATCTTCCCCGCGGCCTTGCCTATGGCGACAACGTAGACTCCGTTGCCCACGTTTACCTCGTGATCGTCCACGATCAGCTTGCTTTCCACCACCCTCGCTCTGCTCTTTAGAAGGCTCTTAGGATCAACGGCGCGAAGCCCCTCCAGCACCAACGTCAAAGCCAGCTTCCGGGCGTACGCCGTGAGCTCCTCGCCCATCGCTTTAGAGCTAGGATTTGCGACTTAAATGAAGCGCGGTGGACCGCACGACCGCGCGCGGAAAACACCTTAAAGAGGTTGCCCCAACCTTCCCCTTCAGGGCCCGTGGCCTAGCATGGAAAGGCGCCGTCCCGCGGAGGGGGGCGTAGGCCTTCGGAGCCGGAGATCCCGGGTTCGAGTCCCGGCGGGCCCGCCAGCGGTTTGCTGCTGCCTTCAGTGATTCCTCACAGGGAAACGAAGTCTTCGACCGTCGGTATCCTCGGCGGGAGGCCCTTCCGCTTTCTGATCTCCATCACTAGGTCGTTTAACGCCGACTGCGGCACCGGCGCCCAGCGAGCGAACTCGGTGGCCCAGAACGCCCTCCCTTGGGTCGCTTCCCTCATCTCGTCTGCTAGGTTGAAGGTTTCGCTGACCGGTATCTCGCCGATCACCCTCATCAGCATGCCGCGCTGCTCTAGGTTCACCACTTTGCACCTGTGCCTGTTGAGGACGGTCAGGGCTCCGCTGACCCACTCCTGCGGCACCCTAACCTCGATCTTCAGCAGAGGCTCTAGGAGCGTTGGGGAAGCATCCATGAAGCTGGCGAAGATCGCGTTCTTCGTCGCCGGCATTATCTGCGCGGGCCCCCTGTGAGCCGGGTCTTCGTGCAGCTGCGCGTCAACGAGCACCACCTTAACGCCCCTCACGGGCTCCTGAGCGAGCGGGCCGGCCTCCATCGCCCACCTGAAGCCCTGGACTATCGTGTCCGCAACTTCTCTCAGGTACTGGACTCCCGTGGTCATGTTCACGATGATGTTGAAGTTCTCGTCGATGTCCCAGATCCCCCTCGCCTCGTCGGCGTCCCAGCCGGCGTACTCCCTCAGGATCTTCGCCCTCTCCCTCCAGTCCTGATCAGCGTAAACCTTGCCCTCCTGCATCAGCTTGAGCGTTTCCTCGTTGAGCGGCTCCACGTATATGTAGAGCCTGTTGTGCTTGTTGGGGGATTTGCCCTCGAACACCTTGCCGCGCTTGCGCACGGTCTCCCTGTACCTGACGATGGGCTGGGACGTGACGATGTCGAGCCCGGTCCTCTGCTTCAGGTCCCATAGCACGATTTCAAGGTGCAGCGTGCCCATTCCGCTTACGAGGTACTCGCCCGTCTCCTCGTTTATGTAGACTTTGAGCGTCGGGTCCTCGATCGCGAGCTTCCTCAGGGCGTCGATCAGCTTGGGGAGGTCGCTGCTCCTCTTCGGCTCAACCGCTATCGTCACTACAGGCTCGCTGATGTAGCTCATCCGCTCGAAGGGTACAGCGGTATCCTTGTACCTGATGTCCACAACCGTTTCCCCAGCTCTAGCCTTCTCGAGGCCCAGCACGGCCGCGATGTTGCCGGCGCTTATCTCCTCAACCTTCTCCCTGTACGGGCCCATGTAGAGGCTCACTTGCAGGATCTTCCCATCCGCGCGGGCGTTTATCAGCCACACGTCCTCGCCGGGGCGCACAGTCCCGCTGAACACCCTACCCGTCGCGACGAACCCGGCGTGAGGATCCGCCACCACTTTGCTGATGCCGATGACCAGCGGCCCCTCGGGGTCGCACTCCAGCATCGCCTTGCCCAGCTCGCTGTTGAGGTCGCCTTTCCACAGCTTGGGGATCCTGTACTTTTGGGCTTCCCTAGGGTTGGGCACGTGCTCCACGATCATGTCGAGCAGCGCGACGTGCAGCGGGAAATCCTTTGAAAGCTCCTCGTGGTAACCTTTCTCGTAAGCATCGACTATGTAGTCGAACTTCACGCCCTTCTCGACCGCGATGGGGAGCGTCAAGCCCCACTTGTGGAGCGCGCTTCCAAAGGCCACTTGCCCCTTCTTGAAGTCCACCTTCCACTTATCCTTGAGCTCCGGGTCCGCGTAGAGCTCGATCAGGGTGTTGAAATCCCTGACGATATCGACGAAGCGCTGCTGGATCTCCCGCGGGCTCAGCCTCAGCTCCCTGATGAGGCGGTCAACCTTGTTTATGAAGAGGAGCGGCCTGACGTACTCGTTGAGCGCTTGCCGCACCACGGTTTCGGTTTGCGTCATCACGCCTTCAACCGCATCGACAACCACCAGCCCGCCATCCATCATCCTCAAGCTACGCGTCACGTGCCCCGTGAAGTCGACGTGGCCGGGCGTGTCCACCAGGTTGATCACGTAGGGTTTACCCCTCCACTCGTGGTAGAGCGAGATGTTCGCAGCTTTCACCGTCATCTGCCTCAGCTGCTCGATCTCGACGTAGTCGAGAGCCAACGCTTTCCCGGCCACCTTGGGGCTCAGCAGCCCGGCTGCCATCAGCAGGGAGTCCGAGGTCGTGGTCTTCCCGTGGTCCACGTGGGCGAGAGTCCCTATGTTCCTAACCTGCTCGATGTTTTTCATTATCTTCTCTATTTCTTCCACTTGCTTGTAGCGAACCATTCAACCCTCCACCAATGCAGCGCGCTGCTCCAACCTCTTTTAAGGCTTCCGCACGAAGCTGGCTTGAAGGTGGGAGCGCTGATGGAGCGGCGGCGCTAGCGCTTCTCCGGGTGAACTCGGAGGTACTCCCTAACGAATGTTTCGACGACTTTCTTGACCCCCTCCACGTCGAGCAGCGAAGTGTCCAGCACCAGGCTCCCAACCGATAGATCCTCGATGTCGAGCCCGTAGTATTTCAGGGCTCTCCTCCTGTTGCTTTCCTCCCTAGCTAGAACTTCGGCTAAAGCCTCGGATACCGGCTTACCGTCCCTATCGGCAACGCGCTTGGCTCTCACTTCGAGCGGCGCCGTGAAAATTATCTTCAAGTCGGCCGCGTCTTTCAGCACCCAAGCGGCTAGGTGCCCTTCTACCACGACTCCGCCGCGGGAAGCTTCCTCGAGGGCTCTCCTGTCGACCTCCAGGTCTATGCTCTCGTCCTTCTCCGCCAGCTTGTGGAGGTCCAGCAGGCTTAAGCCCCGCTCTTCGGCTATCCTCCTGAACAGCTCCCCGCTCGATACATAGCGTAGACCGAAGACTGAAGCGAGGTGTTTAGCGTAAGTCGTTTTACCGGTGCCCGGCTTACCGCTCACGGCGATTACGAGGCGGCGCGTCATGCCCGGCGAGCACCCTCTAGCGAAGTTACGCGGCGTACGCTGCGTCGACAGCTGCCTTCAAGCCTTTCCTCAGGCACCTGCTGCAAAGGTATCCACCGTAGATCCTAGTGGGTGGTCTATGGCCCTCCCTCTCCTCCCGCGCCGTCATTCGTGGGAAACCGTGAAGCGGCCGCTTGCATACCGCGCACTTGGGGTAATCGTGCTTCTTGTCGATTACGTGGACGACCAGCCTACCGCCGGGTGTGCGGACCAGTTTTCGCTTTTTGGTCCTCGACCGCAGCGAGGGCCTGGGCACGTGTGCCCGCGCGAAACGCGGTTTTTAAGCTTCTCGCCATCGTTGGCGCGCGCTACGGGTCTCCCGGCGCCGTGTTCACGCTCTTACGAAAACGTATGCGAAGGTCGTTAACCCTCCCACGTCTAGCTTCCTCACGTTCTCGGGCGACCAGTTAAGCTTCGAAGCTGCACGGGCAACGAGGCGCTTGAGGGGGCTCAGCAGGACTAGGCGCCCCCCCTCTCTGAGGACCGAGAAGGCCCCCTCAAAAAGTCTCTCGTAAACTTCCCTGAGCCCACCCACCGCACGCTCCCGAATCCCGTAAGGCGGATTCGTGATTACGGCGTCCACCCCGCCTCTTAAGAGGTTCGCCAACTTGCGCACGTCGGCTACGCCGAACTCGGCGTGAACCCCCGCGGCAGCGGCGTTGGCGCGGGCGCCGATGATGTGCTCGGCTTTCACGTCGAACCCGAACCCCCTCGCGCGAGGCGCTTCCAGCAGCCCCTCGATGACTATCGTGCCGCTGCCGCACATCGGGTCGACGAACGAGCTTTCATCGCTAACGCGGGCGAGCTTGCAGAGCGCCCTGGCGACTACGGGGTTGAGCGAGGACGGATGTGTGTACACTCTGTAACCCCTGTCGCGCAAGTTGACGAAAGGCGTCAGGTCGATAGCTAGCCGGAACTCGCTTTCTACGAGTTCGGCGTACAGCACGACGTCGGGGTCGTCTAACGATACGGGCGGCGGAGGGTCTAAAGTTTGAACAACGGAGCCGACGACCTTCGCTACGTCCGTTGAGGAGAAGGGGTGTGCGCCCACTCTCTCGACCTCCACCGCGAAGCTTGCTACCGGTTCTAGAATGAGCTTTACATCCTCGAGCGAGGAAAAAACTGCCTCCCTTACGTCGTTGAGGTTTTCTGCGCGAGCTTCGGTAAGCACGGCGTAAACCTTTTCCGCGAGCGTCAAATTCGCCACTAGCCGGTACAGCCTATCCGTATCTAGCGCGCAGGCGCTCTCATAGATTACGCGCCCCCTCCTCACGTCGCCTTTCCCCGGCAGAAGCTTCGATACCTCCTCCAGCAGGAGGTCTTCGATGCCTGGAACCGTTGTGACTAGTACCTTTTTCACCGGGAGCTCGCTCGCGTGCGCGCTTCGCCGCATACGGTGGTCTCCAAGGGCGCACCGCCCTTGAAAAACTCTCGTCCGCGCCACTCGAGTATTAAAACGATTACAGAGGTTTGGCTTTTACATTTAAAGTCTCGGATAATACCTGGAGCGATGTCCGCAGGGCTTCGCTCGTCGAGCAGCGTCCTTTGAAAGTACCGGCGAGATCATGCCCACCCCCCTCGCCCTCGAGGTACTTGGCTAGAACCGCCGCGAGGTCTCTGCCTGCGCTTAGGCCGGTGCGAGCGTGGAAGCTTCGCGAGAACCTGATGCTCAGCCTGCATTCGCCGTCCCTCTCGGAAGCCACGATGGCCGCGTCGGCGCCCAGCGATACGAGAGCTCTAGCGACGGAAGCCTCGAACGATCCTATTTCGCTGATCGCGATGAGGTGCTCCCCAAGCCGCAGGACGTGGCACCTCGCAGCCCCCTTGAGCTTCGCTACGCGCTCCGAGAACTCCTCCTCTGATTCGAGGAGAGAGAGCGCTGCCTGGTAATCCGCTCCTTCCTCGATCAGCTGCGCGGCCGCGCGCAGGGCGTAGGAGGTTGCGTGGACGAAGCGCCTAGTATCGAAGAGCAAGCCTGCGAGAGCTAGCGTAGCGAGCCTGCCGCTAAAGCGCACCCCTAAGGTTTGCGCGAGCCCGTAAATTATGAGCGTCGTTGCGGGGTCGCTAGACACTACCGAGTACCTCGAGCGCCGCGCAAGGTCGCCTAGAGGGACGTGGTGGTCAACGAGCAGTAGAACCTCAGCGCGCTCCACGATCCTACGGAAAGCCCCCAGCTGGACGCTGTTCGTCGCGTCGACCACCGCCACCGCCCGGAACCTCCTCCTCGGAGGTTCCCTGAAGTACTTTAGTTCTATATTTAAACTCTGTAGAATCTTTCGAGAAACTTTGCTCAAACCCTCAGGGAACCCGAAGCTCACCCTGCTGACCCCCAAGCGCTTTAGGAGTGAGGCTAGAAGCACGGCCGAAGCCACCGCGTCGGGATCGGCGTTGGCGTGCGTAAGGATGAGCGCCTCGCCGCCCGCTTTAGCCGCGAACGAGATGAGTTTCATCGCCCCTCCGCTCCACTTCCTCGCCTCGCCCCTCGGGAGGTTAAAGACGCAGGTTAGCGCCGCTAGCGCCAGCCTCAGAGCCCTCACGGGCGGACCCCCGGGCGGCGCTATTTGAGCCCTGCTTCAGCTCCTCTCCCAACAGCGCCTCCAGCTCCTCGAGCGCGCCGTCTAGAACCCTCTGCAGCACCTCCTCAACCCCTTTGCGGGGGTATCTGGTTCGCGCGAAAACCTCCACTTCCAATAGGTAAGGCCACTCATCGCTTACGCGCACGTTAACGCTGGCCTCCTCCAGGCTATCGTCCAATGCCTCCTCAAGCCTCGCCAGAATCTCCTCGGCTAGCCGGCTGGAAACAGATTCTAGGGTGTTTCTATCTAACCGCTCAACCGGCCTCCGCTTGCGAACCTCCACCAAGCTTCTTCGCCAGCTTCTTCTCCAGCTCCTTCAATTGATCTTTCAAGAGTTCCTCTTGCTTTTCTAGAGATTTCATACGTATTTCTAAACTTTCCTTCAGGGTATTCAGCTCGTTCACGACGTCGCCCTTCTTTTTAGCAACTATTATGGACCCGGCCACCTTGTACACGGGAGCGCTGTCGTCGACGCCGCCGAGCTCCCTTAAGGCCTCGTTTATTTCGGCTAACCGCATCTGAATCTGCTGCCTATTGGTGGCGATCAACCTAAGCTTCTCCACCAGGTCCTGGTAGCGTCTAATATCCGCTCTCAAAGCCTCGGAGACTTCGGCCACGAAGAGGTCGTGTCTCACGCGCGCTTAAAGTTTTGCTCACCCCCCTTTCCCGCAGCGTGCAGCTGCGCAGGCCATCGGCGCGCTAAGAACGGGAGTTAGCTAGCGATTTTCCAGCGTTCTCCAACGCTGAAAGGAGCCTGAAGAGGCTGTTTAAAGCCGCTCTAAAAGCCGCTCTTTTACTGGAAAGTAACGTTACGTGCACTTCGTCGCCCACCCAAGATACTTCCATTCTCACGTGCGGCGTGGGTTGGCTTTGGGCTTCGACCTTGAGCGCCTCGTAGACGGCTCTGGCTTCCAGGGGCGACGAAACCTTTACCGCTATCCGCGCCTCGAGCAGCAAGGCTCGCCACCGGCAGCGTACTTCTCAACGAGCAGCCGAGGACCCTTCGGCGCGCCCTCCGGGTCCACGAACCTTACGACGAAGAGCCCGCTCGCCAGCGGCTCCACCAGGATTACCGCCGGGTACACCTCCTTCACGGCTCTGAGGTCGCCAACCTCGAGGAGAGGGAGGTTGAGCGCGGTCGCCAGCTCGTGCCCTAGCTCCAGCGAGGGAGGCTGCGCTTGAGCGGCAACCGCTATCTCCGGCGGCGGGCGCGGGCGAACGCCGTACTCCCTGGCCAGCCGCACGCCCCTCAACTTGAGGGTCAGGCGGTAGAGCTTTTCGCCGCCCGAACCCAAGTTCAGGATCTCGACCCGACCGGGGTTGCCCTGCAAGCCTCGGCCCACGATCAGCAGGGTCGTCGCCCCGAGCCCCCTCGCGTACTCTACAAGCTCGTCCAACCGCGCTTTACCCCTGTTCACCTTCAGCGCCCGCGGGAGAGAGAGAGCGAGCTCCTTAGCCAGGGACCTGGTGCGCGGGTTCGACCTTCGGGTCGTAGTGACAAGGTACTTTAGCTCCCTCACCGCCCTCCGTCAAGCCTTAGCGTGCGCGCAGCTGCTTTATGCTCTTCAGCTCTTCGGGAGCGAACGTTTTACCCAGCTCCGTTCGCGGCACCCAAGCTCCCCCCGCGAACGTGTAACCGCACTTCTCGCACTTCCAGACGCCTATGCTCACCCGCTTCACTTTACCCTTCGTGAAGCAGCGAGGGCAGCGGTGGGGTCCCTTCATCTTAGCCTCTATCATAGCCACTTTGTGCCGCAGCGTTGAGCCGTAGCGGGCGCCGAAGCGCCCAGCGGACCCGACAACCTTCGTCCTCCCCATCCCGACGGCACCTCAGCGCGCCTCCGCTCTAGGCGTATTTAAGCTTGCGCGCTCCGCAAGCGCGCTGGCGTGGGATTCCCGAGATCACGGACGTATTACCGGCTCTGAGAGCTCGCGCTCCGAAAAACCCCGAGGCGGGGGATAAAACGTGTCCCGGAGGCTCGCAGCAGCGGAGAGGCTAGCTAGCCTAGGCTCCGTCGCGGCTTTATACGCGCTTTTCGGGCTCTGCGGTCTCGGTCCTGCGAACGTCACCGTTCACGTGCTGGTCGTGGCTTGCGCGCTCTCTCTGGTTCACCCTGGGCTGGGGCCCACCGCGCTTTTAGCGTACTTGTCCTCTTCCTTGGCGCTCGGCGGCGGGATCTGGCTCGTTCTAGCGCTAGCGCTGATGCTTCCGGCAGCCGTGGCCATCCGCTATTGGCCGCAGGCAGCGCTCTGGCTAGCGGCCATCCTAGCCGCTTACCGCGCCGACGCGGTTAGCTACATCGCTCTAGCCGCTCTCGTGTACTCGCTGCGGCGCGCAACTCCCAGCTCGGCCGCGGCGCTGATGGCTTTCTACGCCCTAGCGGTTAACGTGAAGCTCGCGGTGAGCCTCCCGCCGGGTGCGGTCGGCTGCGGAGGCCTCGTTGTGGCTGCGGCGTTGAGGGAAGCGGGGAGGCAACCTCTGGAGCTCGTCAGCGACTGGTTTTACTCGAACTTCCTAGGCCCTCCCCACCTCTTTTTCCAAATGCTAGTTTACGCGATCGGAGGAGCGGCGACGGTAAAAGGTTCCCAAAGCTTTGGGCGCGCCGCGGCCCCCCTCTCGGCAGCGGCGATCTCGCTGGCGCACTACGCGATCGCCGTTAAGGTGGGCCTCATCCCGGACCCCGCTGCGCTGGCCGTGGTTCCGCTGGCAACGGCGCTGCTCGCGGTGGCCCCCCGCTCGCTTCGGCTAAGGCGGGCGCCGCCGCGGGTTCCCCCTCCCCCTCCGCTGCTGGAGCACTTGAGCAGCGCGTGGATCGCGCTCTACAGGCTGATGAAGCGCGGTGAAAGGCTGCTCCTCGTGTTCGGCCCGCGCGGGTGCGGCAAAACGGTGCTGATAGCAGAGGTCTGCGCGGCTAGCGGCCTAGAGCTGGCGCGGGACGGGGATTGCCGAGGCAAAGTCGTGCACGTGGAGAACGCGGAGAGCGTTACGGATCTGGAGAAGCGCGTGGAAAGAGCTCTCAGGATGGGCGCCAGGTGCGTCGTGCTGGAAACCAGCAGGCCGGCAGCGGTCGCGCAGAAGCTCCAAGGGCTCCCGCTGCGCAAGGCTGTGTACGTGCCTCCGCCGGATCAAGCGGCGCGTGCCAGAATCCTCCGGCTCCTCCTCGGCGCGAGGCTGGGGAGCCGGCAGCTAGCGGAACTAGCGGAAGCCACCGAGGGCTTCAGCCTCAGGGCTCTCATCCGATTAGCCGAATACATTAGAGAGGGGCGCACGATCGAGGACGCCCTGCGAGCCGCGAGCGAGCTCCAATTGAGCGGGACCACCCCCCTTTTGACAGTGGAGGAGCTGAGAGAGATAGAGAACTTCACGAGCTCGTTTAAAGGATTAGTGATGGGCTTCGCGTCTTAGCGCGCCGGAAGCGGGATAAAAGCAGTGGTGGGGCCGCCGGGACTCGAACCCGGGACCTGCGGGTTTCCCCGCGGAGCGAGCTGGAGCCCGCCGCCATACCTTGCTAGGCGCGCGTGCTCAGCAAGCGCGCACGCGCGCATGCTAGGCCACGGCCCCAGGGCTAGGAGCTTGAATGGGGGGTTAAAGGTTTTCCTGCGCGCGGGGAGGGGCGGGCTTCCCGCGGGCTCGAGCGCGCGACGTTTAAAAGAGTTTGTGAGCATGCGAAGCGCAGGTCGACAGGGGGATGCGCTCAAGAGGTGTGGACGAGCGCCGCACGCGGCATCCGTCGAAAGTCATCAAGAGGTCGCTAGGCGCCACCATAACTTTTAAGAAAGCTTTCATCCCGAAGATCTTAAAGAACGCGAAAACTGTTACAGTAAGGTGGGGCATCGTGAAACCGAGTAGGAGGCTCGTTTTGATAGAAAGTGAGGGGCTCATCTACGGTGAGGCGGAGATAAAGAACGTGAAAGTGACGCATTTCTCGCAGCTCGATGAGGAGTGCGCGAGCAAGGACGGTTTCAACGGCGTCGAGGAACTGAAGAGCGCGTTAAAGCGCATCTACCCGTCGATAGAGCCCAACGATCTGGTGACGGTTCTGGAGTTCGAGGTGAAGGAGCTGTTCAAGAGCCCGGTGCCTAGGGACCTCCTGTTCGCGCGCGCCGGTAGGTTGGCTCGGTTGGCGCTGGCGAGGGGGCTTTACGCCAGCGCAGGTGAGCGGCAAGCGCTGGCCCACATCGCGGCTGGGAAAGACGTGGTCGACGCGTCGATGCTGGCTGGAGTCCCGGTGGGGAGGGTGGTTGAAGTCTTGCTGGAGGCGCGCAAATTCGAGCTGGACTCTCGCTAGCTCGACTTTGGAGCCGGAGACCCGCGCGACGGCTGGTAAACGGCCTTGACCGCGCTCAGAAGGATGGGCGCGATCTTTTCTTCCGCCGATTTGAGCCGTAGCAAGTACGTGTAGAACTCTTTTTTGACGGCTTGTACGACCTCTTCGGGGTCCTTTGCGCCTTCAGCGATGGCTTTCAGCATCGCCTCCATCCTCCCCCTAACTTCGGGGGATACGACCTCGGGGGCGACCTCGCTCAAAGCGGCTATCACCGCCCGCCCCAGCGGCGTCGGTATGCACTGCTTTCTGACTATTTTGAAGTAGTTCCGCTCGACGTTGGTGTGGATGTGGTCCTGCATCGTGGCGTCGGTCCCTATCCCGTACTTGCGCATCAGCCGCAGGAGCTCGGCCTCGCTCAAGTAGGGTGGCGGCCGCGTCTCGGTCTCCACAACCTTAACGCTCAGGACCTCCGCTTGGGCGCCGCGCTCCACGTGGGGCAGGGCAGACTCCTGCGGGCGCTCGAAGGGGTACACTATCGTGTAACCGGGCTCCAGAACCTTCAAGCCCTCCGCTTTCAGTTTGATGCGCGCGATCTCAACCTCCACGCTCTGCTCCTCCACCACCATCGGCGGGCTAAGGGTCGCTAGGAAGTGGCGGACGACGAGGTCGTAGAGCTTCCAGCCCTCCAACCCGAACCGCTTCACCACCTCGTCCCGGCTCGCGTACCTCAGCGGGTATATGGGCGGGTGAGCGCCGTCGCTCTCCTTACCCTGCCTCACGCGCAGCTGGGGGGCCGAGAGTATGACCTTGCGCACGTACTCGCCGAGCTCTTCGTGGGCAGCGAACTTCGCCGCTATAGCGCGCAGGTTGAGGGTCGGCGGGTAGATCGTGGTGTCGGTTCTAGGGTAGGATATCAGGCCTTCCTGGTACAGGTCCTCCGCTATGTCCATGGCGCGCTTGGCCCTTATGTTGAGGAACCTGCTAGCCCTGCGCTCCATCTCCACGGTGGCGAGCGGCTCGGGGGGCTCGACAATCCGCTTCACGTACGACGCGGCTGTCACTAAGCCGTTGCGAGCTCTCAGGAGCTCCTGGGCGACCCTTTCTGCGTCCTCCCTCTTTTCGTACTTAAAATCGTGCCGCATCTTCAGCTGGTACCTTCCTATTCTAACGGTTGCTGATATTTGGAAAAACTTTTTCTTCTGGAAATTCTCCCTCTCTATCGCCCGCTTCACCACCAGGTAGAGGACAGGGGTCTGGCACGGACCGTAGCTGAGGAATCTCCCCCTCGGTAACGCTCCGCGTTTTTCCACGATGAGCGTCAGCGTGCGCGTGAAAGCGGCGCCTATCGTCAGGTCCAGCACCATCCGGGCGAAAGCCTTGTTCGCCAAATTCGCGTTCGGAGCCCGCAGGTTGCGCAGCGCGTCGATTATGTCCTCCCTCGTTACGGCGGAAAACCACGCGCGGAGGAATCTCAAGCGTGGGTTGACCCGCCTCATAACGTCCATGACCTCGAACGCTATGGCCTCGCCCTCCACGTCCGCGTCCAGCGCCAGGATCACGGTGTCGGTGGAGCGCGCTAGCGTCTGGAGCGCTTTCACGTAGTTCTCCATCCCCTCCCTAACGACCCTCACGGGTTCCACTTCGAAGAGCTCGAGGGGGTCCACGCGGCGCCAGCTGTTGTACTCCCGTGGGAAATCGAAATCCATCAGGTGGCCGCGCACCCCCACCGATGCGTGAAGGCTCTCCCCCTGCTTGAAAACGTAGACTGGAACGCCCGCTACCTTCCGGAGCTCGTACCTCCCACCCGAAAGGTAGAGCGCGAACGCCCTCGCCACGCCCGGCTTCTCTGCTACGATGACGCGCGCGAACGGCATGACCGGAACCCGGCTACTTCCGCGCTTTCTTCCTCCTCTCCTCTTTTTCCTCTTTCGCGGACTCCGCGGTCTTTGCTCGTATGCCGATGCCCAGCAGGTTGCGCATGACCTCGTCTAGGAACCGGACGAAGACGCCCTTCTGGCCGACGAACGCGCCGAAGTTCTCCGAGTCAACCTCCACCTCCAAGTTCACGCCGACCACGTCGGCGTCGTTGACGTACTTCCTGATCCAGCCGACCGGGTGGATCGCTACGATCAGCTGCTTGAGATCCAGGGTGAGCTCCACCCCCCTCAGCGACAGCCCGCTCTCTTCCTCAACCTTCCGAATCCGCTCGCCGCCCTTGCCTATCAGGCGCCCTAGGTAGTTCTCCTTCGAGATCACGAGAGCGTCGGGGGATGTCTTAACGCCGTGCTTCTCCTTGTACGGCCTGAGGTCGACGACTGTGATCACTTGAGCGTCGGGGGCGTGAACGTAGATTAGGTTCAGCAGCTTCTTTTCCTCCTCGCTCAGGCTCCTTGCCCTCATTTTGGCCTCGAGAGCCAGCTTGAACGCCCTCTTCGCGCCCGGTCTCACGATATCGCGTATGCCGAAGTCGACGACGAACGTGCGCTCCTGACCAAGCAGGATCTCCCTAGCCAGGGCAGCTCCGTTGTTCGAGCCCGTAACCTGGAACACCGGGTCCCCAGCTATGACGAGCTTCGACGCGTTACCCACGCGCAGGAGCGCCTCGTGGACGACCTCGGGCGGCACGTACTGCGCGTCGTCGAGGAGGGTGAGAGATTTATCGAAGGTTCTGCCCATTAAGAAGCTGGGGTCGGCGAAGAGGATTTTGCCCTCGCTCAGCAGCTTTCTCACCTGGTCCTCGCCGATCACTCCGGCAGTCAGGTCGTAGAGGTAGGACGAGGCGATGTCGAAGAAGAGGTTGCCCAGCTCGACCGCAGAGTACCTCCTGCCCGAACTCACGTCGACCAGCGGTCTGGCTATGACGAAGCGGGAGTACCTGCCCTCGCTCACCGCTTTGATCCCGTAAAGGCAGGTTACGAAGCTCTTTCCCGTACCGCTCGGCCCGAAAGCCCCAACTACGTCCACGTCAGCGCTCTCGAGCGCGGCTAACAGCTGCTTCTGCCTTTCGTTGGCGGGGTTTACGCCGCCGATCACAAGACCCGGGTTCCCGCAACGCTATTTAAGCACGGCGCGCGCTTATGAGCGCGCCTCCGCCGACTTCAGGAAGCGGGGAGCGGGGAGGCGGCTGAGGCAGCGCGCGGGCAAACGCTTAAATCGAGGAGCGGGACGACGCGCCGCGATGTCGGAACAGGAGTTTAAGTACATCGTTAGGATAGCCGACCGGGACCTGCCCGGGGACAAGAACATCGTGTACGCGCTGGCGCTGATAAAAGGCATCGGGGTGAACACGGCGTACGCTGTGTGCCGCAAGCTGGGGATAGACACTAGGAGGAAGCTGGGCTCCCTCACGGAGGAGGAGATAGCGAAGCTGGACGCGGCGGTGAGGGAGCTGCACAAGCTGGGGCTGCCGCCGTGGCTGTTCAACAGGCGCCGGGACCCCATTCTAGGCGCAGACCGCCACTTGATAGGCGCGGAGCTCGTGCTGACCGTCAAGAGCGATATAGACTTGATGAAGGAGATCAAGTGCTGGCGCGGCATCAGGCACATGCTGGGTCTTAAGGTTAGGGGTCAGAGGACGCGAACCACCGGGCGTACCGGAATAACTGTTGGCGTGAAGAAGCCTAAGAAGTGAGGCGCGCGTGCGCAAGGGTTAAAAGAGAGCCGGCGCGAACGGGAGCGCGCGATGGGAGATCCCAAGAAGCCTAGGAAGAAGTGGGAAGGGCCTTCCCACCCGTGGCGCAAGGACGTACTGCAGCAGGAGCTTGAGCTGGTGGGAAGGTACGGTCTGCGCAACAAGAGGGAGCTGTGGATAGCGAGGACGTTCCTCAGGAGGATGAGGGCTAAGGCCAGGGCTCTGCTCGCGCTCCCGGAGGGGGAGCGGGAAGCGCGCGCCCGACCCCTGATCAACCGGCTCTACCGCTTAGGCTTGCTTCAAAGCCCTGAAGCGTCGCTCAGCGACATCCTGAGGCTGACTGTGGAAGACGTCCTGGAGCGAAGGCTCCAGACAATAGTCTACAGGAAAGGCTTAGCCAGATCCCTCTACCACGCGCGGCAGCTGATAGTCCACGGTCACATTGCTATAGGGAACAGGCGTGTCCGAAGCCCCGGCTACCTCGTGTCGCGCGACGAGGAGCCGCTCGTAGGCTACTACCCCCTATCCCCGTACGCAAGCGGCAGCTCCGCAGCTGCGGATACGGCTTAGCGCGCGGTTTAAATGGGTGGTGAAAGGGGGGCTCTCGATGTCTGAGAAGCCCAGCGAGGCAAGGGAAGAGGTGGCGGGGGAGGAGCAGAGGGGAGCGCCGCAGGGCGTTAAGAGAAGCGAGGTGGGGATAGCCTGGATCTACGCCAGCTACAACAACACGATAATCCACATAACCGACCTGAGCGGCGCGGAAACCATAGCGAGAGTCTCGGGCGGGATGATCGCTAAGGCGGATAGGGACAAGCCGAGCCCCTGGGCGGCGATGCAAGCTGCGGCGCGCGCGGCGAAGATAGCGTTGGAGAAGGGCATAAAGGTCGTTCACGTCAAGGTGAAGGCTCCGGGAGGCTACGGACCGAAAACCCCTGGCCCCGGGGCTGGACCCGCCATACGCGCGCTCGTAAGAGCCGGCCTCATAGTGGATCGAGTAGAAGACGTGACGCCGCTCCCCACCGACAGCATCAGGAAGCCGGGCGGCAGGCGCGGGAGGCGCGTGTAGCGCGCGGTCAGAGGAAGGTCCAGCGGCTGCGCGAGCGCCACCTTTTCCCTACGATTTTGATCGGTTCGCCGCAGAACTTGCACCTGTTGTCCTCGGTCAGGTTCCACTCGTAGATCTCGAACCCCACCCTCTTCACGACCGGTTTGCCGCACCTGGGGCAGTACGTGAACTCCCCGCTGTGACCCGGCACGTTGCCCACGTAGACGTAGAGCAGCCCCTCTTTCCTAGCCAGCTCCCACAGCTTAACGAGCTTCTCGACGGGCGTGGGGGGCCTATCCGAGAACTTGTAAGCGGGGAAGAACCTGCTTATGTGGAGCGGCGTGTCGGGGCCGAGCTCCTCCAGGTGCCAGCGAGCCATTTTCCGGAACTCCTCCTCGTCGTCGTTGACTCCGGGCACGACCAAGTACGTAGTTTCGACGTGCACCCCCCTTTCTTTCATCAGCTTCGTGGCTTCGAGCACGGCGTCGAGCTTCCCCCCTATCACCTTCAGGTAGGTGATAGGGTTGAACGCTTTCACGTCCACGTTCGCGGCGTCGACGTACTTCGCGAGCTCCTCCAGCGGCTCTGGGTTTATGTGCCCGTTCGTCACCAGGACGTTGAAGCCGCCCGCAGCCTTCGCGAGCCTCGCCGTGTCCTCGACGTACTCGTACCATATTACGGGCTCGTTGTACGTGAAGGCGAGGAACGGCACCTCGTAGCGCTTCATGAGCTCCACGATCCTCTCGGGTTCAACGTAGTCCAGCAGCTCCTCGTTAGGTTTCGCCCGCGAAATGTGCCAGTTCTGGCACCAGGGGCACCGGAAATTGCAGCCGACCGTGCTGATGCTCAGTATGGGCGCGCCGGGGTAGAAGTGGTAGAGCGGCTTCTTCTCGATGGGGTCGATGGCGATCGAGGATAAGAGCCCGTACACTAGGGTCACAAGCTTACCCCCTTCGTTCGCCCTCACCCCGCACAGCCCCACTCGCCCAGGCTCGAGGACGCAGCGCCAAGGGCAGAGAGTGCAGCGAACCTTTCCATCCAGCTTTTCGTACCAGCGAGCCTCGCGAACCCCCTTAACCACGCGGGGAAAGAGTGCTTCCAAGCAATTAAACCTTCCCCGCGCGCGGCCTAGCGTCGCGAACCCCGTATACGCGAAAAGCGGAGAAGGCGAGAGTGGTAGCCCGGCGGGGATTCGAACCCCGGCCTCGGGGGCCAAAGCCCCGCCTCAGCGCGCGGGGGAGCCGCGCTATGCTTGCCGCTACACCACCGGGCTGAAACTTCTCATCCCACCTTCCCCCTTAAAGTTTTTCGGGGAGGGGGTTCACCCCATCAGCCGAGCGCCCACTTATTACGGTGCTACATGAGCTCGAAGGCTCCCTCGAGCCTCCGGTACACAGCGCAGTACTTTTCGTACAATTTTTCGTAAGCCTCAGCCAAGCGGGGGTCTGGGTCTATCACCCGTTCAAAGCGCACCATGTTTTCGGCGGCGGTTCTAACGTCCCCGTACTGCTTCGCGCCTACCGCTGCTAGGATTGCCGCGCCTAAGCTCGCGGCGTCGAGGACCTTCGGTACGTGAAGCGGCATGCCAGCGACAGAGGCCTTTATCTTGTTCCAAACCTCGCTGCGCGCCTCTCCACCCGTGAGGGAGAGGCGCTTGACGGCGACGCCGAGCTCGGCTAGAAGCCCGAGAACTCCCCTGTAGTGGAAGGCGACCCCCTCGAGGATCGCCCTGATGAGGTGCGCGCGCGTGTGTGCGTGGGTAATCCCCACGAAAGCCCCTTTGGCGCGCGGGTTGAAGAAGGGGGCCTTAGCCCCCCAGAGGTACGGGAAGTACATGACCCCCTCGCTACCCGGGGGGATCTCGCTCGCCTCCTCAATCAACACGTCGTACGGCGACACGCCGCTCTTTCTCGCCGTCTCAACTTCCCAGTGACCTAGGTTGTCGCGGAACCAGCGCAGCGACTCGCCCGTCGCGTTCACCACGATCTCGTACTCCCACTTGCCCGGAACGACGTGGACGCACGTGTCCACGCGCCCCTTGGGATCCGGCCGCGGCTGGGAAAGGGGGGCCTCGAAGCAGGTACCAGTGCCCGTACCGGCGTTCACCTCCCCCTCGTCCAGCGCGAGCGCGCCTAGAGCCTCGCACGGCCTGTCGCCGCCACCCGCCACCACCACCGTACCCTTCTTCAGCCCGGTTACAGAGCTCGCCTCGCCCGTCACCTCGCCCACGACCTCCCACGAACCCTTCAGCGGAGGGAGAATGTCGAGGGGGATCCCCAGTTCCTCGCACAGCTCCTGGGACCACTCGAGCTTGCGAACATCGAGGAGCATGGTCCGGGACGCCATGCTGTAATCCGTGAAGATGGCGCCCGTAAGCTTGTACGAGACGTAATCTTTCGCGAAAAGAATTTTGTTTATGCGTTCGAATATGGAAGGAACCTCCTCCTTAAACCAGAGGAGCTTTACCGCAGAGAACATCTGGTCGACAGGCAGCCCCGTCACCTCGAGCACGCGCGCGGCGCCCACGCGCTCCCTCACCCAAGCCTCCTGCTTACCCGCTCGCGAATCCAGCCAGATTATCGCGTTCGCCAGGAGCTCCCCCTCGCGGCCGAGGGGCGCGAACGCCTCGCGCTGCGAGGTTAGACCCACAGCCTCTATGTTCTCCGGGCCGACCTTCGATGCGACCTCGCGGAGAGTTTCCGCGGCCGCGCGCCACCAATCTTCAGGGTTTTGCTCAGCCCAGCCGATGCGGGGGTGCAGCACTTGGTACTCCCTGTACGCGGAGGCGACGGGGTTCCCATCGAGATCGTAGGCGACGGTCTTGCAACCGCCCGTGCCCACGTCAACGCCTACTACGAGGGGTCCGCGCATCGCGGATGATCGCGCGTAACCGTTATTAAATAGTAACGTGGTGCGCGAGCTGCTTTTAAATAGTTCTTCAGCCCGTTCGCCGCGTATGATCAGATTGAGGGAGCTCGAGAAAGTGAAGCTGCGCGAAGGCGTGCTAGTGCAAGGGCTCCCCGGCATAGGTTTGGTCGGGAAGCTCGCGGTCGATTACGTGGTGCGCGAGCTTAAGCTGCCCAAAGTCGCCGAGGCGTACATCGACGGTCTCATGCTGCAAGCTAACGTAGCGGTCTTCGTGGACGACGAAGCGGTAATCAAGCTGCCAACCTACGACTTCCACCTCTTCCGGGGGAGCAGGCGGGATGTGCTCTTCCTGACCGCGCCGGCGCAGCCGGTTGCTTGGATGCAGTACGAAGTGGCTGAGCACGTGCTCGACTACTTCCAGTCGATCGGGGGGGTGGAGGTGGTGGGCGTTTGCGGCACCACGATGGGGGAGGGCGAGGGCATCTACTTCGCGGCAACGCGCAGAGAAACTCGAGGGGAGGTAATCAGGGTGGGCTTCAAGCCGTCGCCGGGGGGCGTGATCACCGGCGCGTGCGGTCTCTTGCCGGCGCTCGCCTACCTACGGGGCATGAAGGCGTACGTCCTGATGGGGTACGTGACGCAGCCCGAGCTCGACCCGGTGGCCGCTAAACACCTCGTCCAGGCTCTCTCGCGCATCTTCGAGATACAGGTAGACACGCGCAACCTCGACGCGCTGATAGAAGAGGTCAGGAAAAAGGAGCGTGAAGTTTCTGAAATGATGGAAAAGTTCAGGGAAGAGCTGGCTGAGAGAGCGAGGACGCGCGAGGGCGCTCCACCCTTCTACGTTTGAGCGCGCGTGATACGCGCCGACTGCTCCTTCAGCAGCTTAACGATAGCTTCCCTCAGCGCGTCGGAGATTGAGGGGAAGACCCCCTCTTCGACTAGCAGCTTTAAAGCTCTGTACTGCTCGCGCGTAAGCCTCAGCGAGATCCTTGGCATATCGAACAATTTTGCGAGGTTGCTGAAAAACCTCTCGTACGCTCGTCACGGCGCGGGCTAGCGCTCAGAGCTCCAGACCGTCCTCACCGCTCGGCTGGTAAGGCCTGCGCGCTCCCACGATAAAAACTGTACCTTGATGCGAGGGGGGCGAGGGAGGGTGGCTGGGGATTCGAGTGAGGTTACGCGTGTTAAGCAATGTTTAAACGCTAGAGCTCGCTCGGCTCCGCGAGATGGCGCGCCGTTGCCCCGAGTGCGGTGGTGAATTGATGTACAATAGGGACACTAAGCTGTACGTCTGCAGAGGGTGCGGTCGAATGTTCACTCGCGACGAGCTTGAGGCGGAGTACGAGAAGCTCGCGGAGGAGCGAGGTCAGCGCGCGAGGAGCCTTGGGGTTCGCCGGAGACTATGAGCGCTTTCACGCTGTTCGTCGTTGGGCCAGCCGGGTCCGGCAAATCCAGCTTTGTCGCCGCGTTCGCGGAGTGGCTCGACAGCTACGAGATCCCCTACCTCACGGTGAACTTGGATCCCGCCGCCGAGTACACGCCCTACACGCCCGACGTTGACGTGAGAGCGTACGTCACCGCGAGGGAGGTGATGGACGAGTACAGGCTGGGTCCCAACGGGGCGATAATAGCGTCTGTGGATCTGATGCTCAACTTCGTGGGGAACCTCAAGGAGGAGATCGAGGAGAGCGCGAGCGAAGGTTACGTGATCTTCGATACGCCGGGCCAAATGGAAATCTTCGCCTTCAGGAAAACGGGGGTTGCGATCGTGAAGGAGCTAGCGGGCGAGCGCGCGGGCATCGCGTTCGTAGTGGACGCGGCGCTTTCGAAATCCCCCTCGGCATTCGTTTCCCAGATCTTCCTGGCGTCCTCCGTCCACTACCGTTTCAAGATGCCCCAGCTCAACGTGTTCAACAAGGTGGACCTGCTGAACGAGGAGGAGCTGGAAACAATGGTGAACTGGGTAAGGGACCCGTCCGTCCTGCTCGAGGACCTGGAAAAGGAGCTGGCTGGCGAGGAGAGGGTAATGGCGAGGGGGCTTCTGGAATCGGTGCGGAGCTTCCTCGAGTCGTTCTCTGTATACTTCGCTTCGTGCAAGATGCGACGAGGCTTGGACAGCGTATACGCAGAGCTGCAGAGGCTTTACCGGGCAGGGGAAGATTTCGAGATCCCCGAGTACCTGAGGGAGCGTCAAGCTTGAGCGCGCGGGGCGCGATACCAGCGGCGGAGCAGCGCGGTAAGGCGCGTGCGCAAGCGCTAAATAGCGGGTGAAGCCCTTCTGGGCAGGTATGCCCAGAGAGGTTCCGCGCGCGGTTTTAGTGCTGTGCGTGGACCGGGACAACGACGTGGGCGAGGTAGCGGGACTGCAGACTCCCATCGTGGGCGTGGAGGCCTTGGAGCGCGCTGCGGTCGAGTTTGCCGCTAAACGCCCTGAGGATTCCGACGTAAACGCGATTTTCGCGGCGTTGAAACTTTACCGTGAGCTTAAGGAGCAAGGGATCGCTAACGAGGTGGAAGTCGCTCTCGTTGCCGGTCACAAGGACGAGGGGGTTAAGGCTGACATGCGGATCTCCGAGGAGCTCGACATGATACTTTCAAGCAGGAAGTTCGATGCCGTGGTGCTCGTCTCCGACGGGCCGACCGACGAGCTCGTGCTCCCGCTCGTGCAATCCAAGATACCGGTTCTCTCCGTGCAGAGGGTTGTCGTCCAGCAGTCGAGGGGCGTTGAGGAATCCTTCATGCTCTTCCTTCGCTACGTGAGGAAGCTTTTCGAGGAGGAAAAGTACAAGAAGTACGCGCTGGGTGTCCCCGGTGGTCTTATCACGCTTTACGTTTTGCTTTCGCTGTTCGTGCCGGGCTTCGCTTGGCCGCTGCTTGTGGCGGCACTGGGTCTCGCGCTGCTAGTCAAGGGCTTTTCGATCGATGAATACATTGCGAAGACTTACAGGACGTCCCCGATACTGCTGACGGCGCTCGTAGCCTCGGCTTTAATCGTCCTCTTAGCGCTCGCGTCGGGCCTGGGCGGCGTGAGCTCCCTCGGCGGTGCGAAGGGGTTGGAGGTGCTGGGGTACTTCCTCCTGACCAGCCTGGGTGAGCAGGTGCTCGTGCTGGACTTGCTCTTCGCCGCCGCCCTGCTCCCGCTCGTAGCCCAAGCCGTGGAAGCCGCGCTGGGTAACAAGCATGTGGGCGCGCGTGAGGCGGTCGCAATCGTGCTGCTCGTCATGCTGAGGCAAGTCATGTTCGAGTACGCGAGGCTGCTGGTGGGCGCCGGGAGCATTCTGAGCCTCCTGCTGTGGGTCGCGCTAGCGATCCTTGCGCTGGCAGCCGTCGTGGCGATCCTGCCGCTCTTAGGCTACTCTAGGGCGCGCGGGAGCCAGTGAAGAGGATGCTCCCCCTCTGCGTAGTGGTTTCAGGCTCCCAGCCGCGGCTTGGCGTGAGCGAGGTCGAATCCGCGGTGGGAGCGCCCTTAAGGCTGCTGGACGAGAGGATCGGGCTCGTAGAGGTCGAAGAGAGCGCGCTTGAGGGGGTTTTGGCTAAACTGTACGAATGCGTACTCCTCCAGGAAGCGGTCTTAGCTAAGGCGTGGCGTGCCAACCCAGCGGAGGATCCGGGCTTCTACGCCGAGCTCGCCGCTAGCGGCGAGTGGTCAGAGCTCTCGGGTAGGAGCTTCGCGGTCTCCGTCAGGAAACTGGGGGGTTACCCTCCGGCTAGCACTGTAGATCTGGCGGCGGCGGTGGCGGAAGGCATCCTCAGGAGGTGCAGCGCGCGCGTGAACTTGGAGGAGCCGGATGTCAGGGTTCGCTTGGTGGTGTCTAGAGGAGTCGCCGTTGTCGGAACCTTGCTCTTCAAGCGGCGCGGGGACAGGTTCAGGTTCCGCTCGAAGCGCTACAAGCCCTTCAAGCACCCCGCGTCGCTGACGCCGGAGGATGCTAAGGTGCTGGTGAACCTCACCGCTTGCGGAAGTTTGCTCCTCGACCCCTTTTGTGGGTCGGGGAGCGTGGTCATCGAAGCCTGCCTAAGCGGGCTCGAGGCGGTAGGGCTAGACGTGGATCGTAGGGCGGCAAGGGGGGCTCGTGACAACATGATCTTCTTCTCATGCGACGCGCGCGGGCACGTGGTCGTGGGGGATGCGTGCGTGCTACCCTTTAGGGACGGCGCGTTCGACGCGATCGCTACGAACCCACCCTACGGGAGGAGCGCGCAGCTGCGCAGCGCCAGCGGGCGCAGCGCGAGCGAGTGCCTGCTGCAGGAGGGCTTCAGGGTGCTGAAAGAGGGAGGGCGCGTCGCGTACATTTCGCCCTTGAGCCCCGAGAGCGGCAGCGTAGCGGAAGGCTACGTCGTCCGCGTGCACGGAGGGCTAGCGCGCTCTTTCGTGGTGAAGGTGAAGGGGGGATGCGCGCGTGAGGGTAGTGTTCCTGGGAACAGGGTCATCGACACCCACTGAGGATAGGTGGCTCCCGAGCGTGCTGGTGAACGTGAGGGGCGAGTACTTGCTCTTCGACTGCGGCGAAGGGGCTCAGTACCGCGTGCTCAAGGCGGGGCTCAGAGTGAATAAGCTGGTGGCGATCCTCATATCTCACATGCACGGAGATCACCTTTACGGCTTGCCGGGTCTCCTAGAGTCCCTCGAAGTGTGGGGGAGGCGGGAACCGCTCCACGTTATCGGGCCTCCGGGCATCGCCGAGTACGTGGAGGCGGCGCTCGCGCGTAAGAAGCTGGCTTATCCGATACTCGTCGAGGAAGCGGCGCCCGGGTCCGTGCTCGAACGTGTGCACTACCGCGTGCTCGCCGTGCGCGTTGAGCACGGGATCGAGGCTTACGCGTACGCGCTGATCGAGGAGGACTACCCGGGGAAGTTCGACAGCGTGAAAGCTGAGGCTTTGGGGGTACCCCCAGGTCCCCTGAGGCGCAGGCTCTTGCTAGGGGAGCGGGTGGTTCTACCGGACGGCAGGGTCGTGGAGCCTCAGGAGGTCGTGGGCCCCCCTAGGAGGGGTTTAAAGCTCGTGTACAGTGGGGATACCAGGCCTTGCCAAAGCCTCGTAGATGTTTCGAGCGGTGCAGACTTGCTGATACACGAAGCCACGTTTTCGTCGGAGCACGAAGCGGAAGCCCAGCTGAGCTTCCACTCCACTGCTGCCGAGGCGGCGGAAGTCGCTTCAAAAGCTTCCGTTAAGCTACTAGTCCTCACGCACTTCAGCGGAAGGTACAAGAGCGTAGACGCGCTGCTAGCCGAGGCGCGGGAGCGGTTCAGGAGGAGCTACGCGGCCGAGGACATGCTCGCGATCGAGTTGAAAAGATGGGAGGGAGATTGGCTGGTAGCGCTGTTCACGCGTCAACGCTAGCTATAGCGCGCGCTAGCGCTAGAAAGGGCGACTAGCTGCCGTGAGCGGGTGCGCGCTAGGGGTCGGGAGGGGACGTTACCTCTTCAACGGGGGTTCCTTGCACAGTTCGCGGCGCTAGCCACAGTATAGCGGTGTGGGGGTCTTCGCAACGGACTTCCACAACTATCGGACCTAGAGGGCTCTCGCCCAGCTCGTACGTGCAGAAGCTGATCACGCCTACGTAAGCCGCCTGCTTGTTTAAGTAAAATGTAAAGCCGCTCCGCGTGAGACCGTTGAGCATGAACTGCCGCGCTGCGTCGAGTATCCTCTGCCCAAAGAGCAAGCGCCTAAACTTGCCCAAGCTGTTCTCGTCGCCTTCTCCCACCACGTACAACCGTTCACCTTCTCTCTCCTCCCTAAGCTCCACGTCGAAAAGGTTGCGTATCGCCTGCTTGACCTTTTCGCAGCTCTCCGTTGGTCTAACTTCAGCTCGAACTTGAACTTTCATAGCATCTACGCTGCTATACTATCCTGACTCTGTTGACCTTCTTATTCTGCCACGAGTACCTCCTCATCCTGCTTGAGCGTCCGAAGCCGCACGCAGCGCAGTAGTGCTTCCTCACATTGTAGCTGTGCCTGCCGCACCTGCGGCATCTTATGTGGGTTTTCTTCTTGCCCCGTTTTCCGAACGAAGAGGTGCCCTTAGTCACCCGCCACCACCTCGGCTCACGCTGCGGGGCTTATTAGGATCACGTTATCTCCCCTTATCAGAACCATGTCGAACTTGCGCGAACGACCTTCTTTGACTTCCTCGGCGTCCTCGAGGAGCAGGTTGAGGTGCTGGTCGAAGCTCTTTAGGATGCCGCGCAGCTCCCTACCCCCTTTGAGCTTCACGAGCACCTGCTTATTGAGCGACCCTTTAAGCAGGGCTAAAGTCGACGTCATCGTTTTGCACCGCGCGTACTTAGCCCGGCCTTATAAAAGCTTGCGCAACGCGCGAACGATGCCGAGCCGATGGTCGCAGAACAAGTGCGTGGGGGCCGCGCATGCTTTTATAGTCCCGAGCCTGGACCCTCTGCGCGTGAGCGGTCAGGAGAAGCGGGAAGAGGGAGCAGTAGCCGAGCCCGAGGCCGCAGCGCAGACCGCGCTGAAGCAAGGCGACATAGTGCTAGTCGAGTACACGTTGGTCGAAAAGGAGAGCGGTAAAGTTGTGGAGACCACTTCCGAGGCTGTGGCGAAGGAAGCGGGAGTGTACAGCGAGGAGAGCAAGTACGGTCCCAAGTTAGTGGTGATCGGCTCGGGCGAGCTGCCATCAGGGCTTGAAGAAGCTCTCGCGAACCTGCGCGAAGGCGAGGAGGTAGAGGTTACGCTCCCGCCGGAGAAAGCCTTCGGTAAGAGGGATCCGAGCAAAGTGCGCGTGATTCCCGCTAGAGAGCTCTCGTCGCGCGGCGTGGTGCCTAGGGTCGGAATGGTCGTGGAGGTGAGGGGCGAGCGGGGCGTGGTGCTGAGCGTTGGAAGCGGTAGGGTGATCGTGGATTTTAACCATCCATTAGCGGGGCGCGAAGTTGTGTGCAGAGCCAAGCTGGTTAAAGTACTTAGGGAACCTTTAGAAAAAGTGAAGGGTTTGCTGGAACGCCGCATTGCGGTTGAGGACATAGGGGTTACCATTGAAGGCGACACAGCCGCGATCACCTTGCCTTACCGGCTACTCTACTCTAGTGAAAGCTTAGCCGCTTTGGAGCAGTTCGCTAGGGACGTTGAAATGTACGTGAAAGAGGTGAGACGCGTAGTGCTCACTTCAACCCTCTTTGAGCGCGCGGCTGCGGAGCAGAAGGGGACTGGAGGCCTTGAGGCTGCTGGAGGAGGACAAACGGCTTAAGAAGCTTAAGCTTCAGCTGGAAACCCCGGAGGACCTTTACTTCGCTTCTCTCCTCATCGACGAAGGGGATGTGGTAACCGCGTGGACTTTCAGGCAGCTCAAAGTGCAGAGAGGGGTTGGAACCGAGAGAGGCGATAGGGTTAGGGTGAAACTCAGCGTGAAAGTTAAAAAAGTTGAGTTCCAGCGCTTCTCCGACACGCTGAGGGTTTTAGGGGTTATCATCGACGCGCCCGAGTGGCTTGAAGCTCGAGGCGCGCACCACACCATAGGCTTAAGGCCCGGCGACGAGGTCGAGATAGTGAAGTCCTCCCTCCTCAAGCATCACGAGCGCATTCTGCAGCTAGCGACGCAGAGGGTGAGGATCGCGGGGGTCTTGAGCGTTGACGTAGACGAGGTCGCGGTCGCGCTCATAAGGCCGCAAGGGTTAGAGGTGATTTCCGTCATCCCGCTGCCGAGGCCGCGTAAGGAGGGCAGCTTGAAAGATCAGCTGCGCGAGAACATGAGGAACCTTATCCCCCAGCTAGCGGAAGAAGTGAAGAGCCGGAAGGCCGACATTCTCCTCTTCGCGGCTCCAAGGCTCGTTCGCGAGGCTGCGGAGGAGCTCCTGGAGCACTTAAGCCTGCCTGTGCGCACCATCGAGACGTCGGAGGGGGGTCTTGCCGGCCTCCACGAGCTGATGCGGAGGGAGGACTTAAGGGGTTTTCTTAAGGAAAGAGCTCTTCTGGCGCCGAAGCAAGCGTTAGAGGAATTAATAAAGAGACTGGATAAGCATCCGGAGAGAGTGGCTTTAGGCGCAGAGGAGGTCTCCCGAGCCCTATCCGCGCGCGCTGTCGAAACCCTTCTGGTGCTCGACGAAGCGCTGCTCAGCGGTGAGCGCGAAAAAGTGCTGGGGATCTTAAAAGAGGCGTCCGAAACCGCGAGAGACATCGTCGTCGTACCCCTAGAGCTAGAAGGAGCTGAACTGCTGAAGAGGAGCGGTGGAGTCGCTGCCCTGCTCTACTTCGCTGTGCCAAGGTATCAGGTAGACGCGTGAGCCCCTGCATCCCCGCCCCCTTCTGGGGGCGCTCCCTTGCGGGAGCTTCCTCGCCCGCCTCGCGGCGGGTTCACCCGTCACGGCTCGGCCCGCGCGCTGGGCCCCTCAGGGGGCGGGCCGCGATGGCGGAACCCCGCCCCCTCGAGAACGGGGCTTGCGCTAGCGAACTCTTCAAAATTTGGCGATGAAAAGAGTGAAAATTTTTAACAGGAAAAGTTAAAGAGAAAAGATAGAGAATACGCGAGCACGCTATAGGGAATGCTCCAGCGGAGCTGGGCGGGCGAAAGGCGCGGCCGCGCGCTCAGGCAGATGGGAGGAAGGTGGAAGGAGAGGGAGGGTAAGGCTGTACTGGTGCGGGGGCCGGGATTCGAACCCGGGCAGGCCTACGCCAGCGGAGCTCTGACGTATACGCGCCCTCAGTCCGCCCCCTTTGACCTAGCTCGGGCACCCCCGCCGCTAACAGCGGCGCTTTATCACCCTTAAAAACTTAGTGTGCCGTTTGCAGCGGGCTCGTGGACTAGCTGCTTAGCGACGCGACCCAACCCGTTCCCCGCTCAAGCGAGGGGGTTTGCGGTGCGGTGAAGAAGTTGATACCCAGCGCCATCTTTTTCATAAAACTTAAGGGGTCGTTTCGCGCATTGTTTTCTTCATGTTTCAGCATCTCGGCCACCTTATGAGCTATTACTTCTAATTTGTAAACGGCTTGTTCCGAGAACGCTTTAGAGTTGCGGAGCTCGTCCAAATCCACGATTCGGACCCCATCTTTGTCGCTCCAGACGACGTCTACGAAGGCGTCTACGTACCATACCGCGTCGGGTGGGCAAGGCTCGATGGGGGTGTTCACGTTCACGTACAGGCCCTTGAGAACACCGTCGGCGCTAAAGTACGCGTGCGGCAGGACGTAGGATCCGAGCGCGATCAGGCTGACAGCCGTGTCGCCTTCCTCTTTAGCCACACCTAAACCGTCGTACACGCCGCCTCCGCTAATCCTCCTGCGGAGCTCGATGACTAAGGGCTTCCTCCCGACAACCGTAGCTTCACCGCGAAGCTCGATAGACTTCCCAATTGGCGTCTCGTGTACCACCCGTAAGCGCCCTCCCGCGATTTCGCTTTCCAAGAGCTCCAGCACCTTATCGGCGAGCTCTGCTTCGCTTCGCCGGTCGGGGAACCTCTCCAAAGCGTCCACCAGCGCCGAGTACTTCTCGCCGCAGGCTTTAGCTAGGTGGTGGTAGGGGAGCGTTGGCACGCGCCTCGCCCTTATCCCGTCTAACCGCCGCTTATCGTCGAGCGCGAGGGGTACGAGCGCTAGGATCTCGCCCTCCGTTACCTTCTCTGGGCGGTTGAGTTCTCGCACCCTCTCGCGGACCCTCTCGGCGAGATCCCCCAGCGAGCGCAGCTCCTCGCTAAGCACGCTCGGGTCAGCCCAGCGAGCGGAGCTCCTCCATCTCACGCCCCAGCCTTTCAACCCAAAGCTCTCAGCCAAGGATAGGAGCGTAGCCCGCTGAGGCCCTCGGATGTGTTCGCTAACGCCATGGGCTCCCCCCTCGACGAGCCTCGCGTAGACGCCGACCACAGCCGCCCCCCTCCTCAGCACGGGTCGCCCTTCGCGGAAGCTCACGACGTGGGCCACCACGAGCTCGCCCTCTTTCGCTCCCTCCTCGAAGTAGCCCACCTGCCCTCCCGGTAGCTCGACCAGCGTGCCGCCTAACGCCCTACAAACGTACGTAGCGTAGAGCTCTCCCGGCATCACGACGATCGGCGAAAGCGCTAAAGCGGTTTTCAGGACTTCCAGCACGCGTTGGGCGAGATCTTTCTTCCCGATCACTACCACCCCTCTGCGATCCTCCTTATCCTTAACAGTGACCAGAGCTACGCCGCGTGAGCTAACAGAGTCTCCAAACCTAGCCTTGAGCTGGGGGCTGGCGTCGACCACTGGGATGCCGCTCTCTACAAGTAGCTCGGTTAGCGCGGTCGCGTAGATGCCCTTCACTCGTACACCGAGCTCGCTAACCACAAGACCGCAGCAGCGCTCGCGATGCTTTAAACTTGTGCAGTAAGCGCGGCATCGCGAGGTGCCCCTCCCTCCGGCGTAAACGTTATACGCGCCGGTTGCCGGTCCCAACCGGTGGGAGCGTGAGCGAGCCAGCACAATTGAAGCAGGCTATAGAGCTGCTGAGGAAGCTGGTAGAGGATAGAGGGGTGCCGCGGAACATACGGCGCTTAGCCTCCGAATCGATAGAGCTGTTAAGCGATTCGCGCCTCTCGCCCGGTTTGCGCGCCGCCAACGCGATCTCGCGCCTCGACGAAGCCTCCTCCGACCCCAACGCGCCGCTTTACGCGAGGACCCTGATATGGCAAGTGATCGCGATCTTGGAGCAGCTGAAGGACTGACAGTGAGGGGGGCGCGCAGCGAAGATTTGGGTCGGATATACGAGATAGAAAAGCTTTGTTTTGGAAAAGATGCTTACGATCCGAGCCTGCTGCTGCTGTACTTGAACCTCTCACCGGAAACGTTCCTAGTAGCTGAGCGGGAGGGGGAGGTAGTCGGCTACGTAGTGGGCATCGTCAAGAGGTGGGGCGAGGGTCATGTGATCTCGCTCGCGGTCCATCCACAGCACCGGAGGAAGGGGGTGGCAACAGCGCTCATGAAGGAGCTCTTGAAAAGGTTTGCCGGAAAGGGCGTTAGAGTGGCGCGCTTGGAGGTAAGGGTGAGCAACGAGGCCGCTATAAGGTTGTACGAGAAGCTGAACTTCAGGAAGGTCGGCGTTATAAAGCGGTACTACCCTGACGGCGAAGACGCGTACCTGATGGTGGCGCGCATATGAAGCTGCGGAAGTTGTACACTGGCAACGTGGTCTACGGCGAGCTGCCTAAGGGCTGCAAGCTGTGCCTTAGGGGCCTTAAGACGGTGGTGTTCGTGACCGGTTTGTGCCCCAGAGATTGCTTTTACTGCCCGCTCAGCGCCGAGAAGCGGGGACGCGACGTCTTCTACGTTAACGAGAGAACTGCGCGCAGGGCGGAGGACGTCGTCGCCGAGGTACTGAGCTGCGGGTCCCGGGGCGTAGGGGTGACTGGTGGGGACCCCCTGGTGAGGCTGGATCGCACGACGGCTTTGATAAAGGCTGTGAAGGAGTTCTTCGGCGAAAGCTTCCACGTCCACCTCTACACTAGCGGCAAAACCCTGACTAGCGAAGTCGTGCGGAAGCTGGAGGAGGCTGGGCTCGACGAGATGCGGTTGCACCCTGACGCCCGCGACGTTGATCGAGTGTTGAGAACGATCGAGGAGAGCGAGCCCGGGTTCCAGGTCGGTTTCGAAATACCGATGCTCCCGGACGCCGTGGAAGATACGCTGCGGCTCCTGGAAAAGCTGGCGCTCCACGAAAGCGTAAGCTTCGTGAACATAAACGAGCTCGAGTTCTCCGAGAGCAATAGCGAGGAGCTGAGGGCCAGGGGGTACAAGCTGGCCGACGACTGGAGGTCAGCGGAGGGAAGCCGGGAGGCAGCCCTCCGCGTCCTCGAGGAGGTCTCGGAGCGCGGTTTAAGTCTAAACGTGCACTTCTGCCCGGCAGCCAGCAAGGACCGCTACCAGTTCCGCTTGAGGCTCTACAGGAGGGGCACGTTAACGGCTATGCCCCACGAGCTCGTCAGCGACGGCGGTACGCTGCTCAAGGCGCTTATCTCCGAAAGCTGCGAGAACGCGCCGCCGCTCCTCGTGTTCAGGGGGCGTTTGGGGTACGAAACGTCAGTCCTAGCGGCTGAGGTTTTTGGCGCCAACTACCAGCTTCTAGAGGAGCTCCCTGACTCTTCGAAGACGCTCCTGAACATAACGTGATGGCAAGGCGCGCCGACGCGCCGACTTCCGCGCGCTGCCGGAGGTCTTTTGTGAAATATAACAAGACAAATTGATATATAGTGAAAAATTCGAAAAACATGGTATATAAATTTCCTAGGGACACCCTGCTCAAAGCAAGGATTGTATTCGCGAATTGTAAAATATCAATTGATTGATGAGCACTATGCGTATAGAGTGCAACTTTCAGAAATGCAATGCTTTTATATACGTGCCTCTACAAGCTAGACCGCGGGGAAGAAAAATGGCGGAGTGGTACGCCTTCGACGTCAAAGCCAGGAAGAAAGTGCGCATCAAGAACCCGCAGTTCGTTCAGCTGAAGAACGGGAGGTGGGCTGTCACCGGCGAGAGCGAAGAAACGGGGATCAAGGTCTTCCGCTTCCTAAGCAAGGAGGAGGTTGAAAAATTCGTAGCGAAGAAGAAGTAACCGCGAATAAATTAGAATAAAAGTAAAAATATTTTTATTTATTTTTTGTTTTCGCCATCGCTCGCCCCTCCCCACTCTTTACGAGGTAGCAAAATTTTATTAGAGCGGGAGGAACGGGTCCAGCGTGTCTTCTGAGGAGGAGCTCTTGAAGCGGCGGCTAATGGTGGAGCTGCAACGCAAGCTGATAGCAAAGCAACTTAAGCGGGAACCGGAGAAACCCGACTATACGTCCATCTTTTTCAAGCACCTGAGCGAGGACGGAAGAGAGATGTTTAACAAAGCTATGGAGCAGTATCCAGATGTTGCGCGGAAAGTGGCTGAGACGCTGGGCAAGCTTTACCACGAAGGTAGATTAGAGGGTGTAATGGATGCTGAGACTGTCTACGGTCTATTCGAGGAGATGGGTTTTCCGATAAGAATTGAAACTAAAATAGTTTATAAAAAGAAAGGAGAGGTCAAGAGTATAAGCGAGCTGCTAAAAGAAAAGGGGTAAACTGGTGCAGCCCGCGCACCTCTCGGCATCCTGAGGGAGGATGGAGGTGAGGTGCTGGAGCGCGTGAAAGCTCTCGCTTCCATGTTCACGTGCTTCGAGCGCGGGAGGGGGTGGAAAGGGAGGGTACCAGATAACCCCGCGCAAAGGGCGGGGGCGACAGCGTGGTGCGAAAGCGCTAAATTCTAGGGAGGATTGTGCCTGCGAGAGCATGGCAGCCGGGAAGAAGCTCGTGCTCGTAACGACGGACTGGGCACCGTTTTCTGACAAAATCGCGAAGCTATGCGAGGAGGAAGCGGCGAGAGCGGGGGTGCCCTTCGAAATCAGGAAAGACGATTGGGTCTACCTGACCAAGCACGGAGAGCTAGACGAACTGGGAGGAGCTGACGTCCCTCAGGTTTTCGTAGAAACGGGAGGCCAGGTGAAACACGTCCTCACGCGCGTGCCGCTGGACGAACAGGGCAAGCCGGATTTCGAGAGGGCGAGGCAGATAGTGCGCCAAGCGCTGGAAAACGCGTAAAGGAACGATTGAAGATCGAAGTTACTAACTTGTTGTTTTCCGATTCGAGGGATATGCAGCTGCGAGTGCCAAGATGTTACGCGATGCGGAAAGTTGAAATATAAATTACATTAGTTGGCTTCCCACAATTATTTCTTCAAACGATGTTCCGAGCGCCTCAAGTATTTGCTCGAGCGCTGTTCTTAAGTGCTCGACGTACTTGTCAGCATCGACCTCATCTATTCGAGCGAGCTGTACGGCTTTAACGCCCTCGCCCCCTCTTATTTTCACGAACGATATGATGTCGCCGACTTCTATCCGCTCGCCTGCTCTCTGAAGCTGCCTCGCAGCTTTCACGTGCTGCGGAGTATTCTTGACGTAACTAGATAGAGGTTTAGTTAAAGTAACTTTAAAAACTAATTCATCCAAGGAAACCTCTCTCCTTTTCAATCTAATATAATAATCATGGGTAACCTTTTTCAAATAGTCTATTGCAGAATCTAGCTGGTAAAGATCGTTGGCTTTGCCAAGGAGGTCTATTGTTTGCATAACTAAGCTCTTTATGAATTCTGGGGTGTTTCGCTTTTTGCCGACTATGCCCTTGGCGTCGACGCTCCCGTCCTCGAGAATCCCTACATAATTCTTCTTTCTACCGCTGAAGGCGACCCATCTATATTTCTTGTCGACTTCAAGATCAACCTGCAGGTTCTTGGAGACCCAGCTCAGGAGCTCTTCCAGCTTGTCGGGTGAGGGGTTCCATAGGAAGAGCGAGTCTGTGTCCCCGTAAAGGACTGTGATGCCCAGTTCGAGGGCTCTCTTAAGGGTTTGGACTAGGAAGTAGCGCCCTAGCGCCGTTGTGGCTTCGGCAACGGGAGGGCAGTATAGCGGGAACGATTCGGCGCCGAAAACGCCGTAGCTCGCGTTTATGAAGACCTTCAGCGCGCTCTGCACCACGTCGTAGTGCCGCCTTTTCACCGGGTCTTGCTCGCTTTTAGCCATCTTCTTGTAAATGTAAACCCTGAAGTCCCTAAGGAACCCCACAAGCTCCGACATTATCCCCTTCCGCTTGGTGCACACCCAGTGGCTCAAACCGGGTATCCTGTTAGCGGCGCAGTCCTCGTGGGGGCACCTCACGGTTTCGTAAGATAGGTTCCACCTCTTGATCACGGATGGGTAGAGCGACGCGAAGTCGACGACTACGACGTTGAAGAATATCCCGGTTAGCGGGTCGATGACTACGGCGCCTAAGTACTTCTTCCCCTTTATCACAGCTTTGGTGTCGGTCTGGCTCTTCATCCTCCTGATGTCATCCTCGTTCGGTATCAGGTAGCCCCTCCTCCTGTGCTCGAAGAACAGCATGCTCCGAATCCAGCTCGATATGTTGTGGCGCGTGAGATCCTCCAAGCCGAGCTTCGATATCCTCATCATCAGGATCACGAGCTTGAGCACGAGGTCGTCGTTGAACGCCGTGAGCTTGTACGTGAGCTCGGCGTCCTTAAGGCTGTACTCGGCCAGTTCGGCGTAGCTCAGCTCTGACACGTGCTTCTCCAGCTTCACTTTCCCTTCGCCGAGGAGCGCGCCGGCTATCTCGTCGAGCGAGCGCCCCTCCCTGTACTTGTTTCCGAAAGCGTAGACCCTCATCGACCTGTTCGTAAAGAACTTGTAGAGGTCGAGGTGCAGAGCGTGCGTCAACCTCGCGTAATCGGCGCCCGCCCTCCAGTCGATGGGCACCTCCTCCTCTTTCATCCCGAGCTTTAGCGCTCGGTTCCTTAGGTACGGGAGGTCGAAGGAGTCGCCGTTGAAGGTTACGACGAGGGGGTAGCTGGATATTATTTCGAACGCTCTCCTTATCATGTCTCTTTCGCTTGAGAAGAATTCGACGTCTTTAAGATCAGCCGGCGGCTCTCCAAGCTCCGGACGCTTGAGGAGAAGCACCTTCCTCAAGCCGTCGGAAGCATAAAGGGAAATGGCGATCACCGGGTAAGGGGCTTCATCGGGTCTCGGTATCCGTCTCGGCTCCGGCGAGTAGACCTCAATATCCAAGGCAACGCGCTTCAAGTGAGGCACCGGAGCTTGGAAGAGCTTAACCCACTCGATGGCTCTCGAGAAAACCCCCTCGTCGTCGCCGTAAAGCTTCCTGAGGCTTTCGATTACGCTCTCAGGCAGCTCGATGGGCGCTGGCTGCAGCTTCCCGTTGACCTCAAGGTACGGCATACCCGGCACTAAGCCGAGGTCGTAGATGTAGCAGTGGTGGTACTTGATCTTCGCTTCCCAAGCGTGGCCGTCGAGGAGCTCCCTCATGGAGTTCCTAGAACCGCCTACAGACAACGGGTCGCGAGCCACCACTTTAGTCATCTTTACAATGGAATCCGTGAGGGCGTTGTACTTTTCAACAACCTCGAGATGATCGAAACCTCTGTGCTTGACGATCTCGGGGTGCTTTTGAACCAATTCCTCGGGCGGAAGGTCCGTCAGGAAGTAGGGTTTGTGTCCCGTTTGATCCGGAACTTCGACTATCCTGTGGTTAACCTCATCGTACAGCCTGAGCACTGCGCGACCCAGTTTACCGTCGTACGCGACTTCCATTAGGTACAGGTAGGCGGCGCCGGCGCTGGACATGCCGAGAACTGCGACGAGGGGGGCTTTACTAAGCCTTTCGTTTAGCTACCGCGCGGCGCGCTAAGCTTTAAGGGGGGCCGGCTCGCAGGTGTGCGCGTGGCAGTGAAGCTGCAAATCGTTCAGGTCGAGGTTCCGGAGAAGACTAACGTGATCTTGGGTCAAGCCCACTTCATCAAGACCGTCGAAGACCTCTACGAAGCGATCGTGACCTCCGTTCCCACCGCGAGCTTCGGCATAGCGTTCTGCGAGGCGTCCGGCCACAGGCTAGTGCGCGTGGAGGGGAACGACGAGGAGCTGAAAAAGCTAGCCGCCAAGACCGCGCTCGAGGTGGGCGCGGGGCACTTCTTCGTCATTTACCTGAAAGGAGCGTGGCCCATCAACGTGCTAAACGCGATCAAGAACGTCCAGGAGGTTGTAACCCTGTTCTGCGCCACCGCGAACCCCGTGCAAGTGATAGTGGCGGAGACCGAGCAGGGGAGAGCCGTGCTGGGTGTCGTAGACGGCTTTAAGCCGGTGGGGGTTGAAGGCGAGGCTGAGCGGCGCGAGCGGGTGGAGTTCCTTAGGAAGATAGGTTACAAGCGCGGTTAGCGCGCATGAAGCAAGCGATAGTTGTCAGGACGGATATCAAGATGGGGAAGGGCAAGTTGGCTGCGCAAGTCGCTCACGCGGCGGTAACTGCCGCCGAGGTGGCTAGGAGGGAGAAGCCGGAGTGGTTCGAGGAGTGGATGCGCAGCGGCCAAAAGAAGGTGGTGCTGAAAGTTTCGTCGCTCGACGAGCTCCTAAAGCTTCGCGAGGAAGCCGAACGCCTCGGGCTACCGACTGCGCTGATATCCGACATGGGTCTCACGCAGCTGCCCCCAGGGACCGTCACCGCGCTGGCTGTGGGGCCGGCACCCGATGAGCTAGTCGACAAGGTCACGGGAACCCTCAAGCTGCTCTAATGCCCCTCCGCACGCGCTCAGCTCTCGATGAGCAGCTGGGGATGAGGTATTACTCGACCGAACGCGACGGGATAGGCGGCGTCCTGAGGGAGCGCGTTGAGGACTTCATCGTCGTAGAGCTAGCGTTGGGGAAGGTGCCGTGCACGCCCGGCTGCTCGAAGGAGCTCGGCGGCGGCGCAGGAGACTACCTTTGGCTGCTTCTAGAGAAGCGGGGTATCGACACCGTGACCGCTTTGCGCGCTCTCGCGCGAGCAATCGGCGTTGATCGCAGGAAGTTGAGCGTTGCGGGGCTGAAGGACGCCAAAGCGGTGGCTTTCCAGCTAGTGTGCGTGGAAGGCGTGGAATCCGAAAGCGTGCCTATGCAGATCGGCGATAAGCTGCGCGTTCACGACGTGTTCAGGATGCCATTTAAGCTGACAACGGGGATGCTGTACGGAAACTTCTTCAGCGTTAACGTGAGGAAGCTGGAGGCACCGCTCGAGGAGGCAGCGAAGCGCGTTGGCGAGATCGCTGAGGAGCTGCGGAGGGCGGGAGGGGCGCCGAACTACTACGGCTACCAGCGCTTCGGAACGATAAGACCGATCACGCACGTGGTGGGCAAGTATGTGCTCTTGGGGCGCCTCGAAGACGCGGTCTGGGAACTTCTCACTAGGGTCTTCCCCCTAGAGTCCCCCAAAGCGAAAGAGTTCCGGTCATACTTGGCATCGACGCGGGATATCCAGGGCGCGTTGAAGCTGGTCCCCCGTAGGTTGCACCACGAGAGAGCGATACTCGAGCACCTGGCGAAGCGGCCGGGCGATTACGCCGGGGCGCTTAGAAAACTCCCGGTAGCCGTGAGGAGCCTGTTCGTAGAAGCTTACCAAGCCTACCTCTTCAACCTGGTTCTGAGCAGGAGGCTGGAGGAGGGCCTCCCGCTCTCCAAGCCCGTACCCGGCGACCTCGTCGCTCTACTGGCGGGCAGCGGTTTGCGCCTCATTCGTTGCAGGGATAGCAACGTCGACAAGTTGCGCGCACTCGTCGAAAGGGGCGAGGCGGAAGTCGTGGGCAATGTTTTCGGCTACGCTACGGTGCTCGCCGAAGGTCTCCCTGGGATGATCGAGCGCGAGGTTCTAGCGAGCGAGGGCGTTTCGCTCGAGCTCTTCCAAGTTAGAAGCATGCCGGAAGCCGCCACCAGGGGTACTGTGAGGCCGCTAGCCCTCAGGCCTGAAAGCTTCGAGTGGTTCTGCGTGGACGGCGACGACCCATGCATAAGCTTCAGCTTCGTTCTCAGAAAGGGGATGTTCGCCACAGTCCTGCTAAGGGAGTTCGTGAAGCCGTGCGATCCAGCGAGGCAGGGTTTCTGAAAATCAACGCTTTGTCGTTGGTGCGCTGCTTCAGGCGGAAGCCGGGCTGGTCTCCGAAGCCTTCGCCGTCTCGAGGTGCAAGTAGAGGTACTTAGCCCCCTCCTCCTCGCTCGCTATCCCGAGGAGGTGGGCGCACATGGCTCTAGCTGCAGCGCGCAGCAGCTCCATCGCTCTCGGCGGCGGCATGTCGAGCTGGTTGCATGTGACCCTCCAGCTCTTTGCCTGAAGGACCTTCGTTATCAGCAGGAGCTCCTGCTCCTCGCTAAGGAAGCTGTGGTTGCCCATGAAGTAGACTTTAGCGAGCTCTAGCATGCAGTCCATGCAGTTCTCGAGGGTCATGTCGCCCCACGCGTAGGATACGAGCCTGCCTACCTGGTAAACCGTGAGGGACGGCTTAACGGGAGAGCCGGGCGTCGACTTGAGTAGGGTCCTAACCACTTTCGGGCTCAAATCGTGGTACGGCTCAGCCAGCGAAGAGAGCAGTCTCCGCTTGAATTCCACCGCGATCGTTTTCACGAACTCGGCGGCCCGCTCGTTGAGAGGCTTAACTACAAGCGCCGAGTACTCGCCGCTCACCGGGTTGCGCTCCGGCGACAAGTGTATCGGAACGTAGCCGTTTTTCACCCAGAAGTTCAGCAGCTCGAGCGTTACGCCGAACCCGGCGCCAACCCAGTCGTAACCCTGGCTGGCCGCCTCCCTCTCCACCTCCCTTAACGCGCGCGAGCCTAAGCCCATACCCCAGAGGTCTGGGTGCGTCGCGATCCTCACTATGCGGAGCCCTTTAAGGTTGCCGAAATCAACTAGTTTGTAATGCTTGATCACGCGGTCGGGTATAATGTTACCCATGATCCACGCGCCCTTCGAACACTGCCTAGCGAGCTCCTCGTCTAAGGGCCCCTCCTCCGCCAGCTCGATAGAGACCACGATCTTGCCGGTCTTCAGCTTGAGCGCGCGCGGCCTGTGGTGAGGAGCGTCCATCATCATGCCCAAATCGTTGGGGTTGTTGCGGTAGTGCGCCATGATGTATATGCCGAAGAACTCGCGCAGCGACTTCTCGTCGCTGAGGAAGAACTCCTCAAGATCTGGGATCCAGTACTCGACCTCGCCGCTTTTAACGCATCGAACGTCTTCTTCTTCGATCTGAGCCGGCTCTGCGTCCAGCAGCAGCGTATCGAAGGTCCACTCTTCGACAGGGTCGCCCTCTGCGTAGCGTATCGGCTCGCTCATCTCGTACTCGATAGCTTCTACGTTCTTCAGCTGCCGCAACCTGCGCAGGAACCTGACCGAGAAGCCCCTCCCAGCCCCCTCGTAGCCGTGCACGGTCGTGGAATACACTACTCGGTCGTGCCGTCTTAGCAGAGCGAAGAGCATGGGAACCTGCAAGGACGCGGCTTCATCGACGGCTACGATGTCCGCTCTCCGGCTAACAGCCTCGAGGGGTTTCAGGTAAACGATGTCCACCCCCTTAGCGCGCAGGCCCACTGTCATATCTTGGCGCTCTTCCACCTCCACCTTGTGGCCGAGGCTCTCGAGCCCTCGCCTAGCGAACTTGAAAAGCTCCTGCACGTTGCCCTCGCTGGGCGCTGTGACTAGCACTCTGCATCGGCCCTTGGCTCTCCTCAACCTGTGGGCTAAAGCCGCGATGCCTAAGCCCACTACCGACGACTTCCCCCTGCCCCTGTCGGCTGTTAGCACGAGCACGCGCTTAGTGCCCGGTTCGGGTTTCTCGTAAAATTTTTCGAGAATTTTGAGAACTTTAACTTGATCTTCCGTTATAGCCATCTTGTAAATTTCTTCTGGGAATTTCCTTTCTTGAGGTATTTCCAATTCTTTTTTCTTATAAACACGTATCTTTTTTGGCAATTCGAAATGCTTTATAACTTTTTTGTTATCTACATCGTACACCATTACGCCTTTATGTTCTAAGAGTTTGTTCACAAACCTTCGTTCAAAATACCTTCTGAGTTTATCGGGGCCGTACTGGGGGGTAAGCAACGTACTTTGAAACCTAGTAATAATCTTTTGCAATCTTTCAAATGAGGGCATAATAATAATATAAAGTCCTCCACCTTCAACAACCCCCATCAAGCACCCTATATCGTTAGGTTCTAAGTTGTTAATGAGGTCTATGACCGCCGCGTCGAACGTTCTCCCCAGCACTTTTTCGCTCTCGTGGTACGGGACGTAAGCAACGTTCTCAACCAACTTCTCCGCTTTCTCGAAAGCTTCCTTCCGCGCGCACCCGTCCTCGTAGAAGGCGTGGTACACGTACAGAACCCCTTCCCTGCGGGGTTCCCTTACGGTGAAGAAGAGGTTGAGGGCCTCCGCGGAGGCCATGATTAAGCTTCCATCGCTATCGCCGACTAGCGCTAGCAAAACCCTATGGTTAGCTCGTTTCGCGTACTTTACACCTGCGAGCAGAGCATCAACGGCTTCCTCTGTTAGCGCTACCGTCTTCACAGCTGAGCGGCGCGAGACTCCGCCTCTGGATATTTAGCGCTTTCGTCAGTGCACTAAGCGGACTGCGGAGCTCCAGCCTGGCGCAGGTTTTCAAGCGCAGAGCGGAGCCGGGGGGCTACGTTGAGCGCCATCTCCAGAGCACGTTCGATTTCTTCGGGGGTGAAGCTGCCGCGCCCCCCTTTCTGTATAGCGCACACGTGGTTGTCCCTCGTGAGCGCGAACGTTATGCGAGCGTCCATCACGAGCTCCTCCTCGTAGCAGGGGTCGACTACGAGCACGTCGCCTATCTTGGCTATCGTGACGAAAACGGGGATGTCGGCGATGGGGAGGGGAACCTTCTCCTCCGCCTTTGCTATCGTGCCGTCGGGGGCGGCGGTGACTTTGGGGATCTTGGCGGAGAGCAGAGCTCCCATAGCCGCCAGGCCGGAGGCGTCGATGAAGTTGCCGTCGTGGTCGATCGGGTAGATGTCTATGAACACTCGCCAGACCTGCTTGCCGGGTACTACCGCTAGGTCCTCGAGCTTAAGAGCCGGGGCGCTGCGCAAACCTCTATCGATTATGCGCGCGAGCTCTACGTCGTTCTCGTCGGGCGGGCCGGGCTCGAAGATGGGCGAGGCCAGCGGTATCAGTTCCGCGTGAACGATCTGCACACCCGCGTTCGGGGCGTCAGGGAATGGCTGCCCGAGCGAAGCCTTGACGCCTACAATAACCTTGGTGTGCCCCAAGGTAACCCTAGCCGAGCCGTCCGCGTTCCCCGCTACGCCGACCTCCAGCTTCACTTCCCTGAACTCTTCAGGCTTCCTCCCGTCCACGCGCTCGCCGCGCTTCGCCATCGATCTGATGGCCTCCCTCCGCGGAGCCGGCACCACGGTGTAAACGCGCTCACTCATTGCTCTTCACCAAGCTCGGCAGCTAGGACTTTGCTGTACCTCTCCTTTAGGGCCCTTTTCTGCTCTTCGTAGAGCTTCAGTATCGCTTCTCGAGCCATCCGCAGCGCTTGCGCCACCTCCTCTCTCGTGAACCTTCCGTCAGCCTGCATCAAGGTGACCTCGCCGAGCCTCGGCATCATCGCGATAGGCATGTCCCCCTCCCCGTGCTGATCCTCTATACCGCTCAGGTCGACGGCGAGCTTACCCTCTATCTTCCCGATGGACACGCCGGCGACGAGGTCTCTCATCGGTATACCGGCGTCGGCTAGCGCCACCGCCGCTGCCGTGATGGAAGCGACCCTCGTTGAGCCGTCCGCCTCGATCACCTCTATGTACACGTCCACCGAAGTTCTGGGAAACTCTTCCAGGAAGATCGCCGGCTCCAAAGCCTCCCTTATGACCTTCGAAATTTCGACTTCCCTACGGGTGGGCGCGGGGCTCTTCCTCTCTTCGGCCACGGAAAAGGGTAGCATGGAGTAGCGGCATCTGAGCAGCATCCTGTCCGGCAGTGCCTCGTGGCGCGGGTGCACCTCCCTCGGCCCGTAGACGGCCACTATTATCTTGTTCCTCCCCAGCTCGATGTACGCGCTGCCGTCCGCGTTCTTCAGAACGCCCGCCTCGATGCGGCACCGCCGCAGCTCGTTCAGCGCGCGCCCGTCGAGGCGCCGCCCGTCCTCCGTCAGCAACTTCACGCCAGCGCCGGCTGTCACGCCGACCACCTCCGCTTGGCGACTTCGACCAGCTTCTTAGCTTCTTCGAGGGGGTCCTCCACGTACGGCTTCTCGCAAAGCCGCGTTACGACGTAAGCCGCTAGGGCCTCGTTGTCCGGGCTTTTCCCGATGACGATGACGCGCCCGTTCCTGCCCACTATCAGCTCCACCCCGAGAGTCTCGCTAAGGTAGTCGGCTACCTGACCCCTCTTACCTATAACGCGCGAGACCCTAGCTGGAGCGACTTCCACGAGCAACCCCCTAGCCACCTTGCCCAGCTTGGGTTCTTTAACGGTGAGGAGCGGGTCGTGGGCGAAGTCGAACGAGAGAACTTTAGCGGCAAGCAGGTCCCCCACCCGGAATATCTCGCTCAGCTCTCTCTGCTGCGGCGCGGGCTTGGGGAAAACCTCGGAAACCAATAGCAGAGCGGTGTAGGGGGAGTTGATGTCGACGAGCCAGAAGGTGGGTCCCACGTCTATGACCTTCCCCACCACGAGGTCCCCCTCGCTCGGTATGTACACCCTCTTAAGGGGGATCAACCGCACCTGCTTAGTTTTCTCGACAACGGCTACGCTGAGCACCTTGGCGTAGTACCTTTTCCCGCTCGCTACGAAGGGGCCGTGCACCTCGTAGGAGCCCTCGGCGACCAGCTCGCCGGGCACAACCACCTGGCCGCTCGACACGTACACCGGCATCCCTACTCACCTAGCTTGAGGACCTTGACCTCCCCCTCGCCCTTGCTTAGAGAGTTCACCTGCTGGATTACGGCTTCGACCATGCCAGCGGGGATCTCCAGCTCGGCCACCCAGGAGCCGTCGCTCGCGTACTCGCTCCTCACAACCCTCCCGACCTTGCTGAGCGCCCCGTAAGCCCTGCCGGCGTACTGCGGCGGGACTCTGACTCCCACCAGCGCCCTAGCTATCTTCATCGGCAGCACGCGGCTCAGGGCTTTTATCGCCTCCTGAACCTGCACCTCCACCGGCTTGAAGGGGTCGACGGGGAACCCCACTTCCTCGAGCGTCATCTCGATCCGCTTGGGAGGATGGGGCGTGCCGGTGCGGGGATCCACGGCGTTGCGAGACAAGAACTCCACAATTTGCCGCTTCTTCATCTCGATTAGCTCCCTCCTCTGCTCCGCTGTCAGCTGCAGCTCACCCTGCCGGATTATCACCTCAGCAATCTTAAGCACGTCCTCGGTGCCGAAAAGGGCGCGCAAATCCTCGGGGGACGCCTTCAACCCCTTGCGGGCATCGTAATAGACGTGGGGGCTCTCGACGATCTCCCTGACGTTTAGCTGCTCCCCGCTTTTGAGACGCCAAGCTTTGTCGACATCGACCACCACCTCGAAGCGTTTACCGCCCTTCGCAAGCCGCGCTATCCCGAACCTCTTCGAGCTCATCGTGGCGCTAGCGCGCGGAAGCCTAAAAAGGTTCTCCGAGCCGTAAGAGCGCGCGCGATGATGAGGGAGGTGATATCGCGAGCGGTGACGATCCGCAAGGTTCTGAGCGCGCTACTCTATCCACTTTCCAGCGCTCAGCTTTTCAGGGATGTACCTTTCGGTGAGGAATTTGAAGCCGTAGCCGCTTAGCGCTTCGATCTCAACCTTCTCCTGCTTCTCCAAAAACAGCTCCAGCTGCCTCACCCACTCTTTCGATTGCTTGAACCAGGGGTAGTTCAGCAGCTCTTTGGCTCTTTTCACATCCCGCTCTTTGGCTTTGATGATGAAGTTCCTCGGTATCTTGTAATCGTAGATATCGGTCACCGTTAGGCCGAGGAAGCGGGCACCGGGGGTAGCCAGCCTTTCGCTCTCGTAACCGAGCGTGATCGACCCGCTGCGGTAAACGCTGTATATGTAGAAACCGTACGGGTCGGCGTCCGTCAGGACGTATACGGGGCGGTCGTGCTCCTCCCACAACCTTCGCACCATCCGGCGCGTGCTCCTATCGGGTTGACCTTTACCCGTGATGAGGATGCACCTGTGCTTTTCCCAGAACCTCTCTTTGTTCAAGCGATTGAAGATCGCGTCCTTCTCGATCACGAGCACGTAATCGGCGTCTAAGCTCAGTATTTCGAGCGAGTCTGGGTTTGGTGGAATAGAGTACGCGCCGTCGCCCATCTTGGAGCAGTCGATTACGTCGTTGCCAGAACGGATCACTATTTTCCCCACCATTTTCCCCTTCGTGTCGTGCAGTATCCCCATGTGCTCCCTTAGGAAGCCCGTAGCGACCTCGATGTCTTGAATCACGCTGTCGGACTCCTTCTGCGTATCCCACGTCTCCTCCCTCCTAAGCTTGTTGTACTCGTCGATGTACTCAATCGTGTGCTTTCCGGCGTAGTAGAGGTCTCTGATCGTGGGGTAGTCTCCTTCACGAATGGCTCTCGCGATGAGGGATAGCATGAGCACCGTCTGCATGAACTTTCTGGCCTCTCCCATGTCCAGGAAGTCTCGGCGAAGCTTCTTAGGGCCCAGCTTTAGCAGGCGCTCCCTCGGATCCCAGATCACGTTGGCGAGCGTCCTCACGGGAACCTCCAGCGCCGGGCCCTCGCCCCTTAGGACCTGCTCGGTAAGTTGCCTAGCGTGGCTCTCCAGCGCTTTCAGGGCGTCCTCCCTGCTTGCTCGGGTCACCCTCTTATCGCTCACGGTGCGCCACCCCCGCAGCCCTCGTCCGCACGAGTTCTAGAAGCTTGCTGAGCAGCGTTTCGCGGTCCACGCCCGTCACGTAGCTGAGCGAGCTCGCAACTTCGCCCGCGTACTTCGTGATCGTAACCTCCCACCGCTTAAGCTCGAGAAGCCTTTCCAACCTCGAAAGATGAGTTCTAAGCCTCCTCGCGCACTCCCTTATACCAGCCTCAATCTCGCTCTCCACCTCAGGCACGTCGGCCACCGCCTCCTTGCCAACACCTTTGAAGGGCACCTTCGTGGAGCACACGTGGGTGATTATCGCCAGCGGTGCTGGGAACTCCACCTTGTACGTCTTCCAGTCGATCTTTTTGAGAACTTTCGTGGATACATCTACGCCCTCATCGTAGAGGAGCGGTATGCGGTTGGCGAAGCGGTAGAGCAGCGGCTCCTCGAGAGGGGGTATGGAGCCGCCGTACGCTAGGGCGACTTCCACTATGAAGGGGTGGCCAGCGTACGAGGAGGGCGGCCTCGAAACCGCAGTCACGAACTCGGGGTTCAAAATCGCTTTGACCCCTTTCACCAGCAGTGTTTCCCCCAGCGGGGAGAGCGTTGAAGCCCTAGGCCTCCTCCAACCGTCGTACTCCTGCATCTTAGCGGCTAGCATCTCTATCTCTTCTGTTTTAAGATTTTTAATTTTTGCTTCGCAGTTAAACCCGCTCCACGCGCAGAATTTCCTGGCGGTGGCTTCGCCGACGCCGTCGAAGTTCTCGACTAAGAACTCGAGGAGGGTTGTATCTCTTCCAGCTTTCTCGATCATCGCTTTCAGCATCTCCACGTCCACGCCGCGCGGGTGGGGTTTGCCGGCAACGGGGGTTGGTGGTAGCTCGGTAGACGAGCGCTCGAACCTCAGGTTGAGGTCAGGGGCGGCCACGACGATGGTCGCGTAAGGAGCGATCATCGCGGTGCGCCGGATGTACTCTTCCACGCGCTTCTTCGCCTGGCTCCAGCTCCCCCTTATGGTGAGCTCGACGCGCGTCCCGTGCCACTTGCTGTCGTTCCTAAACACGCGCAAGCTCTTGATGACCGGGATGTTCCTCTCCACGTGGATCATGAGCTCGTACTCGTAGATGTACTTCGAGCGCCGCGTGGCGGTTTTCACCCTAGTCGGCTGACCCGTTGTCAGCTGCGCGTAGAGCACCGCCATCTTAACGCCAAGCCCGAAAACCCCCCTGCTCTGCCTTAGGACGTACTTCGAACCGTAGAAAACCCTGCCAAAGACGTTGGGGACTTCCGCCGGCGGGATCCCCACGCCGTTGTCCTCCACGCATACGCGCACTCTGCCGTCGGAGTCTTCGCTTATCTCCAGCTTGATTTCCGGTAGAATACCGTGCATCTCTGTCGCGTCAAGGGAGTTTTCCACCAATTCTCTCACGGTCTGGTAGACTGCCCTGGCTGGGTTTGAAAAGCCGGCGATCTCGCGGTTCCGGTAAAAGAACTCGGAAGGGCTTAGCTGCCTGTAACGCTCAGCCACGACCCCCTCCCCTCCTGTCAAGCTTATATTCGTTCGTGCGTAGCAGTGCGGCATCTTTCAACGATTCTCTCAAGCGTGCCTTTACGCTCCCAGCTTCACAATTTACCGTGCATTACATTTTCATCTTTTTCTTTAACTTTGTGCTTGTAAAGTTTACAGAGACTTCCTTCCTAATCAATTTAAACTACTCCCTCCTGGAAGCGTGCGGGGCGACTACTGCGCTAAGGTGGGGGTAACCGAGCGCGCGAGCGCTACGCTACGAGCCGCACCGTGTACTTTTTGCTCTTACGGGGCGAAAGCACCACTAGTAGCGACAGCGCAGCCGCTGCTAGCCCGCTGTAACCGCCTACCCAGTAACCTAGCATCAACAGAGTGACCGCGAGCGCCAACCTGGTGGGCTTCACGTAATACCCTAGTAGTACGGGGTTTATACGAGCCTCGTTCACAAACGAGGACGAGTTCCGCGCGAGATTTTAACCCCCCAGCGTTCCACATCTCACGTGCTATGCCAGCCAACCTCCCGCCTCAGGCCAAGGCGAAGTGGTTGAAGGTGATGGAAGCTCGCACGAAGGAGGAGAAGCTGCAGGCGCTTATGGAGTTCCTATCGGCGGTTCCCAAGCACAAGGGGACGGAGAAGCTTGTCATGCAGGTCCGGCGGCAGATCGCCCGCTTGAGGGAGGAGATCGAGCGCGAGAAAGCTGCTAGGAGGAGGGGCGGCGGAGCCCCGTCCTTTTTTGTCGAGAAGGAAGGCGACGTGCAGCTGGTTCTCCTCGGCTTACCGAACTCGGGTAAATCCACGCTCTTCAAAGCCCTAACAGGTCTCGAGGTGGCTTGCGGCGAAGCCCCCTTCGAGACGGAGAGGCCGCAGCCGGGGATGATGGAGTGGGAGGGTCTGCACGTGCAGCTCGTGGACACGCCCTCGCTCGTGCCCTCTGAAAGCTCGCCGCGCAACAGCCAGATACTGGCTCTCGCCTACAACGCCGACGCGCTCGCGATAGTTGTTGACGCGACGCAGGACCCCCTCGCTCAGCTCGAGTTCGTAGAGCGCTTGCTCCGCGCGCGTGGAGTGGTGCTCAGGGAAGAGGAGAAGCGCGCGACCATCGAGAGGAGGTCGAGCGGGGGCATAAGCGTAGTAGGGGGGCGGCTGAACCCGAGCGAGGTAGCCGCGCTGCTGCGCGATTACGGCATTTACCACGCGCTAGTGCGCCTCTCGGACAACGCGACGCTAGACGACGTTGAAGCCGCGGTGCTCGAGCTGACCGCCTACAAGCCAGCCGCCGTGATCGTCACTAAAACCGAGAAAGCCCCCGGCGCTGCGGCTGAAGTCGCCAGCGCGGCTCGAGGACTAAAAGTTTTGGAGTTCGGCTTCGAAGCGTCCAACGCCCTGAGGGAGGAGCTGGGCAGGTTCCTGCTCGAGAAGTTGAACCTCATTAGGGTTTACACGAGGAACCCGAAGAGCGGTGAGGTGAGCGCGAAACCCCTCGTGATCCGCAGAGGGGCGCGCGTCGAGGACGTAGCGAGGATCATACACAGCCGGCTCTACAAGGAGTTCAAGTACGCGTTGATCTGGAACGAGCGCAGGCTGAAGTTTAGCCCCGTGAAGGTCGGCAGGGACTTCCTCCTAGACGACATGGACGTGATTGAAATAGTGGCGTGAGCGCTGAGAGACCAAAGGCTTATATGAAGTCAGAAAGGATGCGCTGCCGCTATGGGCGAGAGCTCTAGGGACGTGATCCTCAAGGTCGCTGAGGCGAAGCAGCGCGACGTTGGGAGAGGCATCGTGCGCATTGACAGGGGCACGATGGCCAAACTAGGCGTCGAGGCGGGTGACGCTATCGAAATCGTCGGGAAGAAAGCGACGGTGGCTATAGCGTGGCCCGCCTACCCCGAGGACGAGGGCCTTGGCTTCATCAGGATGGATGGGGTTACGCGGCACAACGCCGGAGTCTCGATAGGGGACACGGTGGTGGTGAGGAAGGCCCAGCTGCAGCCGGCGCAGCGCGTTGTCCTCGCGCCGTCAGGAGTGAGCGGGCTCGCTGTTTCGCCCGAGTTCTCAGAGTACGTGAAGGAACGCCTGCTGCACAGGCCGCTGAGGCGCGGGGACGTCGTCGAAATACCCGTCTTCAACACCGCGCTCCGCTTCGTCGTGACATCGACAGCTCCGGCTACCGCCGTGCAGGTTACGCCGCAAACCGAGGTGGTTGTCAGGAGCGAGCCGGTTTCCGAGGCAGAGCTCTCGGTGCCGCGGGTGACCTACGAGGATGTAGGTGACTTGGAGGAGGTCAAGCAGAAGGTCAGAGAGATGATCGAGTTACCGCTCAAGTACCCCGAGCTCTTCACGCACCTCGGCATCGAGCCGCCGAAGGGCGTCCTCTTCTACGGTCCCCCGGGGACCGGCAAAACCCTCCTCGCGAGAGCCGTAGCTAACGAGACCGGCGCGTACTTCATCGCCATCAACGGCCCCGAGATCATGAGCAAGTTCTACGGCGAGAGCGAGCAGCGGCTGCGCGAGATCTTCGAGGAAGCTAAGGAGCACGCACCCGCGATCATCTTCATCGACGAGATCGACGCGATCGCGCCGAAGCGGGAGGAGGTGACGGGCGAAGTGGAGAAGCGCGTCGTGGCGCAGCTCCTCGCTCTGATGGACGGCCTGGAGGCGAGGGGCGACGTCATCGTCATCGCCGCCACGAACCGGCCGAACGCGATCGACCCCGCGTTGAGGAGGCCGGGCCGCTTCGACAGGGAGATCGAGATCCCCGTCCCCGACAAGCGCGCTAGGTACGAGATCCTCCAGGTGCACACGAGGAACATGCCGCTCGCCGATGACGTGGATTTGAAGAGGTTGGCTGAGATCACGCACGGTTTCACGGGCGCCGACTTGGCGGCGCTGTGCAGGGAGGCGGCGATGCGCGCGCTGAGAAGGTTCCTCCCGAAGATCGACTTCGAGAAGGGCGAAATCCCGCCCGAGGTCTTGGACGAGCTGAAGGTCACGATGCAGGACTTCCTCGACGCCTTCAGGGAGATCACGCCCAGCGCTTTGAGGGAGATAGAGATAGAGATACCGAACGTGCGCTGGAGCGACATCGGCGGGCTGGAGGACGTGAAGCAGCAGCTGCGCGAGGCGGTGGAGTGGCCCCTCAAGTACCCCGACTCGTTCAAGAGGCTCGGCATCGACCCGCCGAAGG
>OFEJ01000020.1_pt1 | contig 55222 bp, 79 predicted proteins | sample 1521051 | NCBI WGS metagenome assembly OFEJ01 (sample SAMN06268701, study PRJEB24108) | sediment metagenome | isolation source: Joseph's Coat, Yellowstone National Park, Wyoming, USA | place: USA:Joseph's Coat, Yellowstone National Park, Wyoming, USA | reverse complement strand
ACATGCCTCTCGAATTGACCTTTGACATAGCCGGTGGAGGCACCCTGAAATACCTGCTTGCACCCAGAATGGAATAAATAACCCTCTTTATTCTTTTTTTTCTCTTAGGGTGGGATAGATGGAGGAAAAATTAAGAAAACAACTGGAATATCTTGCTAGGTATATTCAATTGCTGTCGAAAATAAACAATGATGTTCTAAGAAAAAAAGGATACCCCTACCACCTTAATGATACCAATGTGGACGAGAAGTTCTGGGACGAATTATTAAAGTGGTCAAAGCTTTTCCTTGAAGTTGTTAGTATGCCCGAATCTTCTATAAGTTACACCGATTTTAAAGAGTTGCTTAGACAACTATGGAAGATGCGCTTTTACATTCCGAACTTCCACTTGGACTATTACTTGCTACTAAATTATGTAAATTCTGAATTCGAAACCGAAGCTATTTTTCAACTTCCGTTTTCGTGGATAAAACATATCGATCCCAGGTTTGTAGAGGCTAGCAAAGTAAGTATAAAACTTGAGGGTAATTCAATCATATTGAACATAAAACACGGTAACATAATCACTCCAGTGTTCCTGTTAGTTCACGGAGCTATAGTCCTTGGCCCATTTATTCTAGCTAGTCATATTCTTAGTGACGGCATTTGGGAAAGTATACTTCAACACCTCAATGATATATATACCAAGTTGAAAAATTAATCTTTTCTCTCTAGGGTGGGAAAAATGGGAACAAGAAGCGAGATTGTGGTTTGGGATGGTCACATAATGGTCACTCTTTATAAACACTGGGATGGATATCCTCACTACATTGTGCCTTTTATGAAAGATGCGGCGTATTTTGCCGCTTATTTGGCAAACAACCAAAGACACTGGCTAACTTATGCCGAAGACGTTGCGTCTTACCTCATTTTATTTCATGGACTGGTCAACATTTATCAGTTGAGGAGGTTACATAGCCCCATTGGCATCAATCCCGACATGAGGGTTGCAAGCGGCATAGCAGATTTCGTAGAGTATGTATATATGTTGCATGTAAACCCCGTCAGCCAAGATTCCCCTGAACATGATGCGTTGTTATATTGGCTACTTGAGGTTTTCTCTGTCAGAGAGAAGGATGCTTTCTGGGACATGAATAGGGAAGAGAGAGACAAAGTATATCTAGAGTATTTGAGGAGTGGCACTGAAATGCCACATCTTATGTTTCAAGATAAAATAAAAATAGAGATACCAGTCAAAGGCTTGAGGGAGAAAATCCCATTGATTGTCAGTGTAAGGCGCAACAGCAAATACAAACAACTTTGATGTGTTTTTTCCATCTCAGGGTGGGAATAATGTCAAATGTAAACTCTCATGTAAAAGAGTTAAGAGAGTTAGATGGCTCGGTTATAATCTGCTACGAGGGTAATTGTCTTGCATTAAGTCTAAGCACAGACAAACGGAAAGTATATGGAGATACAGTCGAAAAGACTGCTGGTAACTTTGTCTTAGTGGATTATGATTCACGGAAAGCGTTTCTGGGTTCAACTATCGAGGACTGTTTTGAGGCGTGGCTACGGTGCCGCCTTGTGACAGATAAACCCCTCCAACTTCTAGCCGTCAATGTTAAGCAAGTTGATGGTTAGATTTTTTCCTGTGTAAATCTATTTTTCTAGGGTGGGAAAATGGTTGTAGTAACGATGAACCCTGAAGCACGGCTCAATGTGTCCCTTTTCTATGAGAGAATCTGGGATGAGCTTCACAGTTTGCTTTTAAGAGATAGAGGGTTCAACCTATCCGTTGTAGAGGATAAAGCATGGATCCATCCGTTCGATCCTATGGAGTCCCGAGAATATGTAAAAATTAAACTCTATCCGACATCTTTAATGATAGAGGGTTTCATCGAAGTGAATCACATAGTTCTGCTATATCCACTCCTCGACTTAATTAAATGTATGGATATTGGCTTCCATGTTGCCGCTTCCTACCTGCCACATATAGAACATTACTTCCATAAGAGGGGCGTGAGTCTCTCCGCAGAAATTGTCTTCACTGATTATTAATAGTCTATACACATCAATGCCTTCATTGATGAAAACGTTGTTGCATGTATTCCATTTGGCTTCAGTATAACTTATCTTGAGACAGTCCAAGATATTATTGAAATGATCCTAGAGGACATAAACGACAGGATGGATCCCATTGAGTTCCTAAACGAGGCAGAAAACAACAAAGAACTTCAAGAAGAGATATGAGAGTTCCTAACAGATGAGAACATAAAGAAAGCCATTTGGGAGACAATGCCGGAGGGGACAAAACCACATGATAAGTTCTTTGATATATCACCAGAGGAGGAGGAAGAAATTAGGAAAGAGCTGGAGGAAGATGATCAGTGACGGGCCAATGCTCATCGGTCACATCCACGTGTGGAAAGTGGATGAGGATACTAATCAATAAAACCTTTTTGTCTTTTTTTCTAGGGTGGGAAAAATGGTTAGAGTTACGGAAATAAAACTAATGGATAGAATGCTACTTGTCGGTGCACCTGGAATTGGAAAAACAAAGATACTAAAACAGTTGGCTGAACAAGAGGCCGAAGACATGAGGAAAAAATTTGTTGACCTGACAGAGATAACCACCATACCAGACAGCTTGCTCAATGAAATCAAGTCGAACCCGGTGTCTTATTATCTATTCCTCAGAGTCTCTTCGACACACATTCAACCAGATGAAATTAGTGCCCTAGCAGTAAGGGATGGTTTTGCCGACTTGTTGCCCTTCAGGAAGCTCTATGTTTTCACTATTCCCGATGTATACGGTGTCTTATTTATTGACGAGCTATCAAACGCAATAGATGAGCAAATGTCTTTGCTTTTCAGCATACTAGACGAAAAAGAATTTTCATGGGGCTTCAAGCTCTCGAAGAACGTTAAAGTAGTTGCGGCTGGAAATCCAACGGATTGGAGCCGGGTTGCGAACACTCTTCCAGAGCCACTGCGTTCGAAGCTTACCATAATAAACGTTGATCCACCCACTATCGATGAATGGGCTGAATATATGGACAGAGAGTACCCTGGGCAATGGAACAAAATTGTCTACGCTTATTTAAAGTTTACACAGGGAGATTTCATAAGGAAGCCAGACAGTGACGCCGAGGCCTATCCATGCCCTAGAACATGGACAAGGCTCGCTCTATACCTCAATGGCGTGGATAGAACAAGACTCTCTCACTTTGATGAAGAATATGTGAGAGGGACAATTGGCACATCAGTTGCGACAAAGTTCTTGAGCTTCCTTAGGGAAAATGTTACCGAAAAGGATTTTGAAGGGGTTCTAAGAAAACCGGAGACTTTCTTTGACTTCAATGTTGGAAAACAGTTCTTGTTCCTGTATCTATTGTCTACAAATAGCCCGAACGTAATAGTGAAATACAGCGGTCTACTAGAGGTATTGTCCAACAGGGCTCCAGACATGCTAATCTTGTTCTTCAAGATTATGGACAGGAAGAAACGTGTAGAGTTGCTTACAAAGAACAAGGACAAGTTGCTAAGGATAATCGACTACATAAAGGACGTGATCTAGATGTGTTTTTTCTCTAGGGTGGGTTAAATGTCCGAGGATTGGAAAAATGAAGGATTTGATGAAGAGGAGAGGAGAAGCCAACTTATATGTCCAATATGCGGTGGGCGTAACCCCTTCATCTTTATCGTGATGAAGAATGAGGTCTACAAAATTGACACACGGATTAATGAGATGATGTATGATTGGTCTCATAGAGACTTTGTTGTATGTAATGAGTGTGATAAAATGGTTTTTCCAAATTATATTGATGAAATAACATACGCGAGGGAGCTGATAGAAAAAGGATACAGCTATACATTCATCACTGTTGATAAGTTACCAGAGCTTGTGAAGCCACTTCTTATGATGCTTTTTGAAGAGGTAAAGAGATACTTTCGACTGGCTAAACAGTTTTATGGAATCATTGACGACATGCCCCAGAAGGATTGGGGCAAAATATTTGACCGAAACAACGAGAACATTCCAAGGGTAACGATTGGAGAAGATGTGTTTCACGTCTTTCTTGACAACGGCTCTCTTCATGTTACAAATAATGATGGTGTAAGGGTCATGGTGGTCTATGAAAGAAACGTTGAAGACACGTTGGAGGAGCTGAAGAAACCAGAGGTTGTGAGACTATTTGAAGAGACGCTGTCCAAACTAAAGAGGGAAAACGATATTCTTGAAATGCATATTGCAGTTGAGAAAATGATTGAGTAAAATTTTTGTGAGGGTGGGTTAATGAGCCTAGGGCAAAGGGAAGGTGTTAAGCCAGTCCGAGAGCTCCGAGAGCTTCAAGAGATAGTGAAAAAAGCAATCGCCTCACTGATTGTGGTGGAGCCATTCATCGGGATTTTCTCGAAGATGACAAACGTCTATTACGTAGAGGATTCTCCACAGATAGCATGGACTGACGGCAAGGCAATTTATCTTGGATCAATGATCAACGAGATGGCACCTAGAGACATTACCCATGTGATAGCGCATGAGGCTATGCATATAATCCTTAAACATGCGATACGTTCAAAGCAGATACTCAAGAGGCATCCGGAACTCTTGCCAGAGCAGTTCTTTAAGCTGGCCAACTATGTTGCTGATGCTTATGTCCACATGTACCTCATGCAGACAAAGATTTCTCCCACGAGCTATGAAAACTTGGTTAAGCCCAGCGATATAAAAGTGGCGTTCGGAGTGAGCATCGAAGACAAGAGCTTCGAAGAGGCGATGGAGGAGATAATAAAGAAGGCAGAGAAGGTGGAACACAGCGGTAAAGGTAGTGGGGGTTGCATAGGGAATTATAAGAGGCCGAAAAAGACCGAATTGCTCAACGAGGGGACAGACCAGGAAGAAGATGAGGATTGGGATGAAGAGAAGATCGAGAAAGAGATAAACAAACGTTTAGCGGATGCATACAACGCCGCAAAGAGTGCTGGGGGTATAGAGAGGTTTATTGATGAGTTGTTAAAGCCAAAAGTCAACTGGAGGACAATCATAAGAAATCTCTCTGGCTTCTTTGGTAGCAAGCACCGCTTCTCCTGGAAAAGAATGAGCAAGAAACAGCCGGGACTCGTGCCTGGCAGGAAGAGTTTCGGCAGTAGAGGCGATGCGTTGATTTTAGTCGACACGTCTGGTAGCATAGGTGAGGAGGAGCTACGGCAATTCGTTGCAGAGGTCTTCGCCATAGCCAAAGCCGCTGGCAGGGACGTTCTCGTGATCCCGTGGGACGCAGAGGCGTATGAGCCGATTAGCATAAGACGCAACGAGGACGTGAGGAAGGTTAAATTGAGAGGTGGTGGTGGAACAGTAATCTACCCAGCCCTAAAGCTTGCAGAGAAATACGTAAAACCATCGACAAGAATCATAATACTCAGCGACTGGGACATAGCTGATATAAACAACCAGAGTGTAAGGGACTGGCTCTACAAGTATAGGAGCCAGATATATGCCGTGACAACAATGTATACGCCGCCCAATTTCCTGCAACACTCTAAGATATCCTTCTAACCTTTTTCTTTTTTCCTTTAGGGTGGGTATGGGAGACGTATGGGATAAACTAATAAATGCATTCTTCGGGTTCAGAGATGCAAAGGGCTACTACGCATCTGAATACGGATATTATAGGGATAGGGTTGCATCTTCAAATGACCCACCTCGGTCTGTTTGGTATCTACATGGGAACAAGATTGCAGTTTTAGAGAAGACTGAAAACGGATTATATATACTGAGACTCACCAATGCCGGCTACAGCACACAGACCACTATTTCACGCCTCAATTTGATTGTTAATGAAGCATATAAGAGGTTCATACAAGATGCTAGTGATGCGCCATTATTCCGCTTGAAATATTACCGCCTCAATTTATCGCCCATTGCTACATATGTCGAGTATCAGGGACAAACATTTCTGCTGACGGGCAAAGAGGTAAAAATTATCTTTTACCCGAAATGGAAGAAAGCAGATGTCGACATCTATGGCAGGGAGATATTGTTTTTCAAGGACAGCCACGGGACAGAGATTGACAGGAAGTTGCGGAGGGTAAGGAGGCTTAGATGGGAAATAAACACGTTGCTGGAAAAGATAATAGATACCGATGGCGAAATTGGTGATTTGGTGGAAAAGAAGTTCAGCGATACTCTTGGCCTAATAGATGCGACGGGTCTAGAACACTTCGGCTTATTCGCGGAATACATAAAGGAGCCTGACTACACGCTTCTCGTGGATACGCTTAGAAACATCCGTGACACGCTGAAACTTATATACAATGAAGACCCGGAAAAGATGAGGACAAGCATGATGATGGTGCTATAGATTTTTCTCTTTTTGGGTGGGTTTTATGTATGAGGAGTATAAGCAAGCGGCATATGATACGCTGTCTAGGCTGGCTATTTATACAGAGCTGGCCAGGAGAATCAATGACAACTTGTCCCAGATAAACAGCATTGCGAAAGAGACCATTAAGACGGATTACTCTCCAAAGGACATATCGTTCAGCCGCTATGTTAAGATTGACAGGACAATAAGTTTTCCCGAGTGGCTCTCCTTGGTTTTCTTAATGAATAAAGAAGTTACTCTGCGGAGCATCAAAATCTCTGGGAGCGATATAGTTTTAAATACGGGTTCCGTGAACGACACGAGGCTCGTTGTTGCTAGCCCAAGCGTCGAAAGCATAATCATTTTCTCTTTTCTCGATGATTATATATGGAAGCGTATAATGAACAACATCCGCAAGTTGGACAGCGACTACCGCAGAGTCGTGGAATATGTGTATGGCATGCGTGACGTTTTAAGAGAGGTCTTTAGCAGAGAGGAAAACATAAACGAAGACTACAGTGATGTTCTACACAAAAGGTATGATGTGGACGAGAGACTGCTCAGCATCGTTGCCAACATTGTTGAGCTCGCCTTTTCGCATGCTGACTGGGCGTCTTTCACCACGACCAGCAATACGTATAAGGATAATTTAGCTGACAAGTTATTGGAAACTAGGATTGACCTTGTATTGTATATCTCAACTAGGAATGTTTTCTACGAGAAAAAATACTGTGACAGGGAAGTCAGAATACCACAAGAAATAGCTCGTAGGGAGAGCACAGTCATTAAGAAGCTAAATAGCATCGAGGTCTGTAACACATTTATAACGTTATATGTAACAGAGGAGGGCGTCATGCGTTATGATGATGTTCCCATGACCTTCGTAGATTATACATCATCAGTTAGCATAAGAGACCTCATCCTTGCACATTATATGCTGACAGACGAGGATTGGCAATGGATATACGACACCATGATACGTTATCTCAAGCTCTCTGAGATAGCAAAGAAGAAAATCAGTGAGGCATATACACTTATAAGGCTTGCCTCTTAATAATTTTCTTAGGGTGGGAGACATGAAAAAGATAAGTGAGATGCCCGATGAAGAGCTAATCTCCTATGCGAAACAACTATACAACGCAATATACATCGTTGAATGCTATGGGCTTAAAGACCTCTATGACTATGCGGCAGTGATAGAAGAGCTGACTAGGCGTGGATATAAGATACAAGAAGTTCAGAAGCCGGGGAAACTGGTAATCAAGAAGTCTGTTTTTTCTCCTTCTCTTTAAGTTTTTTGGGTGGGTATGAAGGGGGCATTTGTCAGGATAAAGGGCCAGAAAACCAAGATGAGTTGGCATATAGTCGTGATGGATGATGGCTGGACAGAGTTTAAACATGTCGTAAAACGCCTTGGCTATGCTCCATATGATTTCGTGAAGAAATATGGGATAATTGAAAAGTGGCGGTACTTCTCGAACAAGCCGCTGTGGGCTTGTGCGAACGGCCCGATGCTGTTTGAAGATGTCCGAGAGATGAGGGATTGGATAGAGGCTTGCCTCATGAAGATATACAGTCCTACGACTAGGCATTATATCTGGGAGTATGGAGGCCCAATCAGAAGGCTTGAGAGATGGATTGGAAAACTTGTCTATGTGTTTGGAGGTGACCCGGTCTTCGATGTCGAACTCAAACCAATTTTCGATGGAGGCATCGAGCGGTCTTTCCTTGCAACTCAGGCAATAGGGCTGAGTAAGTTGTTGGCCAAGTCGAGGAGGGGGGATGTAGAAGTCCGCGAATTAAAGGGCTCATATGTGATTCATAACTACAAAGAGGATGCAACTGGTTTGAGGATATATTTTATCCGCAAGGGTCTTCCATTACTTGAGACTGCCCAATATATCGAAAGACTTGGGGTGAACGAGGTTCCTGTATTTCAAAGGTTTCTTATGGAGTCCATAGAGGCCCTTGAGTATGAGGGTCGGAAAGAGCTGGCAGACTATTTTAAGTCTCTGCTCAGCTACTCGATGATGGTCTCGTAGCTTTTTTCTAAGGGTGGTGAGACGGTAGAGACGCCATCCACTAGCTGGTTGTTTTACAGAGTGTTTGAAGAGTTCTTCGACGTCTATCCCTACAAGACCCCGAAATCCATATTCATAATCATATCCGTCTTGGATAAAAACCGCTACGACATGCTCTATATCGACACCGCATCCCATGAGACACGCGCCTTGACACTTGCCACGAAAGATACCATAAAGAGGTTTCTAGAGGCGAGGCTGCTCCTTGCCGGACGCATCGTTATAGCTGTCCTAGTGTCCAGAGATAGTTTACGCATAGAGAGATACTTCGAGAGGGATTCGCCATTCCTCGACGAGATAATGAAGTTCATTGACGGCATCTAGTTTTTTCTCTTTTTGGGTGGGAAAGTGTCCAAAATAATTTTCCGAAACCCATTAGTTGCAGAGGTAAACGGCGAGATTATATCTGCGCCTCCACCCTTTCCGTTTGGTGACTGTAGGGGGTGCTCGCTTGTAGGCATTGTATGCCAGGACGACTATGACTACCCGTGCCGTGGAGCGATTTATTTCTACGAGCTAGAGACCGGTAACAAAGTTTCTGATGATGAATTGGTGGAGGATGAGGATTTGCGCGAGGAGGTGATGGACTACAAGCCATGTTGCTGGAAATGCCCATTCTTGATGGAGTGTCTCGAGGATTTCCGTATGGCAGGTGGAGACGAATACATCGAAGAGAGGTATGGTATATCATGGGAAAAGTTCATAGACGTTGTTAAACGCATCCAGAGGCATGCCATGAAAAAGTAGTTTTTTGTCTGGGGTGGGCGATACGTGTTGAAGCCGAGTGAGCTGTCTGTGGCGATACTATACATGAGGAAGTTCGACTATGATGTGCCAGTTATTGTGTTTACTCCGCGCACGAGGATAAAGACGCTACGCGGCGTTGCGAAGGCAAGGAATTATGCCTTAATGAAACACACCTTAATGAAGTATGGCATCATTGCGCGGTGGCATGAGGTCTTCCACAAGCCTTACAGTGGGGAGCCAATGTTTTTCTGGACGCTTGGGAGGTTCCAGAGGTTTGTCGAGAACTGGATTACAGAGAACATCAAGACAAAGAGGGCCAGAGAGGGGGCAGAGGCTAGGCTTAGACGGGTCGTCGAAAAGGCTCTGGTAGAGGCTGAAAACTTCGTGGAGCCAGAGAGAGGGGGGAAGTCGGAGTTCCTAGACATTATTGTTGAACGTCATCAATATTATTCGTGGAAAAAGGCTAGGGCGATCTTCGAGAGGGGGGCACTCTTCTATGACATTGTTGTGGCCGTCCCCTATACTGTCTATGAGGGCAGAAGCTTCAAGGACTATATCTGTCTCCTAATTGATGAGGAAAACCAAAGAAGATATATATGGATAAGGAAAGACCTAGACCCGTTTGCGGCTGTGGACAATCTAGCGAGGAGCGGGTTGCTGGATTTTCTAGACGATATCTCTAAACGGTTGCCAGAGGTAAATTTCCACGAGACCCCAGAAACCAAGGACGCCATAGACTACTTTAAAAAGATAATCGCGGCTTATCAGTTCTTATATCTCTAGGCAGGTTTTTTCTGTGGGTGGGGCTAATGGAGGATTTTAGGAGCTTAGTGGAGAAACAAATAGATTACCTTGCAAGGTACGAAGATATAATGACAGACATCGGCTATGCGTTGACCGAGACGCTGAATTATCGCCTACATGATGACTTGACTGTGCTACCAAATATCAAGGCACAAACAGACCAGTTAATAACAGTTGACAAGCAGATGGACGCGCCGCGGTGGTTCAACCTCTATTTCTACGAGTGTAGAGAGCCGGTGTTAAAAAGTGTTAGGTTCAGTCCGCCAATGGTAGACCTAACCGTTGCATGTGGTGATAGAGAATACTATATGTACCTGCACGCAGGGGGCTTGATCAGCCTGCATGACACAATATCCCTCGCCGGCCTCCCAGTAGAGGTTTGGGAAAAGTTGTTGCCGATGACCAAAGAAATGCATCCCGAAGTGTACAGGAACCTTGAGATTTTATACAATGTTGTCAAAATGATTAGGGAAAACGTCTTTTCCACCATGCCGGAGTCCGTTAGTCCAACCGCTACATTATTTCAGGCAAGTAGCCTCCGGATGAATAAACATGAAATATCTAGGCTGGCAGAGGCGTATAGGATTGTTGCCAGCGCTGACTGTGGATGCATATATGGATACGAATTGCGATCCCTAGTGTATAATTTCTCACAGCTTGAGATCAGGGTTCTTCCAGAAGATACAGATGTAAGTATAAGCTCCAAGCTCCAGCTAGACAGACCCATCGAGGTGCCGGAATGGTTGGTCAACGCGAGACGCGGCAGGAAATACGTGTCGCTCAAGAGCGTCTCTTTAGAGGGGGTTGACATCATCCTATCAGTAGAGTATGAAGTGGGCGGCGAGAGGGAGGTCGAGAACGTATATCTCCTAGACGGCGGCAAGCTGAGTCTGGGCGACTTGGTGCTGGCCAGCTACCTGCTTGATGATGAGGTGTGGGATTTAATCTTGAAAGAGGCTACGGAATACCTGGTCTTAGCCAGGGAGGCAAACATAATGCTTAAGAAGTATGTCATCCCTATGGCTAGGCTCGCCATCTAGTTCTCTGTTTTTATGAGGGTGGGTTTTTGTGGGCCGTAACATCAGAAGGTTCCTGATGGATGAGTTGCCTTGGCTTAAGAGGTATGCCAAGATGATGAACCACGTATCTTCGAACATCGACACAATAGATGGCTTGCTTAACAAGAGATGTGTAAGGATGCCTAGGCTTCCAAGCCAAGTCGAGCCAGTAGCCAGAGGATATATAGGAAAGCGTATAGATTTACCTGATTGGGTGTCAATGTTTGTATATGGCTTGCCATACGTCCATATAGAAAGCGTCAGCATAGACCCGTATAGTATAAGCATGAACCTCAAAGTCCCCGGTGGCGCCTACAAGTCAATGGAAATCACTATAACTATATCTACAAGCCTTGACGTGAACTTGAGAAGCATACTGACTCTATCTACACTGGGAGATGACTTAACATCGACAATTTCCGAGCTGGCGAAAAAAGTCTCTGCTGATACCTATGAAAACCTAGAGACGATCTACAAGATAGGCAACTTCTTGATGGATAGGCTGGAGCTAGACAACTCTATAAACATTGACCCGTCCACGTTCAGCGAGCCGCTGACAAGATACGACCTGAAAAACATAAGGGCCATCTCCGCGTTTATCGATCGCGTCCTCGAATCTTCTAAGGGAGCGCCATATGAAATCGACTATGGGGGATTCAGTTTCCGCTTCCCGTATAAGGGGGCGCCAGACACATACAGCTTGTTGCTCTTCGGGAAAAAAACCATCGACAGGAGCGTGGAGGTGCCCGACTGGGTGACGAAGCTGACGCAGACCAGAGTCGACCACCTCAGCTCCGTATCACTTAACTACTCTTATATATCGCTGGAGGCTGTTGATATGTCACGAGAGCTATGGGTTTCCAGAGAAATCACATATATCAAGGATGGTTGGGCATTTATTGGCAACGTCATGCTCGCACATTTCCTCTTGAACAGTGCTACCCGTAAGTGGATATATAAGACGCTCTACAAGTATATCGTGTTGACAGAGCGCGTAAAGGAAAAGATAAAGGAGCTTGTAGCCATAACAAACATGTTCGACTAGTTATTTTATCTGGGGTGAGATTGATGGAGGATCTCAGAGAACGCCTCTTGCTCACTCTTAAATATTTGAGGTTGTACGGTGAGATAACCGCTGAGCTCTCTAAGCTCGACAGGGAGATAGGCAATGTAATCTCGACGAATACCGTGAAGCTGAAGACGGTGCCGAGGACTGATGTTTCGCTAGTCTATGAGATGTATCCCGGCAATAGGCTATTGGGGCTACCAGAATGGTATAAGTTCTTTTATGGCTTGCATCCCGAGAGTAATTATGTCCTCCACTCGATTTATCTGTTTAATAACCGCATAAACGTGACGTTCCGCGACGAACACGGCGAAGAGATGGATAATGACATATTCATTGAGCGGATAAACCCATATACCCTTGCCTTCCTCTCCATTCTGGAGGACAGGGAGTGGGAAGAGCTACTAGATGCGGCCAAACGCTATAGCAAAGAGCTTTATGACAACATGTTTGTTTATCGCGAGGCGTCCCCGATGTTGAAAGACATTGTAGATGAGCCGGAGCCAGACATCAAGATGAGGAGTTTCGACGTAGAAAAGGTCGTTTTGGACAAGCAGTTTATCGAGGACGCTATCGCCAAGGCAAAAAAGGCGCTTGGCAAGCCGCCGTCTATAGTCCGTGACGTAATAACAATCTTCGATGATCCCTATACGAATGATGCACGTTATATAGTCATCGATATAGCGCCCGGCCCAGACAGTTATGTAATCATTGACATAATGCTTAGTCTAAACAAAGAGGTCGTCCTGCCGAAGGAGGTCGCCCATGTGCCTGTCTTTCTGCCGTCCACCTCGTTGACGGTTAACCGTGTTGATGTATACTACCACTCCATCCATGTATGGACTAGCTTTAATACCCGTGGGGGCTTGGAGGACACTAAATGGACAGTGATTCGGGGCGGCAAGGCAAACATGGCTAGCCTATTGCTCGCCAGCTACGTGTTGTCGGAAGAGGATTGGGAAAAAATAATAGACAAGCTGACCTACTGTCTATGGTTCACAGAGATCGCGTACAGAAAGTTCAAGAGGGCGTCTGTCGTTCTAAACATGCTTAAATAGTGTTTTTCTGTGGGTGGGTTCTGTGGAGAACGTTGTAAGAGGCGTCCTCGAATACGAGTTGCCGTATCTCAAGAAGTATGCCAAGATGATGGGTGTGTTGGCGTCCAACATCAACACAATTGAACACATGCTTACGCATACTACTATAAAACTGCCAAGGAGGCCCCCTCCATCCGTACAGAGACCAATGGTTATAGAGAGACGCCTAGATGTCCCAAAATGGGTATCTATGTTTGTATATGCCCTGCCATATGTCCACATGGTAGGCATAATTCTAGATGAGTCTCGTATAGCAATGTCGTTTGATGTTTCCACCGATGTTTATAGCTTCTCGCCCGTCGATATATTCATATCCCTAGATTCCAGGGCGGATCTAAGAAGTATTATTATACTCTCTACGCTGAGTGATGACTTGATATCGCTTATTGCCGGATCGATGGAAAAGCTATCGACCAGTGCCTATAAAAACCTGGAGATGTTGCTCGAAATTGCCAGCAGCGTAAAGAGCGAGCTTGAATTGTGCAACTCTACAAGCATAGACCCGTCCTCTTTCTATGAGCCTCTTACAGACCACGACCAAAAATACATAGGGACAATTTCCACGTTTGTTAGACAAATTATCGAGCCACCAACGAATATGCCGTACAAAGTTAGATATGGTGATATTGATTTTGTCTTTCCACACAAGGAGACTCTTAGTATGTATAATCAATCAGTGCGAGTGGAGAAGCATGTAGAGAAAAACGTGGAGGTGCCAAGCTGGCTAGTAGACCTCATGGGTATGAACATAATCCAACTCAACACAATATCGATAAACCCAACATCCATAATGCTGGAAGCATATAAGACACTGGGTGAGGGGAGGAGGGGCGAAATGGTTTTAGAGGAATTCATCACCTACATCAGCAATGGACAGTCATCCCTAAACCACATAATGCTCTCACACTACTTGCTGGACGATGATACACGTAGATGGATAGATGATACACTATACGAACTCGTCTTGCTCTCTGAACGCGTAAAAGAAAAAATAAAGGACTTGGCTGTCCTTGTCAATGTGCTGGAGTAGGTGTTTTTAGGGTGGGACGCGGTGGAGTTCAGGAGTAAGTTGGAGGACTTGATGCTTGTTGAAGAGCTTAACTTTGAACCTACGCCGGGCTTCGGCAAGTATAGGAGGTTTCTGGAGCACGCAATCCCACACCCGGCAAAGATGAACACTAACCTGTTAGAGTTCTTGATAAAGAAATACACTAGGGAGGGGGACACAATACTAGACCCGATGGCAGGCACTGGCAGTCTGGGGGTCATAGCATCACTGCACGGGAGAAATGCCATACAAGTAGAGTTGGAGCCTAGGTTCTATGAATGGATGGAGAGGGCTAGAGAGAATGTTGAAAAATACCCAACGCTTACACCCAAAGGGAAAATCATAAACATCCTAGGGGACGCCAGAAAACTCTCAGAGCTGTTGAACAGTGTCGATGCAGTTATAACTTCGCCGCCCTATGCAGAGGCAATAAGCCGCAAGTCTGGTGGCCCGGTCGGGGTCAAAAACGTAGGTGTATCCACAATAACGGCAAGGCAATATTCCACTAGCGAAGAAAACATCGGTAACCTTGTACTAGGCAACATAGATGCCATAATTACCTCGCCGCCCTACGCCTCTAGCCTCGAGGGCACCACTAGGCACACACGTGGAGGAATTGCCTCCGGAGACCCCAAGCTAGCACAATATGGGACATATTCTATAATACAGACCGGAGAACTCGACGGGACTATTCTGAGGCTCAGGGCTTTTGGCAGGGCAGACCCCAAAGCAGGTGGGCCCTATAGTAGAAGCCTTGCACACCCCTATTCCCCGAACCCAGATAATATTGGTAACTTAGACAACAGCGAGCAAGACTATGTTTTACTTGAAAGGGAAAAGGATCTAGAGATGCTGTATGCTAGGCTAACACGCAATGGCAAGCCTACTTACCTCAGTGAGATGCTCAAAGTATACCACGAAATGTATAAAGTTCTGAAGCCCAATGGAGTGGCAATAATTGTTGTAAAGCCATATATACGTAACAAGAAAGTGGTAGACTTGCCCTACTATACCTATCTATTAATGGAGCGGGTAGGCTTCAGGCTTGAGAAGCTCTATAAGTTCAGGCTCCCCACAAAGTCTTTCTGGAGGATTCTATACTATCGACGCTTCCCAACGGTGCCTATCATAGCTCACGAGTACGTGATAGTAGCAAAGAAACAGCCAGGAAAATGAACTATTTCGTATGTTTTTGGGTGGGATAATGGATCTAGTGGACGTGGTCAAGCAGATCTATGACATAAGAGACGCTGTTCAAAAAATATTCTCTGATCTTGGAGACGACTTTCTTGAGGTGAAAAATATGCTTGAGAGAGATGTCGAGTTGCCAGGCATAGATGTTGCTGTTTCAGGCCACCTAGTGATTGAGAAAAATATTGGGGAGGAGCGATGCTTACCGTTCTGGGTCAGACCTTTGTGGTACCCGCTCATGCATGTAAGTGGCGACAAGGTGTTTGTTGACTCTTTGGCTTTACACCTTAACGAGGATAAGGGCGCCTCCTTCAAGCTGAAGCTGTGCTACAAGATGCCGTCCACATCAGAGTTTATCCCCACACTAGAAAAGACGCATGAGTGCACCACGCTCGGGTTCACCCTGTCCACGAATAAAAAGGGCACGGTTAGACTGGGGACTCTTATTATATTTGCATACCTCACTAACGATGAGGACTGGAGATATATAATGGATGAGCTCAACAAACTCGCCGCCAGAAAATCTGAACTGGAGAAAGCCGTAGCACAGCTCAAGATTGCCATAGCGACGCTAAAGCTTGTCTCTTAGTTTTTTGTTGGGGGTGGGAGAGGAATGAACAAGATTAATACAGAGAGTAAAACAAGGCTAAACATATGGAATATCGTATTGTTTGTATTTCTCCTCGCGGCGAGCATCGCAATTATCTCATTTGTCCTAGGGCTTCTTGACACAAGTGGCATAATCAAGCTATCCCCACTCATATACTATGCACTGGGCTCCGCCGTTGGTCGTCTCCTCGCTCTCACAGTGCAACTCGCTATCATTGCACTCATTATCAAGGCCATAGGAAGGCTCCGTGACCGATGGAGAAAACACAAGGAAAACACACAATAAAGCTAGGATTTTTCTCTATTTGGTCTTTTTTGTTGGGGTGGGCATAAATGGGAAAAAGCAAAAAGGCATCGGAAAAGAGGGGAGATGTTATACGCAAAGATATGGAAGAATGTCTGATACAATGCGAGCAGGGATGTATCGACTCGGATGACAATATAGAAGAGTGCATAAAATCATGCAGGGAAAAGTGTATGGAAAGGGCGATGGAACATGACATGCTGATGGATGACCATTAGGCTTGTGTCCATAAACGAATCGAAACATTGATTTGCCATTTGTCTCATGTTTTTATGGTGGGGAAAATGAATAAAAATAAAGAAGAGAACCCATTAGAGAAACTGGTTGTAAAGGCCAAGACCATTGAGGATCTGGCACAGGAATACCTCCAGATATATGCGGCCATCCTCAAAGACCCCGTACAATACATCGAGGAGTGTAGTGCGAGTGGGCGCGCCAACTGTGACAAGGCCGTCTATGCCGCGATCTATTACACCATGCATAGCGACGAGCTGGTAAAGAAGCTTAAAGAGCTGGCAAACTACTCTGGGTGTCTTAGCTGTGCATATAGCAAGCCATGTGATATAAACCCCATGCCAGAGTGTAGGTTCTGTGAAGCCGGTCTGAAACAAGATGGATGCAAGCATTACGAGAGGATACGGTCTGGCAATGGCGAACAGTGATACCAATATATCTTCCTCTTTTTTTCTCTGGGTGGGCATATACATATTAAAGAGAGAAAGTTTCTTTGCATATATACGCTTCTAGAGATGTGTTCTTAGTTATGTTATTGCTTATTTCGAGGAACCTTTCAAGCCATGCATCGAAGAACTTTATTCTTTCTTCTCTTGTCTTACAACTATAGTTTGCGTTGAGTCCCCTATTGACTGGCCTTGTCCACGCTGTAGAGTCAAAGGAGTCAATCAAATAATATACTTTCTTTAGCGCGTTCAGCCTTAATCCAAAAACATGGAGTTTTTTATCTGGTAACGCTTCTCTCACCAGCCTCAACGTCTGATACATTATTTCGACATCAGACTCGACACACAGGTTCGCCACGGCAAAGTAATTGAACCTATCAATGATTCCGTGCTCTTTATACAAATTAATTGTTCTCAAGACCGATTTGGGATTCCTATTCCACCCTTGTATTGGGATTAGCCAGGGGATTGATTTATATTGCTCGGTGTATTTCAAGACGTTTTCGACAGTCCTCTCTATGTTGGTGTATTCTTCGCTGAGCCAAAGGCTCCGTGGATGGTAGTCATCAGGGTAATCTGGAACTGTTACATATACTGGTTTATCGCGGACTGTCTGTCTTACCCTTGTATATACCTTGAGGAGCCTCATAATATGGTTTCTGGGGTAGTCCTTTACATTCGGGTCACGGAAGACCTCGACGCCGGAGTCTATGATTACCTCTTCAGCGTATCTAAGCGGAGAAAACTTTGGGTGCATGACATTTATCAGTACATAGGGATACGGTCGTGGAGGCGTGGTAAACATTTTCACCCTATGCATATGTATAGCCGTAGCTAGTTACGTAAAGCCACCATAAAAATATAACAGTGAAAACAAAACGATGAATAAAATATACAAGGCTACGTGAATGGGAGCTCTTTTGTTGGGGTGGGAAAATGAAAAAAGATGTTGATAATAAAAACACAGATCAAGAGAAGAGTCTTAGCTATGCGGAGTGGCTCGAGGTTGGTGCCGTGTTATTGTTCCTAGCCGCGTGGGGCTTGAACCTGACATACAACAGCATGGCTATCAGGGCATATGTGGGCGGCCCACAACCTCACCCAGCCCTCCAGTGGCTAGCTATCACATTCTTCATACTATCGATAATCATTGGGGGAATAGCCCACGCAGAGAAAGAAAGGGAAAGTCATCATCAATAAGAAGTCTTTTTCTATCTGTATTTATATGGATGACATTACTTTTGGTCTTTTTTTGTCTGGGTGGGAAGATGGACAAACACATCTATGGTTTTAGACAGTATATCGTTTTGCTTAGGGACTACCTTGAGAGAAACGACCCAGACACCAAGAAAAAGATAGACGAGATACTCATGGAGGGAGGGAGGAGGGCAAACGCGCTCATGAACAGGCTGGAGTACTGTTACCACATCTACCTCTTCTTCGGATTCCACAAGTCACTCGAATGTATAAAACGCTACCTAGAGGGGAGACAAGAATGAGTTGGATTAGCATGTGCCTCGACACTACCAATATATTTTTTCTCTTCCTAGGGTGGGAGCATGAAAATAGAAGTGAGAGACAAAAATGGAAAAGTGTTATCGAACGGCAAATATGTCCTTGAGACTCTCGGTTTTGAGGAACTATACGAAAAGCTGGACAGCATCGACGGATGGCCAGACGAGATGCTCGTCAATGCCCTTATTGTCCTTGCAAAAGAGCACCCGCATCAAATTGACGACAAGACTTGGAGAGTATACCTTGCCGACAACATCGTGCTCTACCTAAAGAAAAGCGATAATGGTTACTGGTTCGCCGAGGTCATGTTGCCATTCGAGTACAAGGACGACTTGGTATTCTTTCTGAGTAGAATGGAGAAACTGTTGCAGAGGGTTAAGGGGATAGAGCAGACCATTGAGAAGCTTAAAGGCGAAATCAACACATTAGAGAACGCTTTGAATAATTTGATAGAGGAAAAGGAGGACAAGAAAAAGAAGGCCGCGTCTGAGAGGCTTGCAGACGCCCTAGAAAGGCTCCTAGCACGTCTCGAAGAGTTAGAAGAGTAACCCCACAAAGAACACAGCCGTCTTTTCTCTTTTTTTCTCTTTTGGGTGGGAAAATGGGTGTAGAAATAGAGGAAAAAGAGGATTGGCACATAGCTGGCAACTTGTCAGAAGAGCTCGAGACACTGCTTAGGGAAATGGTTTTGCTGGATGCGGGCGATGCGGTTCAGAGGGTCGTCGAGAGGAGCCGCAAGATAATTGGTGAGAAGGCCCGCTTCGAGAGGGCCGTCAAAGCTGGCGTCTACAAGACCTTCGATGTCATTCCCAGGCACGACGGCTACGTGTTGTTCCTCGACGTCACGTATAAGATTGTGTTCGACAGCCCCGAGCACCCACTCACTGTCGACTCGACCAGTTTTAGAGAGTTTCACTACTATATCTCTGAAAAATACAGCGAGAAGAGGAACGCTCTTGGAAAAGAATTTAAAGAGAAATATGACAAGTGGTTGAACAGACATGTGGGTAGAGAACATCGTTAAGCCCGTGAAGATATCACGCTACGACATTGACGGCGCCCGCAGCGTCTATGAGTCACTGCACAAAGAGTTCGAAGCTCTGAGCTCGTTTTTATCAATAGTCCACAGCGACTTTTCGTTTGAGAACTACAGGTGGGAGTTCCGGTTCACGATAACGCACGGCGAGGCCGGCTTGACCAAGAAGCATATAAGGGCGGTGGAAAGGATCGCGAAGAAGTATGGGCTAAAACACGACTACTTAATCACTGCCGATGAGAATGGATATGTATACATGTTCATAACATTTATACCGCGTGGGTGACGCATAGAAACCAGCGTTACGCGAACAAGTTTTTTTCTAGGGGTGGGAGGTATGGATACAAGCATGAAAATAACAGTGAAAACAAACTATCTCCTTGCTACCAGGGTAGATGTCGTGGCTTATGACCCCGAATCCAAATATGTGTTCGTTGTCAAGTTTGACCTCTACCACAGCCCGGTCGAGCCCCAGAAAGCCCGGCTCTTTAACAAGACTTACGGGTCGGTCGATGTGAGCTCGAAAGACGACATTGTCAAGGCAATAGAGACCCTCATGGGCAGAAAGTTCGTGATCAGAGAGATAATCATTGATTAGGTGGGTTGTATGAAGGTCATAAGGGATGTTGACTTTGTAAAGAGGTGTCCATATAGAAATACTCCCCAGTGCGAGGTGTATCCGAAGGACTGCCCCTTTCCAAATATTTTCGATGCTTTCCAGAGGTGTAGGATGTTTAGGAGCCACATATTGTCTAACCCACATTATTATGTGCCGTTCCTCGTGCTGTACCTCGGCAGGGTGACTGGGCGAGAGATAGATGTGAGCTATGGCTCCGTTGCAAAATACATGTCATCGCTGGTCTTCACCACTAAGGCTTCGAATGGCAAGACATATAGCTTCGGCGACACGTATAGCAAAGCCACTATACGTAAATACACGATTGGTTTGTACTACCTTCTGCAAGCGCTTCTGCCGCCAGAGTTTTAAGCACCCCCTTTTTCTATTTTTTCTGGGTGGGATATGTGTCTTCTGTCCCAGAAATGGTGAGCAAGGGCCTTTCAACAATAATCTATAACGAAGACGCCCTAGAGGATTTCCTCTACAACGCCGATATATACAGCTACGAGAAGTTTGACGGGGAAAAGTGGAGGGTCTACAAATATAGGGTGCACTACGACGATGGGGTATTTACAATAAACATAGAGTGTGACGAAAAAACTGGGTCGTATGAAGTCATATATCACGGGGACGGGGGCGGCAATAATAGGAGTGTCGGCGTGTTGAGCCAAGAGGATGCAAACACGTTGTTTAGAAACATCGGCGCGTTCATCAAGGGGGGCAAGCTGGGGGTCATATGGGAGGTCTCTGGAGTGCCAGACTTCCTGAATGTTGCAGTGCAAGAGGTCGCAGACATGATAAAGAACGACCCCAAGAGGCTGGTAAACAACGCGAAGGACATCTATACGATCAATGTCTTCAACGTCGTCACCGGAAAGTGGGAGTTTGACGAGTTGGTGCTGGAGCTCAGGTTTGGCCTGGCAAACATAGACGTAAGGATAGATAGGTTCATGGTCGCAATGATAACCGCGTGGATACCTAGGTCGAAAAATAATAGAGAGGTGAGCCAGGTGACCTATTCCACCTCAGAGGGCACAGAAAAAATCTTCGAGCTGCTTAACTTGGAGATACCTAGGCCTTACGACGGCGATTAAAGTCCTGTAGGCAGTTCTGGAACGCCTCTTCCCGCATCCTAATGATGTGGTTCAATGTGTTCCTGATTTTTGGGCTGTCCAGCAAGTCCGAAGACTTGAGCTGGTCTATTATGTAGTCCCATTCCTGCATCTTCTCTGAACAGTATTCATATGCACTGTGCTCTGCCTCTGGCTGGTACCCCTCGCCCATCCTTAACACATATCTTTCCCAGTCCTCCTCTACGTTTTCCGGGGTGACCAGCTCTAGGTCGATGTTGGACGGCTCGACCCGTGCACGTTTCGCACGCTCTACCAGCTCTGACGCCACTTTTTCTGGGTTCTTGTATCCAGCCCTCTCGAGCCTCTTAACAAGGCTGTTGTAGACCCTGTCCCATATGTCCATGCTAGATCCCCTCTGGCTTTCTCGGCTTGAACAACTGTATCGTCTCCTTGCATGCTTGTTCCAGCTCGTTTGCCAGCCTCTCCGTCATCGCTGGATATTTCCGTAGCCACAGCTCCTTGTTACAGTCGACAAAGTCCATGTGTGGTATGCCGATGTTCCTTTTCTGGCTCCGCGATGTGCTACGTCTCCTACGCCTCTTGAACGGGTTGTCTGGCTCCTTCTGTTTTTCTTTGCATGAGACAGTTATCAAGTAGTTCAGCTTTTCGTGTGGAGTTATGTATATCGTGCAGAACTCTCGGCTGGTCTCGACATATCTCACAAAATTTTTGCCCACTTTCTCATACTTTGAAAGCAAGCTGGACATCCAAATCGTTTATGTTATAGCGATAGAAACATTTATTTTTTTCTGCATTGGGGGTGGGAATATGAGTCAAGAAGAAAATGGAGGGGGCGCGATCCTCTCTTTTATTAAGCAGTTACAAGAAGAGGGATGTGGCACGAGGACTGTAGAAGTAAAAATCTCCGACAGGGATTTTGCAGAATACATCAAAAAGAACATGTCTTGGTGCGAGTCAGTTAAGGTGCGCCACACAAAGTTGCCAGAACTAGTCACGGTGCAGTTTGACAACGTGGCGTTCCACGGCCATCCAGACGGAAACGAGCTCCTAGCACTGCTCGGCTCGATCTGGGACGCTACGCAAGACGCCAACCTCGCAGAGTCCGTCGTAAGCTATGCGTCCGCCGCTGGCTACGAGGTCGCCTTGCCGACGCTTGTCAAATGCAGTAGCGACAAATGTATCGACTTGACAAGCTTCCCAGACAAGGTTGCAATCCTGACCACCTCTACCTGTGGATACTGTCCCTACGCTGTAATGGCTCTGGCCTCGCTGTCTAGGCTGGGCGGCTTCGCATTAGAAGTGTATAACGTGAGCACATCCAAGGAGATGGCGGAAGAGGCAGAAAAGGTCTACCGTGCCTTTACATCAATCGCCGGAGAAGAGTATACCTCCACGCCTACAACGATTATAATCTGGGGAGACAAAAAAGATGTGGTTATTGGGTCTCCGGCAAATCTGCTTTCATCCATCATGTTTTTTATGAGTAAGCTAGGCGCGGTCAGAGACTACAAGAGGCTCGCCGCTGACATCCTAAACGTGCTTAACTCCCAGACGGCTACACAGGACGGCTAGATTCTCAGATAGATTCAGAGTTAGCAGGGGGAGTGCTTAGCAGTTTGTATGCGCGGTCTAGGAGCGACTTTGTGCGGGTAATATATGCATTAGTGAGTATGTATGCCGGCTTGTTTGAGACATTATCTACCGGCTGTTTGGAGAGTTTAATCATCAGTTCATCTGCTACGACATTTGCGGCCTCTTGGAAGTCCTGTATAGAGCCTTTGGCGAGCTCCATTAGCCCATAGACACTCCTTATCAATGACATTGCTCCGTATGGGCTAGAGATGGACTCTGCGTGCGATCGCATGGCTTTTGCTCTCTCTCCATCTATACAGTTTGCGTTTTCAAGTCTCGTTATGTCCTCCTTTATCATTGATGTCACATGTGACAGTGCATTCAAGTGCAGTGTCGTTCTGTCATAGAGTTGCCTCACTGTCGGGTCATCTGATCTAATCGGCTTGTTTATGTTTTCCCTGTGGAACTTTACCAATGGCCGCAGCGCATCGCGCAACTCGGATGTTGCCACGTTGATGTGTATCGCTGTCTTGTCAAACAATACGGCACAGTAGTTCAGCTTGAACGCCAACAAGTCGTCATAGTCTAGTTGCTGTAGCTCCTCGTCCCTTACTTGTGGATACATGTTCCTGATGTATCCCAGCATTTGCTTCTGTGGCACGTTCTTTATCAGTTCTATCATTCTCTGTAGCTTCTTTGTTCTCTTTGTCTCCAATTTGTTCTGCCCACTCATTTTACACCACCTGGCTCTTTATGGCCCTTACGAGCTCGCTCAAGTCCTCTTTTAGTCCTAGCCATTTATCAATGAACTCTTTCTGCATCCTGACGTTTTTGAGCGTTATTGTGGCGGCGGCCTCTATTGCTGCCCTAATCCTAATGTTTCTTGGGTCTATGTCCTGTGGATCCGTAGGTATTCTTCTAATGTTTTCTTCCACGAGGCGAGGCATAGTGCCCAAGCCCTTGCTCGGAAACACCGTGACTGCACAGTTCTTTTTGTATATCTCGAACACGCCCCGCTTCAGCTTCAGTATCTTGTCTCTTGCATGTGCTATCTCTGTCGGCGTCCAGTACTCTGCGCTCGGCCTATTCTCCATGAATGCCTTGTAGCTCTCGAACGTATGTCTGAAGTCGTTTGTATATGTTACACAGTACCTATAGCTGTCTACCAGATCTACGAGCAACGTAAACGGAGAAGATATTGGTTTCCCGTTGCGGTCTTTGTATTTTGTCAGTGCCGTGCCCCTCCTAGCCCCGCTCTCCCTAGCCTCTTCCTCTATGATTAGCCTGACGTCGTGTGGGTTACTCTCCTTGTATTCCTGGTCTAGAATCTCAAGAAGCCTAGTAACTATACTACTCTGTTTACCCTCAGACATACAAAATAATAGTTTTTCGGCGTTATTTATTTTTTGCTAGGGTGGGACAATGAAAAAGATGGGAACCCCCAAGATAGAGTTCCTTAAATCGAAAGATGGGAGCGAAGAGATTTTTGTCTATGGTAAAGACGGCGAGAGGGACTTCGTTGTGACATACAAGCTCGTCAGGCCATACAAACAGCTAAAACAATATGAAGAGTTTAGGCTACTTACTCTCGGCGGAGACCACGCCATAAGCATAGTTAAGAGCGTCGAGGAGGCACTACAAGTGATACTCGACTTGTTCTCGCATGGAAACGTTAATCTTCGCCAGATCAAGGTTTACACGTCAGAATGGATAGGTGAACAGTAATGAGTAATAGAGACATACTGATAGAGTTGATAACCAAGAACTTTAGGGGCAGGATATACGGCACAAATGGAAAATTTGTCCTCGAAGTATCCACGTTTGAGAATGTAGACTATAGGAAGAGCGTCACGGCTGTCTTCGACATGGAGACGCGTAAAGATGTGTTCGACGAGCTTAGATCACTGATCAGTACTCTTGAGTCGAGGCTTTCCGAGGAGCTTAAAAAGAGGGAGCTCTACGAGGTGATACAGTGAACACAGAACAATATGTCTGGGACTTCTTAAACATGATTGGCGCGTCCGATGTTAAGAGGCTGATAAAGGATGGCAAGCTCATTGTTGAGAGGGTTGCCTACATATCTGCGAGCGAGCTGGGCAGGGTCGGATACAAGATAGACTACAAGGGGGAACACGAAATACACATAGACACGGATAAAGGAGAAATAGTTGTCGATGGCAAATCTATCCGCGACTACGGCTTGATAGATGAGGTGAACGACTTTCTGGACAGATTGTTTGGAGAGCCAAGTGTCCATCCGCGCTCCAGAGCGGAGAGGACTAGGCATTTGAACCTAGCATAACATATATTTGACGTGAAAGGTGTTTTTTATCATGGACATAATAACCCTCGGTCTACTAAGCTCGCTGGCCTTCTTTTTTATGCTCGGCGTGGCGCAAAGAGCATCGAATGACAAGGCGGTCTCCGACTTTTTTGCAATGATTTTTGTGCCCGGCGTAGTCTTTGCTGCGATTGGACTATTCGCTTTCTTCTTGTTTCTGAGTAACGTGTTTAGACCGCCCGTCTATAATCTGAACCTCAATGTGAACAGTGTTGACTACACTGCCGGTAAAGCCCACGTCTCCACGCCTGACACCGTTGTAGACGTAGACATCAAGGGTAAACAGATCACCGATATAACTGGCACAATGACTCCCACGCCACAAACATCATCATCGCTGTCCAGCTATGAGGTTGGTTTGCGAGACCTTGCACCGCTGTCATTCGCCTTGCTTATCCCGATTTCATACATGGGCGGCTACTACCTCACAGACATATTCATGGGGGGACTCGCGCTATCATCCTTGTTTAAACGTCCGTCGACCAAGACACGTATGAATACTTCTACTCGTAGACCTAGACCCTCGGTTATGTCCAGGAGCCTCGGCAAACTCAGACTGGAGATCACTCCAGACATGAAGCTTAGGCTTGTGCCAGACCCGTAAGTTTTTTGATTGTTTTTTTTTTTATCTTTTTGGGTGGGGAACATGAGTGGAAAAATAAATGTCGTCTGGGCCGGTACTAGGCCCCCGCTCCCAGCACAGAAAAAAACACTCGATGAGTTGTTGGGCAAGGGCGCATACGGCTTCTTGATGTATCCTTTTTCCAAAGTCGACCTTCATGGCATAGACAATGCTGTATCCGTCTTCAAAGAGGATTTGGGCGCCAACATAGTCATCGTCTTCGGCAACATTAACAAGATTGCGCCTTTGGTGGATGCCCTTCTCAGAAACGGCATTGAGGTGTGGTTCAGCAAGACAGACTTGATACATATCGAGGAAAACTATGGCAAGAGCTGCCCATTCTTCGATAAGGAAAGAGATGTCTTCGTCCAGGAGGGGCACAAGTTTGCTCATAAGAGGTTCTCTGGGTACTTCCTAGTCACTAAAATCATTACGCTGAATGGCCTTTCACGTCTTGCCCTCGCCGAAATAGAGAACAGCAAGTATGTGAAAAAGGGTGTCAACAATGCAACGTCAAATAAATGATAGGTGGAAAAGGGTCGAAGCCGTCCTAGACGATTTCTATAGACACGTCCTAGATATTCTTATCTCTTCTAGGCTTGAACAGAAAGACAGCAACATCTTCTACCAAGCAGTCGTGGGCAAGAGGGTAGCTTTTTACTCCAGGATTGAGAGGGCCATAGTGACCGAGCTGGGCACATATGCGCCCATGTTTTTCAAGCCGTTCTTTGATGGCGTCTCGGAGCTGATTCCCCCGTTCGATTTCAAGGGATACCTCAATGGCAAACTGTATTACGTCAAGGTGGTTGCAGGGGACAGGGCGTTCAACTCTTCGGTGAGGAGGACTGTCGAGGACGCTAGCAGGGACTTTAGAGGGGGCTCGGGCAACATCGTGATATTAACCCTGCAGGGTAAGAGGTTTGACCCAGTAAAGGTAGGCTTTGCCACGTGGTATGACGCCGAGGCAAGCTGGAGGATCGTTGCTGGGCCCAACAGCTACAACGTGTTCAGAAACATGGTCTACAACGTTGCCAACAAGTATAGAGAAAAAATCTGGAACGTTATCCAGAAGAAAAAAGACACCTATACCGGCAAGCGCGCCTATTCTTCTTCCTCTTCCCACTCTTCCTCTTCATCGAGGAATTCTTCTTCTAGTTCTTCGAACTCTTCCTCCTCTTCTGGAAAATATTCTTCCTCGAACTCTTCAAACTCTTCTGGCTCTTCAAAGCCCTCTTCCATGTTTGGTCGATAATACTGCCGTCTAGGAGAATATAAACTTAGCGTTTTTTTCTCTTGGGTGGGTGGTATGGTTATACTTTCAGTGTTAGTCGATATGTTTATATTAATGGTATTATACAACCATTATGTTTAATGGTGGGTTTAATGGAGACAGATAATCCAAAGAAGGCTGCAGAGACCATCGTCATAACTGCAGACACATTGGTCGTCGGCGTTAGGAAGGTACAGGTGAACATGCGTGGGGACGCATTCGTCTACCTCGGCAAGGAATACGCAAAACTCAAGGGTAAGAGGGTGCTCGTTACAATCAGCGTGCTGGATTAGCCCCTCATCGCATTCGCTTGGGGCTGGATACCCCGGGTGTAACCCATGATAAACAATACATACTCCCAAAAAAACTTTTCGTGTGACAGGCCACAGCCCATCAAGATAGAGGTTGTCAACCTAGCCGAATTACTCGAAGAGATGGAGGAATGGCGCTATCTAAGAGACGTAGAGTCACAGTTAGAGATACTCAAGAAAGAATACGATAAGCTCGGCAAAGGCGTCTTTGTCGAGAACTTTTTGGCGTGGCTCGAGCAGAAAGGCATACTGCTTGGGGGAGACGAGGACAAGATTGCAAAGTGGAACAGGCTAAAGAACTCTGAAAAGGCAAACCTCATCGTCCAATACATCAAGGAGAAGAAGTGGATATACGTCTTCACTGTCAAGAGGGAGCGCGGCGAAGAGATATTTATAGCGTTGGGCTACAACGACGTTGTCTTGCCGGCTTATAGTACACATAAGGGCGAAATCGATTATGGAGACAAGATACTCATGCTGATGTTTACTCCGCTGTTGTCGGCGGAGTCACGCAACGAGGTTCTCCGTGCGTTGGCCAGCTTGATTGGTAAATCGATCGATGCTAGTAGGATAGACCCCATCGACAAGATAAGGTTCCAAGACGCGATATTCGACATGGATCGGTTCGAGTTCATAAAGCCAGTCAGCCGTGAAAACGTCGAGCCTGACTACTACTTCATGAACTATTCGCCATTGTTCACGGCGACCGACAAGAGCCATGACGGCAGAACTCTCCAGGCGATACTGGAGGACATAAAGAACGACCGCTATGACATCACGACCAATAAGTTTTACCAGTACTATCGGAGGCAGTTCAGCGATGAGGATTGGCAGTACTTCGTCGACTTGGTTGGCGCCATACTTAAGCCGACAAACTCGAAGCTGATCGGGTACCTAGACGGCCCCACCGACTCCGGCAAGAGCACGATGATCAGCTTGCTAACGAGGCCGATAGAAAAGATCGTTGGCACAATAAACTCTAACAGCATCAAGCAGAACTATATCTTTGCGCTCGAGGGCCTAGTCGGGAAACAGATCTTAATAGTGTCGGAGAAGGTTGACAAGCTGCCCGCAGAGCTACTCAACATGTTGGTCGGCAAGCGCGACAAGATACGTGTAGAGCGAAAGGGCAAGTCCGCAGTGACAATTGAGAGCCTGAAGCTCGCCATCTTCGCTGGAAACGGCCCTCCCCGCATAGAATACATGGAGCCCGACACGCTCGACGCCTTTCTTAACCGTTTATCCTACATCAGAGTCCTACCAATCATGGGTGAAAAAATAGAGGATATAGACAAGATGATCAGCGACGTCGACATATTAGCATTTATTATGTGGTGCGGCTGGCAGCTCAGGAAAAAGGACTGGAAAATCAGCAAGAGGGGGCCCGACGAGGTCTGGAAAGCCATCCAAGAGGAGAGCAAGACAGTCAAAAAATTCTTGCAGAGTGACTGGGTGACCTTCGACCCCGATGCCCGCGTCAAGGGCACGGTGGCATATAACGTATACCGCCGCTTCGTGACAGAGGTTTTGAAACAAAGACCTATAAGTATGGGATCCTTTTATTCAGAGATGGATGAGATTGGTGCAAAGTACGGCGTCGACGTGTATGTACGCGAAGGCGTAAAATGGATACGTGGACTAAAGTTTACAGAGAGTGCAAGGGATGAGGATGAGGATGAGGAGCCCCGCAAAAATAATGTCTTAAACGAGCTTAGCCGCTTTGATGAATAGCTCTTTCAGATTGATTTCATTTTCTCCTTTTTCTGATGAGTAAAATTAAAGAGAACTTTTTCCCAGTAGGTCTTCCCAGTAGGTTTTTCCCAGTAGGCCCTGGGGGGACTGTGGCGAAAGTATATGGGTTTTCTTCTCATAGCCTCAATCAATGAAAAATTTCGACGGGGTGCAACAAATTATACCCCACCTCCTACTGGGTAGAAACCTACTGGGAAAACAGAACCTATTTGTTTTTCTTTGTGATTGGGTGGGCATATGTCCAAATACGTCTATGCATGGTTTAGAGGCATGAGCTTGTCGTGGAATAGAGATGCAAGTGTAAACGATATTCTGAGCGATCTCTACAGCATAATCAGTGAATATGACCCCCCATACATAGAGATGGTGTTCAAAAAACTGGACGGGCTGGGCGACGCAGACCTAGAGGCGGGAGCCCACGTCTTACTCATAGTCACTAACCTAAGCCCCTTCAGTGTAAAGACTGTTACATCACATTTTGACGGATACAACGTGGTCAAGTATGACGGTACGGTTTACTTGGTCAAGAAACGTAGCAGAGAGGATAGGTACAGGGGAATATATGTGGTTCACCACAAGGAAAGAGTGTTCTATGATACATTAGACCCGCTCCGCATCCTATATGACTTAAAGAGACAGTTTGGAAACGAACGTGTAATGCTTATCAAGGTCGCATATCTGGGTACAAATATGGACATCCTGCGCAACAAGAGAAGGTACAAGAAGATAATAATAGTTACGCCGATACGGTTCCTAATAAATGAGGACATGGTTAGACAAGTGTTTGGACAAGAATATGACATCGTTAAACTGTCCAAGCACAGGGGCTACCTTTTGACCAAAAAGGAAACCTTGGGACTTTGGGGGTGAAGCCGGTTGCCACCGAGCCAGGCTTTTAAGGGCAAAAACAACATGGAAAAGAGATACAGTATTGTGAAGCTGAAGAGCGAGGTAAAGAAGATCCTTAGGGGGCTTGAGGGCTACGGCATATTCTTTGTCTCCGTCGAGACACATAGCAAAAGCGCGCCAAAGATACATTTCGTGGCCTTCAATGTCCATGGAAAAATGGTCTTCATCAGGGTATCTTATGATAACAGCATGTATCGTAGGAAGAGGTACAGTCTGAGGTGGACAGAAAACACTTTGCCGGGCAAATACGTGGTGGTCGACAAAAACACGGTCGACGAGTTGGAGTCGTTTCTGGTGTCAGAGCTTGGGGGTCACAGCCAACAGCAACATATATCTTGATTTTTTCCATGTAAAAGGGTGGGACAGATGCCTCGGAAAAAAGATATAGGTGAAGAAAACATTGCTTCAGACGTAGGTCTTGTGTCGAAGGAACAAGTAGATGACATATTCATAAACACTAGCTACGAGGATACGTTCAACGCGCTCCGGACACTTGCCCTCGGCCTTAAATTCATAGTGATAGGCAACTTGCCCTGCCTAGAAAACTTTGTAGCAGTGACAAACGCGCTGACTAGGGGACAAAAGAGTTGGACTATGACCATGATACTTAGGAAGATTCCGCCCTACTTCCTGCCCATACTGATCACGGAGAGGACAGACGAACTGGTAAGCGTAGTCAACAAGATAAGTGGGGGGTCGCTGGACAAGAGCGACCTCGACAAAATGTTCGGCATCATCTTTGTCCAGACGGACTTCGACTGCAAAAACCCGTCGACGTATTACCTCTTCAACAACGGCGACATAGACGGGACAATCGACGAGCTTGTCAGGGGCGTTCTGGCGAAACCCCTCGCCATATACAAGGCAAACGTCACAAAGAGGCTCGTAACGGAACAAGTATAACAATCATCTTTAGGCGAAACACATAATTTGTTTTTTCGTATTAAGGGTGGGACTGATATGGGTAAACTCTTCAATATAAGAAGCGACGTCTTAGACGAATATAAGATGTCATTCAAGTTCTATATAACATTCACAGTGGGACTGGTGCTGATTTACATGGCATACCAATACGTCCTTGGCAGCGATGCGTTGTTGGTCATAATATCTGCGCCTCTACTTGCTGTCTCCTTTATGCCGTTTATACTGCTCATAGAAGAGATGCGCAAGGCAAAGGTATTCAACATGGTCTCCATAATAATGCTGTCCAGGTATCTGGACGTATTGACGACGTATTATGCTATTATGAATTGTGGAGCTACAAAACTCTCGCCGGTGTCCAGGACAATTATAAGTTTTCCAGCAGTCTTTGTCATCTTCCAGACATTGGTCGGCTTACTGTTTGGCTATCTAGCGACAGTTTTGTATAGCTATAAGGTGTCATATGGCGAACGGAACCCCCTCTTAAAAATAGCGGTAAATATCGGTATAATAACGGTAATACTGCTCTCATGGTATCCGCCAGTCAACAACGTCTTCTTGATTCTTGTCCACTATCTGTCCACGAAGATATAGGGTCAAGACCTCAAAACGTTTTTATAGCTATTTACCGTAGATAATTATATGCCCAAACACACTGCTGTTTATTACGAGTCGAGAAAGATGGAAACCCTAGAGGTTGAAGCCAACAACGAGATGGAGGTACTAGATAAGCTTGCCCAAGAGCTTCTGAAACGCATAAAGAGCTTGGAAAAAGAGGGATGGAAGTGTAAACAAGAAGAGCCAACCGTGTATACATGTGTACTTGAAAAGGGCGGGGTCAGACACGAATTAACCGTCGGCCTGGAGCTTGTAGAGTAGCAACACATATATCTAGCTTTTGTCTCTATATTCTAGGGGCATATGAGCCAATACACTATTGCCAAGTTCAGCGTCAAGGAGGCAGACCCAGACGTTGCTAGACAGGCATTAGAAAAGCTTGCAGAGCGGCACGGCTTTAGACCCGTCATAATAGAAAAGGTAAGCATAATGGGCAACCGCGTAGACTATTATCTGGAGCCTCTAGACATCGGCGTAAGCATTAGGGATGGTTTGGAGGTCGTTGGTAGAGACTTTGCAGAGGAGCTCAAGGGCGAATACTATCAGTTATATGTGGCCCTCGTCCTAAAGAAAGCCGCAGAGGCCGCCGGCTTCAGGAGCGTCGAGGCATACGAAGACACAGAGGACAAGGTCATAGAAGTGGTAATGGTGAGGTAGGTGCCGGAGACAAGGGTCACAATCAAGAGGGATGGCACAATCGAGATAGAGGGCTTTGGATACGAGGGAGACATATGCCTAGAAGACCTGATGAAGCTGTTAAGGGAGATGGAGAAGCGGGGCATAAAGATAACCCAGAGAAAGACCGCGAAAAAACTAGAGGCACAGACGGCAACCGTCTAAAAGAGGCCAGAGCAATCGTTCTGGACGGCGGAGTAGTGCTGATATTCGCAGACCTAGCAGAACAGAACATCCTTATAGACGCCCTAAAAAAGGCTGGGATAAGACCAGAGAAAGTCGTATTTAACCCGTTCTGTGGATAATTTTTCTACTAGTGACCAGTTGTCTTCTCTTGTAAAGATGTTTTATCTAATTTCAAAACTTTACAGAATATAAGGGATGCAATGCGGATTTTGCTTTTGTGTTTTTCCCTACATCGGGGGAACAACTGTCAAAAATTGGAAGAATATTGAAATTTTATTTCTTGATTTTTCTAAGGAAAGTCGCTTACGGCTATGTGTTTCCCCTCTTTATTTCTGTATAAAAATGGTAAAACATTTATCTGACGCCATACCATTATTATGATAAATATGACGCAATTACAGCATCTTGTTAGGGAAAAACAGACAGTGCTGGTTTTATCGCCACAAGTCGGTATAGATGAGATCGATAGACAAAAAGTGGCAGAGGTGGCCCGTTTAGCGTCAATGATAGACAGTGTCCCGTCATTTGTCAAGTTACACAATAAAAAATACCGAACCGTCCCGAAGGATACTACTTTGGCACTGATAAAAATGCCTAGCGGCAACTATTATATTATTACGGACGGCATACTCAGAAAGCCGCGTAGCTTTGAAATCATGTTTGGCTATAAGGACGTTAAACGCGGCTTGATGAAGTGGGCATTAGAGAAGAGAGACAATACTCTATACTATTTCTTTTCTAATACACCACTGGAAAGGATAACTATAGAGCATGCCACAAACTTTAATCCTAGGATAAGTTCTCTGCTTGGTCTCATCGTTTTTGACTATTTTAAGGTTGCAGATCAGCTCGAGATATACAAGAAGATGGAGAGCCAGCTTGAGTTGTTGACCAAGAAGACTGCTAGTATTGACTCGAACACACAAGATATACTGCGTGGCATAGACGACTTGAAGACCAGCATGGAGATGTTGTTGACGACCGTCCAGACGATGCGGGACATGATGCTTAGGCTGTCCGACAGGCTCATGGTGGTTCAGAACCTGCTTGAAAAGATGAATACCCCCGAGGCCAGGGTCGCCAGAGAAATAATAAATACGACTATACAAGACATCAGCAAGACGCAAGAGGAGGCAAAGAACACGGTGGACAATTTGCCGAGCTTTGCTAGGGACAACCCATGGCTAAGCATCTTGTCGAGGGGTCGGACACAGTGACGCGTCAAGCCGTAAAGAACAGGAGAAGGGGCTTCGCCACAGAGCGCAAGCTCGTCAAGATGCTCGAGGCCAGGGGGTGGAGGGCGTTCAGGGTGCCAACCAGTGGGACGGGCTATGCTTTGCCCGACGTCTTCGCCGTGAACAACAAGGAGAAGAGGATTGCGGCTTTCGAGGTGAAGAGCACGGTTGAAGACCACATCTCGGTAGACGGGTTCCAAATAAGAAAACTGCTGTCTTTTCTAGACGCGTTTAGGCTCTACCGTGGGGAGGCCGTGATCGCCGTGTGGTTCATCAGCAATGGCTGGGTGTTTAGAGCTGTCAACGAGTTTCCGTTGCAGGAAAGATACGTGGTGTATGTTCACGAGTCTTCGGACTGGTCTCCCTGACTCCTGTCTTGTTCATCCGCAATGTATTCATTTTTCAGCCTGTCTATCTCGATTATCTTCCCCAATACCTTCCTCCGTGAAGCTATTGAGTAGAGCCTGGAGCGTGTCCTTGAAGCCAATGATGTACCCGACTTTTCCATCCTCGGTCTTGATAATATAGTGTTTGACAGCCCTATTTATTTCTTCGCCCCGCTTTTGCCTACGCTTGATCGCGCTCTTGATGCCCTTCTTGGTCTTGATTATTTCTTTATGTATGCGTTCCCTGTATTCCCTGCCCTTTTCATCGTCGCGCTGATAGTCTTCAATGGAAATGTCGGTGTCTATCCTCAGCACTTTGTTGTCCAGCAACGCATCTAGGATATCGTCGTAGCTAAGGAATACTTGTATGTTCTTTAGCTCCCCTATGGGCATAATTTTCTTCTTTGTGTCATTTTGTGCCATTATGTTCCATTTTATAGAAGATGGATATAAATGTTTCCATTCTATGTCAGAACTGTTAAGGAAAAATATATAACCCACGCGGGACAATTGGTAATTGACCAATATGGTTAAAGTAAAAATTAAGGGACAAGAGAAAGATGCAGAGCTGGTAAGCAACGTATGTTACCAAATACCGACTAAAGACAAAAGAGAAAAGCCGTTAATTATCGGTAGAGTAAAGGTAACGAACACACGTGGAAAGCCGGTTGTAAGGTTTGCACAAATACTGGACACTAGCGCATGCAAAGATACCCACATATTGGACAGGAAAACAAAGAAACTGGTTATAGGAAAGAGGGAATTTCCCAAGCTACTCAGGCTCGTGTCCGGAGCTACACCGAAGGCACCAGCCTATATACCTGGAAAGCTGTTAGCAGCAATGGCTAACAAACAAGCTAAGAGACAGAAGAAACAGCAACAGCAGCAGCAACAACAACAGCAACAACAGCAACAACAACAGCAGCAGAAATAAATAGCTAATAGCTAATAATTGTTTTTTCCTAAATCAGTTTTATTTCTGCGATGTTTCTATTGTTTTCTCTCAGAACCCTGAATGAGTAGCCAGTTATGTAGCTCTCCATTGATGCGGTGCCGCTCGAAACCATTAATATTCCATTATCGTTTTGTATCCTGAATTCCCATTTTCCGTGTTTGCTGGAGAAGCCTGCAGCTCTGCCGTCTATCTCGATGGTCATGCCCCTAAACATTAATAAACGCCCAAACGTGATCCTAGCTTTTTTCTTTTCTGGCAACCTACACACGTAAAGGTCTTGCTGGGCCTCTACTTTTCCGCCGACGTCGTCGCACAGCTTGATTAGCTCCTCAATTAGGTTTGCCACATTATCGATAGACCGATAAGCTAATAAAAAATTATCGCATACTTAGCAATGTGAAGTGGTGGTCGCATATAATTTGTGGGACGCTTGCGGTGCTGGCTTTTACGCCGAACCAACTCGCGCTGTACCCGTTGGTGATGCTTGGAGCCGTTTTTCCAGACGTGTTGGAGAAGTCCGTCTTCGCCCCGCACAGGTCTATGCATGAGTTCGCTTTGTATCTTGCCTTTCTCCCGGTTGTTGCAATGACTGACATGTGGGGCTTCTGGATAGCGGCGATAGACCACCTGGTCGTCGACGCCATGACGCTCCACGGGGTCACGTTTTTCGGCAGAAGGGTCAGATGGTACCTCAACACTGACAGGTTCATAGATAACTTCGTGCCAATCATTATGCATATGGCGTTGCTCGCTTTTCTCACAAAGTAAAATATATTTGGGCTTATACATATTGTTATAGACGATGACGGTGAGGGGTGGTAAGAAATATCAGAAAATAATAGGGGACGACGACTGTCAAAGGTGCGGAGACGACTTGGCATCAGCAGAGCGATTAATCGAGCAAGAAACATCATCGATTATTGTGCAGAAGCGGGGAAAGTTGAAGAGCATAATATAGGCGGCGCCAGAGTGGTAGAGTATACTGTGCCGCCAGAGTGTCTACATATACTTAGACTGGTAAACTACTTGGACAGCGATGAGGCCCCAGAGATAAGGATATATAGGGTTGCGTAACATATATTTAAACACGGTCTACATTTTTTTGTATGTCGGAGCAGGTCGGGTATAATGTATCACAACTCATACTATCGTTTCTGGGCGGAGCTATTATTGGCGCTGCCATAACATATATCCTCGGCTCACGCAAGTCCGGAGAAACACTCGTCGTCTATCAGCCGGAGGGCGTCCCGCTACAAGAAATAGCGTCCTTCGAGCTTGACCCAATAATAGAGAGGAGCATGAGGGTGTTGAACTATGAGTAGCCTGCTTAAGCTTAGACAGAAACAAGAAGACGAGACTGTTGATGACTCCATGATAGATGAGGAGACATATAACACCATAGTTAACAACCTAAACCTCCTCATCCAGAACTATAACGCATTGATAGAGACGGTAAAGGGGCTGAAACAGAGGATAGACAGCACCGACAGACAGATACTGACACTGTCCCAAGAGCTGAAGAATACACAGGAAATGTTTGCACAGGCCTCGCAGAGCCTTACGGAGACCGCGATTAGAACCGTCTTCAGAGAGGCGGCGACCAACCTTTTGAAGAACGTCTCACAGAACATCTCTGTGAACCTTGAGCCATTAATGACCATGGTGCGGGACAACCTCGAGGCGTCTACAAGGAGCATCATAGAGGAGAACCAGAAGTTGCGCCAAGACTTGGAGCAGGTCATAAACGTGGTTGCACAGCAACAACAGATGATTAAGGCGCTTACCGATAAAATCGATAAGATGTCCAAGTCAAGTATTCCCGGGCTCGACGAGTTAAAATCGGCAATCGAAGAGTTCAAGAAGACAAACGAGGATCTAAAGAAGTTCCAGACCACAGACGTCGCGTCTAGGATGGATGCCTTGATGAATGATGTCAAAGTCATTGTGCCCCTGATTAGGGCTCTAGAGAAAAAGATCGAGGCGTTAGATGGGAGGGTCAAAAAGATCGAATCAAAGTTTGAAGAGATAGAGGGCGCAATAGAACAGCTAGGCGGCGGGGAAGAGGAGGGATAGGGTGATGACGCATGTCTATGCCGCCAACCATTAGGTTGCCTAAACCAATAACGCTACATACAAAGATCCCGATAAAGTCCAGGGACATAGTCATTATACAGCCGTCCATAGCAGACCCTTTGTTCGGGATACCAGTGATCGTGGAGGGGCTGGGCTATAATTACCAATACATACAGCACACTGTCTTCGAAAAGAACGGTGTGAAGTATTGGAGGATTACAACTGGTCATGTTGTGATATATGCATTGATGCAGAACGGCAACGCGGCGGCGGTTTTTCCCGTCTCGTTTTTTGGCTATACTACTCCAGACATTATTGACGCCGTTAAGCGTGTGAGGGCGAGGTATTACGCGTTCATCAAGCCAATGAAGGAGATCGAGGCGCCGGAAGACACGATCGTAAACCTCCAGCAGATCTACAATGGCAAGGACATAGTGCTCAGGATCGACCCGCACGGCATAGCGCACAAGACGGATATGGAGCTGATGGAGGAATACGTGAAGTTGCAGACGGATTACATGCGGCTGTCAGAGATACTTGAGAAGCTTAGGATACAGAACAGGAAGCTTGAGAGCAGGGTGAGGATCGCGGAGCGCCAAGTGGTGAACTATGAGGCAATGATCGGCGAGATGTCTGTCAGCATATCACAGTATCAGATGATGCTTACGAAGTACGAGCAGACAATAGAAGAGGCGATGATAAAGATGCAGCAGATGGCGTCCAACATCATGGCTGAAAAAGAACTCAGGGACAAGATGGAGATGTATCTGAGGGAGATGACGGAAACGATGCAGTCCACAATGCAGGCGATAAGGACGATGCGTGAAATGTTGGGCAACGTTGTGGAGATGGCTGGCATCATGGGCGCCGGTGCTGAAATGGGTACCCAGCAACCGGCGCCGAGTGGGACTGAACAGTCAAAGCAACAGGCACAGACGTCTGGTGGACAGGGCGGCGGGACATGAGCGCGCGTCAACCCAACGACATAATTGCAGACATACTTACAAATGTGGACAAGATAGAAGACCCCCTCGTAAAGGAAAAGGTACTGAAGCACCTTAAAGCCTTACTCACGCAGAGGCCCATCGATACTGCGGGCCTGGCGCTAAACAAGGCGCTGGCACCCAAGCTGTTGGCCATCCTCGATGCTTATGGCAGGACACTGATGGAGGCGATATACGCCGCGGAGAAAGAGGACAGGTTGAGGCTGAGGAGGGCGGCGATGAACCTGGGCACCTATCTAGTAGAGTTGCAGATAATTTCACAGGCGCCGCAAGCCGCGTTACAAGTCAAGGCCGGCCCGCTTGCCGGCGTAGAGTCTACTGACTTGTTGCTCAAATGTGGCACTGTTGCCACACTGTTGTACCACTATATTCTCGCGAATGGGAGGGTCAGCAGGCCTGAGCTCATGTCTTATTATTCCAGCATGAATATATCCGACGAGGATGCAAACGACGCTGTAAAATGTCTGCTGGAGAACGGCTTGATAAGGGCAGAGTATACTGGGGGAGAAATATATTATATTGTCAACATGGGTGAATGAAACGTGTTATACGAACTGTTGTTGTTGATAATAAGCTTCACTATAAAGCCGTCACAGGCGCCCCCCGTTTCCCCGCCGACGATATCTTTCAAGAGACCTAAGGTGGGCGTCAAAATATTGACAGTAGAGGAGCCGTCCCTCTCGTCGTCGCTTTTCTATGAGTCTGACTACGCATTGTTAGCGTTGCCGGCAAAGACGCTGTCAAACATGCCGTCCGACGAGCCGGAGCCGACGTCCGTCACGATTATTGGCACGCAGAGGACTATATTGTCTGACGAGTTGGAAAAGATGCTGGGCGGTGGTGAGAAGTGATAGTCATCAGGCTCTATGTCAGCCCAACATGTCCGCACTGTAAAGCGATGCTCAAGTCGCTGATGAGCGTGATGTATGCGTTTCCCCCTGGGACACAGATACAGACGGTACCCGTCGGCGTACTTATGCCGATCATCCAGCCGTTTTATCCAAGCAATTTTCCAGAGCACCAGAGGAACTGGATAGAGAGGGACACCATACCGACCGGCAAATCGGTCGCAGAAATAACTCCAGTCCCGCAAGGCATATACAGGGAGCTCAGGAGGAGGGGCGTGGATCCACAGAACGCGGCAGAGGCTGCATCTCGTTTCGCCGTGGTGCCACAGATAGAGGTGGTGTCCATAAAACCGTTGCCGGACGGCAAGGTGTCGGAGACAAGGATTACCCTCTTTGGCTGGGACAACTCAAAGGCGAAGCAGACACTGAGCAGACTAATTGCAGTGGCATGGGCCATGCGCTAAAAATATATCTTTCTTTGGCGTTTCTAGCCATATGATAGACTTCACTACGTTGGGGTTAACGGTTGTTGGTGGGTTCTCGTTTGGCTACGTCATCGGATGGGCTATAAAGAAAATGATAGGCGTCATTGAGGCGTTTGCGGCGTTCGAGGTGTTAATTCTCGGTTTTCTCGCGGCTACCGGCGTGATAACGTTTAATCCACAGGCGGCGCTGGCACTTATAGGCTGGTTTTCTGAAAAGATCTTTGGAGCAATATCACTAGATACATTGGTCACTACTTTTGGGGCAGTTACTATACCAACGGTGGCGGGTATGTTTTTTGGGCTGGTGCATAGTAGCCATTCTCTGACAAGATACGACTTTGAAAGCTTGGAGTGGTTTGAGACCGTAGAGGAGGGAGGAAAAGAGTAACATATATTTGATTATACTCCAGCGTTTTTTGTGGCATATAGAGCGTTTGAGGAAAAACCAGCGTCCAGGAACGATATAGTGGTATTCTCTTCAAAGAGGCAGCGTAGGGAGGAATGGGCACAGAAGATACTGGAGAGCAAGTCGCTGACCAACCTCACGGCCGGCCTTATAATAATATTGGATATGTATCAGATGCTGTCCGCTTTTCCAGAGTTTGCACTGCTGATGTCTAGGCTGAGGGAGATAGCGTTCCTGTCGCCAGAAGAGATAATGAAGAGGTATCCACAGCTATACTCAACGTTTCTATGGTTGCCGTCCTTCGTGATACTGATCCACGTGGTGTACCAGATGATCGTTATAAACACGAAGAGGCTACCGATACAGATCATGCCCGGCGTGCATCACACGATTGACGCTATCATTGTTGTCATATCAGCGATCATGTTGTCGATAGGGTTCATAGTGACAAAGTCGCCCGTGATGCTCATGTTGCTCATACTGTACACCATGATGTTGATGGCGCTCATGAACACGAGCGCCAGGCGTATAGCAGAAAGGGCTGCGGAGAGGCTGAAGAGGGAGGGGGCGGCCAAATGATAGACGCCTCGACGATATTCCAGATAATGGTGCTGTATGTTTTTCTAGACCTCTTGCCAAACATAGTCGTGTATAAGTACTGGGAGGGCTTAGTGAAGAGGGGCGTGCCAGCGGTACTGCCGCTCTCCATTTTCTTCTCGTACCAAGTTTCCATTCCAGACGTGCGTAACCTTGTGGCGCTCCTCTTGGAGACAGCGATACTTGCGCCGTTCACGGAAGAGTCGACGTTCAGAGTTGCGCCATACATCGTTGCTGGCCAGGCATTCATGTTTGTCTCCTCGGTGGCTTGGGGTGTCGTGCACACACACAAGGTCATAACTTCGAATAAGCACCTGGACGCGAAGACCCTCTTCAACTTGTCGTCGATATATGCATTTGCCATGGCGCTTACAGGCATCTATTACGCGTACCTCGCATCTATCATGTTGCTCTTGCCGTATATTTTCCACATTGTCCACAACACTATTGCAATCGTCAATGCGTATCTGCAAGCGAGGCCAAAGAAGACTGCACAGAAGAAATATATCAAGGAGGCTGGCGGACAAAAAGCGGCGGCTCCACAGCAAGGCGAAACGGCGAAAGAGGGTGGCGAGGGCGAAGAGGTTACCTTGGTGGACGTGATGAAGCGTAGGTGGGGGACGTATTCACTGCAAAGGTATACTATTGGCCTCAGAGAGAACGAGTACGTGGAGGTGATATAGCTGGACAAAGAAAAAAATTTATACTGCTTGTTTGATATCTTTTCTGATAAACATGTTTGAAAACATTAGGAGCTTGCCGTGGGGGGCGCTACTGATACTAGGCATATTTTTGGTAGCAATGGCCGCCATACAGAACTTGATCTTTGCCGGCATAGTGTTGCTTGCTGTTGCATCAATAGAGTTGCTAGTTGAACATGAAAAGAAGGCTGGACGCATAGATGAAACGTGGGCATGGATATATAGAATAATTGGGCTATCGCTATTGTTCATATTTGCTGGCCTGGTTCAGAAAAAAATAATACCGCTGGCAGTCACCGGAGACGCCCTTGTCGATACCGCAATCACAGCATTCATAGCGTCTACGGTCAGCACCACTGTTGCTCTGGGTATTAACTATCTCGTCAAGAAGAATCCCAAGTTTTTGAGCAAGAGCGTACTGTTTTCGGACAGCGAGTGGTTTGAATCGATAAAAAGGGACAAGTGATAGGGCTTGCCTAATAACAGCTCTCCAACGCTGTCAGCGTTTACCAACAGCTCGCTAGCCTTCATTGAAATTGTTGCAGGTATAGTGCTTTTTTTCACGTATAACAGCATCTTTGGCGCGTTGCTACTTGTCGCCGCCATCGATAATATATTTGATGTGTATGCGTTGTTCCACCCCGACAAAAAGCCGTGGTGGTACAACATATTTAATCCATTCTTGGAAATGGTATCGCTCATCGTGGCGTTCTTCGGTATTATCTATGCGGCGTTCTTTACTACATACTTTAACTTCTGGCTGTTCCTAGCGTTGCTGTTCATATTTCTGATGGACGCAATGGCGACTTTGGGCGAAATGTATCCTAGCTCACATTCCACACTGTTCAGTTCCGTCGAGTGGTTCGAGTAGAAAACGAAAAGTTTTTTATTTTTTAAGAGGATAATAATTGTATGTCCGAGTCTAGGCTAGAAGACCCTAGGTTCAAGTTTCTCCTTGTATTATCAATACTATTTGTCCTAATAACGGCCTTAACGTGGTCTCCTCCGCTACCACGGCTCACAACAGAAGTCAGGCTCGGCTTCCACACCACGGATCTCTATGGACAAGCACCGATGTCTCCTCATTTGATTTATCCATCAAAGTTTACCGGTGCCGGCGTGAGGGTGGCAGTGGTAGACTCTGGCATAGACTATCTGCACCCAGACCTGAGGGACAACATTGAGTGTATGATATCCTTCACAGTCTTCCAGAACGGGCACCCGCTTATATGGTGCCCAGTGATAAACGGCACGCTTGCACAGGCAGAGGTATATGAATACATAGTTTTTGGCTCTACGGGCCAGTATGCATGGAGGGATGAAAACGGCCACGGGACACACATCGCAGGCATAATTGCTGGCAAGGGCATTGCCAGCGGTGGAAAATATAGGGGCATTGCGCCAGACGTTAGACTCTGGGTAGTAAAGGTTTTCGATAGATACGGGGAGACATCGGAGGAGACGCTGGTTAATGCGTTGAAGTACCTTGTGCAATTTGATATTGATATAGTTAATCTGTCTCTTGGCGCCAATAATGCGAGTCAGTCACTGAAATATGCTATAGACATGCTTGTAAACAGTGGAAAGATAGTGGTTGCCGCGGCGGGAAACAATGGGCAGACGCCGCTCACGGTTACCTATCCTGCTAGGTATGACAACGTGATAGCTGTCGGCGCCGTGATGCGCGACGGCAAGCCGGCGCCGTTCTCCAGCATGGGCGGGCCCGGCATGGCGAAGCCGGACATAGCAGCTTTTGGCGTTGCCGTGGTGTCCACTTTCCCAACGTATAGTGTGTACTTATCCCCCAAGAAGATAGACAACTACTACGGCGTCCTGAGCGGCACAAGTATGGCCTGCGCGGTTGCCAGCGGTATACTCGCGTTGTGGGTAGAAGTGGTCGGTAAACAAGAAGTCAGGGATCCAAACTTCATAAGGGCGCACTCTATCTATATGAACCCGTTCGGCGTGAAGACCTACTCTGCTGGGTGGGGGCTCCTTCTCCCGCCCTAGAAAGAAAAATTTATATTCATATCATGCACAAATTTTTTGATAAACATGAATAAACACAAGTGGTATGTGTTTGCCGTATTGCTGATATTGGCTGTACTGTTTAGCACAACTCTGACGCTTGCTGCCCCAGTAGGCGTAACCGTGAACTTTGCAAATGCGCCTGAGAGTCTCAACGGATTAACCGCATACTTCTACGGCCCAAACGGGCTTGCGACAAGCGCCTCGATCAGCAACAACGCTACAAGTGTATCTCTTGAGCCTGGCATATACGTGATGAAGGTCACTGGGTCGAAGACGCAAGCGCTCTTGCTGATAAACACTACTGCCGCGACATCATACACCGTGGACTATGCTCGCCCCGTGATTGTGCTAAACGTCACCGTTAATGGTGTAGCGATGCCGGTGGACTACACCGTAAAGGTTTCGACTTTGAACCAGACTATGGGCTCAAAGTACAAGGGATACATATTTGGTGTCGACAGCGTAACAGTTTCGTTCCCAAGCCAGTTATTGTTCCCAACGATCTTCGGCTACCAGCTCAAGTCTATAACTTTGGATGGCAAAAATGTTACAAATGGATTCACCGTATCTGCTGGACAGCACAACGTTGTAGTCCAATATGAACAGACCGGATTACCGCTCTGGGTCATAGCTGCCGCAGTAATAGTAATAATCGTTATAGCTGTTATTGCCAGTAGGAAGGGAGGCAGGACAGTAACCTTTGCAACAGCGCTAAACCAGGGCGAGTGGTGGGAGAGAGTAGACAGCAATAACAAATAACATAATCATTAAGTGATATCAATGCGTCCGCTGCTCTCACCGCTCTCTTTGGTCGGCGACAAGATCAGAGGAGACGAGGTGCTCAAAACAACCCGCGTCAAGGGCTCGAACTATACACTCGTCGACGTCATGGAGCCAATAGTCAGGGAGTGCGAAGAGGTCACGAGGAACGAGCCAGACCCTGAGCCAGCCATAAAGGCCTGCATCGTCGAGGTTCTAGACCACATAAGCTACGCCGCGGGCGTTGCGAGGGACATGTTTGCAACGATGCCGATGGATAGGGCCGGCGAAGTCAAACAGAAGGCATTAAGGGAGAAAGAGTGGCAGAAAAGCCTCAACGGCAAGACCATTGCCGAGATCGCGACGCCAATGGTCGATGCGTGTTCCTCTGCGGCGAAGACGCTCAAAAAAGAGGCCGCATCAAGTATATTTGTCTGTGTGATGGAGACGGCAAACCTATTAAAGATGTACGTGAACGATCTGCAGGTATAAGTTCTAAAACAGTCTTTTTTTGGTGTCAGCTTTCTGGCTTAGCATTATCCTTTTGAGTTCTAGGCCGTTTTCCGTTGAGGCCTTGATAAAGGAGCTGACAAACGTCTCCGTGTCTTTCATGTAGCCATAGTAGCTCTTTTTCCTCGACACTTTGAGTAGGAGCACCTTGCCGCTAACCGTGGCCCTGACGCCTATGTATCTGTCTCCGGCAACTACTTCTCCGCGATAGATTATTGCCTTTAGGCCCATTTTTCTGAGTACATGTTTAACTTTTACGAGGACTGCCAGCATGTATGGATAGCTGTAGCCAGACACCAGCTTGCCGTCGACTATGCTTAACGCATTGGAGGCGAGTGAAGACCCGGAGAGCGTATATGGTATGGACTCGTGGTCTAATAGTCTGCCAACCTCGTACACCTCGCTTGGAGAGAAGTGCGCCCCGACAACCTCGAATTCCGCGATCATGTAGACACATGGATATCTTTTGGCGCTTCAGATAAATTTTTTCCGTGTGTGGGGGCACCGAAACATAAATTTGGGGGCACAAAACATTTATCTTGATGCAGAAGTTTTGCGAAAATCTAGGCGCTGGTAAGACAAGTCAAAAGCCAGACCCCAAAGACCTGATTATACAGTCGATAATAAACGAGGCCAAGAAGCGTCCGCTCACAGTTTCCGCTGGGACGATAAGGCAGAGGGCGTCGAGAAAAGGCATAAAAATCGACAAGGGCCAACTGAGGAAGATACTGGACGAGATATTACACAGCGTCAGCGACGACATAGTCATATACGAAAAGAAGAGGCCAAAAAGGAGCATGCCCAGGAAGCTTGTTCTAGCCCCGAGGTCGCTGAAGTCTTTTAGGCTCTCGGAGGAATGGGTGGAGCACGTTGAGTGAAAAGAGCCGGCTTGGGCGCGGCACGTTGCAGGAGCTCATGTGGCTCTTGATGAATGTGTTGGCACTGGAAGAGCACCTTGCAGAGGCGCCGCTGGACGAATTGGCGTTGTTGGACGCCAGGGCGATGAGGGCGGAGGCCCTTGAAAAGATAACCCTCCTTTTGTCGGGCAAAAAGCCGAGCGAGACGATGCTTAGGAGGTACTGGTGCATAGTCAAACACCTCTTGCTGGCGTCTATGCACAGCTTCGAGGTCGCGGGGCAGATAGTGGACGCGCATCCAGACGAGTCGCGGGAAATGCTTGAGCTGTCCAGGATTACGTTTAGTAAGGCAGAGGAGCTATTGGTCAAATATGCGTCGCAACCAATAGAGGAGAAAGAAAAACAAGAAGCCGAAGAGGAAAAACACGACGCATAGGAACCCCCTACAACACAATTTTTTTATACTCCTATTTTCAAGTTTAAACTGATGAACAACACAAAAGTATTGTTGGGTTTAGCGCTGTCCATACTGCTTGTTCTGGCACTGTTTGTAATGTACCCGCTCGCTAGGAACTCCGCAAAACCAGCCAAGCTGGAGGACAAAGCGTCTGGCCCCGGCACAGCCCTCGAAGTACCACTGATGAACATCATCACGGTCAGGGTATATAGGAGCGACGGGAGAGTAGAGACCTACCAGAAGGTGGGAGACCCCTGGACGCAGAACTTCATGGCCGCCATGGCCAACTTCCTGTTTGGCAGGTACAACACCAACCCGCTGAATCTCTATGCTAGGGACGGGCAGGTAAAGACCCAGGTCGAGACCGAGTACGCAGGCAGCTACAGCGGCATCAACCCGTACATGGCGATCGGGATCGGTACTGGCTCTATTGCTCCGAGCTTCTACGACGTAGACTTGTCGAACCTGATCGCATTGATCGACGTAGCGGCGGCCGGCGTCTCGGTGACGGACAACGGGACGCATATAATCGCAAGCTACACGATCAGCTACAGCGCCAGCAGCGCCGTCACGGTGCAGGAGGTCGGCCTCTACTGGAAGGCCGCGGACTACGGCACGAACACGTACAGGTACTACCTCTTCGCCAGAGATGTGTTGACTGCGCCCGTAATTCTTGCGTCGGGCGACGTGTTGGGCGTGACGTATACAATAGCCTTTCTGTATAACCAGCCCCCGATGACCTACAACTTCGCGGCCCTAATGTTCAACTACCTGTTCGGCCTCAGGTACTACGACAAGGCCTTGACGTTCACCACCACCGACGGAACCGCGGCGAGCACCGCGGACTTCGGGGTCGTTAAGGGATACGCGAAGGTGAGGTTCGGGAACGGGGTGCCCAGCTACAACAGCAAGATGGTGAATGTGAGGATGCCGGTCTTAACGACCAGTAACGTTGTGGTCAACGCTAACAACAACAAGACGCATTTCTGGTTTAGCCTGTTGCTCGGCTACCCGTTTGTGAACGCCACGACCGTGACGGAAGCGGGCTTGATTATTGACAGCATCGACATCGACGCCGGTGACCATAACAACGCGAAGCAGCTCCTTGTGCTCTACTTCCCGCTACAGAACCCGGTAAGTGTGCCGGCGCAGGGAGCTATAAAGTTCACCTTTAACATAGTGTTCAGGATTTCGCCGTAGGGTGGTGGGGGTGTCTACATGGCGTCCGAGGCTTTCTTGGATCTTGTTGGTAGCTCTGGTTGTATCTATAGTTGTCCTTGCGGCGAGTTATAGTCAGTCGCTCATTTATACGGTATCCTGGTCTGCGAGCTACGACTTCACGAACGCCCTAACAAAGTATCTTGGATATACAGCCGGCTTTGTCTCAAACTGGACGGCAGGGACAATGCCGTGGGCCCTGAGGATAATTAATTTTGGATGGAATATGACGTGGGACGCCACACTCATGCCCGGTCGCTTCTTGGTATACGGTGCTAATTGGTTCGTGAATAATAGGACGTGGGTGGTCTACAACTATGGATACATGAATGGACAGAAGGTGTCGATCCAAGTAGACCCGACTGTCTATTTGGCGCCGAACGGCACGTTCTGGAAGGGCTTCGTAGTGGTCAAGGGTACCGGGTCAGGAAACATGACTCTCCCGCCTGGCGTCGTCCTTGTGCCCTTCGGAAACGTTGTGGTTTCCGGCTCCAAGTTCAATGTGTCTGGATACGGCAAGCTCGTGCAGAGGGTTAACTGCTACATAAACAGGATACAGAACCCGCGGGGAGACCCGGTAGCGACACGTGCAAGCGTCAACGGGACGGTCGTATCAGTGGGCTACTCTTTTCCATGTCTGACTGGGACGGCATATAATGTGAGTGTTTCTGGCTGGAAGGTTGCAAGCGTCAAGATAGGCAATATAAAATATAGACTGCCCTTTGTCTTGCCGTGGCAGAACTCGACGGATATATATATCTATGTGACTGTGGCGGATCCAGTAGTGATAAACATCACGAAGATCGATGTTGTTCCGCTTAGGTTTGGGCTGGTGCAAGTCAATGTGTATGGCTATGTTTACGACAATATAACTAAGACGAGGATATCTGGGGGCGCTGTTACCTTGGAATATAACGGTATGTCATATGATTTCACGTATACAGATGATGATGGGAGCTTCCACTTATTTATGATGGATAGGATTAGCGGGCCATGCACGATAAAGGTCAAGTTCTCACATATAGACTACCTGGATGCGGAGGCGCAGGCACAGTTCACCGTTGCGTCTGGTACTGGCGGTGGGGCGCCGTCGTTCGAGCTTCCAAGTGGCAGTTTTGACTATGTTGTGATTGCATTGGCGATTATAGCTGTAGTAATTGCCATCATAATTGCGAAGAAGAAGAACGTGTTGGCAGTAGCTATTGCAGTGAACGAGTATCTGGAGAGACGGTAAAATAAATCTTTTTCTCTCTCATAAAAATTTAAATATCTAGATTATCATTGTTAATATGATGGTTAGTAAGAAACTGTTTGGAGTGCTTCAAATACTGCTTGTCTTGTTGCTGATGATGCAGCCAGTGTTTATACCCACTATATTGGCCTACTCAAGCAAGATCAGCAGACAAACAAGCAATACGAACCTAGCGTCGACTGGCTCTTCACAAACTCCGTTTATATATGGATTCAACACTATATTAACGAAATGTACGAGTATATCTAAAAATAGCATATCATATTCTGGCGGCGTCATTAGTATTACACCAGATGCAAAAAAGATCTTTGCGGTAGTAGACAACAAGGTATATATAATTGATATATCGGCGGGAAGTATTATACAGCCAACAACTCTGGTTGGGGCAAAATTTGATACTAATACAATACCAAACGGACAAATTGTAAGTGTTGCTAACGATAAATTTCTAGTGGCACCTAGCGGGACTAACCCATTCATTGTTGACTTGGATGGGAGGGCGGTCATGCTACAGATATATGATCCCAATACTCTGTCGGGAATAGCGTCCCGCCAAATAGTAAAGTACTTGAATTATTATGCATGGGCCAATAGTAAAGGAGCTGTATTCTTTTCTCTATCTGACCCAAGCTATCCACAGCCTTTTATAATATGGCGATATGATTTTCCTTCGGAGGGCGGCGCAAAGACTATTGCGACATTTGATACTACTACTGCTGTAGTTACACAGAACAATGTATTATATCTGTTCGACAAAAATAGAATTGGTACGACCGGCTCTCCATTAGTTACTAAGATAAATGGGGTCTACGCAGTAGCAAATGCGAAGAGTGGTTATTTCATAGCGAAGGATACGGGTAGTGGAGCTATTGGAATATATTATTTAGATACATCTTTATCAACGACCGCATCTCTATCTATGAATGGCCAGTCTATAAATTTACGTGGCATTGTCACATCAATGGTGAGTTATACTAATACATATTATGAAAATTTGTTTGTCGTGACGCCTAGCGGTCTATTAATACTTGTAATCGATCCGTCTTCACATACTACTGTTCTCAACTTACAGTTTTTGCCGGTGCCTATAAGTGGCGTTTCACTGTTCGAGTATAACGGTGTGGTCTATTTTATCACTACCGGTTCAAATACCATAGTTGGTCATATTGATAGCAAATCAATTATTATAGACGGTTTAAAGAGCAACCCGTATCCAACTGTAGCAGCATATGTTGTTCCAGGAAACCCGTCTATCACGATTTCATTTAACTGGTCTTCTGGGAGAACCATGGCGATGTCTATGCCACCAAACTCTATGCTACTCGGTGAAATCATTAGCAGAGGCGGCTGTATTGGGGCAACTATGTATGTTCCAGTGCAGATACTTTCGGGGCCGCATATAGAGGTAAGTGGGATTGCTACTACCCAAATTTATTCGGGAACCGACAACTTAACGGCAATAAAAATGACTGGTATAATCCCGTATGGTATAAACATGAAGGTGGACTCCATATCATTTAGAAAGCTTTACAGCAGTTTGATTCAGCCAGGTGCAGACCCAATGCCGGTAAGCTACAATACAAACTATAATGATACGTTTTTTGGTTTGGGTATTTGGCAATGGACGGCGGCAGAGTCCAACAGTGTTTGGCGGTTCAATATTACTAATGGAATACCACGTGCGACATTTGACTATAAAGCGACCTGGCATCACCCACCTCCGCTTGCTCCCCAAGGGTCTTTTCCGGCAGCTAGTATAGGTATCTGGTACTATAATATTGTGCCAACACCGATAAATCAATATGAAAGATTCTCTATTCGAGCAACAGTAACATCGACAAATGTAATCCTAGATGCGCCGGATTGGTTCCAAAGTGGAACATTTTATTATGGTTTAGACGCAATATTTCATTTGGCAATAGCTGCATTGGGCGCTGTAGGAGGGGGTTGGGCTGCCGCTCATAGCGCCGCCGCGGGTGCAGCTAGTTCTGGCGCCGCCGCGGGTGCAGCTAGTTCTTTTGATGACTTCTGGCTGACTGCGATTATACCATTATTACCTATGAAGTCAAAGATAACTAATGATACTGATAAATACAATGCGATAAAGAGTTCACTTAACGAACAGGCATATAAACAAAGCAATATTATGGTTACACAAATAAAAGACTTGTCAAAAAACGGTCTGATAACGAATTATACACGTGATACGGCGATCACTGGTATAGGCAACTCACTTGGTAAGCCCAATGTGCCACTAAATGAAATGTATTATTACTATCTACAAGCCATGCAGTATGCACATACAGATATTGTTATAAGCGGCACTGTGTCAATAACTACGGGTGGAACCAGTTCAAGCAGTGTGGGTTCTAGTGCACTAGATGTAAAGAACAACCGCTTCATTGCTAAGGCTCTGGACGCCGGGCTATCTATAAGTGATATTGGTCAAATATTAAAGCTTTCAGTAGAGGATGCCATAAAAACACAATATTATGCTGCTTTAAACACGATTAGTAAAGAAGAGTATATAAGCGCACAAATTGGGGCGCTATCATATACTTTAAATAAACTTAAACAGCTTGCAGAGGCAGGACAATTATATATGAATATAAGTGGAACAAAAATACAATTAACTCCAAGCGATGTAGATGCATACATAAATACGTTCCTGAATTCTGTGGCCAGATATGCAAATACGTCGGCAACATTGTTTGCACTGGCATCTGGTATGCCGGTCACGCGACCAGAGCCAAGCGTGAATACGCTTTATTATATTTATTGGTGGGGCAAATTAGCCATGATATACTTAGGAGTCAATGATGGGGACGCCACAGCGGTTGGAACGATATTAATGAGTAGCGCATTAATGGCATCCATGCATGATGCAAGCCTTGCATTACAATCCAGTCTCAAGAAAAGAGGTATAAATATAGGTATAAATGACGCATATGAATTCTCCGCAAGTGTGTTTGAATCAGCATCGAATTTTGCAAATTTAAACCTGGCCAAGGACAGAATCAACGGATCATATACTCCTAGACCGGAGTTAATCGCAGAGTTTTTTGAAAAATATGCAACTGAATATATATTGAATAAACAGAAGTCACAAACATCACAATCCGTTGAGGCAAAGGCAATAAAATTAGAGATAATCAAAGAACTTGCAGACATGATTAGAAACGCAAAAGTGGCTGTCGTTCCTCCTGGGGAAGACCCGAATAAATATATTGCTCAGGGCGACGAAGTGCGTTTTGTTCAGATAACTTGGCAAACAAGGACTGTAAAAGTGAAGCCGTCAGGAGCTGCTGATCCATGGTCAATCGAGGCTGGGGGACGGGGCATTCTCACAGTAATATCTGGTTTATTGATTTTAGCTGGAGTCGTTCTAATCTTCGTTGTGCCAGTTGTAGGGCTTGTTATTCTCGGAATCGGAATAGCTATACAAGGGCTTTTAGCAATACAATCAATAGCTTATGCATTAATAGCCGGGGATCCAAGAGGCGGCATGGCGACTCTTCGCGGATTCGTTTTAGATGTTGTGAATTCTAAGCAACCAAACAGAGACATTGGAATATTTATATTGGATCCGTTGCCAGATGCAGTAGCATATAAGCCGTTGTTTGGTGGCCCTGTAAAAGTAAGCGACTGTTTTAAGAGAGTAATAGAGGAACATCCGGAAAAGTTTGGCTATAGTAAGACGGTAGTCCATTTTGTCAATATTGGTAATGAAGATTTTGATATTAAAGGTATTATAAGGATGTATACAAACGATTCAGCGGCGATAATAAAGAGGGTTGGTGTTGTTGTTGTTCCAGTCGCATGGATACAGCCGCCCCCAAGTGAAGATGTAAGCGTAGATGCTAAAGGATTTATGCAGATTGATGATTTTGATTTTTACGGCGTTATCGACAGACCATTGGATCTCGATGTAAATGCTGGTTTAACGCCGCAGTTGTGGAGCCAGATAAAGATAGTGGCATATCATGTGGATAGCCTTGGCGGAAAACGAGAGATTGGAGAGTTTTACCTATTCAAGATAGCGAACCAGACCACGAATGATCTTAATTTGTACAAGAATGGTGTATTTGTCCCAGGCGGCATGCTAGTAGGCGTAAACGAAATAGATATAAAGATACCGGCATCGATGTCTACCTATACTGCACGTTTCACGTTGACCATAAATGGTACAATTGTTGCACCGATAAATGGAACACAACAGCCATACAAGGCGATTGTGTTCTATACTGGAGAGGCCAGCTTTAAACCAACGAGGCTGGGCATCTTTAACCTTGACCAGTTGCCTGGATATCCAGCTAATACATACCTTGCTGGGATACAAGTAGGGATTGGCACATCAATGTTGCCTATAGGAAGTCCAGCGATGGACTACTATATGGTGATCGGTGACCCCATCAAACAAGCGTCGGTAGGCAAATCTCCATATAATTATCTATTTACCTCCGATATGGGTAAACTGTTCCCATATGGAGGGACGTATTTCTACGCAATATACTGGCTATATTATAAAATACAACAAATGATTACATGCGACAACTCTACTGCGCCGACCAATCCATTCGATAACAAGAATATAAGGCTGGTTGTTAGTCCAGTGTCTAACAAGACTGTTTTGCCAACATGGCTAGACGTGGCTCCAGGAGATCTTGGTCTCGCAGTATATGTTAATGGAACAGAGTCACATTCAACGTTGCCTAGGATGACCACAACATATGTATATACAAAGGAGCCTACCATGGTGGATGTTCAGACGGAGTTTGTGGCCGATATCGAGAGGAACGATCCTAAAAACTATAGTAATGCTGGCTGGTTCCCATACTATGTAAGGGTATTATATAAAATAACTTTTATGACGCCCGGAGCAAAATGTCAAGTGGCCCTCAACTATTGGATAAAGAACTTTACGGATTATATCGTAGACCAATCTAGGAAGCTCAATGCTACCTTTAATATTTACACGAGGGCAAAGGCTGTTAGGCTAGATAATGGAGTAAAGAAGGAAGCTCAGTCGCCGCCCACGTCTATATTCCCATTTATACAAGGCAACCTTACAACATCGATGCCGAAGATTTTAGTTCGAGTGTATGATGCGCTTAACAATACTCCGATATCAAACGCAACTGTGATGTTGCGTGGAAACGTTACGATCAGTGGCCTCACGAATTCAACTGGCTATTTTAACGCAACTGTTCCAAAGGGAAGATATTTGCTATCTGTGAATAAGACTGGATACAACACGTATACTGATGACTTGTACCTAATGATGAATACCGTGATGAATGTGCCGCTTTCGCCTATAGGATTCAACAATGCATCAAATGGCTGGCTAATAGTATTTGCCAGAACTATTGACGGTGTTCCTCTGGCAGGGGCATCAGTATATGTTAATGATACACTTATGGGAACAACTGATACTAATGGGCAATGGGCACTCTTGTTCAAGCTTCGTACGAACCAGACCATAAAACTGGTATATGGGAACTGGAGCGAGAAAAGGGTCGTAACCATAAGTTCTGGAAGAGTTTTGACAGTATTCACGGTGAATGCATATAGCAAGATATTTACACCGATGGTGTATGCATACACGGTATACACACAACCAAGAGTATATGCCAACTACAGCGTGATTATTCAGGGAGGAGTAATAACAAACAGTAATAATACCTACACTGTGGAAGTCGGCATAAAAACACTGGACGGTAAAATAATTGCCAAAAAGAGCTTTACGCAGACAGTAACAGGGCCAGGAACACACCCGTTCATTATGTATTTTGATGCGCCACCGAATAAAGGGCTATACAAGCCATACATGAATATAACTTGGGCCAAGAAGGACAATAGCTATGCCGATAACTATGCAGAGGGCAAACCGTTTAACGTGGTGAATTTAATGTTCCTAACCATGTCAATACAACTGTCGGTAGTTAATTGGGGCAAGGGTGTTCTGGGGCTAATTTATCCGGGTGAGACAAAGTTCAATATAACTCTTGAATCATGGCTGACGGACTCTGCCCTAGCTAATATGAATTATAATGATTGGCTGGCAATGCGGAAAGGACAACAAGTAAAGCTTAACTCAACCATGAATATGGAGATAGATATAATGGCTGGAACAACATCGTTTGCAACACTGTCTAGTAAAACTGTATCAGTGTCGAGTTTGCAGTATGGCACGTCAGTCTTGTTTAATGATACCATACCAGCTCCCTTTGCGAGGTTCTTATTAATCAAGCTGAACATACCAAACCTAGGAAATATAACCATAGGTAACTCTACACTGATGAATGCAACAATAATCTCTAGCGACAGCGGAGACATTGTGTTGAGGTTCGGCGGATATAAATTCAAGTTGCCGCCACACATCATTGTAAAGGGCGTTGACAAAAACTCTCTGGTACCATTAAGGCCAGGCGACAACATGTCTGTATCATTGAGAGTCTGGACTAATTATCTGCCGGGCGAGGGCTCACGTGCAATAATACTTCTCGGCTTCCGAATGCAAGACAATACTACACTCGTTGGTTTGTCAGGCTCGCCTGCACCAGAGATACGTGACGGCGAACAAACACTTCGAGTCAAGATATTGGTTCCAAGCGACTTGAAATATAACTTCTCATGGTTTGAGCCATATAAGAAGTTCACGGCGATATTCACTGTTGCACAAGCGCCCGACTCTTACCCCGATGACAACTTTGCAAAGGCAGATATTACTGTTCTCAACACGGATTCGATTATAACTTGGTTGCTGATAGGTATAAGCGTGGTCATAGTGCTGGTCATAACCCTGGCATTCATACATGCGATTAGGGGACGTGACTTGGCCCGCGTAGCAATGTCGGAGTGGTTCGAGCGCGTGCCGGAAAAGACTATACCGTCGCGGTCGGTGCATAGACGCAGAGAGAACAATCTCTTTAACCTAGAGTGGTTCGAGAGGATCAATAAAGACAAAGAAAA
>OFEJ01000018.1_pt1 | contig 61668 bp, 63 predicted proteins | sample 1521051 | NCBI WGS metagenome assembly OFEJ01 (sample SAMN06268701, study PRJEB24108) | sediment metagenome | isolation source: Joseph's Coat, Yellowstone National Park, Wyoming, USA | place: USA:Joseph's Coat, Yellowstone National Park, Wyoming, USA | reverse complement strand
GGAAGCCCGACGTCGTTTTTGTCTCCCACGCGCACAGCGACCACTGCAGGCCGAGCGCCCTCAGAGCGCTGAAGGGGGTCCCGAAGGTGATGAGCCACGCGACGCGTGACCTCGTGGATCCGAGGCGCAGGCTCGATAGCGTGGTGGCCGTGAACGCGGGGGAGGAGGTCGAGGTCGCGGGCCTTCAGCTGGAGGTGCATGAGGCCGGCCACGTGATAGGGAGCTTGCAGCTGCGGTTCGACGCGGGCGCTACGGTGGTGTACACGGGCGATTTCAACCTGGAGAGGAGGGTCGTTATGAGGCCGGCACCGGTTCTCAAGGCCGACGTACTCGTGATCGACGCGACGTACGGTCACCACCGCTACACCTTCCCGCCGCGCCCGCTCCTTTACAAGGCGATCGTGCAAACCGTCCGGGAAGCCGTCGAGGAGGGCAGGGGGCTCGCGCTGGCCGCTAGGACTCTGGGCACGGGGCAGGAGCTGACGGCGCTCCTATCGCTGGTGGCGAAGGTGGTCCCCTTCGTGGAGGAGAAGATAGCCGAGAAGAACAGGATCTACGAGAAGTACGGCGAGGTGCTCGGAGAGTACGCTGTGCACTCCCTCAGGCCGCCGCGGGGGGCGATCGCGGTCGTGCCCCTTTCGTCCGATCATCCCGGAGCGGTGCCTTGCACCGGCTGGGCGGTGGGCAGGGGCATCCCCCTCTCGAGCCACGCTGGCTTCAGCGACCTCCTCCGCTACGTCGTAGAGAGCGGGGTAGCGACGATCTACGCTTTCTCGAGCTTCGCCAGCAGCTTCGCCAGCTACATCTCGCGCGAGATGGGGATTGAAGCGTACGCGCTCTAGCCGCTTGGTCGTAGCGTGCGCTAACGCTTAAAGGGGGCGCGTCGAAGACTTCACGGCGTGATGAGCCAGGCTTAGCTGAGCGAGCGATGACGAAGATCTTGAGTGCTGAGTTTTTATGGTATTATTGCAGAAGAGCTCCGATTTGTGCTCTCACGTTATCTGGAGTACGAGGGCATGCTTCCCTCGCGATCTAGCGCGGCGTTTGCGGTGTGTCTCGTGAGCGTTTTCGCTTGCTGAGAGAAGTTTTTAGCATCATATCGTTGTGATGTATATGACATATATTTAGAGATTTAATGATGAAGTTTGAAAAACGTTTATAATCACTTTATAGATAGCTCTTTAAAGGCCTTCCCGCACGGGAGCGCCGATGGGGAAGCTGGAGGGCAGCGATGAGGTTGGCGTTCTACCCGATAAAGTGTTCGAGGGAGTTCCCAAAGCTTCCTACGGCCTACTTGAAGCGCTAAGGAGGGTTCAGGCTGTTTACGGCTATTTGCCGCCTGAGGGGATAAGAAGGGCTGCTGAGTACGTTGGCGTCCCCTTCGCCCAGGCGTACGGTGTGGCCACATTCTACCACCAGTACAGCTTGGAGCCGATCGGCAAGTACCGGATCCTGGTCTGCATGGGCACGGCCTGCCACCTTCGGGGCAACAGCTTGAACATCGAGTTCCTGCGCACCTTCCTCGGCTTGAAGGCGGGCCGGAAGACCACCGAAGATAGGATGTTCTCCGTCGAGGAAGCCCGCTGCTTCGGGTGCTGCGGCCTAGCCCCCGTGGTCGTCGTCCAGAAGCCGGACGGCAGCAACGAGATCGTGGGGAGGGCTAACCCGCGCACGCTGCGCGCGCTCATCGAGCGGTACCGCAGGCAGGAGAGGGGTGGCGCGAAGTGACGTGGATTCTGCTCGACAGGTGCTGCGAGAAGTGCACGCACTCGCTCGAGAACCCCTGCCCCGACTACATCGAGTGCAGGCTCTCCGGCCCGCTCTGCCACGACGACGAGCGGTGCCGGGAGCTGAGGCGCCGGAGGCTCGAGGAGTTGCGGTACGGCGAGAAGGGCGCGAAGATCAAAGTGCCGATGGCGAGCTGCACGCTGGCGATGGGCGCCGAGGCCGTGTACCGCGCGGTCGAGGACTCCGTCAAGAAAATGGGCTTGGAGGCCACTGTAGCGATCTCCGGGTGTTACGGCTTGGACTTCATCGACCCGTGGCTGGAGCTCTCAGCGAAGGGGATGCCCACCGCGATCTACGCGAACGTGAAGCCGAGCGACGTGCCGCGCATCCTCGAGGAGTACTTCGTAAAGCGCGACGTCGGCGGGGCTTTCGCTCTTAAGGAGAAGACGGGTGCGGCGAAGGGGGAGGACAAGGTCCCCCTGCTCAGCGAGCTAGGCTTCTGGGCGAAGCAGTACAGGTGGGTCTCGCGCAACTGCGGGGTAGTGAACCCGGAGTCGCTGGAGGAGTACGTGGCGAGCGGCGGCTACAGGGGCTTGAGCAGGGCGTTCAAGCTGGGCCCCGAGGCGACGATCGAGGAGATTCTGAAGAGCGGTTTGAGGGGGAGGGGTGGAGCTGGCTTCCCCGCGGGGATGAAGTGGAGGATTACGCGCCAGCAGAAAGCGACGCCGAAGTACGTCATAGCGAACGCCGACGAGGGCGACCCCGGCGCGTTCATGAACAGGCTCCTGGCGGAGAGCGACCCCTTCAGGATCATCGAGGGTTTAACGATAGCCGGCTACGCGGTGGGCGCCAACCAGGGCTACGTATTCGTGAGGGCGGAGAAGCCGCTGATGGCGAAGCGTTTGCAGAAAGCCGTGGAGGAGGCTAGGCGCTACGGGCTCCTGGGCAAGAACATACTCGGCTCGGGCTTCGACTTCGACATCGAAGTGATACTCAGCGCTGGAGCATTCGTGTGCGGGGAGGAGACCGCGATGATCGCCGCCATCGAGGGCAAGAGGGCTTGGCCGAGGCAGAGGCCGCCCTACCCGGCTGAGAAGGGTTTGTGGGGCAAGCCCACCGCCATTAACAACGTCGAGACGCTGGCGCACGCGGCAACCATCATGGCGGAGGGGGCGGAGAAGTTCGCGGCAGTCGGCACGGAGAAGACGAAGGGCACGAAGATGTTCTGCGTGACGGGCGCCGTGAAGAGGGTTGGGGCCTACGAGGTCCCCATCGGGACGAGCATCAGGACCCTCGTTGAGGAGCTGGCTGGGGGGCCGCCCGAGGGGGTTAGGGTGAAGGCGGTTCAGGTCGGTGGGCCCTCCGGCGGCTGCATCCCCGCGAGCCTCCTCGACCTCCCGCTCGACTACGAGACCCTGCAGAGCGCCGGTGCGATCATGGGCAGCGGCGGCATAGTGGTCATAGGCGATGAGAACTGCATGGTCGACGTCGCCAAGTTCTTCCTCACCTTCACGTCGGCGGAGTCGTGCGGCAAGTGCATACCGTGCAGGGTCGGTCTGAGGGTCATGTGGAGCATCCTCGACAAGATCACGAGGGGTGAGGGCACGGAGGAGGACCTTCAGGTACTGAGGCAGCTGGCGGAGACCGTGAGGTCGGCGAGCCTCTGCGCGCTTGGCGGGACGGCGCCGAACCCCGTTCTCTCCACGCTGAGGTACTTCATGGACGAGTACCTCGCTCACATTCGAGAGAAGCGGTGCCCGGCGCTCGTGTGCAGAGCGCTGATCACGTACAGAATAGACGAGGAGAGGTGCATCGCCTGCGGGCAGTGCGCGCTGAACTGCCCAGCTAGCGCGATATCGAAGACCGAGGGCGGGAAGTACAGGATAGACGAGAGCGTTTGCGTAAAGTGCGGCGTCTGCTACGCGGTCTGCCCCGTGAAGGCTGTCTACAAGGTTTCGGGTGCTGGGTGATCCGGGATGGTGAAAGTTAAAATCGACGGGAGGGTCGTGGAGGTGGAGCCGGGAACCACCGTGCTGGAAGCGGCTGAGAAGGCTGGAGTGGAGATACCGCGGCTCTGCGTCGTGCCGGGGCTGTACGAAGGCTCCAGCTGCAGGCTCTGCCTCGTGAAAACCCCGGCTGGCAGGCTCTTCCCATCCTGCAACTACCGCGTGTACAGGGACGAGGAGTTCCTAGCCAGCACGCCCGACCTCTGGGAGATGCGGAGGGTCAACTTCGAGCTCCTGCTCAAGTTCCACAGGATAGAGTGTTGGGCTTGCGAGAGGAAGAGCTCCTGCCCCCTCGTCGAGCTTTCGAAGGAGCTCCTCGTGGACGGCATACCGGTGTGCTCGGAGTGCCCGCTGCCGCCTAACGAGTGCCTCCTGCTCAAAGGCGAGCTGTGCCTGGGCATGATCGCGCAGTCGGGGTGCAACGCCGAATGCCTGGTGAGCGGGGGCGAGTGCTGGGGCTGCAGAGGACCTATTACGAGGGAGGACCTCCTCGAGCGGGCTTTCGCCCGCTACAAGGAGCTCGGCTTCGACGTGAAAGATGTCGTAAGCAAGGCGGAAATCTACTGGAACTCGGCGCCCGGCTTCGCAACCGTTAAAAAAGTGGCTGAAAGGGTGGGCAGCCGTGGCTGAGGCGCTGAAGTTGACGATCGAGGAAGTGCCGGCGGTTGCCGGCAAAGTCAGCGTGCGCATCGAGAAGGATCGAGCTACCGTGCGGGTCGACTTCGGGGTGACGCAGGACCCGAGGTTCTTCGAGCGCTTCCTGAAGGGGCGGCCGGCCGTCTACGCGCCGCACGTGATGAGCAGGATATGCGGCGTTTGCAGCGTGGTCCACTTAACGTGCTCGATCGAGGCTGTCGAGAAGGCGCTGGGCGTGGAGCCGAAACCGGAAGTGAAAGCTTTGAGAGAGTTGGCTAAAGGTTTCGAGAACGTTCAAAACAACTTCGTCCATGTCCTCATGGCGCTCCCGGACTACACCGGTGACGGCAACGTGGTGCAGTTTTCCAAATCCCATCCACAGCTGTTCGCCAGGATGATGGACATCAACAGGAGGATCCTCGAAGCTTACCGGAGGATCTGCGGGCGCTTCATCCACACCCCCAGCTTGGGCGTGGCGAGCCACGGTAAGCCGATTACTAAGTCTGAGCTGGAGTACGTCGGCAGGGAAATGGCCCGCGTCTCCAAGGAGCTTTACGAGCTGGCCGGCAGCCTGGCCGAGATCTGGAAGCCGATCGCGCAAGGCTTTGAGGACCCGGCGCCAACCTACTGTGTACTCAAACCTCCTAGAGAGGAGTTCCCGATGTTCTCCAACGAGCTAGCGTTCTCCGACGGCTTCGTAGTTAGCGCTGAAAGGTACGGGGAGGTTATCGAGGAGCGCAAGCTGCCTCATTCGAACGCGAAGATAGCCCTGTACCGGGGGAAGCCCTTCTACGTAGGCTCGAGGGCCAGGATGCAAGCCTACTTCACGCTGCTGGCGAGCGAAGCGCGGGAGCTGATCAAAACTTTAGGCGTGGACTTCTCAAACCCCTTCGACAACGTCAAGGCCCAGTACGTGGAGGTGGCCCACCTTTCCGGCTTACTGGCCGAGAAATCTTTGGAGCTGGCGAGCAGAATAAGGAGCGGCGTCGCTTTCTTCCACGAGGGAACAGTGCCTGAGAAGAGCGGTGAAGGGGTGGGCTTAGCGACAGCGCCGAGAGGAGTGCTCATCCACCACTACAGGGTGAGGGATGGCAAGCTAGAGTACGCGAACGTCATCACTCCCACCGTGATGAACGCTAGGCATGTAGAGGTTGCGGGAGAAGCGCTCGTATCGTGGGCTTTAAGCAAGGGGGTCGATGAAGCGCGGGTGAAGGATCTCGTCGCCGCGCTGGTCCGCGCTTACGACCCCTGCTTGCCATGCGCGGTCCACTGAGGTGGGCGGGATGAAGGTCGCGTTCTTCGGCTTCGGGTCGTGCGAAGGGTGCCGGTACAGGGTAGTTAACGAGCTGCACAAGCTGGCGGGAGAGAGCGGTATCGAGATCGTGAGGGAACCGCTCCTGGGGCTCTCCGCAGACACCGAGTACGACGTGGCGGTCGTAGAGGGCGCTATTACCACGCGCGACGTCGAAGAAGTGAAGAAGATAAGGGAAAAGGCGAAGTTCGTGGTGGCCCTAGGCAGCTGCGCGCTCCTCGGCGAAACCTCGACCCTAGGCTACAAGCTCGGCTTACGCATCGAGGAGTACGTGAAGGACGGCTACACGGACGCCGTCCCCGTGCACCAAGTGATCAAGGTGGACAGCTACGTGAGGGGGTGCCCGGCCAGCGTGGACGAGCTCGTGCGCGTGTTGAAGGCTCTGGCTGCCGGCTTCCCACCGCTCAGGTACGAGCGCCGCTTCGAGTACGAGAAGGTCGCCGACCTCGTGCTGGACGACGGCTTCCTGAAGCTGGATACGGGTAAGTGCATCGTGTGCGGCAGGTGCGTCGACCTCTGCGCGCTGCTGGGGGTTCACGCGCTCACGCAGGCTTACAGGGGTTACCGCGTGGTCGTGACCACGCCAGCGCAGCTACCGTTCCTGGAGTCCGGCTGCATCAGGTGCGGGCTCTGCGCCGCGTACTGCCCCGTTTCGGCGCTTAAGTACAGGAGCGACGTCGAGGGGGCGCTCGAGCTGGCTAAACGCGGCGGAAGGGTCGTCGCCGAGCGCTTAGCGCTGGAAGCGGCGGCGGAAGCTCTGGGGGTGAGGCCGGGTCAGCTCGTGTCGCTGCTCAAGGAGCTGGGCTTCAGAGAGGTGGAGGTGGTAGATCCCTTAGCGCTAGCGCCCAGCGAGGAGGGCCTGATCCCCTTCAGCTCGGCTGAGGAAAGGTGGGTCAAGCTGAGGTTCCCCGAGGCGGCGCGCTTCCTCAAGCCTCACGTTAAGCTCGCTGCGGGTAAGGAGACGGTGGTCGTCACCGCGTGCGTAGCGCGGAAGGAGGATCACGCGCCAACGATCACCGCTCACGAGCTCGTGGAGCTCGCTAAGTGGTCTAGAGTCGTCCTAGAAGACTTACCGGACGAGCCGCTGAGAGCGGCACCCGAGAGCAAAGTTAAGGTTGCGGTGGGGCCCGAAGAGTGCAGAGCTGCGGTGGAAAGCTACGCGAAAAACCACTCAGGCGCAGTCGTCCTACAGGTATGCCCCGGCGGCTGCGCAAGGGGCTCGGGAGCCCCATACCGGTTACTGACTCAACGCTGAAATTACCGCGTTCCCCCTCTTTTACCGCGAAGCCTTTTTCTTCCGCGTAAAAGCAGGGCTCCGCACTATGCCTTCGCCGCTCAGCGAGCTCAAGAGCTCATCGAGAGGGTTCAAGGTGAGCATTGTTGAGGGTGCCGTCACCGTCTTAGGGTCAGCGCTCGCCGGACCAATGGCCACGCCTCTCCTGCTGCGTTTGGGAGCGGATGCCAACGCGCTTGGCTTGTACACGGCGCTGGTTTCCGCTACGACGCCCCCTCTCCAGCTGGCCGCTGCGGTGCTCCTCGACCGCTACAGGGAGAGGCGCTTGCACATAATGTGGGCGTTCGCGGCTGCGAGCCGGGCGATGTGGCTGGGCGTCTTGGCTGTCCTCCTAACGGGATGGGGCGGTTTATGGGCGGTGATGGCGTTCCTCTACGCTTCGAACGCGCTGGGCGTGTTCGCCGGATTAGCATGGACAGACCTCATGGCGGACCTAGTGGAGCCGCAGCGCCGTGGGCGCATGTTCGCGCTGAGGAACACGATTCTCGGGTTCGTTAACATCGCGGGGTTGCTGATCGCGAAGCCCATTTACGACGGTCTCGGCTACCCAGCCGGTTACGTGCTCGCGATCAGCGCCGGTACAGCGCTAATGCTCGCTGCTGTGCCGCTCCTCTACATGTACGGCGACCCCACGAGGCCGCGAGGTCTCGGCCTAGGCGTCCGCGGTGCTTTGTCGGTGCTGAAGAACCGGGAGGTTCTGCGCGATTCCGCCGCTCTATCCTTCTGGTCGTTCTCGGTTAACATCGTCGCAGGCATCTGGAATTACCACATGTACGCGGCGTTCCACGCGGATGAGTCGTGGTTTACGACGTTGAACTTGATCGGGGGAGTTGTGGGTACGCTGGCGAACCCGCCCTGGGGCAGCTTCTACGACAGGTTCGGTCCCAGAGCGACATTCCTTGTGTCGGGCTTGGGCATCGTCGCTGTGCCCGCTCTCTTCCCCTTCCTGCCGAGCCTGCTGGGGCAGAGCGCGCTGCAAGTTTACTCGACAACGCTGTGGACGGGCTTCAACCTGGCTTCCTTCAACTACGCCGTGTCGTACAGCGGGCAGTACAGGCACGTGTACATCGCAGCGTACAACATCTTGCCCTCTATAGCGGCAGCTCTAGGCACGATGGCGGGTGTTCAAGTGTACAACGCCCTCGGCGTTTCCGCCTTCTTCGCTTCCGCGGTCGGGAGGTTGCTCGCTCTTACGGTCCTGTACAAAGTGGCTTCAGCGCGCGGCGCCACCTACGAGGAGCTGAAGGTCGCCAGCCACCTCTACCCGCTGTACTTGGCTGGCAGGCAGGTGGCGCAGGCGACTTACATCGAGTTCATATACGCTCTTCGAGTCCTTTACGCTGCCGTGCTCACCAGCTTTTTGGTTGCGGCTTTAGCAGCCTTATACGCGGTGCTCCTCAGGTTGCTGGGAGGGTAGCGCGGTTCACGCGCGCGTAAATGCTAAGTACTCTGTGTGGCTAGGAGGCTGTGCCGGATCTTATTGAAGCTATCATGAGCAACTTGCGCGCTGTTGTCGACGAGTACATGGCAGCTTTCACCTACATACTTCCGCGCGCTGTAGGTATGGTGTTCGTTCTCGTCCTCGGGTGGCTTTTGGGGCGGCTATTGGGCAAGGCTGTAGCGGCGGTAGTGAAGCTCAGCAAGGCGGACGACGCGCTCAAGGGGACGCCCGTCGGCTCTTACCTAGCTAAGGCGGGTTACAGCCTCTCATCCCTGATGGACCTGCTGACGAGGATAGCCGTGTACCTCTTCAGCATCGCGGTCGCTATCAGGATCTTGAAAGTCCCCGAGGCTTTCGCGTTGGCGCAAAGCCTATTCGATGTGGTGGGGCGCATCGTGATCGGGACAGCGGTATTCACCGTCGGGTTGCTGATCGTCGAGAAGGTGTTCGACATTGCCGCTAAGATTCTTGCTGGCGAAAGTGGGCAGGTGCCCCTAGCGCTCAGCCTCGTTCACGCTCTCCTCGTCTCGCTGGTGATCGCTGCAGCCTTCTCGGCTTCGGGGGTGGATTTATCGCCTTTAGCGCATTTCGCTTCGGCCTTTGCGCAGGGGGTCGGCATAGGCTTGGGAGTGGCCGTCGTTGTAATCGCGGTCGCTGCCTTCAGAGAGGAGCTGCTAGAATTTGCGAAAAACCTCAGGGGGTTGGGAACTAGGTGATAGAGCGTAAGGATTTTTAGTGCGCCATCCGCCCTTTGCGCGCGGCTATCGAGTTTCCCCTTCTCCTGTGCGCGGGTGCTCGGGCTTGAGGCCCTCTCACCGCTCGCAGCGCGCGCTGCTCGCCTAGATCCCCGGCGCTCCCCAAGGAATCCCAGGTCGCTGTCGGGGCACGCATTGGATAGTGCGCTTCGGCCGACGACGCGCGAAGGGGTTTTAAGGGGGGAGCGAGACCTTTCTGATGGGATGCGGGCCGAGTTTTGGCTGCTAGACGCCAGCTACGATGTAGTCGGTGGAGTGCCTGAGGTCAGGCTGTGGGGTATCGACCGCGAGGGTAGGCGCGTGGTGGTTCTCGACCGCAGTTTCAGGCCGTACATCTACGTGCTTCCGGCGGAGGGCGCCGAGGAGGCTGTTGCCAGGAGGATCAAAGCCATGAGCGGGAAGTTCGGTATTTTGAACGTGGAAGTCGTGGATAAAAAGTATTTCGGCAGGCCTGTGAAGGCGGTCAAGGTCACGCTCCTCTCGCCGAGGGTGGTGCCCCAGCTGAGGGAGGCAGTGGCGAAGCTTGACGGCGTGAGAGAGGTCTTGGAAGCGGACATAAGGTTCTACATGCGGTACATGATCGATAAGGGGGTCTACCCTTGCGGGTGGCACGAGGTCGATGTTGAGGAGGTTTCCAACGAGCACGGGTGGAGGGTCGATCGGGTCTACCTAGCTCGCGAGAGTCCCCGCTACCTGGGCCCCGATAACCCCCCCGATCTCAGGGTCTACGCTTTCGACATCGAGTGCTACAACCCGTTCGGCGAGCCCAACCCGGAGCGGGACCCTGTGATCGTGATCGCTGTTAAGCGAGGGGGCGAGGACGCGAAGGCTTTGACGGCTGAAGGCAAGAGCGACAGGGCGCTTCTCGCGCGCTTTGCCGAGGACCTCCTATCCTTCGACCCGGACGTTGTGGTCGGCTACAATAGCAACCGTTTCGATTGGCCGTACCTGCTGAAGCGCGCCGAGCTCCAAGGGGTGAAGCTCGACGTGTCGAGAGGGGGCGGCGAGCCCACTCCGTCCGTTCACGGTCACTACTCGATCGTGGGGCGCGCAAACGTGGACCTCTACGACTTCGCGGAAGAGGTTTACGAGGTGAAGGTGAAGACGCTGGACAACATAGCCGACTACCTGGGCGTGAGGAAGAAGAGCGAAAGGGTGCTCATCGACGCCTCGCGCGTGCACGAGTACTGGGACGACCCGGCTAAGCGGCCAACGCTGATCAGGTACGCTCTCGACGACGTGGAGAGCACCTACGGTTTAGCCGAGAAGTTCCTGCCCTTCGCCATCCAGCTCTCGAACATCGTGGGGCTCACCCTCGATCAAGTGGGCGCGGCGTCCGTCGGCTACAGGGTGGAGTGGCACCTCATGCGGGCAGCGTACGAGTTTAACGAGCTGATCCCCAATAGGGAGGAGCGCCCCTACGAGCCGTACAAGGGGGCTATCGTGCTCAAGCCCTCGCCCGGCGTTCACAGGAACGTAGCGGTCCTCGACTTCACATCGATGTACCCCTCGCTGATGATCAAGTACAACATCTCGCCCGACACGTACGTTCCGCCCGACGAAGTGGTTGACGAGTCGGAGGTCAACATCGCGCCGGAGGTCGGGCACGCTTTCCGGAAATCGCCGCCCGGCTTCTACAAGAAGGTGCTGGAGCGGCTCCTGGAAGCTCGGCGGCAGGTGAGGGAGAAGATGAAGGGCTTAGACCCCGAGAGCCCTGAGTACAGGCTGCTCGACGAGAGGCAGCGAGCCCTGAAGGTCGTCGCGAACGCCACCTACGGCTACTGCGGCTGGGTTGGGGCGAGATGGTACAAGCGGGAGGTCGCCGAAGCCACGACGGCGTGGGGCAGGAAGGTGATAACGGAGACGATCGCTACAGCTAGGAAGCTGGGGCTAACCGTGATATACGGCGATACGGATTCGATATTCGTCAAGTACGAACCAGAGAAGGTCGAGAAGCTTATAAAAATTGTGAATGAAACTTTCAACCTCGACATCAAGGTTGATAAAGTGTACGTTAAAGTGTTCTTCACGGAAGCTAAGAAGCGCTACTGCGGCTTGCTCGAGGACGGTCGCATTGACGTGGTGGGACTGGAAGCTGTGAGGGGGGATTGGGCCGAGATAGCCAAGGAAGTGCAGGAGAAAGTTATCGAGATGATCCTCAAGGAGGGGGATGCGGCGAAGGCGGTGAACTATGTGCGAAGCGTCATCCAGGATTTAAAGGCCGGCAAGGTCCCGTTGGAGAAGCTGATCATATGGAAAACCGTGAGCAAGTCGTTTGAAGATTACGAGGTCGAGGCCGCTCACGTCGCCGCCGCGAAAAAGCTGATGGAAGCTGGGTACAAGGTGCTGAAAGGCAGCAAGATCGGCTTCGTGGTTGTGAAGGGTTCTGGGAAGCTGGCGGACAAGGCCCTACCCTACGTCCTGCTCAAAGACCCGAGCGAGATCGACGCCGACTACTACATCAGGAAGCAGGTCGTGCCAGCGGCCATGCGGATCCTGGAGTACTTTGGCGTGAGGGAGAACCAGCTGCTCGAAACCCCTCAGAGCACGCTCCTCGACTTCTTCGGTTAGCGCGCTCAGCCGGAGGCCGAGAGCGTGATCAGGTAGAGGTCGTCGGCGGCCGCGTTTAAAAGGTCGGCCACGTCCTCGAGCATCTCAGCCACCGCAAGCAGGAGGAGCGCGAGCTGCCCCAGCGAGGGGTTCTCGAGGATCGCGAAGGTCGCGGCCCTGAACTTGGAGTCCATCTCCGCTTCAAGTGACGCCACCCTGCTGCGGGACTCCAGCGCCCTGCTGGGGTTCGTTAGCGCGTGGTTCATCATTGTCACGTACTCGTCGATCATCGACGCGAGCAGCGACACCATATCGGAAAGCACCGCCCGAACCCCCTCCGGGATCTCGTAAGGCTTTAGCGAGAGGTACTCGGTCCTGTAGGCTATACCGCTTATTTTATCGACGATCCCCGAAACCTTCGAAAACATCCCCACCCACTCCTCCCTGTTGTACAGGGAGGGCGCGACCTTCGAGAAGTAAGTGAGGAAGTCCCGCTGCATCATCTCTATCCTCCTCTTGGCATCGGCCACCTCCTCGACGAACTTCCCGACAGCGGGGTAGTCGCGCGAGCCGAGAGCGGCGAGCGCGTTAGCGATGCTCTTCAGCATCTCCTTCGCCAGCAGCAGCTCGCTCCGCAGGTTGCTCATCAACCTCTCATCAGCTGCCGCAGCCGCCCCACTCGCAGCGATCTCGATGCTCATTGCGAAGCACCCCCCGCCAGGGGAGCCCTCACAGCAGCGATCGTGTTGTCGGCGACCCCCAGCTCCTTCAGCTCATCCGCGTTGCACCAAACCTCGTTTTCAGGCACCGATTCCGAGGCAAACGCCCTGAACAAATACCTCTTCTTGCCTCCGACCACGACCTCCACCTTATCCTTTATCCCGAGGTACTCCATCGCCTTAGGGTTTAAGCGGGCCTGCCCCCGCGGCACCTCATCCCTCCTCCTGACGCGTAACCTGCGCTCGCGCGCGCCCAAAGCCGATCCCGCGAGCCTAACAGCAATTCATCTAATAGCTTTTTCGCCGCGCGCTTAGTAGCGAGCTCGCCGCACCCTTACGTAGCGGGCGCGCCCGCGCTCCACGATGATCGCCTCGCCCCTCCCGAGCACGATGTTGCGTAGTTCTGGAAGCCCGAGCACCTCGTACTCTCTTGGAATCATGCTATGTATTATCAGGATTTCGGAGTTGTTTACTATGCTCCAAGCGATTTCGCTCGGGTTCTGCGCGACCGCTATCATGCACTCGCCGTACTTGCGCAGCTCCGCGAAGAGGCGCTCGCCCACCGTGGGCTCGGCGTCGAGGCGGCGGTAGGGGACGACGTTCCAGGCTTCCTCGATGAGCGTCGCGTGCGCTATGCGCTCCTGAGGCCCCCTAGCCAGCGCCTCGTCGTAAAGCCTCTTCAGGAGCAAGAGCGTGAAGAGGCGTTTGGCGTAGACGCTTTTAAAAACACTTAGATCTACAATAGAGCTGCGGGAGGGGAGGCCCCTTTCCGCCCCACCTTCGAGGGCGCGCGCGACCCTCCCCTCAGACAGGGGGGCGAGCCGCCTCACGAGAGCCGCCTTGACCTCGTTGTCGTAGTAGGAGCGAACCGGGACCTCCTCGAGCGCCTCTAGCAGGTCAGAGACGCTCCTCGCGTTCGAGGATACGGCGCGCTTCACAGCGAGCCTTAGCATATACAATTGCGGTTGAGTCAGGTGGAAGGTCGCGTCGAAGAGGTCGACGATCACGTCCACCCGCTCGGGATCCTCGCTGTCACTGGGCGAGAACACCGGTATCGAAAAGCCATCCCCTGGAATCAGCCGGTCGAACCCTTTGATCGAGTACTCGCCAGCCCAATCCAGTACCAGCGCGGGCACCCCTTTTTTACTCAGCTCTTCCAGCAAAACCTTCGCTGTGTTCGTTTTCCCCGAGCCCGAGCGGCCGAGTATTGTGATGTGGCCTTGGAACACGCTAACGGTTCCCCGGAACCTGCCGAGCTTAATTTTCGGCATGGCTCCCCGGTAACACGGGGGTGTGGATAAAGCGGGAAGCCGCCCGCAAGCTTAGCGGCGCCGAGCTGCTAAAACGGATATAAGAGCGGGTGGGCGGAAGCAACCACGTGGGCGAGGGGGGCACAGAAACTCCAATCAAGGGGGTGCTTGTAGGCAAGAAAGTCGTCGTCTTCGATAGAGAACGCGCGCGGGACCTGTACTTCAACGAAGGGTTTTATGGAAAGTTCTACGCAATCAGCAAGCCGAAAACCCCCAACGTGGAGAGGGAATTGGAGCTTTCGCTGCTCGACGCCCTTTACCTGGTGGAGAAGGGCAAGCTCGAGGTGGAGGACGCGAGTGGGTCTAAGGTAAGCCCCGAAACCCTCAGGCAGCTGGGGCGCGAAACCTACGAGAACTTCGACGAGGTTTACGCTGTTTACAGGGACCTTCGGGACAAGGGTCTCGTCGTGAAATCGGGGATGAAGTTCGGCGCCACGTTCGTCGTGTACAGGCTTGGACCCGGCCTCGAGCACGCGCCCTTCCTCGTCCACGTGCTACCCTACAACAGCAAGCTGGACCCCATCGAGATAGTCAGAGCCGGGAGGCTCTCGCACTCGGTCCGAAAGCGCTTCGTCATAGCGTTCGTTGATGAGGCCGGAAGGGTGGGGTACCTCCAGTTCAAATGGTTGATGTGAGATAAAAAAGAAGGGAAAAAGAGGAGGTCTTACTCTTCGCCGGGCTTGAACTTGTCCCTCAGCTTCTCGAGGACTGCTGGGAGCGTCGTGTACTCCATCTCCTCGGGGCCGAGCCTGTGCGGCATGAACGGGCCGTGCCTGCGTATGTAGTCGGCGATGAACTGGGCCATGCTCCTCGTGTAGTCGAAAGCCGGGTCGTCGAAGAGGTCGTTGGGACCCTCGAGGTGCCCGTCGTGCAGCTGGAAGCCGAGCGCTACAACCCTCGGCGGGCCGTCGAACCTCGTGCACTTAGCGTTCTTCAAGGCGACCGGCATGAACGGGCCGTGGTGGCTGCCGCGCATCCACCCCGCTACTAGGTGCGGGAAGGCGAAGGCCTCCAGGATCTCACCTACCGCCGGGAAGCCGTGCTGAGCCCTTACGATGAGGACGGGGTCGTCTTTGCCCACGTACCTTCCGGCGATGAGGCTGAGCCTGGACACGCTGGCGACCGCCGCGATCTCACCGTCGCTCTTCCTGAACACCTTCCTAACCACGTACCTGCCGGGCGTGCCTATGAGCGCTAGGAGGTCGTAGAGGTCTTCGGGCGCGTTGAGGCGCACGTACTTGTGCTCGATCACGTCGTACACTTCGAACGTGAAGCCGTCGTGCATGCTGGGGTCGATCACTAGGCCGGCTGTGTTGAACGGGTCGGCGAACATCTTGTACAGGGGCAGGTTCCAGGCGCCGGGCTCCGTTTTGTCGGCGGCGAACACGATGATCGGCTCGCTCCTCCTCTCTTCAAAGGTCATCTCGGCCACTTGCGGCCCCATCCCCCTCACGTTGCCGCTGAACGTGTCCTTTAGGAGGTCCTGCCCGGCGCCGTAGAGCTTTAGGGGCTTGCTCACCTTCTCCGTCGCTTCAACGAACGTGTCCCAAGCCAGCTTGTGGATCTCCGGGTTGTTATCGCCCTTCGTGTGGGTCATAAGGAGCTGCAGGTCGTCGCCCACGTTGAACACGTAGTAATCGATAAGCAAGCCGGTCTCTTTCGCCTGCTGGAGCTTTTTCTGCGCTAACTCTATCAGCTTCGGGTGAACGGTGCTGTGGCCAACCCAGCCGCCGATGTCGGCCTTTATCAGGCTTACCGTGACCTTCATATTTCCGTCGCCCGTAGCCCCGCGGAGGGGCTTTAAAAACATTCGCATGCCGGAGGAATCGATTATTACAGGAAAAGATTTTGTAAATGAGAAAGGGCGGGTTAGAGCAGCGGCTTTTTAGCGGTACGTGAAGGCCGGTAGCGGGATCTGGATGAGCGGGGGCGAGAAGGTCTCGGTTTACGCCCAAAGCAGCGAAGAGCTCCGCGTCGAGTGCCCTGTCTGCGGGTCTGAGGCGATCCTGCGAGAGAGCCTGTACGAGCTGCCCCAGGTGGGCAGGGCGATACTAGTCTCCATCACGTGCCGAGCGTGCGGGTACAAGCGGGCCGACATCGTGCCCTGCGAAGTTAGGAGGCGGGTCCGCATCTACTACGCGGTGGATTCGCCCGAGGACTTTAACGCGCGCGTTGTACGCAGCAGCGCGGCTAGCGTGGAGATCCCCGAGCTCGGGATTTCCATAACTCCGGGAGCCGCAGCCTCCATGGTCGTAACCAACGTGGAGGGGGTTCTCAGAATGGTTCAGGACGCCGCTCTCTCGATAGAAGTCCTCCAAGGTGGGGCGAAGCACTTCGCAGATGAGATTGAAGAAATCATCAAGAAGGGTGCGCGTTTCACTTTGATAATCGACGATCCGTGGGGCATTAGTTCGATCGAACCAAGGGACAGCGCCAAACTGATAGTGGAAGAAGTAAAGGGAACAGCCGCAGATTGAATCTAGTAACGTGAATAACGGTGTTAAGGAAAAGAGGGGGTTGCCGCGCGCCGGCGAACAATCTCTAGGGTGAGGCGTAGCTAGGTTTATATCTGGCAGCGCTCGAGCGTGCGCGGGGCAGGGCATGGCGAAGAGAGGTGGGAAGAAGAGGCAGCCCGCTCCCACCACAGCGGCAGGGCTCATAACATACTTCGAAGAAGAGGTGGGAGGGATCAGGATAAGGCCTGAAGCTGTTGTCCTCATCGCTGTGGGTTTAATCGCGGCGGTCATCATTGCTCACGTGAGCCTTCCAGTCCCGTAAGCGCGCTAGCGCGTGCGCCACCCGGTTACCCCGCCTTTAGGCGCAGGGCTGCGGTCCCCTTTCCCGTTGTCCGGCATCGCCCTGCCGGCTATCGGCGCTAAGCTGAGTACTCTGACCTGCAACGGCAGCGCGCGCTCCTTGCTGGTGCGCGCCACGCATTTTCCGAGCGGAAGCGATAGTAAGCAGCAAACTCCCAGAACGCCGCACGATGAATGCTCGAACGCTGATTTAAAATGGGGGCCTGCCTTCCCTCTGCGCGCATGCACCCGTACCCCGTCCCCTTAGCGGGGGTAGCCATATGTCCCCCGCCTTGCGGCAGCTCATTCCTCACCGGCCCCGCGCGGCTACGGGAAGCTTTTTCTACCCTCTCCCCCCAGGAGAGCTGACCGAGGGTCCCAGGCCGAGGCTTGAGACCCGCGCAGGGTCCCCCGCCCCCAGGGCGACCGGAGGCGGCTGCCAAGCCCCGGTTGTTCGATCGGACGTGGAGCCCCTGTCCTCGGCCTGAGCCCTCGGCCCCTCTACCCGCTTCTCCCCCAGCTTACCGCGGTGGTACGAAGCTCCGCCGGCACGAGAGCGGCTCGCGCAGTGGAAGCCGCGAGAGAGCTGCTGAGAGAGGGACACCTTACCACGGCCCTCATCATCCCTGCGCGAAAAGGCCGGTGAGGGAAGGGTGTTGCGTGCGGCTAGCTAGGGGCTGGGCGTGACCGGAGGCGCGCGATCGGAATTCTTTTAATGTGTACATGCCGATTTCTCCTGTGGAGGAGCTGCGGAAGGGCTTGCTGAGGATCGTCTCGCTGGTTAAGCGTGAGGCGGTAGTGGATAGGGCCACCGTCAAAAAGATACTCCGAGAGCTGGAGAGGGAGCTTCTGAAGGCCGATGTCCCGCCTCTCATCGTAGCCGAGATAGCGAGGAGGGTCGAGGAGAGAACGTTGAGCGAGGAGGTTCCGCCCGGCTTCTCCAGGCGGGAGCTGCTCCTGCGGAACCTCTACCAGGAGCTGGTGAACATGCTGGGGGGCGAATCGAGGTACGAGCCGAGGATCAGGAAGGGATCGGTCGTGCTCCTCGTGGGGCTGCAGGGCTCCGGGAAGACGACTACCGCCGCCAAGCTCGCTCTCTACTACAAGAAAAGGGGGTTTAAGGTCGGGTTGGTTTGCGCCGACAACTACAGGCCGGGCGCGCTGGAGCAGCTGAAGCAGCTCGCGGAAGCGGTCGGCGCGGAGTTCTACGGCGATAGAAGCCTGCCGCCCGTCGAGGTCGCTAGGAAGGGCGTAGCCGCGCTGCGGGAGCGCGGCGTGGAGCTGGTGGTAATCGATACCGCGGGGCGCCACAAAGAGGAGAGGGCGCTCCTCGAGGAAGTGAAGGAGCTGGCCGAAGCGGTGAAGCCGGACGAAGTGATGCTGGTGCTCGACGCCACGATAGGTAAGAGCGCGGGCGCTCAGGCTGAAGCGTTCCACAAAGCCGTCCCGATAGGGTCCATAATCCTAACGAAGATGGACGGCGCGGCGCGGGGTGGCGGCGCGCTCGCGGCTGTGGCTAAGACGGGCGCGCGCATCGCCTTCATAGGTGTGGGCGAGAAGCTGGACGAGCTGGAGCCGTTCGACCCTCCCTCCTTCGTGGGCAGGCTCCTTGGGATGGGGGACCTCAAGGCGCTGGTAGAGCGCATGGAGAAAGCGCGCCTGTCGGTCGAGCCCGAGGCCCTCCTCAGAGGCAAGTTCACACTCCTCGACTTTAAGCGGCAGCTCGAGGAGCTGAGCAAGCTCGGCCCCCTCAGGAAAGTCCTCGAGCTGCTGCCCGGCTCGTACCAGCTGACACCGGAGCTTGAGAAGGCGAGCGCCGAGAGCATCAAGAGGTGGGTGGCGATTCTGAACTCGATGACGAGGGAGGAGCTCCTCAGGCCGGAACTGCTGGACCACTCCCGCATGGTGAGGATCGCGAAGGGTTCGGGGACGACGGTCAAGGACGTCAAAGAGCTCCTTGCAGCGTACAAGCAGGCCCAGAAGCTGCTCAGGCAGCTGGGGAGGTCGAGGCAGGCGCGGCTGGGGCTCCGATGAAGCGGAGATTCATCGTCGTCGCGAGCAGCCTCGAAGAGCTCGCGTCGCAAACCCCCCTCCTCGCCCGCTGCGTGTCAGCGGCCCTAATGGTATCTCACGGGCTGAGGAGGGACTCCGACCTCGTGCTCGCGGTTGCCGGCGGCCCCTCCATCCACTTCCTCGCGCAGAAGCTGAGGAGCGTGTCACCGGATGAGGGGTCGCTCCTGGGCGTGCTGGGGAAAGCCCTCCGCCTGTGCCGCGAGCCGGGCAGGTTGCCCCAAACCGCCCACTATGGGGTTATCGTCGCTCCGCAAGGGGTTGAGCACTACGTGCTCGGCTTCCAGCACAAATTCCTCCTTTCGATCACCGGCGCGGATCCTCGAAGCGCGCTGCAGCGAGTCAGCGGCTCGGCCGCCTTCATCGCGCCCCTCTCCGGAGAAGTGGAGGGCGAGGGATGGGGTGCCGTAGAGCTCAAGCTCCCAATCGACAAGCTGTGGCCCGACCAAGCGATAGCCTTAATCAACATAACGCTCGACCGCTTTCTCGCTCAAACCACGTAAACCGAACGGTTCCCTGAAAGGACTAGTTTCGCACGCACCAACGTTTAAAAGCGCGCCCCGCTCGACTCCGGAGAGCACGCACCGTTGACGGTGCCAGCGGCGATGGCGAGTCTCGAGGACCCGGTGGAAGCGGCTAGGAAAGTGCTGGCAGAGCACCCCCTCTGCGACTCGTGCTTGGGCCGGCTCTTCGGGCTGGCGGGGTACGGGTTCACGAACGCTGAAAGAGGGCGCGCATTGAAAACGCTGCTGTTGGTGAAAGCTTACGATGTGATTCGCGGCCTAGTCGACAGGGAAGTAGCGATCAGCTTGGCTAGAACGGGGTTCAAGCCGGCTGAAGACCTGCTGCAGAAGCTGGGCGTTGAGAGACCCGAGCGGCAAGCCTGCTACATCTGCGGGGGGCTCATGGAGCGCGTGAGCGAGCTAGCGGCCATGTGCGTCGAAGCCGGAAAGGAGTACGAGCACGAGACCTTCCAGGTCGGTTGCAGGGTTCCGGAGGACATTTCGGAGCGCGAGGAGAAGCTGTGGCTCGCTTTCCAGCTCAGCGCTTCCGAATCCATAAAGAGCGAGATCACGCGCGAGGTTGGGAAACTCGTGCAGTCGGCGACTGGGAAGCGATACTCGCTCAAAGATCCCGATGTGGTTTTCGTGATCGACGTTGGCGCCTGGTCTGTTTCCGTGATCTCGAGACCGGTCTACATCTACGGCCGGTACCGTAAGCTGGTTCGAGGGCTACCTCAAAACCCCTGGTTGCGACCGCCCGACCCCCGCGTAGCGTACCAGTCCTCGATCGAGGAGCTGGTTACGGGGCCTCTCGTCAGGTTGTACAAAGCCGAAAGCGCCAAGCTCCACGCGGCGGGCAGGGAGGATGTGGACGTGAGGACGCTGGGCAACGGCAGGCCCTTCGTCGTCGAAATCCGCAACCCCAAGGTGAGGAACGTTGATCTGAAGATCGCTCAGGACGCTGTGAATCGCGCAGCTCAAGGGCTTGTGGAGGTCGAGCTGCTCTACCCGGTCAGCGGGAAGCTAGTGCCCAAGCTGAAGGCTTACGCGGAGATCGCGAGGAAAACTTACGTCGCCGTGGTGAAGCTGAGCCAGAGCGTAGACCCGAGCAAGGTTGAAGCTCTGGAGAAAGCGCTGAGCGGAGCCGTTGCGTCTCAACGCACCCCCTCGAGGATATTAGGAAGGAAGCCCGATAAGGTGAGGAAGAAGGTCGTCTACAGCGTCAAAGCTAGGCTGCTGAGCCCCGACACGCTGGAGCTCACGATCACCTGCCAGGGAGGCCTGTACGTTAAGGAGCTCCTTCACGGCGATGGGGGAAGGACAAAGCCTAGCGTGGCGGAGATACTGGGGGTCGACGTCGAGGTGAAGGAGCTAGACATCGTGTGGATCGAAGAACCCGCGGCGATCGCGAGCTTTGCACGGAGAAGCGAGAACGCCAGCTGAACAGCGCGCTCTTACTTGCTTCACCCCCTACTTTACCCCATTATTATAGTTAGAATGAGTAAACGGTGATTTTTATGAATGTTATTGAGGTTGAAATTGCTGAGACTGCGCTACAAAAGGTCTGATGTGGTCTTTGGTTGTAATTATCAGTTTCTCCTTTCCTCCAACTTTGATCTTTACCAGGTAGGCTCGCCCCCTCCTCCCCACGACGACTCCCACTTTGCCTTGATACCTCCGGTGCGGGGCGGTGCTTATGTAGTTCGGGCATATGTCAATGACCACGAGGTCCCCCTCCTTGTACTCGTACATCAGCCTACTCAAGCCGGGCCTACCCCTTTCCCGCGGCGACTTGCTGAGCAGCTTCCTGCCTCTGTTCCGGTAACCCTTCGAGTGGCGCATGTAAGCTCCGGGGCACGCTCACGTTGAGGCGCTTTTAAAGCTGCCGCGCTAGCGCAAGCGTTATAGAGGACTGCGCGCTCTTAAGCAAGCGGCGATGAAGGGAAATCCGGGTTCTGAGCGCGCGCTGTGAAGAGAGGCTGGCCCTGAGCCGCACGCGCGCCTCGCTAGAGCGCCTCCCCGCAAAAGCTTTTAGCGCGCCCGGTAAGAGAGGGGGCGTGGAACAGGTTAGCTCGGGGGTTCTCGAGCGCGCCCCCTTCAAGTACTCGGAAATCGCAAACCTTCCTCCCGAGGAGATAGGGAGAATCGTGAAAAAGTATGTTCCCCATTTAATGCCGAAAGCGGGAGTCGACTACAGGGTCTACCTCGGCAAGCCCCCGGAACTCCGCGAGGGTGAGCGGCTTGTCGCGTACACGCTCTCGACGTGCCCCCACTGCTACGCTCTTGTCGCGGCCGTGCTCTACGAGAAGGGGGGCAAGGTTTACGAGCGGAAAGTCTGCCCCGAGCACGGCGAGTTCGAAGAACTCTACTTCGGCGACTACGCCACCTACGAGCGGTTCAGAAGGTACCAGAAGGACGGTAAAGGCATCTGGACCCCCAACGTGCAGCTCAGCGCGCCCTGCCCCTACAACTGCGGGTTGTGCCCTAGGCACAAGTCGCACACCGCGCTCCTGAACATCGCGGTCACGAACCGCTGCGAGCTGCGGTGCTGGTACTGCTTCTTCTACGCCGTTAAGGCCGGCTACGTCTACGAGCCGTCGCTCAACCACATACGCTTCATGCTGCGCGAAGCGCGGAGAATGCTGCCTTACCCAGCGATCGCCGTGCAGATCACCGGCGGCGAGCCGCTGCTCCGCGACGACATCGTCGACATCGTGAGGATCGCGAGGGAGGAGGGCTACCACCACATCCAGGTGAACACGGAGGGCGTACGGCTCGCTTTCGACCCCGACATCGCCGTCAAGCTGAGGGAGGCTGGCACGAACGTGGTCTACATGAGCTTCGACGGCGTCACGCCTTACACGAACCCTAAAAACCACTGGGAGGTTCCCTACGCTCTAGACAACCTGAGGAGGGCGAAGCTCGGCGCAGTCCTCGTTCCCACGGTGATAAAGGGCTACAACTTGCACGAGGTCGGCGCGATAATACGCTTCGGCGTCAAGCACGCGGACATCGTGCGCGGTGTTAACATGCAGCCGGTCTCCATCGTGGGCCGCGTCCCCAAGAAGGAGCGCGACAAGCTCAGGGTGACGATCCCCGACGTGCTGCTGGAGATCGAGAAGCAGACGGACGGGCAGATCAGGAGGGAGGACTGGTACCCGGTGCCCACGGTCGTCCCCATATCCCGCTTCGTTGAGGCGTTGAGGGGTAAACCGCAATTCGAGCTCACCACGCACTTCGCGTGCGGAGCGGCCACCTACCTGTTCTGGGACGACGGCGGCGAGCTGATACCGATCACGCGCTTCGTCGACGTGGACGGTGTCATGCAGCTCCTCGACAAGGCGGCGGAGGAGATAGCGAGCGGGAGGAACAAGTACATCGTCACGCTCGGCGTGCTGTCCAAGCTGAGGCGGTACGTGGACACCAGCAAGGCTCCGAAGAGGTTCAGGAGCAAGAGGAAGTTCCTCCGCTACATCTTCAACATCCTAGTGAAGCACGACTACTCCTCGCTCGGCGAGTTCCACTACCAGACGCTCTTCCTAGGGATGATGCACTTCCAGGACCCCTACAACTACGATGTGAGCCGCGTGCAGCGCTGCGACGTGCACTACGTGATGCCGGACGGCAGGATCGTGCCATTCTGCACGTTCAACGTGTTCCCCGAGCTTTACAGGGACCGCGCGCAGAAGTTCTTCTCCTACGAGATAGAGGAGTGGGAGAAGCTGACCGGAAAGAGGTTGGCGGAGGAGGTCTACGTGAGGAACGTAAAGAAGCTGATGGAGGGCGAGCCCTACAGGAAGGCCTACGAGGGCGTGGCGGACGTCTTCTCGATACCCTACGAGGAGCACGTGCTAGCCTCCAAGAAGTTCGGCATCCCCGTCGTAGAGTAGGGGGCGCGGATGATCGTGAAAGCCTTTAGCTTCTCAGCCTCGCTCAGCGAGCCCTACCCAAGGCGGGTGGCGGTGGAAACGGCGGTTTACGCCGTGAGCGAGGGCGCGCTCCGGCGCTTGGAGTGCCGGGGAAGAGGGTTCTCGTTCGAGCTAGACGCTCTCGACTTCGACGCGGAGTTCGGCGACGTGCTCCAGCTGACGTCGGCAGACGTGATCAGGGGGTTGGCTGGCGGGAGTTTCGAGTGCAGGGTTTCGGAGTGCGACGCGGAAGGCGCTCTTCTCAAAGTCTACAACGCGACGGTGAACGGCAGGAGCTACAAGCTGCTAGCTGCCTACAAGCCAGCCGAGGGAAAGCTCCTGAAAGTGTACGCAGACATCGTGACCAACCTGGCTCCCTGGGGGGAGAGGGCGAGAGCCGTCTCCAACCTGTTGGGCCTCGCGCCCAGTGCATTGGAGAGCGTTTAGCGCCGCGGCGCTGGGCTGCATCCGGCGAGGCTTTTTAAAGCCCTGAGATAAAATTTATAAAGAAGCCTTCTCCCTTTTGCCGGGAGGGGGATGGCGGATTCTGAAAGGGACGGCCTACTCGAGCACGTCGTCCTCATCTCCAGGGAAATCCTCAAGAACACGAAATCGCGCGTTGTCTCCATAAAGCTGAGGACCCTGCTGAGGTACGCTTACGTGGCTTACAGGCAGAGGACCACGGACCTGGGCTCCATTAGGGGCCTCGTCCCGCGGGTGAGACCCCCCTCCAGGCTCTGCAACCAGTACTTCTACAGGGAGATGGAGCGCGTGCTAAAAAACAATTTTAATGTTAGAATAGAGAACCGCAGGCAGTTCAGGTACGTCGTGTTTTACAAGTAAGTTGGAGCAAACAGCTATTTTTCTACCCCCTTTCTAACCTTAACTGCCTTACCGGCTTTCTTGGAAAGCATCGCCGCACCCCCCACGACGGCTTTCCCGAGCGCGACGAGCTTGCCGGTCGTGTCGACTACGAAGACTTCCTCGCCCGGCCTGATCTCTGCGTCGGCCTCGACCACGTGCTTGCAAAAAACCGTGCGCCCCCTCGCCACGTACTCCGCCACCCCCTCGGGGACAACTACGCGGAGTCTCGGGTGGGGTATCAGCTCCAGCAGCTTCCTAGCCCCCTCTACGGTGGGGACGAAGAAGTTGTCGGTAGCCCTCACCGTGCCGACCAGCACGCCTCCAACGTACACTTCGCGAGCCCTCCCGGTGGTGGGGGAGCGGCGCACCCTCACGTCGCCCTCCAGCAGGCGGGCGGCCCCCCTGCCGAACTGGTACTCGAGAACAGCCTTTAGCGATCGAACTTCCATCTCGCTGGGCTCCGCCGGCTCCGCTCCAGGAGCTTCACTCACGGGCGGTCAGCGGGGCTGCGCATAAATGTTTATAGGGCACCGCCGTCACACGACTCCGTGCGTTGCGAGCTCTGCGGCGAGGAGATACGGGGGCGCGCTTATCTCGGCGTGGTCGACAGGGCGGAGATGATCTTGTGCGAGAAGTGCGTAAAGAGAGCTAGCAGGGTTTACGGCCCCCTAGGGCAGGCTGCAACCCCCCGCCGCCCGGTGCAGCGGGCTCGCCCGCCTAGGCGGCTTGAGGAGGCGGTTAGCGAGGAGGTCGTGGAGGATTACGCGAGGGTCATCAGGGAGGCTAGGGAAAGGGCTGGGCTAACCCGCGACGCGCTCGCGGCCATGCTGGGCGTGAAGGTGTCCGTGATCAGGAGGATTGAGGAGGGCGCCCTAACGCCGCCCATCGACCTAGCGCGGAAGATAGAAAGGGTTTTGAAGGTCAAGCTGGTTGAAGAGGTGATCGACGAGCGGCTGGGGAGGAGGGGTGAGGCGGAAGCTTGGGAGGAGACATTAGGAGACGTGGCGGTATTCAAGGAGTGATCCCGGTAATACTCGTCGAGAGGAGGGAGAGGAGCGAGAGGAGCCTGCTGGGCGAGCTCCGCTTGCTGGCGGAAGCGGCGGGCTACGAGGTAGTGGGCGTCGTAACCCAAGTGAGGGAGCAGGACCCCCGCTACAACGTAGGGTCGGGCAAGGTGAAGGAGCTCGCGCGGCTGATCGAAGAGACGGGAGCCCGCAAGGTGATCTTCTTCAACGAGCTGAAGCCCCACCAGGCTTACAACCTAGCGAAGGAGCTGAAGGTCGAGGTCGTTGACAGGTTCGACCTCATCCTGGAGATTTTCGCGAAGAGGGCGGGCAGCCGAGAAGCCAAGCTGCAGATCGAGCTGGCGAAGCTCCGCAGGGAGCTCTCATTCGCCCGCGAGCGGCTGAGGCTAGCGAAGCTGGGCGAGCTCCACGGGTACATGGGCGGCGGCGAGTACGCGATCGACGTGTACTACAAGCACGTGAGGAGGAGGATCGCCAAGATCGAAAGGGAGCTGGCGAAGCTGAGAGCGATCAAGGGGGCGAGGTGGGAGCGCAGGAGCTTGGAGAGCGGGCTCTGCTACGTCGCGCTGACCGGGTACACCGGGGCTGGCAAAACGACGCTGTTCCGCGCTTTAACGGGCTACAACGGCTACGTGGACGGCAGGCCGTTCGCGACGCTCTCCACGAAGCTGAGGAAGATCGAGCTGGACGGAAGACCCATTGTGGTCTCGGACACCGTGGGGTTCATCGACTGCCTCCCGCCCCAGCTCCTCGACGCCTTCTACACGACCTTGGGGGAGGTCGTGCTCGCCGACCTCGTGCTGCTGGTTTACGACGCCAGCGAGGAGCTGGGCGAGGTCGAGCGCAAGCTGGCGGTCAGCCTCTCGGTGCTGCAATCGCTGGGGGTCAGCCGAGCGAGGATTCTGGCGGTTGCGAACAAAGTGGACGCGGTGGGAGGCGGAGATGAGCTGGAGAGGAGGTTGGCGGTCGCTAGAAGCAAGGGTCTGGACGTCGTCCCCGTGTCGGCGCTGAAGGGGTTCGGGCTCGACGACCTAAAGAAGAGGATCCTCGAGAAGCTGCTAGCCAGCGCCCCGAAATGGGCGGTGGCGCCGAGCGCAGTTGAAGGCTACGCGGCCGGGTGGGACGCGGCGGGAGCGGGTCGAAACCTTCACGGGGTCGGTGAGGGCGAGCCCGATGCGAGTGGTCGTCCTGAGACTCGGGCACAGGCTGGGGAGGGATAAGAGGGTATCAACGCACGTGGGCCTTGTCGCGAGGGCTTTCGGGGCGAGCGGGGTAATATACGTGGGCGAGGTGGAGGAGAGCGTGCTGAACGCCCTGAGGAAGGTGGTCGACGTGTGGGGAGGCCCCTTCTCCGTTGAAACCGCCCCCTCGTACAGGGCGGTGATAAGGAAGTGGAAAGAGGGCGGCGGCCTGGTGGTGCACCTGACGATGTACGGGGAGAACATCGAGGGTAGCGACGTGCTCGAGCGCATACGGAGCAGCGGGAAAGACATCCTGGTGGTAGTGGGGGCGGAAAAGGTCCCGAGAGACGTGTACGAAATGGCCGATTTCAACGTAGCGATAGGCAACCAGCCGCACAGCGAGGTGTCCGCGCTCGCCGTCTTCTTGGATAGACTATTTAAGGGGGCTGAGTTACTGAAAGAATTTGAGGGAGCCAAGCTGAGGGTGATACCCTCCCCGAGAGGGAAGCGCGTGGTGAGGTTGCGTGAGTGAAAAGGACCAAGTCCTGGCTATATTAGCCAGGAAAATTCACGGTGACGTAGCGGGTAGGATAATCGAAAGGTTAATCAAGGTCGGCGAAGCCACCGACGAGCAACTCTCCCAAGCCCTCGGGATCGAGATCGGTACCATAAGGAGGGTTCTCAACGAGCTTTACGAGTCCAGGCTCGTGAAGTACAGGCGTGTGCGCGACGAGGAGCAAGGCTGGTACCTCTATTACTGGAGGCTCACCGACGAATACCCCACCAGGGTCCTCGAGGAGCGCAGGAGGAAAGCGGTGGAGGTGCTGAAACGCAGGCTCGAGTTCGAGAAAAGCAACAGCTTCTTCTACTGCCCCTCCTGCGGAACGAGGTTCTCCTTCGACGAGGTTGCCGACAACATGTTCAGATGCCCCTACTGCGGGACGGACCTTGAAGCTTTAGATGGTAATCTGGTGACAGAAAAGTTAGAAAGGGCAATCAAGCTGCTGGAAAGCATAAAGTTCGAGTAGCCACCTCTCACCAGCTGGACGCCGCAGCAACGTTTCCGTAGCAGCTGTTCCCGAGTCGCGCCGCAACAAAAGGTTTTTAGCAAGGTTCTGGAAGCCTCTCCCAGTGCGCGCGCCCGCGCGGGTAGGCCCGCGCTTTTCTGCCCCCTCTGGCCCGCCTGTCACCGCTCCGGCGGGCCCACGGGGGTGCACGGGCAGCGGGGCGGCGCGCTGAGCGTCTCCCCGCCAACTCGCCAGCAAGTACCGAGCTCGAGGCCGCCCCGGCCCCTCATTGTGTGCGCTCTTACCGCACTCTCCGCGCGGCACGGGCTGAAAAGTAAGGTAGAGGCTTTTAAAATCTTTCCCAGAGTAGACCGAAAGAAAATTTTTTGAACCAGAAAGTTAAAGAAAAGATAAAGAATATTCTCAGCTACAGAGAATACCCTTGCAGAGCTAGGCAGACGAAGAATGTGGAGATGGCAGAGAACGCGGAAAGAGGATAACCACGTGCCAGCGCTAAAACTTTAAGCTGAAGAAGAGGCGCGTTAGCGCGTAAAGGATATATGGCGCGCGTGCGCGCGCTCCCCCGGTGCCGAGCAAGATACTGAGCGTTAGAGAAGCGCTCAGCAACCCGATCAGGAGGAGGATCGTGCTGATACTAATGGAGAACCCAGGGATTAGCATCAGGCAGCTCGCGCGCGAGCTTGGGGTGGGAGCGGGCACCCTCTCGGGGCACCTGCTCATACTCCAGCGCCTGGGGTTGGTCAGGGAGGAGCGGAACGGTAGGAGGGTGCTGCTCTACCTGAACCAAAGCTTCCTCCGCGGAACGCGCGCGGCCGGCGCGGGGTTCGATTCGCCGGGTGCCACTTGATCGAGCAGCGCGAAAAACCCAAGAATCCTCGTCCGTGAGGCGCGACGATGGAAGAGCCCTTCCTGTGGGCGACGCCAGAAGACGTTAGGGGCGCGAAAACCACGGACGTATACTTCGAGCGGACGCTGAAGGTGCTGAAAGGCGAGGGGCTCGATCGCGTTGAAGTTCACGCTGAAATCACGATCAGCGCGCTCCCCAGCGGCTACGGCTGGGCTGTGTACGCCGGCTTGAGGGAGGTTCTCAAGCTGCTGGAGGGCAAGGGCGTCGACGTCTACTCGCTGCCCGAAGGAACGCTGGTGCGCCAGAACGACGCGAGGGGCTACAGGATACCCGTGATGGCGATCGAAGGCCCGTACGGCGAGTTCGCGCTCTACGAGACCGCGCTCCTAGGCTTCCTAGCCGCCGCGTCCGGGGTGGCCACGAAGGCCGCGCGCGTCAAAAAAGCCGCGGGCAACAAGCTCGTCCTGTCCTTCGGCGCGCGCCGAACCCACCCCGCCATAGCCCCCTTCGTGGACTACTACGCGTACGTCGGCGGCTGCGACGGCGTGTCGTGCGTCAAGGGAGCTGAGCTGCTCGGCATAACCCCCTCCGGCACCATGCCCCACAGCCTCATGATCGTCTTCAGGGCTGTCAAAGGGGACCACACGCTGGCTTGGCTGGCTTTCGACAAGCACGTGGAGCCCGGGATCCCGCGCGTAGTGCTCGCTGACACCTTCTGGGACGAAGTGGAGGAGTCGATGGCCGCGGCAAAGCTCCTCGGGAGCAAGCTGTGGGGGGTCAGGCTGGACACCCCCGGCAGCAGAAGGGGCGACATGGCGGCGATCGTCAGGGAGGTCAAGTGGAAGCTTGAGGCGGCCGGCTTTAGAGGCGTGCGGATCGTGGTCTCAGGCGGGCTCGACGAATACACTATACCAAAGCTCGCCGAAGCCGGCGCCGACGTGTTCGGCGTGGGGTCGGCGATAGCCAACGCGCCCTTCATCGACTACGCGATGGACATCGTAGCCGTGAAGGTGGACGGCGAGTGGAAACCCATCGCCAAAAGGGGGAAGCTGAGCGGGCGAAAGCAGGTCTACCGGTGCTGGGACTGCCTCACAGACCTGGTGACGCTGGCGGGAGAGCCGCGGCCCAGCTGCCCGAAGTGCGGCAAGCCCATGCAACCGCTCCTGGAGAAGGTCATGGAGAAAGGGGTTCTGAAGGCGGAGCCTGAGCCGCCCCAGAAGCTCCGCGAGAAAGTGCTCTCGCAAGTGGCGCGAGTCGAGCTCTAGCTGGCCGAAACGCGCGGAGCAGCCGCGCGGTGAAAGCTTAATTGCACCGGCTCGCAGGATCGCGAGGGATGAAGAGAAGAGGGTCAGATGAGCACGTGATTGAACCTAGTTAAACCGACCCCACCATCCGCGCGGCTGAGTGACGCCGCGCAGCGAAGGGTTTAAAGGGGGCAACCGCCTTTACGGCCGAGCCGGGGTCGCCTAGCCTGGTCGAGGGCGCCGGACGCGCGCTGCGGGCGAGACTCATAATCGTCCGGCCCGGGGATAGGATGCCCGGCGGGCCTAAAATCCGGTTAACCCGGGTTCAAATCCCGGCCCCGGCACCACCTCCCGAGCACCCCCTCGTCAAGCGGTCACCCCGCTGGGCGGTTACCGCGCGGCTGACTAAAGCTTGCGAGAAGCCCGCCCCTCCTGCACAGCAAAACCTTTAACCCCCCTTTGACCCCTCACCTCGGCGGCCGTAGTCTAGCCTGGAACGCGCGCACGCGCCCAGTGAGGACGCCGGCCTGCCACGCCGGAGATCCCGGGTTCGAATCCCGGCGGCCGCACCACGCTAGCCTTCTAGGGCGGAGGTCGCGCCCTTCTCGCTTACTGGGGCTATTATGGTGCGCGCTGCGATGCCGCTCAGCGCTCGGGCTACGCGCTCCGCGTCCTCACTCCAGCAGAGTGCCACGATCATTCCCCCTCCCCCGGCCCCCGTGATCTTCGCGCCTAGGGCCCCGGCTTCTCTCGCGGCGTACACTAGCTCCTCGAGCTTCGCGTTCGAGACTCCTAGGGCGCTGAGCATTCCGTGGTTTATGTTCATGAGCTCGCCCACGGTCGCGAAGTCCCCCTTCTCGAGCGCGCTTCTCGCCTTCTCCGCCAGGTTGGCCGCTGCCTTGTAAAGCGGCTCGAGGACCTCGGGGTGCCTCCTCTTGGTCTCGAGGACTCTGGCGACGAGCGCCCCCGTCGACCGCTGGATCCCGCTGTCGGCGAGTACGAGGCGCACGCGCCCGAAGTCGGCGCTTATCCTCTCGGGCTTCGCGCCTCTCTTGAAGTATATCGCGCCCCCGTACGATGTCACAGCGGGGTCGATACCGCTGGGCTTCCCGTGGACGATCGTTTCGGCCGCTAGAGCGGCTTGCGCGATCTCATCGGGGGACAGCGGCAGGCCGAGTAGCCTGGCGGTTGCCGCCGCAGCCGCCGCCGCCACGGCGGCTGAGGAACCCATGCCGGCGCCGGGGGGTATGTCGGACTCGATTGTTAGCCTGAGCCCCGCCCGCCGGCCGGCGCGCTTGAAGATCTCCTGGACCGCCACGTAAACCGGGTACAGCGGCCCCCCGCCGGCGCCGGGTCCGAACGAGGCTTCGCCCAGCTCGCGCGAAGAGATCGTCACGAGATCCCCCTCCGCCGCTTCGGCGGTCGCGCGGGCTCTCACGTCCACGGCGACCGCGATAGCAGGGCTCCCCTCCACGACGAAGTGCTCGCCGACCAGTATCACCTTGCCCGGCGCGCTGGCGGAAGCTTTCACGGGGGTTTCGAGAAGGGTGGAGCTTAAGCCTTGCGCGCGCTTTTCGATGGATGCGTTTATTTAGCGCGTATCGAAGGTGGAGCAGGAGATGCCGAGCGCTTGCAAGGTTTACGAGCTGGGGGAGGCCGACAAGCTGCCCCTGCTGCGCGAGGCTTTGAAGCCCGGCGCGGAGGCGGCCGGTGCTAAGCTTACTTTGACGGAGAGCGGCGGCCTGAGCCTGAGGGGCGTTGCGGAGCTCGCCGGGCGCGCGGTGGTGTTCGAGGTGTTCGGCTTCAAGGGGAAGCTCTACCTGATTGTGGCGGCCGGCAAAAAGCTCGCCCGCAGAGTGGCAGCGGGGGTAGCCGAGGCGGCGGGGCTCGACGCGCGCGAGGTCGAGGTGCCATCTCGCAGGATCAGCGGGCTCTGCGAGGGGCGCGTTGTGAAGCTGGTGGTCTTCGGCATGGTGAGGGTGCCCGGGTTGAGGAGGGTGATGCTCACGGGGGACGCGGTCTCGGACACCGACGTTTACAGGGAGCTCTCGCAGCTCAGCGAGGTGAAGTACGCAGTGTTCGAGGACGAGAGCGGGGTTCTGCTCGGCGTCAGCGACCGCCTCTCCGTGGTGGCATACTCCAAGCTGACGGATGAAGAGCTGATCGAGCTGGTCAAAGAGAGGCTGCTCCCCTCGGTGATTCAGTGACAACGTACTTCTTCGGTTTCCTCGCCCCGCTCAGGGCGTTCGACAGGTTCGTTCCCCCGGGTTTCACCCCGATACCGCCGGAGCAGAGGCACCTCACGCTCGTGTACTTGGGCGACCGCGTGCGTGTCGGCGAGCTCCGCGAGAGGCTCGAGTTGCTGCCCCCGCTCCGGCCGCTTACGGTGACGTTCAAGGGGCTCGAGGCCTTCCCCTCGAGAAGCAGGGCGCGCTACCTGGCGGCGGTGCCCACCGCGGAGGGCGTTGGCGCTCTCCAGCGCTTGCGAACCGAGGTCTTAAGCGCTCTCGGCGCGCACCGCGACAGGTACAGCGACTTCAAGCCCCATGTTTCCATCGCCTTCACTAGGCTGAAACCGTCGCTCGAGCTGTACAGGAGCGTTTCGCGGGCTGTGAGAGCCAGCAGATCGGTGAGCGAAACCGTAGAGCTCCGCGAGCTCCTCCTCATGGAGGCTGAAGCGGGCCGCGTGAGGCCCGTGCTCAGGCTAAGCTTCCGCGGCTAGCGCGCTCTCGTCGAGCAGGCGGCGCCACTCGGGGTGCTTCTCGAAGAAGCTCGCCGCGAAGCTGCACACGGGGACAACTTTGTAGCCATTCTCCTCGACCCACTTGAGCGCGGTCTCCATCAAGCGGGTCGCCACCCCCCTCCCCCTGAATTCGGGTGGAGTGTACACGGTCTTGATGTACACCGTCTTCCCTCGGATCTCGTACTTGAGGAAAGCGTAGGCTCCGGGCGCCAGGTGAACAGCGAACCTACTCCGCTCAGGCTCGTGGACGACCTCCATCGCGGAGGAGCGCGCAAGCCTGCCCAAAAACTGTTTTCTTCTGCTCAAGCGAATGGCGACTTGGGGCTCCACACGTCGATCGCGGGCTGTAAGCTCTCGGCGCGCCACACCCCAGCCCCCGAGGGCTGGGGGGCGGGGCCCGAGGGCAAGCGGTACCACAGACGCGGTGCAAACTATGCTCGACGAGCTGCTGGAGAGGTCGAGGAGGGCTCTCGCGCGCGGTGCTGAAGCTCGCCGAACTCTCTCGAGTGGAGGAGCGCCCTGAGGGAGCTCGCCGAGAAGAGAAAGATAGAGCCGAGGTGGGGTTGACCCGTGACAAGGAAGCTGCTCGAGCTCGCGGGAAGCCCGCCCCTCCCCTAGCAAAACTTTTAACCCCGGCGGGGGCGCAAGCGACCGGCCCGTAGCCTAGCGGTGGGGCGCCCACCCGCGGGGGGCGCAAGCCTTACAGGCGCTACGTGGCTGGGAGCGCGGGAGAGGGGGGTTCGCCCCCACCGAGGTCCCGGGTTCGAATCCCGGCGGGCCCACCACGCTCCTGCGCAACGCGCTATTTGCGCAGCGCTTTTATTGTTCCCGCGCGCGGGCTTTCGCGTGGGGAAGCTCGGCGCCTTTCTCCGGTTGGCGAGGATCGAGCACGGTGTGATGGCGGCTTTCGCCACAGCGGTTGGCTGCGCGGTGGGCGCCGGCGGCTGGTTCAGCGTGGAGATGTACCGCTTAGCGCTTGCGGCTGTCGTCACCGTTGCGGTCGAGGTCGGGCTTTTCGTGTCCAACGACGTCTTCAACCTTGAAGAGGACAGGGTCAACGCGCCCGATAGGCCTCTTGTAAAAGGCGAGGTCAGCTTGAGGGAGGCGATCGCTCTCGGAGCCTTTTCCCTGGCGCTGGGCGGCGCTCTCGCTGCCGCGCTGGGCCCCGCGCCTTTCCTGATAGCGGCGCTCGCGGTGTTGACCGGGATGGCTTACAACGCGCGCTTGAAGAAGTCCGGTTTCCCCGGCAACGTGGTGGTGGCGCTGGACACCGCGCTGCCCTTCCTCTTCGGGGCGGCCGTCGCGAGCGGGGTGAGGATCCCGCTGCTAGCTTACCTGTTCACTCTAACGGCTTTCCTCGCGGCGCTAGGGAGGGAGGTTCTGAAGGGGATCGTCGACTTAGAGGGGGACCTTAGGGCGGGGGTCCGCACGGTGGCCGCGACGAAGGGCGTCGCGTACGCGGCGAAGCTATCCAGCGCGCTGCTGCTGGCGGCCGTCTCCCTCAGCGTCGCCGCTCTGGCGCTCGTCAAGGAGAGCGCGCTCCTAGCTTACACGGCCTTGGTTTCCGTGACGGACGCGCTCTTCGCCTACGTGAGCGCAACCCTCCTCCTGCGCAGCGATAAAGCCACGGCGGAGAAGGGGAGGCGAACGACGCTCCTCGCCATGTTCACGGGAACGCTGGCCTTCGCTGCTGCGGCGTGACTCGAGGCTCTGGAAGCCGCTGGGTTTCGGGCTTGGGTGCGAGAGCTTTTTATTGGGGAGTGCGCGCAGCTACCGCGTGTCCAAGGTCGTTGAAGCGGTGGAGAGGTTGCTGAGGCCGGAGCTCCTAGCGCCGCTGGCGGTGGCGGCCGCGCTCCTCCTCCTATCCGGCTTGTTCAACATACTTTACACGATGTCGCACGATCCCAACCAGTTCCTCGCCGCGATGTCAAGGATCGGGCCTGTGCCGAGCCAGAACCTGCAGAACGTTACGGAGCTGGTGCTGGTTTTCCTCGGGTACGCGATGATGGTTCTGGGGTCCTACACCCTGTACAACGCCGCTAGGGGTTCGAGGGCGGCGGCCAGGTACCGGATCCTCTCGGGCACTGTCCTGCTGATTGTGGGGGCGCTCCTCGTCGCCGCGCTCGCTTACGTGAAGACGGGCTACTAGCGGGGAATGCGCCGGGGGGGTCTCGCGGGTCTCCTCGAGCTGATCGCGAGGATGCTCGAGGAGCGGGGGGCTCTGGCCATCTACGGGGGGCCCGGCACGCTGAGGACGCGCCTCGCGCTCCTCGCGTGCTCGCGTTTCAGCCCTTGCTTGTACGTGGGGACCGGCCGGCACGCCCGCTTGGAGGTGCTACCGGCGTGGGCGACGGCCCGGCGCGTGCTGTCCTTCTACGACGAGCTGCTAGAAGTGGTAAAGGCCACCGGGTTGGTGAAGCGCGGAGCCGTGAGGGCCATCGTGGTGGACGAGCTGCTCGCGAACCTCGTACCTTACAGGGCCTCGCTCAGCGAGAGCGTTGTGGCGCGGATGCTGCTAACGGAGATCGAACTGCTCCGAGAGTTCGCCGAACGCGGCGGGAAAGCCATCGTCGTGTGCGGCGAGGATCCGAGGACGGGGGGGCCGCTCGCGCTGCGCTACCTGAGGCGGTTGAGGCCCCGCCTCCTGCGCACGTCCGTCAGCGAGAGCGTTCTAACGGTGGAGGAGCGGGACCTCGCCGACCCTCTCACCGTGCTGTGGAGGACCGAAGTCGATGCGGGGGAGGTGGAGAGGGCGTGCGCTCGCTCGCTCTCGAGCTGAGGCGGAGGCCCCTCCGCCTAGCCGTGAGGGAGGCGCGCGCGCTGCACCGGGTGTGCAGCCTCCTGCGCGAGCTGGGGCTCTCGGACTTCGTCGAGCTCGGTGTGGAGGGGGTTGAAGTGCCGCGCCGGATTCTCTCCTCAAGGCATCCTAAAGCCGCGTTCGCGTGCTGGCTGGCATCGCGCCTTACCGGATCCACCTCGCTCACGCTCGGGGTCGACCTAGGCGAGAGGAACATCGGCGTTGCTGCCGTGGTCGAGGGGGTGGTGGCGTACACCGGGGTGCTACGGAGCGTTGCCGAGGTGCGCTCGCTGGTGGCGGACCTGCGCGAGCTGGGCTTCCCCCTTCGAGTGCGGTTGGGCTACGCGGGGCAGAACCCCCCCGACGCCAAGCGGGTAGCCGCTGAGCTGCGGCGCGAGGGGGTTCAAGTCGAGCTAGTGGACGAGGACGAGGCGAGGGTCAGCGTCCTCCTGGGGGACTTCAGCTTCATGGGGAAGCTGTCCCCGCACGAGCTGGCGGCTCTCAAGATCGCGTTGAGCCCAGCCGCGCCGGCGAACGATACGGTTAAATAAAGCTGGAGGGGAGAGAGCTGGCTATGTACTACGTCGTCTGCAGCCGGTGCTCCTTCGTGCTTTACGCTGGGGAGCGGCCGATCGACGTCATTAGGGTTCTAGCGAAGTACGGTGACAAGTGCCCGCGGTGCTTGCACCGGTTGTCCACGGAACCCAAGCGCTTGAGCGTAAGCGTTAGGAAGCGCTCAACCCCCGCGAGCCGCTGAAGGCGAAAAGCGTTATATCCCTCCCTGCAGCGAGGCGTGCGTGGCACCTCGAGCGTGGGATGCCGCTAGGCGCGCGGCGGGGAAGTTCGCTGCTGCGGCGCTCGAGCTCGCCTCCAACCCCCGCTTCATAGCGTACGCGGTCGTTGCCCTAAGCGTGGCGCTGGCGCTGCTGCTTAGGCTCGCGCCAATGCGGTGGGGGATCTACCTGAACGAGTTCGACCCGTTCTACGAGTACTACCTGGCCGAGAAGCTGCTGGAGAAGGGTAACGGCAACCTGCTGCAAGGCTTGGCTTGGTGGTACAGCTGGTGGTTCAACAGGGGCGAAAGGGACACCCTTTTCTGGGCTCCCTACGGCAGAGACTTGAGGGCGTCAAGCCAGATCGGTGCCCCCCTCTTCTCGGCTGCGACCTACACGCTGCTGAAAGCCTTGGGCTTCGAGGTGGATCTCTACACGGTTCACGCGTTCATCCCGGCGGTCGGGGCCGCCACCGCCAGCCTTTTCGCGTACCTTCTCGGCAAGGAGATATGGGACGAGAGCGTAGGGACGCTCGCGTCCGTGTTCATGGCGTGCAGCTGGCCGTTCATATACAGGACGAACCTCGGCGCGAAGCACGAGGGGGTCGCGATCCCCTTCATGCTCCTCTCGCTCACGCTGCTCGTCCAAGCGGTTAGGAGGAACTCGGCGGCGCGCGCCCTGCTGTCGGGCGTAGCGATGGTCCCGGTAGTGCTGGCTTGGGGCGGCTTCATCTACCCGTGGAACCTGGTTTCCCTGGCGGTCCTCGCGTGGTTGATCTTCAACCCCGAGGCCGCTAACGTTGCCAAGGCTTTCCTCCTCTTCATCGTCTCGGTGGACGCGGCTATAGCCACGATGCCGCGCTTCGGGCCCGCCTTCGCCTTCGCCTCGCTGGCGTCCGTGGTGCCGTGGTCCGCGATCGCTGCTTCGGTGCTCGTGCTGGCGCACGCTATGCCCTCGAGGCGCGTGGCGCTGCGGGTTGAGAGGAAGTGGGCCGCTGTCGCGGTCGCGCTAACGGCGGCAGCGCTGGTGGCCGGGTGGTACAGCGGGCTGCTGCTGTCCTTGCCGGGGAGGATCCTAGCCGTCCTCGTCCCCGTGTGGCGCGAGGTCGGTGTCACGACGGTGGCCGAGCACGCAGTCCCGACGTGGGCGTCCATCTACCAGGACTACGGCCCGCTGCTCCCGCTGTCGGCGTTCGGGGCGCTGCTCTGCGGGTACAGGTACAGGAAGCGGTTCGAGGACATGCTGATGGCGCTGCTCTGGCTGAGCTCCGCTTACGCTGCCGCGTCGATGGCTAGGTTGACGCTCGCGATGGCTCCAGCCGTTGCGCTGCTCGCGGCGCACGGGATGTCGGAAGTGTTCGGCGCTCTGCTCGCGCCCAGGGCCTCCGCAGCAAGGGGCAGGAGGGGCGAGGCGCTTGCGCCGGAGATCCTCGCGATCCCGCTGATCGTCGTGGCGATCTTGCCGCTGCTCGCCATCGCCAGGCAGAGCTCCGTAGCCGCAACGCACCAGCCGGCGCTCATCCTATCCTCTTCGGTGCCCGTGCTCGACTACGACTACCAGTACACGGACTGGCTTTCGGCTTTGGAGTGGATAAAAGCGAACGTGCCCGAGAGGTCCGTGATCGCGACCTGGTGGGACTACGGCTACTGGATATCGGTCAACACGGGGAGGAACAGCACGTGCGACAACGCGACGATCGACACGAAGCAGATCCAGCGCATCGCAAGGGCGTTCCTCTCCAGCGAGGAGGAAGCGCTGAGGATATTCAAGGAGCTCAACGTGTCCTACGTGGTGGTCTACGAACCCTTCCTCAAGGCGCAGCTGCCGTACCTGGGCATCTACGTTTACTACTCTCCGGCGTACGGGGGGTTGGGCGGAGACCTCGCGAAGAGCTACCAGATGGCGCGCTGGATCGGGGAAAACCCGGACAAGTACTTGGCGGTCGGCTACGTCGATGGGTTCCCGGTCTTGGTGCCAGCCGATACCCCCGAGGCTCGCAACGCGACGCTGTACCGCCTGCTGTTCGCGAAGATCCCGGGCAGGAGCTTTTTCATCTTCGAAAAGCTTCCCTTCGGAACCACCATCCAAAACTACCAGGGGCCGAGCCCCGACATCCCGCAACCACGCCACTTCAAGCTGGTATTCGCTTCAAAGCCGAACGCTTGGGTCCTCGTCTACAAGGTAGAGTACCCTCCTCCTGGTGGCTGAACAGCTTTCGCGGGATTCTCATCGTGAGAGATTTCCTCTTCGCTCTCTGAGCTCTCGCTAGCGGCGGTTCCCGGGGTTCGCGCTGCCTGGCCGCTAGCCAGCAGCTGTTTCCTGGCGATCCTCCTGTACTTCCCGTACTTGTCTTCGGGCGAGAACTTAGGGGGGTGGGGTACGCGCACGGGCCCCCCGCAGTAGGGGCAGCGGTCCCTCCTCAGAGTGTACGCGCCGCACTGCACGCACTTCCTCAGCAGCCACCTCGAGACCATGGCTTCACTCGCCTTTAACCCGCTCGAAGGAATACTGGCACCCTACCTCGCCGGCTTTCGCGGCGATTGCCTTAGCTACCTCTTCGAGGAACGCTTCGGCTGTTTTGGGCTCGTAAGCCTCCACGTCCAGCTTGTACTTGGGAGCTCCCACGGTGTAGAAGCGGATGTCGAGCGTTGGGTATTTGCTTATTGTCTCCTCCCACGCGGAGAGAACCTTAAGCAGCCGCTCCACCCCGTCGCCGTGCGGGCACATCACGGAGATTACGGCGCTCAGCTTCACCTTCGGCAGCTTTACGTGGCTTTTGGCGAGTTCGTAGAACGCCGATAACCACGGTTCTCGGACGCCGGCTTTCTCCAGCGCCCCTCTCCCCTCCCTCGCGGCAGCCTCGAAGCCCGCAAAGAGCTCGCCGTAACGCGCCTCAAGCTTGGCAGCTTCCGCCATCGCCTCTTCCACGCTCCTGCCCAGCTTCTCGGCGGCGAGCTCCACCAGCTTGAGGGCCCGCTGAAGCCTCTTCCATTCCAGCATCTTCGTTTTAGCTTCGCGCTCGCTCACGCGCTTCAGGGATACGTCAACGTGGTTGCGGCGGGGGTCTACCCTTATTACCTTGAACACCCTCTTTTGACCCACCTTTAGGACCTCCCTGATGCTCTTGAACCAGGAGTGCGAGACTTCGTTCAGCGGGACGTACGCCTCCAGACCACCGTACTCGTCCAGCGTAACGTAAGCGCCGTGGTCCTCTATCCTGACTACCGTCCCCACGACCAGCTCGAGCGGTCTCGGTAGCCTGCGTCCAACGGGCATAGCAGCACCCTACTGCTCGTCCAGCGCTTTTATTACGGCGCCCTCTATTTTGGCTTTGCCACCGGTAGGCCTGGCCAGAACCCGCCCGCAGATGCGGCACGTGACGGTCAGCGCGGCATGGCTGAACACGACCTGCTCGTTGCCGCAGTCTGGGCAGCGCACGAGGAGGAACCGGCTCCGCGGTTTCGGTACTAGTACCCTGCTGAAGCGGGGCATGCGCTACACCCTCTCGACGATCTCTAACTTCTTCATCCTCCCGAGGCACTTGTGTCGAGTGTAACCGCAAACCGTGCACTTCAGCTTGACAACCTGCTTCTCGGTGGTTTTCGCGAACTCCTTCTGCTCGGGCTTCCTCTTCGAACCGTACCCCTTCAGCTTCCTCAGGTACCTGCGCTGCCCTTGCGCTAAAGTGCGCCGCTTACCAGGCTTGTAGAGCGACGCCTGGTGCACCGTGTAGGTTTTGCAGCGCGGGCAGTAAGTGCGCACTTCTCTGGGGAACTTCATGCGACCACCTCGGAGCTGCCTACGCGGCTCTTTAAAATCGTTACGCGCGGCTCTCGTCTCCGCTTTAGCCGTGCCGCTCGTCTCACGTCTCGAAATCCGCGATCACTTCGAGAACTTGCGACCTCTTCAGCTCGTTAGCCACCGCCTCGGGTACAATCGCGACGTCGCCGGGCGCGAAGGGTCCCAGGACCCCCTTTTCGGACAATAGTATTTTAGAGTAAGGTTTCCTAAAAACCACTAAAGATAACTTGGTTGGAGAACCGCTTTTCGGCGCGCGGCCTTCGCCTGAGGTTTTCTCCTCTTTTATAGAAGTTTGCGTTATAGCAGAAAGAATTTTGTTTATACTAATCAGGACTTGCCGTTCCTCTTGAGGTATAGATTTTTTTGGAATTTCTCCATATCGTAGTAAATGTTCTAATTCCTTCTTCAAGCGGAATAGGAAAAGTTTTTCTATAGTTTCGCGTATTCTTTCCTCGATAACGCGCGACGCTCCAGCGGATTCGCTTTGCGCCCGCCTGATATCGTTTAACAGTTTGCGAGCCTTTGAGTAGAAATCCTCCTCTAGGTCCAAAAGCTCGTCCGATGCGAGCTCTCTCCTTAGCGCGCTCTCCAGCTCAGCTAACGTGGACACAGGTGCCTGCTTGCTTGGCAGGCGCGAGGATATATTGGCTTTGCGCTAGCGCTGCTCGAACTTGAGCAGCTTAGCCCCATTGAGCAGCAGGTAGAGGGCCGCGTAGGTCGGCAGCGTGAGAACCCCTCCCGACCCAAGGTCTACGTCTAACACTCGCTTAGGCCCCTCTTCCAGCCGCACCGCGACTTCCCCTTCCGTGAACACTTTAGCGCGGTCTATGATGCTGGTGTTCTCTAGCTCGTCGACACTGAAGGGGGCAACTTTTAACCCCGTTTTACCGTGGAGGCTGTTGGGTAAGCGTATGAGCCTCTTCGTGTCTATGGTCACCTTTTCGTCCACGGCCGCGGCTTCTCTCGTAACGCTCTCCTCTACTATCGATCGCCACTCGCTCAAGCTGAGCACGGGGTCCTCCGACCCGACCTTGATCAGCGCCCAGCGTGCCAACCGCCCGTACCAGCCGAGCGGCGCCTCGTAGCGCAGCTTGTACCCGCCCCGCGTCTTCGCCGTAAGGAAGCGCGCGTCGAGGCCTAAGCCCTTAACGTAGTCCACTATCTCCCTCCTCGAGTCCTGGCTCAGCTCTCTAACCTCTGGCGATTCCAAGTGTACGTGGAACCCTCTGTGCCCGGAGAACGTGACGAGGAGCTCGTGGCGGGAAAACCCGAAGTCCATCTCGAGGAAGTCCACCAGCTTTAGGACCTCGTCGCGCGCTACGTTGATGCAGGTTTCGCACACCCACGTGTGCCGTTCGATCGCCTCGCTGCCGCAGCGGGGACACCTTTCTACGCTCCCCCAGCCTGAGGCGCCGCAGGATTTACAGATCCACTTATCGTGGAGCTCCTTGCAGGGGGTTTCGACGTGGTCCACATCGATATCGAAGACCAGGTCGGCGCCCAGCCAGCCCTTCTCTTCCATGTCCTTCGCCCCGGGGTCGCGGTAGTACGCGGTCGAGTAGAACGCGTGGCGCGGGATGGCGGTTCGGAGGTGCTCCACGAGTTCCTCGAGCCCGCCGAACGAAATGTGGCGGCGCATGCCCTCTTCGCCGAAGTACGAGAACGCAAACTCCCTGCTGGGGAGGGACGTTACGGAGAAATCGCGGGGGTCGGCGCTTCTGTAGTACCACTCAAAGTACTTTCTACCCACCTTAACCGGGTCGGGTGCTTGGCTCATTAGAATCCCCCTCTACGAGATGCGGGGCTTCGGCGGGACCCCTTCTGGCTCTCGAGCCACGGGCAGCGCTCGGCGCCTTTTGCCTGCGCAACGCCTTCCAGTAGTACTGGAGGGGGTGCTTGACCCCGCACTCCGCTACGCACAACCCAAGCGTCCGCATGTTGTCGCACTTGTAGGGCGTATACTTCTTCCCCGAACCCCTCATCCCGGCTATGTGCTCCACCTGGTACCTCGCTATCTTTTCGTTGAAGTCGGGCGCTGCCCTGAACACCTCGAGAACCTCGTCGACGCTCATCCCGATGCTCAGCAGGAAGGAGGCTAGTGCGAACCTGGCGCTGTGGGGCACGTTCTTGCCAGCCTTCAAGTCCTCCACGATGGCTTTGATGCACGGCGGGAACGCGTCCTCGCTAGCCTCCAACCCCTCGGGCGCCCACCTCTCCCTGAGCTCTTTGATGCGCGCTCCCCACTCGGCGCTCAAACCCTCCACCAGCCTGTACACGGCATCGGGTACCGAAACCTCGTCGAGTTTTATTTCCTCAACCTTTCTCTCTATAAACTTCTTCAAAGCCTCCTCGCCGAGCCTTGCTGCCTCGAGCTTGCTCACGTAAACCCACCCCCTCTCGACGAGCCTGTGGACGAGCTTCCAGTGCCCCGCCCTCTCGGGGGTGCTCTCGAGGTAGCTGAGCACGTGGAACGCGATAGGGTACCCGTGAACCTTCGCCTGAAGGACCCTCGCCTTAACTCCCAGCTCCGACAGCACGTACACGAGCTTGCTCAAATCTTCTCCGGCTAGGAACCTGCCAACCCTCCTTGAGAAGATCACGGCGAACTTACGCGTCAGCGATCGATCGCCCACTGCTTTGAGCAGAATCAACGCGACGGCGAACGCTAAGACCTCCTCCTCGCTATCGTCCGAAGGGGGAGGGGGCTCTGAGCCGTTTACCGCCGCTTTAACGTAAGCTGCAGCGCGCTCGACGACATTCCTCAAGGGGTGGCTCGCGAGGTCAGCTAAAGTCAGGTTCAAGCTCCTTACTCGCTCGAAGGCTTTCGAGACAAACGGGTACTTGCGCAGATCCTCGGTAGTGAGCAGCAGCTCGGTCTTCAAGGCTCTTCCTACTCCATCCTTGGCGCCAGGAAGTAGCGGAGGACCCCGCCGCCGGCTATGTCGAAGGTCAGCGAGAGCGGCTTGTTCGTGGAGAACTCGAGCGTTACGAGGTCGCTTATCCTGTAGGCTTTGCTGACTATGTCCTCCAGGTACTCGAGGCTGTAGCTCGAGGTGGAGGGCTGCTTGACCTCGTACTCCAGCAGGGAACCGCTCTCCAGCGAGAACCTCGCTTCCAGCTCTCCCTTATCGCTTTTCGCCACTATCTTCAGCTCTTTTTCCTCGCCGACAAACCGCGCCGTATCGCTGATCATCTCGGCGTCCTTAAGCGCGTCCCTCAGCGTATCAGAAACCATCTTGGCTGTCACATCGAAGGTCACCTTAGGCAGCGGCAGCTCCTCGCCGACGACGTCGATCAACGGCAGCGAAAAGGTTCTCTCCGCCTTGCCCGCCAGCGTTACTCTCAAGCGTCCCCCTTCGACCTGGAAGAGTATCCTGTCCTTTGCCTTAGCCCGCTTCAGGATCTTGTTCAGGTCGTCGAAATTCACGCCTATCCGCACGCGCTCCTCGTCTATCTCGTACAACTCGAACACTTCGCGCGGCATATAGAGGTCGACCATCGCTATCCGCGAAGGGTCTAAAGCGCGCAACCTCAGCCCCTCGGCGTCAGCTATGAAGTTAGCCTCCTCAATCACCGTCTGCAAGCTCTCTATTAAGTAGCGCCAATCCCTCGCGTCGGGGAACTCGAACTTCAGCGGCATATTGCATCCCAGATGCACTCTCGATCGAGCTATTTATAGCTAGCGTGCGAGGGCTCGCAGGCCGAAGCGTTTTCCCCAGCTCTATCGCGCCGACTAATAGGCATCACTGGTACTCGCGCCAAACGTAGCCGCACTTTGTGCACTTGAAGAACCTGGTAGCCGGCTCGTCGCCGGCGCGCGTCTGAACCTCCCAGTAGTATGCCTCGGTGTGACCGCAGCGGGGGCACTCCACCTTCGTCTTGGGAAGCACTTCAACCTTGATCTCGCGGTCGATCACGAGGATCGAGTCTTCGGGGCTGCGCTTGGTAACGCGCGTGACCTTGTACGCTCCGGGGTTGGACACAGCCTTTTCGTAGCCGCACTTGGGGCATTTGAGCACGGTTCCCTCCCCCCTCTTCTGGGGCAGCATTAGGCTCCCGCATTTAGGGCAGTACTCCATGCTCTCCTCGCGCGCGAGCGGTCTCCTGTTATATTCCTTACTGCCCCTCAACGCTCGAGCTTCGCGCTTCTCTCTTTATCGTTTTTGTTTGACTTTTTGTTAAGGATGTTATTTTTAAAGACTTTTGACATTGAATTTGTAAACTCAGGTTCGCGCGCGTCCTGAGGTTCTTGAGCACGCCGACAATCGCCGGTTTTGGCGGCGCGTTTAAGTAGCCCGTCCCGCTACCCGCGCTCGTGTCCGGAGACTTGAGCTACGAGGCTTTGCTGGAGCGCGCGTACAAGCTGCTTCCACCGAGGAGGATCAGGAGGGAGAGGCTGGAGGTCGAACCCCCCGAGGTCGTCACGGTGGGCAAGAGAACGTTCATCACGAACTTCAAGCGGATCTGCGATACCCTGAACAGGGATCCCCGGCTGGTGTTGCGCTTCCTCCTGAAGGAGCTGGGCGCGTCCGGCAACATCGAGGGGGACGCAGCGGTCATATACGGCGTGGCGGCGAGGAAAATCGTAAAGGATCTGATCGACGTGTTCGTGAAAAACTACGTTAACTGCCCCGTGTGCGGGAGCCCCGACACAATACTCATAAGGGAGGAGAGGAAGCTTATGCAGCTCAGGTGCACGGCGTGCGGCGCGACCACACCTGTTAAACCGTTTTAGCTCGATACCCGCTGCGCGCAAAAGCTTTAACGGATGGACTCGACAAAGCGGTGTGAGCGACGTAAGCGGCGACTTCATGAGTAGGCTTGTTGCGAAAGCAGCGTGGCTAATGCACGAAGGCCGGGTGGTGAAGATAAGCGACGTCCTATACTACGTGATCGGGAGGAAAAACAGGCACTTGGTCAAGGTCGAGGGCGACAAGCTCGTGTGCACTTGCAACGGGTTCAAAGAGCGCGGGATATGCTCGCACGTGATCGCGGTTTCCACGATTAGGCGCCTCAACCTGGAAGGCGGCTACCTGAGCGAGGCGCTTAGGGCGAGAGCGGAGAGGGAGCTCAAGCTCATGTACAAGCAGATGCGCCGCGCGTGAAGGCCTCAGCCGGTTCGGTAATCCTCATCGCCGCGTGCGGGCTCCGTTTCGCGGGCACTCATCACCTCAACCACGTTGTGCTCGAGGGCGCATAAAAGCGCTGTTGCGCGTGGCGCTAAGCCTATAAACTGAGCGGCTGCAACCCCTCCGGGAGCATGAGCAAGGAAAGGGCCATAATACTCTGGTTCGAGGAGCTGACTAAGGAGGATGTCCCGCTGGTTGGTGGTAAGAACGCGAACCTCGGCGAGATGCTGAGGGCCGGCATCCCGGTGCCTCCGGGTTTCGCTGTGACCGCCTACGCGTACAAGCGCTTCATCGAGGAGACGGGGATCAAGGACGAAATATACAGGATCCTGAAGGAGAGGGTGAAGCCGGGCGCCTCGGCCCCCGAGGACTACATCGAGGCTAGCAAGGAGATCCGCGCGCTAATCGAAAAGACCTCTATGCCCAAAGACATCGAGGAAGAGATCCGTAGGGCTTACAGGGAGCTGTGCAAGCGGCTCGGCAAAGACAAGGAGTTCGTGGCGGTGAGGAGCAGCGCAACTGCGGAGGACCTACCCGACGCCAGCTTCGCCGGTCAGCAGGAGACGTACCTGAACGTGATAGGCGAGGACGATGTGGTGGATAAGGTGAAGAAGTGCTGGTCCAGCCTCTTCACGCCTAGGGCGATATTCTACAGGGAGAGCAAGGGCTTCGCGCACGAGAAGGTTCTGATCAGCGTCGCGGTGCAGAAGATGGTGAACTCGAGGTCCGCGGGCGTGATGTTCACCATCCACCCGGTGACGGGCGAGCGGGACAAGATAGTCATCGAGGGGTCTTGGGGCCTGGGGGAGTCCGTCGTCGCTGGCAAGGTGACGCCGGACGAGTGGGTGGTGGACAAGAACACGCTGCAGATACTGGAGAGGAGGATCTCGGAGAAGACCAGGGAGCTCGTGCGCGACCCGGTGACCGGGCGCAACGTGGAGCGGGAAGTGGAGCCTGAGCGGAGGACGGCGCCGTGCTTGATCGACGACGAAGTGCGCGAGCTGGCCGAGCTGGCTGTCCGCATAGAGAAGCACTACGGTAGGGCCATGGACATCGAGTGGGCGATCGACAGGGACCTCAAGTTCCCGGAGAACGTGTTCATCGTCCAAGCGAGGCCCGAAACCGTGTGGAGCGCGAAGCAGGCGGAGGCCAAGCCTGCCGAAGCGAAGGCCGCGGTCCGGCTCGCCGAGGCAAAAGCGGTTGTCAAAGGGCTGGCGGCGAGCCCCGGGGTTGCGTACGGCGTCGCTAAGGTGTGCCTAACGCTGGAGGACGCGAAGAAGCTGATGCAGAAGGGCGACATCCTCGTCACGAGGATGACGGACCCCGACTGGGTGCCCTACATGAGGCTCGCATCGGCCATCGTGACCGATGAGGGAGGGATGACGGCCCACGCCGCTATCGTCAGCAGGGAGCTGGGGATCCCGTGCATTGTCGGAACGCGGGAAGCCACGAAGATTATGCAGACCGGCAAGGACTACACGGTGGACGCGAGGGCCGGCATAGTCTACGAAGGCTACGTGGAGGACCTGCTCGGCAGGAAGGAGGAGAAGCCGGCTGCGGCAGCTGCGGTTGCCGCCCCGCTGGAGATCGTGATCAAGCCCATCACGGCCACAAAGATTTACATGAACTTAGGCGTACCCGAGAAAATCGCTGAGTACAGGAACCTGCCGTTCGACGGCATCGGCCTAATGCGCATCGAGTTCATCATGGCCAGCTACGTCGGCGACCACCCGCTGTACCTGCTCGAGACGGGGAGGGGCGACGTGCTCGTGAACAAGCTCGCTGAGGGCATAGCGATGGTCGCGAGGGAGGTCTACCCGAGACCCGTCGTCGTGAGGTTCAGCGACTTCAAGACCAACGAGTACAGGCAGCTGAGGGGAGGCGAGAAGTACGAGCCGCACGAGGACAACCCGATGCTCGGCTGGCGCGGCGTCAGCAGGTACATCAGCCCGCAGTACGAGAAGGCGTTCAGGCTGGAGGTCAAGGCGATCAAGAAGGTTAGAGACGAAATGGGTCTCGGCAACGTGTGGGTCATGGCGCCCTTCGTGAGGACTCTCTGGGAGGCGGAGAGGTTCATCAAGCTCCTAGCCGAGGAGGGCCTGGAGAGCGGTCGCGACTTCAAGATCTGGGCTATGGCAGAGGTGCCGAGCATAATATTCCTCGCTGAGGAGTTCTCTAGGTACTTCGACGGTTTCAGCATAGGTAGCAACGACCTGACCCAGCTCACGCTGGGTACCGACAGGGACAGCGCCATACTGCCGAAGATCGACCCCAGGTACTTCGACGAGCGCGACCCCGCGGTGAAGACTGCCATAGCTATGCTCATCGAGAAGGCGCACAACTCGCCGTACGGGTACAGGACGGTGAGCATCTGCGGTCAAGCGCCATCCGTGTACCCCGAGTTCACCGAGTTCCTCGTCAGGCAGGGCATCGACAGCGTCAGCGTGAACCCCGACGTGGTGGTGAGGACGCGCGAACTCGTGGCCGCGATAGAGAGGAGGATGCTGATAGAGAAGGCGCTCGGAATTGAGCACTACGACGAGGACTTAGGCTGGCCTATGCGCAGAGCCAGGAAGGGCCTGCCCAACGTCTGGGCACGCCGCGTAGACGAGGTCTAGAGCGCGCCTAGCGAACCATCTTCAAATTTTCCTTACAACTTTTTATCTCTCTGTTTCATGAACCGACGTGAATCGCGAAACCGCTCGCCGTGCCGGGCTGCAGCGCGCGGCGCTAGGCTCAAAGTTTATATAGGTTGTACTCGCCGCACGAGAGGTTATGAGCTCGCGCGCACGTAAGGTGAACATTCTGGAGCACGAGCTTGTTCCGCAGCACATACTCCTCAGCGAGGAGGAAGCGAAGAGGATACTTAAGAGAATGGGTATTTCGAAGATGCAGCTACCGTGGATGCTCGCTTCAGACCCCGTCGCTAAAGCTGTAGGAGCCAAGCCTGGTGATGTCGTGATGATTCTGAGGAAGAGCCCGACGGCTGGCGTCGCTGTGGCTTTCAGGTACGTGGTGAGGGGATGAGGGATGGGGGAGGAGGGCTGGAGGTACTCTAGGGAGGATGCTTGGGTGCTGATTAAGGCCTTCATCAAGGAGCACGGTTTGGTGAGGCAGCATTTAGATTCGTTCAACAAATTCTTGGAGAGCACGATCCAGGAAATAGTGAACGACATGAAAGTCGTGGAGTGCGGGATACCGGGCTTAAAGGTCGTGCTAGGTAAGTTGATGGTAGGGACCCCCCGCGTTAAGGAGGCGGATGGCTCCGAAAGCTCGATACTGCCTATGGAGGCTAGAATCCGCAACCTGACGTACGCGGCTCCGATGTTCCTCGAGATGACGCTGGTTGAAGAGGGGGAGGAGAAGGATCGAGCCAACGTTTACATCGGGGATCTGCCCATAATGGTGAAATCCTCGAAGTGCCCTCTCTCTAAGATGAGTGAGGAGGAGCAGGTGAAAGTGGGGGAGGACCCCGACGATCCCGGCGGGTACTTCATCGTCAACGGCTCGGAGCGCGTGCTTGTCGTTCAGGAGGATCTAGCCGTCAACAGAGTCCTCGTCGACTACGGCCCTAGCGGGGGCTCCGTCACGCACGTCGCCAAAGTGTTCTCGTCCACGGCGGCTTACAGGATCCCCATAACGGTGGAGAGGACGAAGGACGGGCAGATCTACGTCACGTTCCCCTCTGTACCGTCGCGGATCCCCCTCGTCGTCATGATGCGCGCGCTAGGTCTCGAAAGCGACAGGGAGATCGTTAACGCGATAACCGACGACCCGGAGATTCTGAACGAGCTCTACCCCACGTTGATCGAGCAGAGCAGGATTGCTCCAACGGTCGAAGATGCGCTGGATTACATAGGAGCACGCGTAGCCGTGGGCCAGCCGAGGAACGTGAGGCTGGAGCGGGCTCAGCAGGTGCTCGACCAGTACTTCCTCCCGCACATCGGCACCAAGCCCGAGAACCGCGTCGACAAGGCTTACTTCCTCGGGCAGATGGTGGAGGAGCTACTGGAGCTTGCCATCGGGAGGCGGGTTCCCGACGACAAAGATCATCTGGCGAACAAGAGGTTCAAGCTCGCCGGCGACCTAATAGCTGTAGTCTTCCGGCAGGCGTTCAGGCAGTTCGTCAGGGACCTAGCGTACCAGCTCGAGAAGAACAGGAGCAAGAGCAGGGAGGTGAACCTCTACACGCTGGCGAGGGCCGACGTGATCACGGACAAGCTGAGGAGCGCGCTAGCGACCGGCAACTGGCCCGGCGGCAGAACCGGCGTAAGCCAGATCCTGGATCGGACCAACTACCTGGCTACAATCAGCCACTTGAGGAGGGTTGTCTCGCCGCTGAGCAGAACTCAGCCGCACTTCGAAGCTAGGGAGCTGCACGCCACCCACTGGGGCATGCTGTGCCCTGTGGAGAGCCCTGAGGGGCAGAACTGCGGGTTGGTGAAGAACTTAGCGCTCCTAGCCACCGTATCCATCGGGGTGGACGAAGAGGAAGTGAGGAGGATTCTGGTGGAGAAGCTGGGCGTGGTACCGATCAGGGAGGCTAGGGAGAAGGGCTTGAAGGGGACGAAGGTCTTCCTGAACATGAGGCTGATAGGGATTCACGAGAACGGCGACGAGCTCGCGAGGGTCATTCGCGAGCTGAGGAGGCAGGGTAAGATACCTCACGAAGTCAACGTGGCGCGTTACAAGACCGAGAAGATCGACGAGGTGTACGTGAACTGCGACGGCGGCAGGATCAGGCGGCCGCTCCTCGTCGTGGAGAAAGGCCAGCTCAAGCTCAAACCGTGGCACATAGAGAAGCTGAAGAACGGGGAGTGGGCGTGGAGCGACTTGGTTAAGCGGGGGATCGTCGAGTACCTCGACGCTGAGGAGGAGGAGAACGCTTTGATAGCGGAGAGCGTGGACAGCGTAACCGAGGAGACGACCCACATGGAGATCTCTCCGGCAGCGATCCTGGGGGTCGTCGCGTCGGTGATCCCGTACCCCGAGTACAACCAGTCTCCGCGCAACAGCTACGAAGCCGCTATGGCGAAGCAGGCGCTGGGCTTCTCGACAGCGAATTTCCTGCACAGGATGGACCCGAGGATGCACCTGCTCCACTACCCGCAGAAGCCGCTCGTGCGCACGAAGATATTCGACCTCATAAACCTCGACGGAAGGCCGTTCGGCCAGAACATGGTGGTAGCGGTGCTGACGGGAGGGGGCTACAACATACAGGACGCGATCGTCATCAACAAAGCCGCCATCGAGCGGGGTCTCGCCCGGTCAACGTTCTTCAGGACCTACGAGGCGGTCGAGATGAAGTACCCCGGTGGGCAGGAAGACCGCTTCGAGGTGCCCCCCGAAGACGTGCTGGGTTACAGGTCGCGGGAAGCCTACGTGAAGTTGGACGTGAGGGATGGGCTAGCGTTCCCCGAGTCGGAGGTCAAGGGCGGCGAGGTGATCATCGGCAAGACGAGCCCGCCGCGCTTCCTGAGCAGCTTCTTCGAGTACAGGGCAGGCACGCGGAGGAGGGACACGTCCGTGAGCGTGAGGCCGAGCGAATCCGGTTACGTGGACCGAGTAGTGCTCACCGAGGACGCAGAGGGCAACCGGCTAGTCAAAGTCAGAGTGAGAGACCCCCGCATACCGGAGCTCGGGGACAAGTTCGCGTCGCGCCACGGGCAGAAGGGCGTCATCGGCGTGATCCTGCCGGCCGAGGACATGCCGTTTACCGAGGAGGGCATCATCCCGGACGTGCTGATCAACCCGCACGCCATCCCGTCGCGGATGACTGTTGGGCAGCTCCTCGAGTCGATCGCGGGCAAGGTAGCGGCGCTATCCGGGGTGTTCGTCGATGCGACGGCTTTCGAGGGGACGCCGGAGGAGCAGCTCAGGCAGATGCTGCTCAAGCTGGGCTTCAGGAGCGACGGGAAGGAGGTCCTTTACAACGGCATCACCGGCGAGCGGCTGGAAGCGGAGGTGTTCATCGGCGTCGTGTACTACCAGAAGCTGCACCACATGGTCGCTGACAAGATCCACGCTAGGGCTAGGGGGAGGGTGCAGATACTGACCAGGCAGCCGACCGAGGGGAGGGCCAGGGAGGGCGGTCTCAGGTTTGGCGAGATGGAGAAGGACTGCCTCGTCGGCCATGGAGCCTCGATACTCCTTAGAGAGAGGCTGTTCGAATCCTCGGACAGGACGCTGATCTTCGTGTGCAACAACTGCGGCTTCCTAGGCTGGTACGATGCGAGGAGGAACGAGCTCGTGTGCCCCGTCTGCAGGGAGAAAGGGGACTTGCACCCCGTCTACGTGTCGTACGCGTTCAAGCTGCTCCTCCAGGAGCTCGTGAGCTTGGGCATCGCGCCTAGGCTTATATTGAAGGATAAGATCGAGGAGGTGGTTTAGATGGCGTTCCAGTTTGAGGAGACGAAAACGATCGGGGGTGTAAAGTTCGGCGTCCTGTCCCCGGACCTAATCAGAGCGCTATCGGTCACCCAGATAGTCATACCCGAAACGTATGACGAGGAGGGCATGCCGATTAGAGGCGGCCCTATGGACCGCAGGTTAGGGACCGTCGAGCCGGGTGTGCGCTGCGAAACGTGCGGCAACTACGTCTCGCTGTGCCCAGGGCACTTCGGCCACGTGGAGCTGGCGAGGCCCGTCGTGCACCCGCTCTTCGCTAAGCACATCCACATGCTGCTGAGGGCCACGTGCAGGGTTTGCGGAAGGCTGCTGCTGCCTGAAGAAGAGATAGAGAAGGCCCGCAGGATGGCCAAGCGCTTGGAAGCGCGGTGGCCCCTGCTGAAGTACAAGTACGGCGAGAGCGTGGCCAAGAAGGCCGCCAAGGTCACGGTGTGCCCACACTGCCAAGCTCAGCAGTACAAGATACGCTTCGAGAAGCCGTACACCTTCTACGAGGAAAGGGAAGGTGGCGCGGTCACGTTGAGGCCCACCGAAATACGGGACCGCCTGGAGCGGATCCCCGACAAAGACCTCGAAGCTCTGGGCCTAGACCCTCAGAGCGCTAGGCCCGAATGGATGGTCCTCACGGTGCTGCCGGTTCCCCCCATCACCGTTAGGCCGACGATAACCCTCGAGACGGGGATGCGCTCGGAAGACGACATCACCCACAAACTGGTGGACCTGCTGCGCATCAACCAGAGGCTTAAGGAGAGTATAGAGGAAGGAGCGCCCCAGCTGGTGATAGACGACCTCTGGAGCCTCCTGCAGTACCACGTCGCCACGCTGTTCGACAACGAGCTACCGGGGATCCCGCCAGCGAGGCACAGGTCGGGGCGCCCCCTGCGGACGATCGCTCAAAGGCTGAGGGGTAAGGAAGGGCGTTTCCGCGGGAGCCTGGCTGGGAAGAGGGTCGACTTCTCCGCCCGGACGGTCGTGTCGCCGGACCCGAGGTTGAGCATCAACGAAGTGGGGGTCCCCATCGAGGTGGCGAAGGTTCTGGTCGTGCCCGAGAAGGTCACTCCGTGGAACCTGGAGGAGATGAGGGAGCTTGTGAGGAGGGGTCCCCTCGAGTACCCCGGTGCGAACTACATCGTGAGGCCCGACGGCGCTAGGATCGACTTGCGGTTCGTGAAGGATCGCGACGCGATAGCCGAGGCGCTGAAACCCGGCTACATCGTGGAGAGGCATCTGAGGGACGGCGACATCGTTCTGTTCAACCGGCAACCGTCGCTGCACAGGATGTCCATAATGGCCCACAGGGTGAAGGTCCTACCCTACAGGACGTTCCGGTTAAACCTCCTCGTCTGCCCGCCGTACAACGCGGACTTCGACGGCGACGAGATGAACCTCCACGTGCCTCAGAGCGAGGAGGCTAGGGCTGAGGCGGCCACCCTGATGCTTGTCCAGGAGCAGATACTCTCGCCGCGCTATGGGGCGCCGATTATAGGGGGTTTGCACGACTACGTGACTGGCGCCTACCTACTGACGAAGAAGGGCACGCTGCTAAATAGGAAGAGGTTCGCGCAGCTGGTGATGGAGGCTGGCTACGAGGGAGGGTTGCCGGAACCGGCTGTACTGAAACCGGGCCCCTACTGGACGGGCAAGCAGCTGGTCGGCCTACTCCTGCGCAAGGATTTCAACTTCGAGGGGAAAGCGTCTATCTGCCGCAAGTGCGGAACGTGCGTGAAGGAGCTATGCCCGTACGACGCCTACGTCGTCGTGAGGAACGGCGAGCTGATGGTCGGCGCCCTAGACAAGAACACCGTGGCTTCGCAGGTTCCGCGCACGCTCCTCCACGAGTACGTTAGGCGCTACGGCAGCGACGCCGGGAGGGAGCTCCTCGACGGCCTTTACAAGGTCTTCATCGCGTACTTGGACCTTTACGGCTTCACGATGGGGTTAGACAGCCTCGACATACCCCCCACGGTCGAGAGGGAGGTTGCCGCGATAATGAGCGCGGCGGAGAAGGAGGTGGAAGAGCTTGTCAAGAAAGCCGAGAGGGGGGAGCTCGAGCCGCTCCCCGGCAGGACTCTCGAGGACACGCTTGAGCAGAGGATCCTGGAGGTGCTGTCGAGAGCGCGAGACCGGGCCGGAGAGGCGGCCGGCCGGATACTCGGCATGCTGAAGGAGGCCGTAATCATGGCGAGGACGGGGGCGCGAGCCAACATGCTGAACATCACGCAGATGGTGGCGGTGCTGGGGCAGCAGTCGCTCCGGGGCGAGCGCATAAAGAGGGGGTTCACCGGCAGGGTTCTACCGCACTTCAAGTGGGGCGACATCGGCCCCCGCGCGAGGGGCTTCGTCTACTCGTGCTTTAAGAAGGGGTTGAAGCCGACGGGGTTCTTCTTCCACGCGATGGCCGGCAGGGAAGGCCTGGTGGATACCGCGGTGAGGACGGCGCAGAGCGGCTACATGTACAGGAGGCTGGCGAACGCCCTCCAGGACTTCCACGTCGCGTACGACGGAAGCGTGAGAACCTCCGAGGGCTTCATAGTTCAGTTCCGCTACGGCGAGGACGGCGTAGATCCCGCCAAAAGCGACCACGGCGAGCCAGTCAACGTGGACGAAGTGATAAAGGAAGTGATAGCGGAAAGGGGTGGTTGAGCGTGGCCGAGAAAGTTACCGAAGAGGTCGCTAGGGCGCTGCTCGAGCCGTACGCGCACGTCCTACCCGAGAGGCTTGCGGAGGAGGTGGTCAGGAAGGTGGTCGAAGCCGGGTTGACGGTGGACGAAGCTCGGAAGGTCGTCGACCGGGTCGTGCTCGAGTACATGAGGAGCCTGGTCGAGCCGGGGGAAGCGGTTGGGATGGTCGCCGCCCAATCGATAGGGGAGCCCAGCACGCAGATGACGCTGAGGACGTTCCACTTCGCGGGCGTGAGGGAGCTCAACGTAACCTTGGGGCTCCCCAGGCTCATCGAGATCGTTGACGCGAGGAAAACGGTGGCCACGCCGATAATGGAGGTCTACCTGGAGGGGGAGTACGCGCGCAGCAGGGAGAAGGCGCTGGAGGTTGCAAGGGAGCTGGAGCTGACGACGATCGAGAACGTGTCCCGCGCGATCACTATAGACTACGTGGACTACGCGATAATAATAGAGCTGGACCCCGAGATGCTTGAGAACAGGGGCGTAAAGCCGGAAGACGTCGTCAAAGCGCTCAACCGGATTAAGGGGAAGAAGGGGAGCGTGGAGCTGGACGGTCTAACCGTCGTCTTCAGGACGGGGCTGGACGACGCCGTCAAGCTGAGGCGCATGTACGATAGGGTCAGGGCGCTGAGGGTGCGCGGCGTCAAAGGGATAAAGAGAGCGATCGTGCGCTACGACGAGAAGCTGGGCGAGTACAAGATAATAACGGAGGGCTCCAACCTCGTGGCGGCACTGAGCATCGAAGGCGTCGATCACAGGAGGACCATCAGCAACAACATCTACGAGGTGGCGGAAGTCCTAGGGATCGAGGCGGCGAGGGCGCTGATCGTAAGGGAAATGAAAAGGGTATTGGACGAGCAAGGTCTCGACGTGGACACCCGGCACATAATGCTGGTGGCGGACGCGATGACGATGACGGGGAGGATCAGGCAGGTGGGAAGGCACGGCGTCGCCGGCGAGAAGCCGAGCGTGCTGGCTCGCGCCGCTTTCGAGGTCACCGTGAAACACCTCGTGGACGCCGCCGTGAGGGGCGAGGTCGACGAGCTCAAGGGCGTGGTTGAGAACGTGATCGTGGGCTCCCGGGTAGTGCCGCTGGGCACCGGGATGGTCAAGTTGATGATGCTCACGGAAGTGGGAAGCGGCAGCGCGTCCCAGACTCAAAAGTAGCGCGCGTACAGCTGTACGCGCGCTTACTTTCTGCTAAGCGCGCTAAGTTTAAGGGAGGGGATCCCCGCCCCTAAACGTCGTGCGCAACGTTAGGACGCCGAAAAACGTGGATGGGGCGAGGGTGGCAGCATGGATTTGGTAAGGGAAATCCAAACGGCGGTGAGGACGGGGAAAGTGGCGATGGGCTTCAGAGAGTCGTTGAAAGCGATAGTGAACGGCAGGGCGAAACTGGTGCTCATAGCTTCCAATGCTCCCAGCGAGATTAGAAGGGACGTCGCGAAGTACTGCAAAGTCTCCGGTACCCCGCTGCTAGAGTTCCCGGGGACTTCGTGGGACCTGGGGGCAGCCTGCGGCAAGCCATTCATGGTGTCCGTACTGACAATACTGGATCCTGGCGAAAGCGGGATCTTAGATTTGGCTAAGGGTGAAGCTTGATGGCCGGGATCAAGCTGACTGAAACCGAGATGCAGTACATGTCGCTCTTCGAAGCTGTTACGCAGGTGGAAGCTCGCGACTGCGTAATCGACGAGGAAAACAACAGGGTCATATTCCTAGTGGGGCAGGGGATGGCGGGAAAAGCGATAGGGAGCAACGGCGCAAACGTGAAGTTGCTTCGAAAACTCCTCGGTAAAGATGTGGATATCGTTGAGGAAGCAAGCACGCTCGAGGGCTTGATCCAAGCGGCGCTGTTCCCGGCTAGAGTGAAATCGATCGAAGTACTTGAACGCGACGGTGGAGAGAAGGTCGTCGTGGTGGAGGTCCCCACCGAGCAGAAAGGCCTTGCGATAGGGAGAGGTGGGCGCACAATAAAGAGAGCCAGGCTGCTGGCGAAAAGGTACTACGGTGCAGACGTCGTGCTCAAGTAGCGCGCGGTCGAAATCGTCCATCTCGCGCTAGCTTGTGGATCCCCCCGATAGCGCTGCGTCCGCCGGTAAGGCGGCGCAGGATGATGGCGCTAAAGCTTTTAAGCGAAGGAGGAAGGCCCTCCCGGCATGCCGGGCTCCAAGTCCCCCAGAGGTCTGTTCGCGGCTAGGAGGTTGAAGAAGAAGAGGCAGAAGTTCAGGTGGAGCGATGCAGAGTACAAGAGCAGAATGCTCAGGCTGAGGGAGAGGTTCGACCCTCTCGAAGGGGCGCCGATGGCGAGGGGCATTGTGCTCGAAAAGGTGGGCGTCGAGAGCAGGCAACCCAACAGCGCGGTCCGCAAGTGCGTGCGGGTGCAGCTGATCAAAAACGGTAAGGTCGTGACAGCGTTCCTCCCGGGCGACGGCGCCCTCCTTTTCGTGAACGAGCACGACGAGGTGGTCATCGAGAGGATCGGCGGGCCTGAGGGAAGAGCGTACGGCGACCTACCGGGCGTCCGCTTCAAAGTGATTAAAGTCAACGGCGTTCCCCTTAAGGAGCTACTGAGAGGTAGAGCGCAGAAACCGCAGAGGTAGCGTCGAGGTCTCGATCGAGAGCTTGAAGAATTCCTCGCACCCCCTTGGAGCGCGCTTGCTGCTGAAGGGCGCACCATCAGGGGCTCAAGATCGGAGATGCTGCAGTTTAGCTGCGACTAAACTGCCCGAAAAACGGTGCGTCCAGGTGCCTGCCCCCTGGTGGTGAACGTTTATTATAGGGTTCGCGAGCGGGGCGGGGTGAGAGGTGTGCAGGCTCCGAGCATTGCGATACAAAAGTTGGGGGAAAACGAGTGCCGCATGGTACTGAAGGGGGTTACGCCGGCTGTAGCGAACGCCCTGAGGCGCGCGCTGATGTCGGACGTGCCGACGCTGGCGATAGACGAAGTGGTGGTGGTCGAAAACTCCTCGGTGCTTTTCGATGAGGTTCTCGCTCACCGCCTGGCTCTGATACCGCTTAAGGTTGATGTGGAAACTTACGAAGCGCTGCTCAGCTGCTTCGAAGAAGGTAGGAGAGATGATTGCGTTGCGTCTTTTACTTTAGAGGTTGAAGCTGATAGGCAAATGACCGTGTATTCAGGCCACTTGAAATTCGCTGGTTTTACCGGAGAGTTCAGCTCTCTCGCGTACGCCGAGGTGAAGCCGGTCTCGGACATCATACCCATCGTTAAGCTGGCCCCCGGCCAGAAGGTGGTGCTTGAAGCTTACGCGAAGATGGGGACGGGGAAGGAGCACGCTAAGTGGCAGCCCGTGTCCGCGGTCGCTTACAAGTACTACCCGAAAGTAGCGGTCCTTAAGAGGGAGTGCGGGGAGGAGTGCAGGAAGTGCGCTGAGGCGTGCCCGAAGGGGGTTCTCCGGTGGCGCGAGGGGGTGCTGGAGGTTGTCGAGGAGAAGCTAGAAGAGTGCACAATGTGCAGGGCGTGCGAGGAAGCGTGCCCCGACGTAGTGAGGGTTTCCTGGGACGACACGAGTTTCATTTTTAGCGTTGAAGGCCTTGGCGTGCTGCCGGTGAGCAAGGTGGTGGAGGTGGCTATGCGGCGCCTCCTCAGGCGCCTCGACCGGTTGATCAACACCGTCGAGGCCAGCCTCAACGCTCTCGGCGGGGACCGAGCCTAGCCGGCGGCGGCAAGATTTATTTGCGCGTTTGGGGGCGAGGGTCGGCCATGAAGAGGACGGGTCCCACGAACGTCCACCTGAGGCGGCTGATACACTACCTCAGGAAGAAAGCTCGAGAAAACAAAGCGCCTATATGGCGGAGGGTGGCGGAGTTGCTCGAGAGACCCACGAGGATGCGCCCTGAGATCAACCTGAGCAAGATCAACCGCTACACTGCGGAGGGCGACACGGTGGTCGTTCCAGGCAAAGTCCTAGGGAGCGGTGCGCTCACCCACAAAGTAATCGTCGCAGCTTTCGCCTTTTCGAAGAAGGCCAGGGAGAAGATCCTAGCCGCTGGCGGCGAAGTGCTGACGATACCCCAGCTGGTAGAGCGGAACCCGCGCGGCAGCGGAGTCAAGATCCTTGTGGGCTGAGTAGCTGGAAAAACTTATAGGTGGCGCGTCCCGAGCCGCGGTGAGATTCGCGATGCAGAGTAAACCGATAGTCGTGGACGCCTCAGGCCTCGTGGCAGGCCGGTTAGCGAGTGTAGTCGCCAAACTCTTGCTGCGAGGCAACGCGGTGGTGGTCGTCAACGCCGAGAAAGCCATCATCACCGGGAAAAGGCAGCGCGTCGTCGAGTGGTACATGAAAAGGGTCAGCGAGTGGAGGACGCATTACAACCCGGAGAAGAAGGGGCCGAAGATCCCGAGGCGCCCCGACGCGATCCTGAGGAGGATGATCAGGAACATGCTACCATACAAAAAACCTAAAGGGAGGAGCGCGCTTAAGCGGTTGAGGGTTTACGTGGGCGTACCCCCCGAGTACGCGAATGTAGAGAAGCTGGTTCCCGAGGAGGCTAGGCTGCAGAACGTCAAGGTTCAGTACGTCACTTTAGCTGAGCTTTCGGCTGCGGTGGGCGGGTGGAATTATGGTTAAGGTGGTTATAGCCAGCGCTAGGAGGAAGACGGCTAGAGCGAGAGTTGTCGTGAAGGAGGGGAAGGGCAGGGTATTCGTAAACGGCGTGCCGCTGGAAGTGCTCGAGCCGGAGCTTGTGCGGCTTAAAATCTACGAACCGGTATACCTGGCGGGCGAAGAGATCGTGAACAAGGTGGACATTTACGCTGAAGCTCAGGGAGGGGGGATCATGGGTCAAGCGTCAGCCATAAGGACGGCTATCGCGAGGGCGCTCGTCGAGTGGACAGGGTCTGAAGCTTTGAAGGAGCTGTACCGCAAGTACGACCGGCACCTGCTAGTCGAAGACCCTAGGCAGGCGGAGCCTAAGAAGCCCGGAGGGAGGTCTGCTAGAGCCAAGCGCCAAAAGAGCTACCGTTAGGAATTAGAATTTCGATCATTGCGTGTAAACTTCGTATTTGAGTACGATATCTATCAAATCGACGTGGGAGAGGAACATGCGACGGCAGCAGTACCTTCTCACTCCGAGGTCGTCCAGCACCTTGGCGGGGTCCTCCCCCTTCGCAACCCTCTCCGCGAACTTCGCCCATTTATCGGCGATCAGCGCTCCGCACGTGAAGCACCTGATCGGGATTATCACAATGCACCTGCCCCTGCGCGCTTTTAAGGCTTCCCCACCCCCTAGCGCGCGACTACAGGGAGAGCGGAGGGGCGCGTGCTTTTACAGTTTCGCAGCCTAGCTCCGTCGGCGCCTTCCCTATAGCTGCTGGTGCGTTCTCTATAGTATGCTTGCATATTCTTCGTTCATTTCTTTATCTTTTTGGTTAGAAAAAATAATTTCCAGTCTTTTCAACATCAAATTTTTAAAGGGCTCGCTTGTACAAGCCCCGTTCCCGATGGGGGCGGGGTTCCGCCATCGCAGCCTGTTCCCTGAAGGGCCCTGCGCGCGGGCTGAGCCGTGGCGGGTGAATCCGCCGCGAGGCGGGCGAGGAGGGTCCTGCCACGAGGCGGGAGCGCCCCCCTCAGGAGGGGCGGGGATGCGGGCGCGCGAGCGTTACGGCATCTTCGATACCTCCATTTCTAGCCGCGCTAACCGCTCCTTCGCCCTAAGCAGCACCGCGTTAACCCGCTCCACGAGCAGATCATAGTGCTCGGCGCTGAGCAGATGAACCCCGGCTAGGCGGATGGGGGTTTCGACCCTGTCGGAAGCTGTGATCTCCACTACCACCCGCCGCCCGATCCAGAGGATCCCGCTGTGCTTGAGCCCGGCTCTGCGCGCTGCCGAGAGGATGCTGAGCGCCGACGTCTGGTCTCTGCAGACTACGTGCAGTATTGGGCCTTGCACGGAGAGCCAGAGATCGCTGTAGCCTTCCGCGGAGGACACCGCTTGAGCCAGCTCCCAGCTCTCGACCGGCCTGTGCCACTTGGCGAGCACCACCATGCGGCGCTTCTCGCCCGGCAGTCTCGTCGCGGCCAGCTGCACCCTGCCGCTGCAGCTGCTGGTCGTATAGTAGCAGCGCTTCGCGTTCAGCAGGGCGAGCAGAGGGACGATATCCGGGTCCACAGTGCCCTGCTCCAGAGCGCGGAATAGGGCTTCCAGGGCTTTCGCTTTCTCGGCGTCAAACCGCGTGCTCATGCGCCGTAGAAGCGGGCGGCGAGCTTCCACGCTTCAACCGCTTTAGGCGCTGGGCTCGCCTCCTTCGCGGGTCTCCCTACCGCCGCTCTCCGGTAGGTGTACTCGCCCAGCTTGTCGAGCAGACCCCAATCCTCTAGGATCCTGGTGTTGTAGTCACCGCTGACGAAGGGTTCGCTGTTAAGCACCAGGTGGAGGAGCGCGAGGTTCGTCGCCACCCCCTCTACCACGGTTTCCTCGATCGCGGTCACCAACCTCCTCCTCGCCTCCTCCCTCGTAGCCCCCCAGCACACGATCTTCATCAGCAGCGGGTCGTAGTACATGGGCACCTCGGATCCGGCGTAGTAGCCTGAGTCAACGCGCACCCAAGGTCCCTCGGGCGGGCGGTACGCTTTCAGCACGCCCGGCGACGGGGCGAAGCCGTTAAGGGGGTCTTCAGCGTACACGCGCGCCTCTATCGCGTGGCCGCGGAGCTCGACCTCCTCCTGCTTGAAGCTCGTGCCCTCGCCGGCGGCCACCAGTATCTGCTCTCGGACTATGTCGATCCCCGTGATCATCTCGGTGACGGGGTGCTCGACCTGGATTCGCGAGTTCACCTCCAGAAGGTAAAACTTGTCGGTCGACGGGTCGTAGAGGAACTCGAAGGTGCCGGCGTTCACGTACTCGCAAGCTTTAGCGGCTTTCAGAGCGATCGACAGGAGGCGTTCCCTCCTCTCGTCGTCGAGTGCGGGGGATGGAGCCTCCTCCACGACCTTCTGGAAGCGCCGCTGCACGGAGCACTCCCTTTCGAAAAGGTGGAGAACGCCTCCGCGGCCGTCGCCGATCACTTGGACCTCTATGTGGCGTGCCTTGGGTAGGTACTTTTCGAGGTACACCTCCAGCCTCCCGAAAGCTTTACCAGCGAGCTCGCTCGCGTCGCGCATGGCTTTCACCAGCTCTTCCTCGCTCCACGCTATCCGCATCCCGATACCCCCTCCCCCGCCAGCCGGCTTCACGATGACGGGGTAGCCCAGCTCCTCGGCGATGCTGGGAGCATCCTTCGCCTCCACGGCCGTAAACGTGCCCGGCACGACCTCGACCCCCGCTCCCTGGAAGAACCTGCGCGCGCCCAGCTTATCCCCCACAAGCCTCTGTATGCGGGCCGGCGGGCCGATGAACGTGATGCCCTCCTCCTCGAGCCGCTCGACGAAGTCGGCGCGCTGGGCCAGGAAGCCGTAACCCGGGTGAACGGCTTCGGCCCCCGTTTTCTTCGCGGCCCCGATCACGGCCTCGATGTTGAGGTAGCTGTCCCTAGGCTCGGGGCCCCCTATGTACACCGCCTCATCGGCGACCAGCGCGTGCAGCGACGACCTGTCCGCCTCCGAGTACACGGCGACCGTCCTGATCCCCATCGCCTTAGCCGTCCTGATAACCCGCACCGCTATCTCTCCCCTATTCGCCACGAGGATCGTGCGGAAAGGGGGGTCAGCGCAATCCACGCTTCAGGAGTATAACCGGACCCTTTTAAGGAACGTTGCGTGGTCGGTAGGTTTCATTGCGCTTTCTCGCCGGAGGCGTTTATGTACGCCAGTACCAGGCGCGCGATCTCGCCCGGTATTCGCTCTCTGTTCGACAGGTTTACTTCGAGAAGCGCGACGTCTTTTCGCGATAGCACGCTCCTACCGAAGGGGTCTTCCCGGGCTCTAACGTGTATCGTCGCTACGACAGGCTTGGGGGAGTTAAGGGCGTCGGTGACAGCCTGCTTGAAGCTCTGGGAGAGCAGCTCCATAGGCCCTATCTCGTCGATGACGACGACTTGCGCGCCCTGCAGGGCGCGCCTGATCGCTGCCACGCCCACCCTCTCCAGCTCGCCCACCAGCACCACGTACTTGCCGATCCTCGGGCCCCCCTCCCCCACGCGCGCTAGGTACGCCTCCTCC
>OFEJ01000012.1_pt1 | contig 86791 bp, 94 predicted proteins | sample 1521051 | NCBI WGS metagenome assembly OFEJ01 (sample SAMN06268701, study PRJEB24108) | sediment metagenome | isolation source: Joseph's Coat, Yellowstone National Park, Wyoming, USA | place: USA:Joseph's Coat, Yellowstone National Park, Wyoming, USA | reverse complement strand
CATTCTCAACTCTTCTAGGCATTGCTGGGTGCACAACCTCCTTATCCAAAACAACTCCATAAACAAGCATGCTATCTGCTAGGCTTCCACCTCTCTTCTTCTCGATCTTAACCATGTCCAGCTTAACATCGTAAGTGCCATCAGACCTCTTATCAGCAACTCTAAATGCTGCTTCTACCACCATGTCCATGAGTTTGTCAAGCACATCAGGTGTTGCTATATATTTACTTGCGAGTGCTGTGTACAAAGCCTTCTTTATCTCTGTCTTCGTCTTCTCTCTATCTTCTGGTTTATCTAGATCGCCTACGAACACCCTTACGCCAATTTCATCTAGTATTTCTAGGGCTTTTGCTAAAGCCTTCTTATACCCTTCAATTATTGTTGTTGGATGAACGTTTTGGTCTAGGAGTTGCTCTGCCTTATCTAACAACGCACCTGCTAATACAACAGCAGATGTTGTTCCATCTCCCACTTCAGCGTCAACAGCTTTAGCGGCTTCAACTAGAAGCTTTGCTGCTGGGTGTTGCACCTCCATTTCCTTAACTATAGCAGCACCATCGTTAGTCACGGTTATGTCTCCAAAGCTATCAACAAGCATCTTATCTAGACCTCTAGGTCCGAGGCTTGTCTTTAGAATTTCTGAAAGTATTCTAGCAGCCATGATATTTGCTCTAAGGGCTTCTCTTCCATGGGCCCTTGATGTTCCTTCCTTTAGTATTAAAACAGGTATTCCATACATTGCCATAACACATCACCAAAGTCATTTCTGTATTTAGAAGAGGTTCTATATAAGCTTTTATGAAAATTCCAAATACTATAAAAACCTTGAATACGACTCACAATACTCACAAATTTCTCTATTGCTAAAAGAACCGCAGATCCTACATCGCGTTGAACCTGCTGTTATGAAGCTTTGCATAAGTTCAACAGACCTAGCACTAGAGTACATTAGCTCAGGAGATCTAAAAAGCACTTCTTTAGCTTTTGCCATAAATCTATCGCTACCTATAAATAGTTTATAAGAGGATTCATAGAAGGAATTGAGTTCTTGCAGGGCTGAGGTTATAGCTAGATAAATAACATCCGTAGAGACCACATGATAAAATGGCCTGACAACCTTAATACCTTCAATATACTTCACAGGCATGCTCTCGCCAAACACAGTTTTAGATACTGTCAAAAGACCATAGATTGACAACAACACCATCTCATCACGAAAAAGTGGTGTTAAAACACCATCTAAGTTATGCTCTAATGCTATTTTCGCTGCTAAGGCTTCAGTATACTTCAACATATGAATAAATGTCTTTGTAATGACGTCTAGATGGTAATGAACTGGAACAATATTTACAACAACATCTTTAGTAATATTTTTCAAGGTGATTTCAACAGCATTACAATTTACAATATTGCTAGGGCACAGAATATTATAAACCAGTTCTAGATCCTTTATTGCAGCGTGTAATATGGCGAAGGCCTCTACCGATAATATGATTCCATCCCCTCTTAGAATATAGAGCACAGCATCATTCTTCTTCAACATTTTGTAGTAGTGTATAGTCTTTCTGACTTGCTTAGCAACACTCCTAAATAAGCACAATCTACAGAGTTTTTCGCCCGATGTAAATCTCTTGTACACAGCCCCTCTCTTGCCACATGATGTACAGAGGGGCTGTGAAACACTTAAGAACACCATACTTAAAATCAGCCCTTTCTAACAAATTTTACTTGGATCATCCTGTTTTTCAGAACCTCCTTAATACCCCTCTTTAGAACCATTAAATCATTCTCTAAATGACCAAAAAGACCTTCTTGAGAAAAAATGCATGTACCGTTCAAGTATAGATTGAGCAATATAGTTGAATCATTTTTAGAGTTGCAAGGCTTTACATACAAGGCTGTGTATATTGTTGGCGCAGATTCTTCTTCTATAATACTTAGAATTTTCAACACATAGTTCTTATCTAAAGTTTTGAAAGAGTTCAAGAATGCTACTAGCACTAGCCTATTTTTAGCTATGCATTCATTAACTTGCTTACTGTCTTTTACTTCAACCACCATGCTGTAGTTCACGCTGCTTAAGCTTATCTAGTAAAACCTCTTTATCTTTATTTGATAATAGTACCTCTACATCAAGCACATCTTTATGCTCTCCTGGGGCCTTTATACCAAGGCTATTGACATATACATAACCAAAGCTCACAACTTTCTTAACTTCTTCCACAGGCTCCCTCAAGGCAAAATCCTCTAAAAGTGCCTTGAAATTTAGAAATGTTTTTAGCTCACCTTCTGTAACTACTGCTCCACAAACTAGGCATGAGAGATCAGGCATAAGCGAGTTAAAACTGCAACGAGGGCATGCAACAGGGAGTATTGGGTGGCGTTTTAAGACCCAATAATGTCTCCACATATCTTTGAGTCTCTCAATAAGATCAGCCCTTTCTAGCCTTCTAGCCTCACTATAGAGTCTTGGTGCATATGCTAAAACAGCTTCGCCAATGCTATTAACAACGAACTCTAACTGGTCTTCATCTAGAGAACTCCTCAATTCAAGCAGTGAAACAGCGAGTATAGGATATACTTTGTCGCTGTATCTCTTAATCCTCTTAACAATTGTATCAACATCTAGGGTAGCAGATTCACCACGAACCACATCAACAATCTTTGTTAAAACAGATATGTATTCTTCGACACCCAACTTAAGAAACTCTAGACCAAGGCGTGATACCAATTCATTAATATGCTTAGATACCCACTCCTCTGTGTCAGCTACGCGCTTCTTAGTGCTAGCTCTATTTTGTGAAGATTTTTTAGCCTCCTTTTTTTCCTTCTTATTCTCTGCACTCTTTTTTGTCTTAGCCATAATAAACGCACCAGTGCCTTTACTATTATTATATCTTTTCGAATCCTATAAGTTTAGAGGAGTTCTCATCAAATATCGTGACCAAAGTAATATTGTAGTATTAATATAGAATATACATGTCTGTGGTCGCATGTTTAGAAGTTTTGCTTAGCACTGTAAATATTAGCCAGCTAAGGCTATTATTTATTTCTGCTGGGTGTAGCAGCATGTTGCAGCAACATAATGGTGTAGTGCTTGTCCCTGCTGAGCAGAGTACGAAAGCTATAAATATCATTGTTATTAAGAGAAATGGTACTAAGGAGTATTTTAATGTTGCTAAGTTAGTTAAGAGCATAAAAGCATCATGCAATTCTCTATGTAGTGACGAAGAGGTGCAGGCTATTGTACATGAGATTATGAATGAGTTGAAGGATGCTGAAAGTGTACATAGTAGTGAAATTGTTGAAAGAATTGAGAGAATATTTATGGTTAAAGGCATTGAGGATTCAAAATGGTTTGAAGTGGCTAAGCTATATGAACTTGGCAAAATATATAAGGATGTATATGGCAAGGGAAGGAAAATAGTCATAGATCCTCAAGATCTGAAGCTCACTTTTCCAGCAATTAAGGTTCTTGCAAGCAGATATCTTCTCAGAGATCCCAATACCATGAGATTTATTGAGACACCGCAAATGATGTTTAAAAGAGTAGCTAAAGCAGTTGCGCAAGCAGAGCTTTACTATTGTCAGAAGACAGGTAAAAATCCAGAGCAGTGCTCTTCTCTTGTAAAGATGTGGGAAGAGAAATTCTATGACCTTATGAGCAATCTGAGGTTTATACCTAACTCACCAACGCTAATGAATGCAGGTACAAAGCTAGGTATTTTATCAGCATGCTTTGTTATCCCTGTTAGAGATGCCATAACAACACCTGATGGTGAGGGAATATATGATGCTGTTAGAGCACAAGCAATAATATTTCAGCAGGGTGGTGGTACAGGCTTTGATTTTTCAGAACTTAGACCAGAAGGAGATGTTGTTGCTTCAACAGGGGGTGTTGCAAGCGGACCGCTTTCATTCATGAAAATGTTTGATGTTAATACTGATGTGATAAAGCAGGGTGGTAAGAGGAGAGGAGCAAATATGGGCGTTCTTCATGTATGGCATCCAGATGTAGAGAAGTTTATTGATGCTAAGAGCGGCAAGCTGAAGGACGTTAATCTGCAGAACTTCAATATAAGTGTAGGTGTTTATGACTACTTCATGGAAGCAATAATACGTGGCGATAAAGTACCCCTGGTAAATCCAAGAAAAACTAATTTAAGAATTGACCTAGGTAATGACTCTAGATTTTACGCTTTATCGAGAGCAAGACACTACCTAAGCAATGAATGGGTTCAAGAAGTTATACTGAGCGAGCTAGAGTCTCGAGGGGGAAGTGTGTGGTTAGATGAGTCACTAATAATCACCATCGATGAGGCTTTAGCTATAGCTGAGGATAGAGGAGCTATTGTGAGTTATACAGATGCTAGGAAATTATTTGAAAAGATTATTAGAAATGCTTGGGATTCAGGAGATCCTGGGCTTCTCTTCATAGATACTGTGAACTATAGGCACCCTCTTTGGTATCTAGGTAAAATTAACGCTACTAATCCATGTGGAGAGCAACCTCTTTTACCATGGGAGTCCTGCAATCTAGGGAGTGTAGACCTAGCAAAGTACGTTTATGTAGATGTTGAAGGAGTACCAAGAATTGCATGGAAGCAACTAGCAGAGGATTTGAAGGTTGTTGCAAGGTTTATGGATAACATAATAGACATAGCAAAATGGCCTTTGCCACAGCTAGAACAAGCTGTTAAGAGAGCTAGAAAGATAGGTGTTGGAGTAATGGGCTGGGCTTATATGTTAATAAAGCTTGGAATACCTTATGATAGTGTGGATGCTTTGTACTTGGCGTATTACCTAGCTGAATGGATTGAATATAACCTAACGTTGGCAAGCATAGAACTAGCTAAAGAGAGGGGAGCATTCCCTGCTTACGATCCTCAAAAATATAGACCTACTTGGATAACCTCTAAAAGTTTAGAAGAAATGCTGAGAATAGCTAACATTAATGCAAAACCGAGTAAGAAGATTTTAGAGCTACTCAACGAAAGACCGTCTGTTGACTGGAATTACATTGAAAAATTGAGGAAAGACATTGGATTAAGAAACGGGGCTATGACCAGCATTGCGCCTACAGGCACCATAAGCATTATTGCAGGAACCTCGTCAAGCATTGAGCCTTTATTTGCTATAGCATTTGAAAGACATGTAACCGTAGGGACGTTTATTGAAATTGATGGACTTTTCCTAAACTATTTAAGGCGTTATGAGATTGACACCTCGGAGATGATTAAACTAATAGCTGAAAAAGGTAGTGTAGCAGAGATTCCCTATATACCGAAAACCTTGAAGCAACTATTTAGGACTGCACATGACATTGACCCTAAGTGGCATGTTTTGCACCAAGCTGTATGGCAACAATGGATCTGTGCTGGCGTCTCAAAAACAGTAAATATGAGGTTTGAAGCAACAATAGATGATGTAAAGGAGGTCTACATGCTAGCTTGGTCCTTGGGCTGTAAAGGTATAACAGTGTACAGGGATAAGTCAAAGTCTCAGCAAGTTATATATGTTGGGATCAAGATGAGCCAGGCAATTCAGCAAAAAGAGTCTGAAGAGCCAATGAAGCAAACAAAAGAGAGCTTGAAAAAGGGATTTACTGTAACTTCGCTAGGTAGCATAAGCGAAGCAATAGAGGATATTGCTCACAGCAGTTGCCAAACATGTGAATATTGATTTATAAACTAAAAGCATTGCCTTTAATATGAGGAGAAGGTTTTCATAAGTTTTCTTGACACAGCCTTTCTTGGCTATGAGCATCGGTTTTTTGAGCTGTGGACAACAATCAGCAATATTAAAATATTTGTAAATACTTGGCTCTATAGAGTAGGGTTTAAATAGCTCTATATTCACCACATGTTTTTGGATGACCTGCGCTGTGGTGACATGGAGAGACTTAAGTGGGAGCCTCGTGGCGGGGCTTGAGAGGCACCCATGTGGTGTGGGTGAGGCTAGTGAACCCATGAGGACCAGCCCCGCTAACAGAAGTATAGGTATTTACAGATATCATAAGCATCGTTAGCAGGGAAACGCTTAGAGCAGAACTCTTATTGTCTGGAGGTCCTATCTGATAATCGATTTTCCCAAAAATCTGATAAGCTTTTTCTGTTCCAAATTCCCTACATTATCAGAAGTCTTTGTGCTTCACTGATTGAAAGGAGGTCAGGTCTTATGAAGTGTTTTGAACTTTTTATCAAGAAGTGCAACTAATTCATTTACACTCATGTTGCTTAATTTCTTTGAGAAGTTTATGATCCATGCATATCCATTTGTCTCTTCTAGTACATGTGGATAGTGCTTAACTATCCATGCATTGATCAGTGCCCTTCCCCTAAAGGTCTTCAATAAAAGCTCTACTTCACTTATATATGGGAAACCTGTTTGTTCAAGCGATTTAACAAGCGTATCGAGGTCCTCAGGAAGCAAATCCTTTCTCCCAAACTTAGCACTGCCATTTCCAACATATCTTTCTCCTCTGCCAGGTATTATAACTTTACCATAGGCAGCTTTAACTCTCCATGAGGAAGAATCTAGGGATGCTACTTGCAGGTATTGTAAAGCCGTGTAAAGGACTGATGTACCTCCAAGTCCAAGTACATGTACATGGCCATTGAAAACCTTTGTAATAATGGCTAGCGGTATCAATGGTGTAGTTCTACTACCTTTACCCCCTTTAGCAAGAGAAGGTGGTACAGCACCACCATAAGCTACCACCTTCACGCCATAACTTTTATACGTGTCAATAGCATCAAAAAGTAGTATACTTTCATAGCAATGAATCACTGGCACTATGTTCTTCTCTAACTTTGTAAACAAATACTCAAAATTCCTAATATTCTTTGCTACAAGCTCCTTCGAAGTTTCACAAAATTTATTTGGAGGAACATCGAGCGACATGTAGTAGTCGCCTTCAATTCTCCTATACCTTTCAATAGTTTCATTCAGGTCTATCTTCAACCCTCTAGTCATTATCTGATAGCCTCCAGAATCAACCCAGACAGCTTCCACAGATGGTTTGCCCCATTTCCATCTAATACTATTAATCATTATCTTTATGTTGGACATGTACTCCCATATTTTTATCATCATATCAGGAACTCCAAAGACTATTTCCGGAGGCAAAGAGTAGCACCTCATTGAATTGTTTTGCACTATTCTGACTCTTTAGGAATTTCATCTAAAAAAGAATTGATATTTGGTAGAGTTAAATGCGAAAGCGTTATATACTACTATACAACAATCCTTCTGTGGTGTACGGCTAATTGTCTGCCAATAATCCTGCTATCGTGGCTACCATTGATAAGGAAAAGCAGACTATTTATGTAGGTAAGAAGGTTATTCCTCTTGGCGGAGCACTTCCAAGCATAAATGAAAAGGAGAGGGTAATAAGATATACTTCATCACTATGCCCATACTGCTTTAGACCACTCCCCGCCATAATTATTGAAAGAGATAACAAGCTGTATATTAGGAGAAGATGCCCTGAGCATGGAGAAATTGAGGAGATATACTTTGGAGATGCAGAAATGTTTAGAAAATTTGAGAGGTTTAGCTATGATGGTTACGGCCCAGGTTATGTCTATACAGCGGCCACCGCTCCCTGCCCATTTAACTGCGGTCTTTGTCCTTTGCACAAATCTCATACCGCATTGCTAAATATTGTCGTCACAAATAGGTGTGACTTGAGCTGCTGGTATTGCTTTTACTATGCTGAGAGAGCAGGCTATGTCTATGAACCTACAATTGAAGAGATAAAAAAGATGGTTGATGCTGTTATGAGACAGCCAGGGATTGTGGTAGCGGTACAGCTTACAGGAGGAGAACCCACATTAAGAGAAGATTTAGTGGATATTGTAAAGATGCTAAGAGGGATTGGTGTGAGGCATGTGCAGCTCAATACACATGGAATAAGATTTGCACAGCTCTATATGGAGGACCCTGTAAAAGCTGTGGAATACACAAAAAGCTTAAGGGAAGCTGGAGTGAATACAGTATACCTCAGCTTTGATGGCGTAACTCCAGAGTCTAACCCTAAAAACCATTGGGAAGTGCCCTACACCTTCGAGGCATTTAGAGCTGGCAACATGACTAGCGTGGTCTTTGTCCCCACAGTTATAAGAGGTGTTAATGATCATGAACTTGGAGATATAGTCAAAATAGCAGCTTATAATATGGATGTCGTTAGAGCTGTTAACTTTCAGCCTGTCAGTCTTGTAGGTATGATGCGTAAGCAAGATAGAGCCAAATATAGAATAACTATCCCAGATGTCATAAAGAAGCTGGAGGAGCAACTCGATGGAGAGATAACTAAAGATGACTGGTTCCCAGTCGGAGCAGCTGTGCCAATAGCAAGGTTTCTCGAATTACTTGATCCATCAAAAAGAGCAGAGTTTACATCACACCCAGCATGTGGTGCAGCTACATATGTATACGTTAAAAAAGTTGATGGAAATGTCAAATTCGTGCCTATAACAAAGCTTATCGATGCCCATGGCCTCTTGGAATATTTGAACAAGAGATATGAGATGCTGAGGAATATGCCGAGACTTTTGGCTAAGCTGCTTGGCGCGTCCTCCATAATATCAATACTGAATAAGTTTATTTTGTGGGAGAACGTACCTGAAGAACTTAAGAAAGAACTCAGGTCAATTATCCTAGACATATTTATACATAGAAACTATGATGCTCTAGGGAAATTCCACTACAAATTTCTGTTCTTAGGTATGATGCATTTCATGGATGAATGGAACTATGATGTTGAAAGAGTTATGAGGTGTGTCATACACTATGCATTACCAGATGGCAGAATAATACCGTTCTGCGCCTTTAACATCTTGAATGACATATATAGAGATACTCCACAAAAAACCTATGGGATCCCTCTAGAAGAATATGCTAAGAGATATGGTGAGAAGGCATTGCAGGAGCGTAAGTATGTGAGATCAAAAGATCTTATAGAAAAAATGGTAAAGGGAGAGCCTTATCAAAGATTTTACAAACCAGTAATACACAAAATAAAAGAGTTTTATCCTGCACTCCCAGCATAGAATTGAAGTAGCTTGTCTAAACACAAATCTTTATTAAATGTGTTTCGTAATGAATTTAAAATCTTTTTCAGAAAAATCACGCACTGGTGTCTAACAGAGTGAGTCATAATATTGAGTATGCTAAGGTCGTAACATTTACACCTGTAAAGTTCAGCAAGTATAAAGTATTTGTAATAGAGACAATTCCGGTAAAGCCCAGTGTTAGGATAGCTGAACTCGTCAATATGATTTCAAAGAATTTGAAGAATCCCATTGGAGTCAACATTAAACAGAAGATAGTTGCCAGAAATATAGAGAAATTAGATGATAGTGAGCTAGGTTATGCAATATACATGCTTACATATACAGCAATCCCATTTTACTTACAGAAATACGACCCTCACGCGCAATGCGTAACACTATATGTGAATATATCGAAGGAGGGAATTATGCAACTCAATACAATAGCACTAGTTACGAAACATGATATGAAAGGTGTTAGCAAAAAGCCTACAATATTCATAGCAATTGTAAAAGACGCGAATAAGAAGCTGAAAGTTAGTATGGTTCCACAGCTATATAAAATGTCATGGAATTTACTTTCATATAAGCTTCGTAAATTCAGTGAAGAACTTGATGGACTCCCTGCACAAAGAACTTATACCCTCCTGGTACAATTAGTGCCGAAAACAGAGCTAAATGTAATTGACATAACAATTCCTGAACTTAATGAAGTCTTTAAAGTTAGAATACCTATAAGAGAACCCCAGTGGAACTTAAATGACATGCCTCCAAAGCTTAGAAGTAGCATAGAGACCGTGATCATAAAGCCGATATCCATTAAAGCGCCTTACGCCCCTAGGGGAATTCTAATAACAGGTCCGCCTGGTGTTGGAAAAACTGTTACAGCAGAAGCAGTATCAAATGCGCTTGGCATGAAGATTGTTGAGCTTAGACCTAGTACCTACCGCTCTATGTGGTATGGCTTAACAGAGAAGATATTGGAGCAATCTCTCGTTGCAGTTAAAAAGAGAAAGAATGTAGTTGTGCTTCTAGATGATGTAGATTTCCTTGTAGGAAGGCACATAGCTGTTCATGAAACACATGTTTCAGAAATAACAATATTTCTAAGATTTTTACAGGAAGAGCGTAGACCACTTGTAATCCTGACGACAAATACTCCAGAAATACTTGACCCAGCCTTGGTGAGGCCAGGTAGAATAGATGCAGTAGTGTTAATGGGATATCCAGATAGGGATTTCAGAAAATATATTGCGCAAAGGAGTGCAAAGAAATATGGCATAGCACTCGAGCCTAGCAAAGCTGAGATGATGGCTGATATCACAAGATGGTTTACACATGCAGAAATTGATGCTTTAATTAGACTTGCGGCAAGCAAGGGTGATGGCAAACTAAGTGAAGATTCTATTCTCTGGGCTCGCCAACAATTTACAATAAATGAATCTATTAGAAAGGCTATACAGGATAGGCTTAGATGGTTTGGAGAGCAATTCCAAGGCGTAACAATAAAGTATATCCCTAGTGAGACAGAGATCTACTGACTGTTATAGTGGACTTGGTAGAAGCATTATGAATTCCCATCTTCATCCCTTACTATAAATGGCAATGCTCTCAGTTGTAAAGGTTTCCTAACATTTTGGCTCTCGATACATATTCTCGTTGATATATTTTATTCATTATTCTAAGCCTTCATCCCATTTGCAGGGCTGTTTCAAAAATTGATTTATGAGCAGTTTCAATACTTTCACAAGGTTTATTAGATAGCCTAAATTTAGTTGAAAGAAGCTCCACCCACATTCAATACTTGCCACGTACTAACCTAATATCTGTGAATAGCTTTGCTTTAACAACTTTAAAACCTGCGACTTATTATATTTCCAATAGTTTCTAGTACAACATTTTCATTGCTTAGTATTTATTTGGATTCTTGTTAAAATCCCACTTCACTTGCACTTAATTAGCTATCGATATAGATTCATGGATTTCTAGTGAATTCATCGAAATATACCCTCACATAATCTCTATACTCACTAAGTCATGGAGCAGTTAACCTCACTACCTAAGCAATCCAATATTAATAAAATAAAGACTATAAACCTCACACCAGCAATTAACTAAGGAACAGCCCTACACACTCCTAGACATTCAGTAAATGAACTTGCAATATACTTCAAGTCTTCTTCACAGAGCTTGGGATGCACAGGAAGGCTAAGCTCTCTTTCGCTAAGCAATGTGGCTGAGGGGCAACATTCTTTGTATCCTAACTTCTGAAATACAGGTTGCTTGTGTAGAGGTATGGGATAATGTATACCTACTTCGATATTTCTTGAATTCATGCAATTGAAGATGCAATCCCTAATCTTTCTAGAACCCAACTTAATAGTGTATAGGTGATATACGTGCTTAGCCCATGGAGCCTCATAGGGAAGCTCAATATCTTCAATACCATTAAGAAGATTTGAAAGCATGTTTGCATTTTGTCTTCTTAACTCATTTAACTTATCCAGTTTCTTTAACTGTGTTCTTCCAAGAGCAGCCTGTATAGAGGTTACTCTGAAGTTCCATCCCAATTCATCATGAACATATCTAGCTATCTGACCATGATTTCGCAGCAGTCTCACTTTCTCAATCACAGCTTTATTATCGGATACTACAATGCCACCTTCACCCATAGTCATGTTTTTAGTTGCATAGAAACTAAATATAGCAGCATCACCGAAACTACCAACCTTCTTACCCCATGCTTCTGCGCCATGTGCTTGAGCAGCATCCTCCACAAGAATAATTCTCTTATCTGAAGCTATGTCCCTAAGTGCCTTAATATCAGCTGGGTGTCCAAAGAGATGCACAGCTACAATAGCCTTAACATCAATTTCTTCAACTTTCTTCAAGACATCCTCAATACTTATGTTAAAACTCTTATAGTCTACATCTATAAATATTGGTGATGCTCCTATTAGCATAGCGCTAGTAGCGGATGCTATAAATGTGTAGTCAGGTACTAACACCTTATCTCCTATCCCTACACCTAGTGCCTTAAGCGCAAGCGCCAAGGCCATTGTCCCATTGCTTACAGTTGCGGCATACTCTACTCCAACATATTTCGCAAATTCCTCTTCAAAAGCCTCAACAACAGGTCCATGTGCAAGCCAACCGGATTTCAAGACGTTGACTACAGCTTCGACATCATCTGAATCTATAACGGGTTCAAATAGCTTAATATGTTTTTTCATGAAATGACTCACCTTCTATATGTATAGAATTCTGGGAGATGTGGTTAAAAGTCTCCCACCACTTTCATTAACATATACATCCTCTTCGATTCTAACACCATATTTACCAAAGAAATATATTCCAGGCTCCACAGTAATTGTGTCACCTGAAGCTAGCACATCTTTAGAATTTAGTGAGATTCGCGGCAATTCATGCACATCCACACCTATTCCATGTCCAAGACCATGAATAAAGTAGACATCCAAACCCTTCTCTTTCATCCTCTCTCTAGCTATGCTATCTATAACACTAGCAGCATTATTTGGCTTCAAATTACCAAGTACAAAGTCAACAACTTCACTAACAAGCGAGACATGCTGTTCAATAGTAGCATATTCACTACACAACTTCTTTGGCAGAATCATTCGAGTTATATCAGACACATATCCCTGAATCCTAACACCAAAGTCAATTAATATAGGCTCACATCCATTGAATACCGTATTTTGTGCAATATGATGGGGCTTTGCAGTATTTCTCCCTATAGCAACTATGGGGCTGAAGGCTATGCCCTCAGCTCCTAGAGTCATAGCCATTTCCGTTAGCTTGCCGCTCAACGCTTTTTCACTTATGCCCGGGCTTATAAAAGTTAAGGAATTGATAAATACTTTCTCAGTTATCTCAATTGCTTTCTTAATCAGCTCTAATTCAGCCTCCATCTTGCGTCTTCGAAGCATTTCAATAATGAGTTTCATGTTGCAGCATAATCTCTGTTCACATAACGAAGCAGTATCTGTGGCAAGTACTTTTACTGAATCTATGCTTTTCTCAATTTCTTTCTTCATATCATCAAATGTCAGCGTTTTAATGCCATTCTGTAAAGTTAAGTTATATGAGAATACAGGTATGAAGCTAATTGAATGAGTATTGCTATACACCTCAGTAGCACGGTGATAATCCAGGAGGGAGATATATGCAGTTGCAAACGATCTTCTCGTATCAATTAATACACTAGATACAGAAATATCCTCTGGTGGGGGATTGTATAGCTCTGAGAAAAGATAAGACAGCGTCTCTCTACTTTTTAATAAAATTACATCAACATCAAAAAATCTCTTAACTTCATTCACTATATTGCTTATTTTTAATTCTATTAAATGCGTCAAAATGTTCAACCTTTGCAAATAGCTTTAGATGAAAACAAAAAAGTTTATATGATCTTTTTCATAGAGATATCTCAGAAAGTAGCTGCAATCTAAGTAACGTTAGTAGCATACGATTAGAGAGGTATATTGAGGAGGTAGCAATGTATCAGTTAAAGAAACCTGTGAACACATGCCCAAAATGTGGATCATCACTGCTACTGGCTATAGAAACCAACAAATACAAAAGTCGTGAGGTCATCATTGCCTATACATACATGTGCCCTATTTGCCGATACAAGAACGTTGTTGAGCAAGTGACTGTAAAGGCAAACGGAGATAAGATATTCATAACTAAATTTAAGAGTAATGCAGAAAAATCTTAAATAAAAACTCTTTTTAAACTGGTTTATAAAAATACTCAATTAATTTTAAAATACGGGTGCATTGAATGCATTTAACAAAAAGCTCAATATACATGACACTACTAACAATGGTAACAATATTGCTATTTTCAGCTATTTCAACATATGCACCTCGCGAGTATTTTTGGCCAATAAGCATACTCTATGTAATAGCATATATGTCTTTAGCTATGCTAGTTCCAAGACTATTATCGAAAAAGAAGGCTATGGAAATCAAAGGCTCCTTAATACTAAAGGCGGTTCCGCAAGAAGTTATGAACTTGGTATCCAAGGATGCAGAATTAGAGAAGGAGCTGAAGCCCCAGATAACAGCAGTTATTTTGATGTCTATAATACCTTTAGTGATATGGTTTGCTTTTGCTGGTATAATACAATCCCTTTTGCTGCAAGCTCTCATAAATAGTAACATACATTACATGAAATTCTTAGGCTATGTTATCTTCTATTCGCTACTCATAGGAATAATTAGAGTCATAACATATTTTATAACACCAAAGAAAATGCTAATGCTTATAAACAGCTATGAAATTAGAAGTGATGGAATTAAAGCTGGAGGGTTTATCATAACATTTCCACTAGATAAACAGAGATACTCTATGGAAATTAACGCTCGCAGAGGCTTCTTTGAAATATATGACAAAGCAACACGCTACGCATACAGGTTCTACGTTTCAGATATGAATAAGGTAAAGATGGTTTTAGAAAAATATAGTAGGGCAAGGTAATGTTAATACTACTTATTTTTGAATACTGGAAGGCGAAAAATATAACAGAAAATCAAAATGGATATGGCTATGACATACTTTTCCAAAGTGCATATCCATATGCGAACATTCTTGCGGCAATAGGATTAGCATTTATTGTTGTAGCTGTTGTACTCAAGTTTTATGTAAATAAAAATAGAGAGAAGCTTATTTTGAAGCATTTAGAAGTAGGGTCTTGATAGTGGTGTACACGAGGAGGTGGAGAGGGGAATAAAGTTCATAGAGGACTTGAAGGCTCTCCAACTCTAATATTTTTGAAAACAATGTTCTTTGCGACACTGATTGCTGTGACAGCACTCCATCTCCTAATGTTTATAGTTCTTATGTACACAACCCATTCAGGATTATTTAAATCGACTTTTCTATTAATCTTCTCAGCTATAACCCTTATAGCATCTATTGAGTGTATTCTTATAAGTCTATTCTTATCATCTAATGTAAACACTTTTCCATGTAATGTAACTCTGTAAGTAGCATTTTCAGGTATCCTAGCAAGAGCAAGTTGCTGGGCTTTTTCTGCAATTCTGTCTATTAGGGGATCAACAACAGCATCAACAGGCACAACTCTATGTAGTGGCGTGTCTTTACCATATATACATTTCTTCACCTCAAACCAGAACTTGTAGGGTTCAGCTACACTTAGCAAGATTAGCGATGGTCTAACTCTTACTATAACATATGAGGCTCCTACACAGCTATTTATTTGAGAGAAAGCCCATTCATGGTTCTCTTTAGAAGGCTCTAGGGTTACTATAACATTGAAGCTCATTACTATAGCCTCCTCAATATCTTTATGTACAGAACACCATCACGTGGAATTACATACGCCCTATTCTGAAATGCTACAGCAATTTCATTTCTAAGTGCTTTTACAAGTCGACCACTTATATTGGTGTTATTGATGAGTTTTACCTCTACATCAGAACCTATGAACTCTTCATCAAGAACAAAATCTTTTTCGCAGCACTCCCCATAGCCATGAACATCGCTTTGACCAGTAATTGCATATGCAATAGATGAGCGCGGAACTATTACAGCGGTATTTTCAACAAGCATTCCTATTTCATAATTTGAAACCTCATCAATAAGCCCCATCAGCTTATCGCCATCAATTGTATAAACCTCTATACTTCTGCCAACAAACCTTTCATCAATTATGAAATTTCCTCTCCTCCTAGGTTGATAATATGACACTACATATGCACCAGAGGTTTATGATGTTAAATTACACTTTTTAAACTATCTTATGCCACATTCTCTGTTATATGGTGGTAAGCTTTATAAGCCCATAGGGTGTTAAATGTTATTTATGGTGAAAAACTTTTGTGTCACTAGATATTCGCCTCTACAATACATTGACTAGATCTATCGAATCTCTTCAACCATTAAACCCACCAATAGTTAAAGCATATTTCTGTGGTCCAACAGTTTATGACTATACTCATCTAGGGCATGTTAGATCGTACTTGTCATTTGACTTCATAAAGAGATACCTCAAGCTCAGAGGTTATACAGTGTTTCATGTGCAGAACATCACAGATATAGATGATAAGATAATTAAGAGGGCTAATGATGAAGGGGTGCAATGGAATGATATTGCTGATAGATATACCAAAGAGTATCTAGAGGTACTTCAAAAGCTTAAAATAGCTGTTGATATCCATCCGAGGGTCACGGAGCATATAAAGGAAATTATAGAGTTTATAGAAAAGCTGATTGAGAATGGCCATGCTTATACAGCTCCTAGCGGCTCTGTATACTTTGATGTCTCAACAGTTTCAGATTATGGCAAGCTGTCAAAAAGGGTTAAGAGCGAAGAATGGCGCCAAGAAGAATTTGTAACAGAAAAAAAGAATCCCTATGACTTTGCGCTATGGAAAGCAGCAAAACCTGGTGAACCTTGGTGGGATTCTCCCTGGGGGCGTGGAAGACCGGGGTGGCACACAGAATGTGCCGTTATGAGTAGTAGGTATTTAGGAACACAGTTTGATATTCATGGTGGAGGGCAGGATTTGATTTTTCCTCATCATGAAAATGAAATTGCTATGGCTGAAGCAGCTTATGGTGTAAAGCCCTGGGTGAAGTACTGGATACATGTAGGATATTTAACGATTAGGGGTGAGAAGATGAGCAAGAGCCTAGGTAATATAATCACTGCTAAGGAAGCCATAGATAAATGGGGCTCAGAAATACTTCGCCTCTGGGTATTTTCGGCTCATTACAGAAAACAACTGGAGTTCGAAGAGAATGCCATGGAGAGTTTTAAAGCGTTGTACCAAAGACTTGTAATGGCTGTGGAAATTGCTAAGAAAATTATTAAGAGTTCGAATGTGGTACATCACTTAACAGATGAAGATATTGCTATACTGTCTAAGTTAGAGGAGTATGAATCAGCATTTCATAAGGCTATGTCAGAAGATTTTAACACGTCTAAGGCGCTGGAAGCTGTAAATGGGGTTGCGTCACTGGTGTTCAAGGAAATTGATCAGAGGGAGAAACTGGAGCTCGCATTAAGAGCTTATTCAATACTTTCAAACTTTAACACGGTCTTAGGTGTTTTAGATAAGCAATTAAAAGATAGAGTAGAAGTTGATCTAGAAGTCATCGAAAAACTTGTCAATTTAATAATCAAGGTAAGAACAGAGCTTAGAAAAAGGAAGGATTATGAGTTGAGTGATAGAATAAGGCAAGAACTTTTAACTCTCGGCATAAAGGTTTTTGACTACAAAGATGAGAGTAGATGGATGTGGGAGAAATGATATGCGCTATAGCATCTGAAAAAATTTCAGAATCAGATATGAATAAATTGTTAGATCATATTGTTTTTGAAGTCAGAAGAAATAGAGAAAAGAGTTTTACATTAATAATCATAGCTTCAAATGCAAAAAATGTATTTAGGTATAGGGACGCTTTTACAAAGTATGTAGATGTAGGTGTTAGACTCTATTTTGATGATAGCCCTCAGAAACTAGCTAGGGTCATAGAGAATTGTACTCAGCTATTTTGCTCTACTAGAGATCATGGCTTAAGGGGTATGAATATAGAGAAGGCCTTGTGTATATGATGCATGAAGTAGTAAACAAACAATTATTGGGTCCCCGTCGCTCCACCAAACATCATTTATCAGAGGAGCTCCTGAGGTCATCCCCATATAGATATAGAGATATAAAAAAAGTATTAAGCTTGTATGCAAAAAACTGTGAGATTTGTAATGATAAACCAGCCAAATACATATGCCCCATATGCAATAGATATGTATGTGAAGAGCATTACAGCAAAAGGCATGAAATGTGCTTAGCGTGTTTAGAAGCGTTATGTGATGTGTGCAGAGATACGTTAGCATCTTCTAGGTGTACCCTATGTGGTAGAAAAGTGTGCCATAATTGTGCTATAGAATTAGATGAAATACGTAGAGTTTGCTACTACTGTCTCATTAGGCATGGTAGTGATGTGCACAAACTCCTAAGATCTTTAGAGTCGTTAAGTATGTGAGGGTGGGGAATATTTGGATACAAATTTGTTGCATATAGATTAATAAACCTCTTCAAATTAATGCAATAGGTAGCTTTAACTTCAATGATTTTAATGGTGAAGGATTTTGAATATGGCTAGTGTGCTTGAGTACACCAATAAGCTTGAAAGTGCTTATGAAACTAGACTGAGGAGAGCTATGAGTAGTAAGGAAGATAAAAGGTATTTGCAAGTGCTTTCAGAGCTAACATCGTTTGTTTCATCAGTTAAAAACTTCTTGAATAAAGCATCAGTATTAGATAATGTTCTTAGAGAGCTAAAGGTAGGACGTGTATGCTATAAATGGTTCTATAGTGAAGATGGTTCACATATTGTATTGCTGAGATTAGATCAACATATAAGTTTATTCTATGACGGTTTAACGTTAGGTACAGCATATTCAAAAAGTCACTATATAGTAATTAATGACAGGACTGTAAAGTTGAGAATAAACAACTTCATAGATGAAGTATCCCTAGACAATGCAGATGAAGTTATATCAAAAAGATCATTAATAATAAAGACATTGAGTAGCTTATCTAACGCTTTATTAAGGTATGCTGATGAATTTCCTATATGTGCAAAACATTTACAGCAAAAAACCTAGACATCGATAAAGTAAGCAATCTTGAAGCATATAGTATGTGAGTTACAAGTTCTCGTGGGAAAAATCCTTGTGGTGCTATAGAAGAGTTCAAATATTTGCAGAGTATAAAGCCATGGTCTACGGAATTAAAACAGTTTATGTGAATCCAGCAAAAACATCCAAGAGGTCTCCAAATGGTAAAAAGCTTAAGTTCATAAACTATAGATTCGTTGAGCTTGGAGATGTGGTGACATCTAGAGATGTTATAGCATCTTGGAACATAGCATTGAGGGGTTTGAAGAAGTTAAAGCGTGTGAGGGGCTCTTGGGTTATGTGGAGCCCTGATAGCCCTGCAGATGAGGGTGTGAAAACCCGACCCAATGCAGGGAACCCCGAGGCAAAAACAAAATACTCACAGCTAATCACAGCTATTCACAGATGATTGCCTCGGGGAAACCCGCTAATGGAGATACAGATATTCACAGATATCATCAGGTATCATTAGTGGAAACGCTTTATAGGATCTCCTCCTCGTCTTAATCAGGAAGGACAAGGTTTTTAGCTGTAAACTGATTATGATTATTGTGAGAATCACCTATAATTGTTAGGGCAGAGCTATAGTGTTTGAAGATACTTCAATGCTTTTACAAGGTTTTGTGGAGGGTATGCTGCTAACGCGATTGCTCCCATGAGAACTATGTCATCTTCAAAAGCTGTTGGCTCTATTCTAGGTAGAGATGTGACAATACCAGGGGATTTTTTAAGACCATCTTTAATTCTGTCAATCACCAGTTCTTTATTTTTTAGCGCTACTGATCCGCCGACAATAACTATTTCTGGGTCGTAGAGATTCACTACATTTTCAAACCCTGCTATGTTGTACTTATTAATCTCATTAATTATTCTAAGTGCTAGTTTATCCCCTTCCTTAGCAATGCTATAAATTAGCTCTGAGCTTAGTGTGTTATCTCTGTATGCTTTATAAATCTGTGATTCTTTTTCTACATCACTAAGGCTCCACATTTCTAGCAGTAGGGATGCGTATTTTGGAATGTTAGCACCGCTTGCATAAGCCTCCCAATGTCCATATCCACCACAGCCACATCGCATTTTGCCATTAACATCGACAACCATATGCCCAATTTCATGTGCGTTCCCCATCTTGCCTAATAGCAAGAGATCATTTACAATAATTCCTCCTCCAATACCTGTACTAATAGTTATGTACACAACATTCTCATACTTTTTCCCTAATCCAAATGTTTTTTCTCCCCACACAGCTGTAACACAGTCATTAGCCATGATTACAGATTTTTTGAGAACATCTTGAATAGGCTTTGCTAATTCAAATGTTCGTATAGGTATGTTTGGAGCATTTATTACAGCACCCAACGCTAAATCCATTGGACCTGCTGTTCCAATGCCTATTGCTTTTACATTCTCTACATACTTATTTAAAGAGGTCTTTATTGTCTCTATAATTAGATTAGCTATGGTGTATCTATCTCCTTCCCTAGGAGTTTTTTTCACAGTTTTTTCAATTATACTACCATCTCTTGTTGCAATAGCTATTCTAATCCATGTACCACCAATGTCTACACCAATATAATACTCCTTCATACTCTCACCTTAGGGGTGTCAGAACTCTTACCGTACATCATCAAATCAGTTAGGAGGTGCATACATCACTCAAGATTAATGTATTTCTAATAGCGTAAAAATTTTCTTGAGCACCATATAACCATGTGGAATTATTGATAGCGAGCCCTTAGTGCAGCACTCTATTTCTGTAAATCTACTGATTCCATCAGTTTTTCTAAGACCATTGTAAGCAACAATTATTGGTACAAGATCACTTGTATGGGCTTTGAGTTCTGGAGGTGTTGCATGATCTGCTGTAACAATAATTGCTGTATTGCTAAGGTCTATTGAATTGAGTAGCAATTGTATGTAGAACTTGTCTATAGTCTCTATAGATTTAACTTTTCTAGCCTTATCACCATCATGACCAGGTTCATCAGGTCCTTTTAAGTGCACATATGCAACGTCTACAGTTTTTAGTAAACTAAGTGTAGCCTTTAGCCTTTCATGCAGGTCTCTTTCCATATCACCTGTTGGAGGAGGAACTTCAGCTACACTCATGCCAAGCAACCTACCAATACCTTTTTCCACAGGCATTTCAGCAATAATACCAAAGCTTAGACCATGAACTTGAGAAATGGATTGGATATTTGGATACCTGTCTTCAGCATCTCTGAGGAGAAGTGCATTTGCCTTTGGAATACCCTGTTGAGCTCTAACAGTGTTTATTGGGTGTTTTTCGAGAATTTCAATAGCTCTTTCTGTGAATTCATTGACGAGCTCACATGTTATCCTAGCCTCTTCTGTGTTATCTAATGGAATGCACTTTGCTATATATGGCTCAAATTTATCTAGAGCTACTGACACCCTGCCTACACGCCCATATGCAGGATCTGTATTCGAGACATTGGCTGAGAGCTCTCTCTCATTACTACCAACAATTACTACAGCTCTATGTCCAATAGTTGCGAAAACCCTTACATAACCACCATAACGACTTAGTCTCACACCATCTAAACTTTTTGCAAGCTCTCTGGCCTCAGCAGATGTAAGGCTTCTGCCCACCCTTCTATCAACTATCTTCCTGCTTTCATAATCAATTGTAGCAAAATTTGCCCTAAATACTACTTCAGAACCCCCCTTAATACTTACCCCTATACCCAGCGCCTCTAAAAGCCCTCTACCGACATTTATATCCTTCGGATTGTAACCTAGTATAGAAAAAACAGCCGCATCACTCTCTGGCGCTGTCTCACTATCGATGGGATAGAAACAACCTCCAATAGACTTCCGTGCTAAGCTATCTAAACCTTCAGTCTTAGCTATTTCAAGAGATGTAGGTCTATACCTTATGCTGTCAGCTACACCATCTAAAACAAGTAGTATTACCTTCAAATTGCAACACCAAGAAATTTTTCCATAGATTCAGAAGATAAGCTTTTTGAATATATTGTACCTGCAACGCAGCTCAACAAAGGTAAAACATTGTGAAACAACTCCTAGGAACCTCCACCCCACTCATATATTTACCATTTAAACCCATTTGATTACTCTTTAACCCCAAGCTAAATGGCTTAAAATACCTTAACTAAACGTTTCTATGTTTCTGTTTCATTCTATAAAAATAAAGGTGATAGCTATCTTATTACAATATATAAAACTTATAAACTGGTTAGAAGCACCTAACAGAAGACACAAATATGTTATACTCAAAATAATTGGTGGTGGTAATGGAAGCCGTCTTTACAAGTGTAAGAAAAGTAATTAGAATTGGTGAAAGAAGTATAGGTATTACAATACCAAAAGAATGGTTGCCAGTAATAGGAGTAGGCGTAGGTTCGAGTGTTGAAGTAACTCTAGGCCCAGGTTACCTCCTTGTAAAACCATTGTCAACTATTCATCCAAAGATAACGCAGACAATAAAAATAAAGCATGAAGATCCTGAGACTCTTTCAAGGCTAATGATAGCAAGCTATATTGAGGGTTTTGATACTATAACAATTGATGAGGTCAAGGACACCGCTAGAATAGCTTTTCAGAGGATCTCTGCAAGACTTCCAGGAGCAATAGCTATGGAAGGGCCGTCGTTTAGAATCAAGATTTCTGTAGATGAATTCAATACAGATCTGAATGAGGTAATTGGTGCTATGAGAACTACGCTTTCGATGATGTTTGACATGATAATAGACTACTTTACAACAGGTGATAAAAAGAAACTTGAAGAAATAATCAGGCTTGATGATGATTTGGATAGATTGCACTTCTTAGGTATGAGGACTATAAAAAGAACTGCGTTTAGAGACCCATCTCAGGCTATTAACAGCTCTATTGTTATAAAAAGCCTTGAGCACATAGGTGATACATTAGACAGGGCTTCAACAACATTGCTAAAGATAGGCTTTGACGCTCTTCAAACTAGTGAGAAGTGTAGGACTATATTCAAGGATATATTCTCAATGGTATCATCATATGTGTCAAAAGCTATAAATTCGTTAATGTCGCTAAACCTCTCATTAACCATGAAAACTCTTATCAACAGAGAAGAGCTATCAAAGGATATATTAAATAATATCTCGCCATGCCTTGACATACCAGGCGTCTTGGCCATAGCTCACGAAGCTATTGTAGCTGTATATGAGGCTGCTGAGATAGCTGAAGTTGCAACAAATAGAACCCTGCTAACTGTAGGAAAACCCGAAACTATTGTTCCCAAAATTGAGACTCCTTCAGAGCCTTCCGAATAGGCTCTATAAACACAACAATTTTTTTAATGGTTTCATCAACCATAAGCATTAGATCTTCCTCTATCAAACCACTTTTTCTTGCTTCTTCTAGCTGCTCCAAGTCCACAATTCTAACATTGTCCTTAACTACAGCAACATCTACAAATAAATCTAGGTATCTTATAACATGGCTTGCTGGGCATATCTCTGGAGGGGTATTTATATTTATATACACACCCTTTTCTGAACCACCTTGGTCAAGGTATAAATGAGCAATGAACCATTCATCTACAGGTATTAACGTAAGTGCTATGTCACCAGCTTTCTTCTCTATTCCAAGTCCATCATAAATGCCATTTCTTTGAATAACTCTCATACCTATTAATGCTAATCCAAACTCTGTGTTAAGAACCTTTGAAATCCTCATCGGTCCTATTTCGTTGAATCCCTTGCCTGGGCTTTCATGTCTCAGTATAACTTCTTTACCAACAATACTATGTGTTATGAACTCTTTGATCTCCCTTTCAATTAAATCTCTAGGTGTTTTAGATGTTAAATAATCGAGAAGATCTACACATATGTCAAGATATTTTCTGCACGTTCTAAAAGTGTGATGATAGGGTGTCGTAGGTGTTACTGTGCTTCTTACAATATCTAAGTACTCTTTTGAAGCTCTTGAAAGGGTTAGAAAAGCTATTGCTTCACCTGGAAGCACTATACCAGGCTCCGTTATATTCATATTCCTCAGCTTTGTTGCATCTCTTACAGCAGCTTCAAGATCTCTTGCAATGGATTCTAACGGAGCTGATTTAGCGGAGCTCCTCCACCTTATGCTAAGCCCTTGTCTCATTACCTGGCTTGATAATGAGTTTAAAAGAGATTTTCTTTCATAATCTCTTATGTGTTCACTGAAAAATATCTTACCCTCCTTATCATCCAATAGAACTAAGGTATCTTTGAGTATAGCTACACCTGGCAAGGCAATTGCTCTACCATTACCAAGCCTTTGACTTGGCTTAACTATATGTGCAACTATTAGAGCTCCTTCTGCACATTCTTTGATATTCTGCACAATTATTTCCTTACCTTTGCTAACCTTACCTATGCATCTACCCAACCTATCATAGCCTATCAGCTTAACAGCTACTGTAGTATATGGCCCTAATTCCTCGTATATTGTAACCATAAATGGTATTCTTGAATTCAGCTCATTAACTAAAGCTTCAACAGCTTCACGATAGCCTATCACTATCAATGTATTTGGATCTTCATCACTTTCCTTAACAGTTGCATGAGGTATAATATTAGGTTTTTCTTCTATTTTAAGCCTTTCAGTAATTTTTCTAGAGACATCCACAAGTCCAAATCCTGCATCAAGTATTATCTTTGCCAATGCAGTAGCGTAAGGTCCTCTAACTCTATAATAGAACATTATAGAGACCTCCATGCAATTCTAGTCTTTAACTGTCTCTAAGATTGATATTGCTTGCCATAGAAGAGTCCTGGCATGGAGAGGCATGTTAGGATCTTGACTCACTTCATCAAGTACACTAACAGCATTTGCTGCTTTCACACCTGGTGTAAGATTCTTCTCATTGAGTGCCCTTATTGCGAACATGGCAGCTCTTCTAATGTTCCTTGGTATCGATGGGTCATTCATTACCCTATTTAAAATCATTAGAGCCTGCCTAATCTTTGCCTCATTATCATATTGCGCTAATCGTGAATCAAACCTCTTCTGAATATTAGGATTAGTTCCTCCCTGGCCACCGCTCTCAGTAATCATAGTTCACACCTCTAATCTGTATTGCTTTGTTCTGAGAGTTTATAGGTTTTTGAAGCTTGCCTATGTGCCGCATCTAAGAATTTTATGCATGGTCATACAGATTTATTAAGAATAGTGCAATGGTTGCTATACTTGAGGTGCTACGAGATTATGGTGTTGATTAGATGGCATGGACATGCATGTTTTGAAATAGTGTCTTCAAAAGGCACTGTTATAGTTATAGATCCTCATGATGGTTATAGCCTGGGATTGAAACCACCACAAGTACAAGCTGACATTGTTCTGATAACACATGAGCACTTTGATCACAATGCTTATGCAGTTGTTGCTAAGCCCAGTGCACAAGTCCTTTCTATGTTTGTAGGCGAAAAAACCATAGACAATGTTTATGTAAAGGGTGTCGAGGCTTATCATGATAAGGAAAAAGGTAGGAAAAGAGGTAGAGTATCATTATACAAAGTAGCTGTTGATGGAGTTGCATTAGTGCATCTAGGCGACTTGGGACATGAACTCGATGGAAAATACAACAAGTACTTAGGAAACATAGATGTCTTAATGATACCAGTTGGGGGAACCTACACCATTGATCATAAATCAGCATGGAGTGTTATAGAGATTCTGAAACCCAAAGCTGTAATACCAATGCATTACTGGATTAAGGGTCTAAACCTTCCACTGAGGCCTGTAGAAGACTTCCTCTCACTAAAGCCTGATGATTGGGAATATAGAAGAATAGAATCAAATAACCTAGTTATTGAACCAGGCAGTGTACCAAATAAAGTAATATTTGTTTTAGCACCACCTTGAAATACATAGTACTAAAAACATTGTTATTTTTATCCATTCCACATTTTTTCACGAACTAGATTAAATAACTGAAAGACATAGTTTCAAGGCAGGATCATTATGTTATTGTTATGCTCAAGTTTCTGACAATTGTATTTGACAAAGTAGTGAAGCAATGATGAATTTTAAAACAGCCCTTAAGGCATTATAAACAGTTTTAAATAATCATTCTCATCGCAAGAGACAAAGTCTTTAGCTATGCCTGTAGCAAGCGTCTTAGATTCTTAATTAGACTTTAAAACCTTAATACAATATTTAAGCCTGGCATAGCAATTATTTTGAACAATGATTTTACATTAGCTAAGTTAAATGATGATGCCCATGCCTCATCTGAAAAATGATGTAAGAATCCCCGCCTGACTTGAAGCATTCAAGTACACTGGCTTCATCTAATCTCTTTCTCATCTTAAAACCATCATAAAGAGCATTTTTGAGCAACTAAGGATTTAACCTCCATGTAGATTTATAACCAGAAACCTTGTCTCTCAAGATAGGGATGAAAAGCTTTTAAGCTTTAGTCACAAACAAAGATGTTGAGTCATTCTCTATAAAGAGGTTCAGGTAATCATCATCAGCAAGAGGTTTAAACTCAACAGCAGAATCCTAGCCTAAGCAAAGTTCGATTAATACTTCAAGCTTGCGAAGATGTATTCGAACTTCAATATTACTTCTAGAGACTAAGCTCCACAAATAATCCTAGGAGACTGCTAAGCAAAAATCAACCTAACTAAATCTAAGTACAACTCTAGATGACTAAAGATAGGGCTAAGAGTAGAGCATATTTCCCCGCCAACGATACTTGGTGATATCTGTGAATACCTGTATTTCTATTAGGTGGGGTTGTACCTTAGTGCGGATTCATTTGCTTTGCCTGCACTTCATGAATGCCTGTAGAGCCCAACGCCACTAGGTCCCCATCTGAGTCTCTCTATGTCGCCGTAGAGCAGGTCATCCGAGAGTTTATAGTGGTATGTAGAGCTGTTTAAACATTATTCTATAGAGCCAGGTATCTACAGCTATTCACAACTATCTAAACTTATCATCAGTCCTGTAACAGCCTCCATTACCTAGACATGTTTTGTGAAGCAAATGAATAGTGTTTATAGATTAAAAGTGCTCACAATAAACCACAAAATGACTTCAAAGAGGATCCTTGCCTTTTGATGTAAGTAGGTGTTCAATCATGATTGTTGATGGACAAATGCTTGTTCTATAGTTTTATGTGGTGCAAATTGTTCGGAGGTCTTTGTGGTGTTATTCGACAGAGGTTTATGTGTAGTAAAGTTAGCAAGCCTTATGCCTAGGTGCAATACCGAGGTATTTACAGGTATCTCCAAACTCTTAAACGTTATTAGCGAGGAATGCTATTAAGTATGCCAAATGATCTTACTTATTTCCTCACAGTTTTCAATACTATTAATGATCATTGATGTAATGCTCCAGGTATCTAGAGGGGTGGGATATAGTGAAACACTGTTTTTAAATAGCCTTAAAGTACTCTCTTCGAAGTCTCCATGTTGAAATCCTCCTACAGCAATACATACAGTTTCGTTTTTTATCATTTTGTCTGTAATAGCTTTAGCAAATTCTATGGGCTTTAAAGGTATTCCCTTCTCATGCATTAAAATAGATGTTGTGCAACCGATTTTCTCCAATAACTGCTGTAGAGATGAGTTCTCTATCCACATCAATGGTTTTGGTGAGTCTGGGGGTATAGAACCTGTTACTAAAAGTTGCTCCATAAGACCTACAAATCTATTGTAATTTCTAGGAATTCTTGTTTGAGGATCTACGTAAATCACAATGTCTTTAATTGTGTGCACGTATAGCCTTAGCAAATTAGCTATGTTCAGAAGGCTAGAGAGTGCTAACAGCATCGTTACGTGAATAATATCTGGTCTCCCCCTTTTAAACCACTTATTCAATTTCTTCATAGCTCTGTAGTGAAGTGATATGTCCAAAAGTATCTCATTTGGCCTCTTCTTTCTTCGCTTAGCATTCATCACAATACTAGGCTCTGCTTCAATCTCCCTAGGAACAAGCTCTAAACCTGCTTCAGCTATTATGAGATGCAAAGGAGATGCCAAGTTAACTCACAGAACTAAGTATTATTGCTGTAGAGAATTTTAAAGTGTGTATAAGTTTCCTTACCGAATTGCTTTATCTTTAAAGGGATTTAATCTTTCTATTCTAGGTTTTAATACAGAACATCTGTGCATTCAATTAATTTTTCAAAGTTATACTCAAAGAAGAACTCTATGTTTTATGCACATTGTATTGCTTTACTTAAGTGTTAGCACCGAGAGGTTACATTATCTCCAATTCAATTACTTTTCTCGCCTTTTCAGCAGCAATGCTCAACAATTTATGCATAGTCTTTAACTCATCTTCACTGAGCTGAATTACTGTAGTCTCTAACCTGCTTGCAGGAATATACATCCACAACTTAGTCATATACGGAACGCCATATTGGGACCTTGCTGAGGTATAGCCATACACAATCCAGCCAGTAGTACACCTAACTCTCAGTTCAGAGATGAACTCTAGAATGTTGCCAGAGAAGCTGCCTAACTTTAATAACGTCTCCAAACTTGTTGTAAACTCTACAATTACCTCGCCAACAAAGTCACCAAGTTCTTGCGGCATATTTTCGGATAACAATAAAACACTATACGTAGTTACTACTGGATGATGCAGTGGGTTGTAGTCCACATATATTGCTATGTTCTCGCAATTCTTTTCCAAGCATTCTAAGCAAGTTTTAATAATGATGTCACTTGCAGCATTGCAAGACTGGGTTTTCTCCCTTTGTCTAGCCATAATACTACTTCCCCATGCACTACACACTCTCAGTATCTGCAATAGTAACGTTTAAATTTCTTAATTCAGCAAAAATTAAGGTTTTGTTTTAACCATCCTAATCTCTTTTGCTAATAGAAACTGTCCAACATCTTGTGCTATAAGAATGGATTATTTTAAAGAGGTTATTGCGTTTGCTTTAAATATCCCCTTATATCACTATAATCTTTAAGGTTTTGTAGAATGCCTGCATGTAGTAGAAGTGGCATCATTGGTTGGGGTGTTTATATACCTAGGTATAGGTTAAAAGCCAGTAATATTGTTGACTTGTGGGGATTTGATGAGGAATCTGCTAAGGGTATTTGGATTGAGGAAAAGGCTGTTGGAAACTTTGATGAGGATGCCACAACTATAGGTTATCAAGCCTCTGCATATGCTTTAATGAGAGCAGGTATACATCCCTCAAGAATCAATGCTATTTACTTTGGCACAGAGAGCAAGCCTTATGCAGTAAAACCTAGTGCTACAATTGTTGCAGAAGCTCTAGGCATAAAGTCAAAGAAAACTGCTGCAGACTTAGAATTTGCTTGTAAAGCTGGTGCCGAGGCAATAAGGCTAGGGATTGCCCATGTAGAGAGTGGGCTTGCAGACTATGTTTTAGCAATAGGTGCTGATACTTCTCAGAGTAGCCCAGGTGATGTACTAGAGTTCACTGTAAGTAGTGGTGGAGCTGCTTACATCATAGGAAATAGGAACGAAGCTATAGCATATTTTGAAGGTTTTACTTCATATGTTACAGACACGCCAGACTTTTGGCGCAGGGATGGAGTGCCATATCCACTACATGGAGAAGGGTTTACGGGTGAACCAGCATACTTTCATCACATTGTATCAGCAACTAAATTGTTGCTGGAAGAGCTTGGCCTTAGACCTTCAGATTTCGACTATGCAGTGTTTCACCAACCCAATGGAAAATTCCCACTAAGAGTAGCCTCAATGTTAGGAATACCTAGAGAAAAAGTATTACCGGGCATTGTAACGCCATATATAGGTAATACCTATAACGGCTCTATGTTAATAGGTCTGGCAAAAGTCTTGGAAAGTGCAAAACCGGGGCAAAGAATATTAGCTGTATCCTTTGGTAGTGGTGCAGGGAGTGATGCATTCAGCATTATTGTTACAGATAGATTACAGAGTGCTATAACTAAAGCACCTACAGTAGAGCATTTTTTGAAGAGAAAGGTATATATCAGTTACGAAAAATATGCTAAGATAAGGAACTTGATAAAAAGGTATAGACTCTAATTACTTTTTACTTTTGATAACTAACCTGCAAATACTTAGGATTGTTATTTGTAGTGCTATGGAATTGAGTAATTCTTTAATCGCAGTTATAATTCTCTAGACAGATGTTTAGTTTCTTGGCTAAGTTACATAGATTTTCTATCCCAACAAGGGCTTTAGAACCTTTTTCAGATCTTAATATAGCCACCCTTCCAATAATTTTTATACTTGCTTTTTCACAACTACCAGAAGACATTTTCATCCTAAGTAATTGATATGGATCTACTTAATATATTTTAATAGAAGTAATTCTGTCTTTACTCTTCCTCAAATATCTCTTCTTGTTCCTCCTCTTCTTCAGAAAAGCCAAATCTCTTGATCTGCTTCATAGCTTCACCTAGAGGCAGACCTGATTTCCTTAGTTTAGCTGCTAAATTGCCCCACCTTTCCCTAAATTTAGATGGTACTAGTGGTCTAACTCTCTTAGCTGTTTTTCTAGGTATGTAGTTTTGCTCCATACCAGGTAAGGCCAGTGCTCCATCTGGAAGCTCTATTAGCTCATCTCTTTCTATTAGCTTTATTAAAACCTTTCTCAACCTATCTTCACCAGCAATACCTGCAAAGAGTTCTCTGAGCTCTTTCCATGTCATGGGTCTGCCAGTATTCTTTATGATATCCTTGATAAGATTCCCTAACTCCTCTTCTGTAGGAGCTTTGAACACCTCTAAATCCATATCTTCATAAAGCTTTTTAATATGTATCATGGTATCTCACCTTATATATTTTCTTACCCACATTAGTAAGAGTGTCTTAAAAGTTTTTAAACTTTTCTGCGATGAACGGCCATAGAGTCCGTTTGCTTTAATAGTAATATATTTGCATAAAAACTAATTAGGGGCTTTAGCTAATGAGCAAGGTCAAGCTAATAATAATGAGCTCATCACCCGAAGATCTTTGGAAGTGCAGTAAAGTAGCTAATAAAGTTAAGAGAATTGCCTCAAAGTACATTGATGTTGAAATACTGTTATCAACATCAACATCAACAGGTATAGCAATAAATGGAGAAGAAATTGTTTCCTGTAATCAAGAGGATGATGCTATTGACAACCTGCTTGCTAAAATAGCTATGGTGAGTGGTGAGGAAAATACTAAGGGAGTAGCTGTTGCGGCAGCTACATTAGAATCATGGTAGTAATTATTGGCTCATTCTCATCTTAAGGATAAGCACAGTTTTGAGATACTCAATAGAATTTTTGTATCTATATTAGGATGAACCTAATTTAATTTTTGCACTAAGCATTCTTGACTAGTACTACATGTTATGGATATAAAATATTTCATGGTTTACAAGAGATCTCTTATTCTTTGTAATTGAATACCAAAAATTTTCAGTTATGTAAATTTAAACTCTATAGCTTATATTTTCAGTTACATAAGGTAATATTGAGGATTGATGAAAAGGTGTTTTCATGAGTATTGATGAAAGGGAGCTTGTGGTTGAAATGCTCCTTAGTTTAAAGAGTTTTTTCAAGTTTAAGGAACTTGAAGAGGTATTGAATATAACGGTTCCAACACTTTGGAGGTATGTTCATGGTGATATAAAACCCTCTATTGATAGAGCTAGACAGATTCTTTCCAAGCTTTTAGATCAAGAAATAGTCAACAAACTCAAGGAGAAGCTTGTAAGATCTGATGATGAAGGAATTATAAGAACCTACAACATTGTTTACAACACAGACCTCCTCAGCTATGCATCTATAGAGGCACTTCTATGGGCTCAGAACATGGGCTTCAGTACTGTGGCAACAGTAGAAGTTGATGGCATACCTTTGGCAACACTAATTGCAAAGAGACTTAATGCAAAACTTGTTGTTATCAAAAAGAGGAAGGAAGTAGGCTATACTAGGTTCATTGAGGTGAGCTATATTACTCAAGCACCACCAGAGGTAGTAACATTATATTTACCTGAAGGGTCAATAGAGTATGGAGAAAAAGTTCTTGTCACAGATGATTTAGTGAGAAGTGGAAGAACAAGTGCAGCCGTATTTGAGGTGATTAAGAAGGCTGGTGGTAGACCTACAGGATTCTATGCCCTTATAGGTATAGGTGATGACTGGAAACCCATCATAGAGAGGTATGTTGGCAGCAATTATAGAGTACTGCTTCACATAACGGATAAAAAAGTGGCTAAATGAAGCGCCATGGCTCTGAAAATCCTAATACTGCAAGGTAGTGAAGATTGGAAAGTGGCAAGAAATGCAAGAAGGATTGTAGAAGAGCAATTCTTTGATATAGTACTAGTATGTGGAACTAGCAATTATAGAGAAATTCTTGATCTCGATAAGAAAATCCTCAGCATTCCATTACTAGAAGATGATATATACATTATAAAGATATTGAAGAAGAGAGAAAGCTACATTGCTGGGGTATGGCACCAATTTGAAAAAGACATTTGTATTGGAGGAATAGACTCTAAAAATCCTTTTCAAAACATAGAAAGGCTTAGGCTAAAGAGACCTTCTGAATGCAGATATGCAATAATCCTTACAAGCTATATGCCAAAATATGTAACATGCTCAAGAATAAAGCTCTTAAATAAAGAGGTGAGCATAGGTCTTCATTCATTGCTAACTCTAGCAAAGGGATTCACAAAAGCTCTGATAATTTCCTGTACTAGTAATATAGAGAAAGAGTTGTGCATTGAAAGGCTAGAGCACACTACACTTTTGCTAGCAACAAAGAAACCCATGACACAGATCAATGTAGATGCAAAAACATTAGAAATTGAAGTAATTTAAAGTGCTAAGGTGATGATTGATAGAGGAGTTTGTAGTTTATAAGCGAAGAAGAGAAAATTTTGTATTTGAGAAAAGGGGAAGACCCTCAGACATCAAAGTAGGAATACTTATGCCCATGCCCTATAACGCAGCAGTTTCTTCACTTTTCTTTCAAATGGCTTACACATACGTGAATTCGTTAGAGGGGGTCAGGGCTTATAGATATGTATTTAATTTAGAAGAAAAGAAAGTTGAGGCCCTTGATGAAAGGCTTGACCCCAGAAAACTTGACTTAATACTGCTTTCACTTCCATTTGAGCTAGATTATGTTACAGCTACCTACATCCTTACTAACTTGAATTTACTAAGACGCCTTAAGGGTAATGAAAAACCTATTGTAGTAGCTGGAGGAATTGCCCCTACAGCAAATCCACTACCACTTTCTGATATCGTTGACGCTGTTGTCATAGGTGAAGCTGAAGAGATTCTTAAGAACATGATCTATGGAGCAGGAGAATTAAACGCTTTTAAAGTAATTGAGGAAATATCGTGTGTCTCAATGCTGGCCAACAGTGATATTAGAAGAAAATGCTTTGTTGAAGATCTTAATAACGCCCCTCATCCTATACATCAATTCTATTCATATGATGAAGAACCTATATATGGTTATGGCGTAAGGGTTGAGGTGTCTAGGGGATGCCCATACCTCTGCGCATTTTGTATGGAGTCTCATGTCATGTATCCATTCAGATATAGAGAATTTGCAATACTTGATAGAATTATTGAAAAAAGTATCGACGTTCTTAAAATACCTAGAGTTATTTTCTATTCGTTATCTCTTTTTAGCGTACCAAATATGGACATACTTTTGCAAAAGCTTCTGAAGCAGGGGATTGAGATATCCATTCCATCGATGAGAGTAGAGCACGTCACTAAGGAAAGGCTTGAACTGATAAAGGCTTTAGGGCAAAAAACATTGACAATAGCACCTGAAACGCTTTTACCTACCTATAGTTGCAAAATTGGTAAGTGTTACAATGTAGATTACCTAATAGAGGTGCTTAACTATGCTTACAAGACAGGTTATAGCCATGTAAAGCTCTACCTCATTACAGGATTTCCGGGAACCACAATGGATGAAGAGTTAAAATCCTTTGAAAAATTCTCTTCAAGCGTGAAAAGTATAAAAAAGAGGGGTTTTGTAGAAGTCACATTGAATCCTCTAATTCCAAAACCCTGGACACCATTCCAATTCTTACCACCTTTATCAGTACTCAGAAGCAGACATATTGAAGAACAGTATAGAAGAATTGCTAAAGAGAGTGGTATAGGGATTAGCGTATTGGATGTTGAATGGGCATTTGCACAAGCCATCATCGCACTTGGCGATAAAAATACCTCAAAACTTATAATCGATTGGGCTCTCAGTGGTCTGGGGTTAAAAGGCTTTAGAAAAGCGCTTAAAATGGCTGATGAGAGGATTAGAAGCTATTTGAAAAACGGGTGGCAAGATCCTCCATGGTATAGATATGTAGATATCGGGGTCCCCAAAACGTATTTAGATCTGAGGGCAAGGTATCTAAAGGTTTTGTAAATCTATAAAAGCAGGGAATACTGGTTTTGCGATGAAATTCTGAGGATTTAGTAATGGAGTCTTAGATCTAATAATATCTTTGAACTCAGTATAAATAGACTCTCCTGAAATCATATCACCAAATTGTATAAACTTTATTGTTATGCTCTTTGCATTAAAATCTGAAAACTTCAAGAGATTTCTCACAGCAGGGTGTACAATTATTATTGCATCATCTTTTGCAAGCCTAGGTACCAAGGAAATTACTAGAGGATCGCAAGAAGCTATTACAATTACGTCAAATAGTTGCCTATCCTCATAAATCGATATATGCTCCCCCTTAACAATATCAGACCATGAGGTGTATCTAGGTATTGTGAATACTTTGAGTGAATATTGCTGGGCAACATGTGCAAAGGGTATAATGGAAAGATCGTTTCCTACAACTAAGACATTTGCACCCTTGACTATGTCTAAAAGCTTTCTTTTAACAGATAAAGTGGCTATGATTAACACATCTAAGTAATCAAACTCCTTAGCATTGTAAACTACTACATTACTTGTACTAACTGTTAGAATTGATTGGGCACCACCGCCAGTTAGTGTAAATGCGACAACTCTATCACCTTCTCTAAACCTATCAACACCTATACCAACAGCAATTACCTTACCTACAGCTACTGTGCCCATAACATGGGGGGAATCCTTTGCTATAAGTAAACACTTCGCATAAGCCTCATCGATTATGGACATATAGGCGTAACTTACCTGAACAGCTACTTCACCTAACCTAGCCATAAAGCCTCTGAAACTCTGAATTATTGGTGTGTCACAGAAGTTAACAGCTATTCTATAGTACAAAGTAGTAGACCTAAACATTTTATGCATTTTGCATGGCATAAAAACTTATATTCTGATCCACTACAACTCATTGTTTGACAGCTTTGGTGATCTATCTTTGGCAAGTCATTAAAAAATCTAGCCAAGTTATACTCAAAGGATGTTGAAGCAGTATTAGCAATAGCATCAAGTTCTCTTGAAATACCTGAAGCAAATGCTGATGTAATAAACTTTGCCAGTGGCCTTCCTGACCCTAGAGCAATCCCTGTTAACGATATAGAAAAAATATTGAAGCATATTATTGAAGAGTATGGGTATAAAGCTCTTCAATATACTTCATCGAGAGGAGTCCCAGAGCTAATAAATAACATCGTAGCTTTCATGTATAGAATGAGAGGACTGAAGACTTTGCCAGAAAATATTCTCATAACTGCAGGTTCTCAACAGGCTCTAGATCTTATCACAAGGCTGTTTGTAAATCCAGGAGAGGTCGTGATAGTTGAAGAGCCGTCGTATATACTAGCATTACATGTACTTAGACTTAGAGGTGCCAAAGTTGTGGGTGTGGCAATAGATAGACATGGGCTTAGAATTGATTTGTTGGAAACAACAATTAAGAAGCTTCGTAGAGAAGGAGAGAAGATAAAGCTCGTATATACTATGCCTCTCTTTCAGAATCCAACAGGGGTTTCCATGTCTTTCGAAAGAAGGAAGTACTTATTGGAGTTGTCAGAAGAGCATGACTTACTAATAGTTGAGGATGATGCTTACGCTTTTCTGGGCTTCGATGACTCTATGATTCCAGCTCTGGCTTCAGAAGATCAATTTGGCAGAGTTATCTACGTATCTACATTCAGCAAAATCTTGTCACCAGGGCTTAGAGTAGGCTATTTGATTGCACAGGAAGATGTTATAACGAAGCTTTCAGTAGTTAAGCAAGTAATAGATTTGGGGTCCTCTACCTTAAGTCAACTAATTGCGGCTAAGGCTATTGAAAAAAATGTAATAGAAAAGAACATTGCATATATTAGAAAGCTGTATAGAGTCAAGAAAGATCTTATGGTTGAGGCTCTAGATGAGATGTTACCTAAAGGGATATGGAGAAGTGACCCAGGTGGAGGATTTTATGTATGGGTAAAGCTCAACAGAAATATTGATACAGAAGATATTCTCAATTTAAGTAACAAACGTGGTGTACTATTTACACCAGGAAAAAGATTCTGTGTAAATCAAGTGCCTTGTAAAGATGCGATGAGGCTTAGTTTCTCAAATCCACCAGAAAATAGTATAAGAGTAGGTATACAAATCTTAGGAGATATACTGCGATGCAAGGTGAGGTAACATGATTTGGGGTAGTGGTAAACTCGTTAAAAATCCGCAACTGATAATGAGATATGTGGAAGAATTGAAAAAGAAAGGTTTAAATGCATCAATAGTAGTACCGAGCCATGGAGAGCTAGAACTAGTTGAAAAAGCTGCAAAAGAGAGAACAGACATGCTAAAAGTTATGGAGGAGCTCATAAACTATTTCAAAAACAGAATAGACAAGGAACTAGCAAAGAACATTATAAAGGAGGTGTTAGGAGAAGAAGTAGATGATGATACAGCATCATATATAATGTCAAGGGAATTAGCAGCATGGGTTTTAGAAATAGCAGAAATCCTAAATATAATCAAAATAAGTAATGCATTGTACTAACACATTTTTGCTAGCGAGCAGAAACATCTCGAACTAGAATCCAAAATCTTTAAACTAAATTTTTCAAGTCTAATATAGCAAGCATAAAGAACTTAGTCACAGAACTATCAGTTCGGGGAGTTACTATCACCATTCAACTCGTCTTGAACTCATCATGTTGAAAGTCATCTTATTAACCTTATAGCGATACATAATTACTTTGCTTAATAGGTTGCACTCACTTTAGGGTTTCTGAGACCCAATTTTAGGTTTAATGAGATTGCTTTCGCTTATTAAATCTTTAAGTGCTGAACTACCAACTGTGAGTGTTGCTATGCAGTGTGCTGACCTTGTTATAACATGTAGGCTTGGGATGGAAAAAATAGTGGCATCTTATATTAATGAATTTGACGCTGGTGCTAAGGCTTTACCTGCACCTTATGGTTTTTTAGGGCTTGTACTAGTTTTTAGTGCTAGTGATAAGCAAGCTTTGGCTCATAAGATCAAGGAAAGTGTGCCAGAAGCAGAAAGGATTTATATAGTTTTGGACTGCGCCAAAGCTGATATTGGTGATATAGTAGAAGTTGTTAAGAGAATTAGTAAGGAGTTTATTTCGCACTCAGACAGCTTCGCAGTTAGAACCACGAGGCGAGGGCACCACACATTTACTAGCATCGATGTAAATACTGCTGTAGGTAGTGTAGTAAAGGATCTGACGGGGGCTAGTGTTGATTTAGAAAATCCAAGTAAGGTTATCGTTATACAAATAATTCAGGATTGGGCATATATAAGCGTAGTTCCAGGTAGTGAATTTTATAAAAAGATGAGGCCTTATAAATATCCTATGTACAAGGTTTTCAAAAACTTTGTAGTAGCCCATGAACCTTATTTAGGGCCTTCAGATGCTGCATACACCTTTGGCACGCGTATTGGTAGAGAGGTGCAGACATATGAAATTGGAGAACTCGTTGTGGCACCCATAGGATCTGTTGATGCCTATAGCTTGTACTGTTTCTTAAAAGGGTTATTCGAGGGAGTGGACTCAAGATTTGAAGTACAAAGGAAAAGTTATGGAAGAGAAATTCACAAAACTAGGGTATCGCTACAAGACATGTATCAATTTGTCCGCTCTAAAATGGGGGAACCTCTAATAATCTTTGAACCTGAAGGAGAGCCGATATCAAAGATTGCAAATGAGCTTACAGAGTTTATAATGAATGCTTTGAAAAAGAGAAGAAGGATAAATATTATGGTTGGTGCAAGAGAAGGTGTACCAACAAGTTTATTCAGGTTTGCTAACTATGTAATAGATGTTGCACCAGGAATAGTTGTTTCAACAGAATACGCTCTTGCCTCAGCACTTATTGCTCTATCTACAGCATTGCATGAAAAGCTTTCTACTGAAATGCAATGAATGAATATAGTAATTGAGAGATAAAATGTTAATCTCTTCTTCACTATCCAAAGTAAGAACCCTCTGGGTTTCAACTTCTTTCTATGACCATCTTCTTCTCCTGTAATTTTGCAAGCTTTTGTACTACGTGTTAGTAGCGATTTTTCTTCGAACATGTTCTAAGAGGTCATAAGGTGTAGGCTCTTTACCATATATAGATTCATGTTCTCTTATTGCAGACTCTATTATGCTCCATACTTTTTGCCCAGCTATACAGAAATGCGGTATAAATGGTTTTGGAGGTTTCGAATTTATATGAGAAGATATAATCTCTTTTTGGAGATTTTCTACAGCAAAGGGGTATGATAGGCATGCATATGGTTTTGCACTATGTACTCCACAAGCCCAGCCATTTTGAAGAGGGCAGGGTCTTGGCAGGTATAATCTGTCACCACTCTTAAAAATATACCTGCTAAGGTCTATGCTGAGAGCTTTTAGATCTTCTATATCAAAGTTGTAAAGTTCTACAGGCTCTCCAAATCTGCAGCAAACTCCTCCACATTTTCTGCACTCCTCCTTCAAATCGATATATGTATTCATAATACTCTGGTATACAAATAAATAAGCCACAGCATTGGTCTGCGGAAGCCCTAGCGACAAGAGAATGTTTATTACAAATCTCATCGCCTCTTCATCTCCCTTCAAAGCGTACTTGGCGAAGAGGTGGAGTTTTTCCTGAAAGCTCTTATCCATATGAAACACCTAGTCACTGTGATTGCATACACTTTCTCAAAAGCTCTATAGTGCTAGCATTATTGCTTAGATCGAGAAGCGAGGCAAAGATCGCAGAAGCTATAGCTGATGAAAATGCTCCTGCAGATTCTCTACTCCACTTCTTAACCTTTGACGCAAAGGCCAATGCTATGAGAGAAAAACGTAGTAGTACAGAATCTAGCCATGCAATTCCTTCTAAGATCGTTATCCTAGCGCTATCCGAGGACCTCTCTACAGAATCTAATATGCGGCTTAATCTATTCCTTACCTCAATTAATCTATTCAAAATATTCACCATGGTGTAAATGAAGGATTCCTCCACAGATCTTTCACCAGAAATATTTATGGCTGTCTTAATAAATACTTCTAAAGAGCTATGAAGTTTGAAAGCACTATTTCTTGCCATTTCAATGTCTTTCGCAATAGGCACGATTAGATCTTTGGAAGAGGTGTAGAGCTTTATAACATGGCTTATTTTTGAAATAATGTCTAAAAGCTTTGACACATCAACTACCGAAATACAGCAATCATTTCCTTTAATGCATATTGCTTCAGTTTGAGCATTTGGGCTCTTCATCCTCTTTCACATGAGTCACAGGCTGCCCACATCATCATCTAAAGCTTTACAATACTAAACCACTTTATATGCTTAGTATAACACAAAAGACCTTTGAAACGCTTTCAAGAATCATTCCATCACTCTGTATTCTAGCCCTTCGCAACTGTTTTGAATTTCATATAGGTTTATGTGTTTTGATGCTACTCTTCTGCTATTATTACTACATGCACCCTCTCTCCATATAATGGCTTTACCTCTGGCTGGTACTTTGCTAGTGGGTATAGGACTACTGTCCCACCCCTATACTTTATCACAGAGCACTTTGCGTATATGAACCTAGCCATGCTATCACCGATAACAAATAGTGTTAGAAAAGTATGAGATTTGAAAACAGCTTTATGAATTGGTGAGCCGCTCTGTGAGGGGTGGAGAGCCCGTTGTTATAGAGGCTTTGAGGATGAGGGCTCTTCCCGAGGGTAGCTGTGATAGGTTGTTTGATTTTCTGAGGCTGTACCGTGATGCTCTTCAAATGGTTGTTGACAGGGTTTGGAGTATTAATGATAAGTTCTCTAAGAAGAAACTACACAGGCTATTCTACAATAGCTTAGCGTCTATGGGTTTCAGGGCTCACCACGCTAAGGAGATATACATTTATGTTGAGAGCCTTGTGGATTCCGCTAAGGGCAATGGTGGTAGAAAGCCTGTTCTCAGGAGGCTGAGTACTAGAATAGATAGGTACGATTACAAACTGGACTTGGACAACACGACTCTGGCACTAAAGCTACATAACGGCTATGAGGCTAGGTTAAAGCTGATAGCATCTAGCGAGAGAGTTGAGAAGTTCAAAGGCTGGGAAAACTACGAGCTAGTAGTGAAGTATGATGGGGGCGGATTCTGTGTCTCAATATATTTTAAGAGAGTTGCTAAACAAGTAAGACCTAGAATAGTTATGTCCATTGACCTAAACTTTGATAATATAACAATAGCAGTATTTAGCTTTAATGGTAAGCTAATTAAATTGAAGAGGTTTAAAACACCTCACAGAAAGATTTTGACCCATAGGATCTGGGTTGAGAGGGTTCAGAGGAGGTATCCAAGGTCGTGGAGGTTCATCAAGAGTGTTAGAAAAGCTATTGATAGGTATGGTGAGAGGGTAAAGAATATTTCATGGGGCTATGCCCACAAAATAGGAGACTTGGTAGCGGGGCTAGCACTCAAACATCAATCAGTAGTAGTCCTAGAAGACCTGGAGAAGTTGGGAGAGAACAATAAGAGGGATAGGAGATTTAATAAAAGGCTTGGACTGTGATTCTATCGCAGAATACAGTTCTGCATAGAGTATGAGGCTAGGGAGAGGAACGTTGAAGCAATTAAAATCAATCCTAAAGCTACTTCCTCAAAATGCCCTAGATGCGGTAAGAAACTAGCTAAATATGGGCATAGTGTATTAAGATGCAGAAAATGCAGCTTCATAGGAGATAGAGATGTTATTGCAACAATAAACCTCTACAGGAGGTACATGCCTAAGTACTCAAGATGTGGGGTCCCGGGGTGGCCCTGAACACCCCCAAGCCCGATGAGAACCCGAGTGGGGTGCAGGGGAAAAGAGATGATGCGATGAAAACACACCAACTTATAAAACTTATATGAGAGCTGAACCCCTATTCTTGTAAAGTCTGCTGCAAGCAATCAGATAGTGTTTATTGTTGTAGGCGTTGCTAGATCAGGGGCTCTAGGGGCTATAGTTGATGGTGCTGGTGCTGGAACAGGTGCTGCTCCAAGAATAATTAGGGATCATGTCGGGCTTCCAATAGATTTCGCTATCCCTGTTGCTGATAAGTTGTTGATGGAGAATGGAGTACGTAATGGTTTTATCCTGATAGGAAGCAGTATGATTTCCTTTGGTAGTGACATATTTAAGTTGCTACTGCTAGGTGTGAATATGGCTAATGTGTCTACAGCTGCGGTGCATACCGCTGAGCACCATAGGCAAAGCACCGCCAAGAACTCTCTTAATGCATTACATTGAAGCGCTTACAAAAAGAGGTTTGCAAAATGTGGAAGAGGTCAAGGCATTGAAAGATCTGGATGCCTATGACCTGATGAGAATCCTAGGCCCAGAGTTTGAAAAACTTTCAAAACTGTGGGGAGTTCTACATGTTGGTTACCCTATTGCAGAATGCAGATATGTTGGTGATGATGAGAAAGACGAGATTAAGCGTATTGTGGAAGAATATAACAAGGCTGTTGAGACCGTGAAAGAGTACATAGATGTAGAAGAGCTGTTTTCATATAGGTTCACAGTAATTAAGTCAGCTAAGTATAGATATAAAGCCCAAGCACCAGATACTACTTAAAATAATGCCTATCATCACATATTGCAGTATGGCAAAGTTTGGAATGGTGTGATAGAGGAGAATTTCTAGAGGACCTAGATAAGGGTGGGCTGCTGAGCTTTTGTATATCAATAGAGTGGGATGTTTGTTAAAATATTGTGGCCTAGTACTATGTTAAATGCTTTTATATTGCAGGATTTTTGTTTGGGGACTAAGTTATTTTTGGGTAAGACCCCAGTATCTTTAAAGATTCTGTTCTCTTGCTAAGCTCATTTAATGCTTGTGAAATGTTCTCATTACTCATATCGCCTTCGAATTCCATGAAGAACATGTACTCCCATGGCTTGCCCTTGATGGGTCTGGACTCTATTTTTGTTAGATTCACCTTGCGCTCAGCAAATGGTTGTAAGGCTCTGTATAGAGACCCTGGCTCATGCTTTAATGTGAACAGCACTGCAGTTTTAATCATAGTTGCTTCATTTACTTCGATAGGTGTTTTACCGATTATGATGAACCTCGTGTAGTTCTCTTTATAATCTTCTATGCCGTGAAGCAATATTTCCCCGCCATACAATAGCGCTGCGTATTCTGATCCTATGGCAGCTATGCCGCTGCTTGAAACAGCTGTTTTGACAGCTTCTGAAGTACTCGTCGCAACCTCTACCTTAACCCCTTTTAACCTACTTTCAATGAATTTCCTAGCCTGAGCCAGGGCATAGGGGTTGCTTATAACAAGCTTCACTTCTTCAAGCTTAGTGCCGGGCTTTGCAATAAGGTTAAGCCTTATCCTTAGCTCAGTATCTCCACAGATCCTCAGCGTTGACTCTGCTAGCATATCTATTGTCTCCCCTACACTTCCCTCAAGAGAATTCTCTATAGGCACAACACCGTAATCTGCATCCCCCTCTTCAACAACTCTAAAAACAGCACTAATACTGCTCTGAGGCAAAAACTCTATATTTGCATATCTAAACACCTTTATAGCCGCTTCCTCAGAAAAAGAGCCCCTCGGCCCCAGATAAGCAACTCTTAAACCACTGCCCTGAGATAATATAGCAGTATAGAGACCTGCAAAGAGAGATGCATAGTTCTCCGAAAGCCCAGCATCCACAAGAGATTTCCTCAAAAAATTATATGCTTCAGCATTAACCCCTCTAAGGATGTGCCTATCTACAGCTCTGGAGAACTCCAACCTTTTGAGTAATAGCTTGACAAACTCTTTATCTAAAGCCCTAATTTCCTCAGCCAAGATGTCACCAGTCAGAGTACTAAGCAGACACTTTTAAGCTGTTCATGGCATGCTGGTGTCTTGACAAGGTTTTGCTTTTTCATTACTGAGTAAAAGTATACACTTATTAGTTAATTTGGGTTATCTAACAGACGACTTAAAATGATTCAAAGCAGCAAATCTGAATCATGTAGAGATGATCTGAGCAAATTGATAGAAAAAGCTATAGAGATGTACAACAGGTATAGAGGTGCAGAAGCAAAGGCAGTGCTTGTTAGTGTTAATGATTGTGATGTGAAGGTGGCGTTTGAAGGATATTTTTGCTTTACTTGCGGTGTTAATGATTGGATTGAGGACTTCAAGTATGTGTTAGAAGATATTGGTGTTGAAGCAGACTTATATAGGGTTTTGGAGCCTGAGGACTTTTCTGAGTTGAGGAGAGTAGGTGTTTTCAAAATTAAGAAGGTGAAAAGCAATATCTGAAGAGATGTTAGATGAAAGGGATTTGAAAATATTGAGAAGAATGTCTGAAAATGCTAGAATAACATTTACAGAACTAGCTAAGGAAGTTAATTTAAGCGATGTTGCAGTAATTAAGAGGGTTAAGAGGCTTGAGGGAAGCATTGTAAAGAGATATACCATCTCTGTAGATCCGAGAAAGCTTGGCTATAGAATTGTCTCCTTTACAGGTATCGATGTAGAGCCTGAAAGGCTTTTTGAAGTAATTGAAAAAGTGCGAAACAGAGGTTATGTGATGGGGCTGTGGCTCACCACAGGAGATCACCAGTTAATGACTATGGTTTGGGCTAGGGATGAAGAAGACATGGCTAAGATACATAAAGAGCTCTCGGAAATAAATGGGGTAAAGAGAGTGTGCCCAGCCATTGTGTTAAAGACTTTGAAGGACATTGAAATGCTTTTTAGAATAGATTAGACATTATATCTACTCCTTCTTCTCCCCCAGCGTCAATGCCTTGAGTATCTGCATTATGAGCTCCTCTAAAGCTTTTCCACTCTCTTTTGATATTGGTGGAGAGACCTTCTCACCCTTCATAGCTTTCTGAGCCCTTTCCTCAAATTTATCTAGAACTAGCTTAAGTTCAAATTCATACATAACTCCTTCATACTTCTCCTGATACCTTACAGCCTTAACATCATCAGCATAGAGAACCACAGTTGTTGGTGATGCATGTACCTCAAACTTCTTAAAACTCTCTGCCGCAGCTTGCGATCTACATTCACGGGCAAACCAATCGCATAACACTATCACAAATTTTGCGCTATCACCTCTTTCACTACTCCACTTCTCTACAAACGGGAACCACACTTCATCATATTTTCTGCATGCAGAGCACTTAGTATTGTCAAAGTATATTACATATACTCCCTTATCTAAAGGTTCAAAAGCATCCCCATCAGCTCTTACAAACTCCCACACCTTTTCCTTAGACCTGTAGATATATATGCCATGAGGCGAATCCACACCAATTTTTTTAAACATCTTATTCAAAGCTTTTCACCTAGCTTTACTCCTCACTTACTTGCTTCACGAAAAGCTATTTAAGGATAGCGCAACTAAATGTGCTAGGTAAACTATTTTAGCTCTTGAAACTGTTAGTCTCTTTAAATCTTCAGCATTTACTGACACCCCTTTGAATTTCATTGATGCATCTGCTTCATACATATGTTTGTATGCCTTGTATAACTCCTCATATGCGCTTCTCCAGAGAGGGTTCTCCACATCTATTCCATCAACTAGGGCAGTTAGTGAAGGCGGGTTAATGCCTATGCCTAGAAGCTCTTGCCTAACCTCAACAGCTCTTTCTCTAACTAGTTCTGCTAATCTCTTCAAGTTTGCTGCACCCAACTCTCTTGCAGTAGACTCCTTATCGAAAACCACGAGCTTGTAATCGGAGTAATATATGGAGTCCTCTATAAAGCTCTCAAAGTCTCTCAAAGTCTTTGGAGGAGGCGTGAATGGGTACCTCATGTAGATTTCTGCTACAGCTTTTTCCTCTTCTCCATCAAAATATGCCAAGGCTGTAAGCACCTTTGGTATCGGCTCTTCTTCTACCTGTAGAGAGGTGGTGTCTAAGGCTATTACCTGTAGTGCTCTACTAGGCTTCGGAATTAGCACTTTCTTACCTCTGAAAATAGCTGAGACCTTATCCCTTAGTAACACATAGTTTATTATCCTGCTAGCAGCTTCTCTAATTAATGAAGGGTTTATAGCGAGACTAATAAAATCGCTGTAAGCTATTTCATCTAACTGTGATAGCAACACGATATCCAGTTCGTCAAATGTGTGAGATTCTACAGCTTTTCTAACACTAATCCAATCCAACACCTCCAGCAATCCTGCTGCCTCTGGCTCATGTAAAGTAATGAACTTCTTTTCACCAATCTTATCAATGCTATACATTATGGTTTCAAATGGTACTCCAAACACCCTTCTCAGCACAAGCATTAGGTATGCTAGTCCTAGGCGGAGGAGCGTTGTATCTTCTCTATCATCAACAGCAAATATCATTCCATAGGTGAAGTCCTTGTACTCCCCAAAGGTCTCTACAGGCACATAAATCACCTTCCTATCATAGGTTACAAACACGTTATCCCCTGTCTTAACAATTCTGGGTCTACTTGAGGTCAGATGCCACAAAACCCTGTTTGGTATCTTCTTAAGCTCTCCAAAGCCATTTCTAGGTGGATAAACCACTGCAAGTACATAGCTATGTAGCTTGCCTCTGCCAATGTCTCTGAGAAACGATGCTTCTTCTCCCCATAGCATCTTTACATACTTATATTCCTCATATGCTTCTGCTAAAGCATCGTAACTAAATATGTTCAGTTTATTGAGAGGTCTCTCAACTACTGCTCTTACGATTCTAGAGCTCTTCCCACTTTCAACTCTAATCACAACAGAATCTTCACCAATATCAAAACATCCTATTTGAAACCTCTCAACCAGGTCACAGTGTCCTATTGGTTCTAAGGGTTTTGATGACCCATCAACATCTAAATACCTTTTAATTCCATATGGGGGGCCAAACTCATAAAAGTTTATTCTCTCCCAAATCCACTTAGCCTTTTCAATATTGACTGTGTTATCCTTCATAACCACTCCTATGCTCTTCAATACATCATGCTCTTCTTTCAAAAGCTCATTTTTGTACCATGGAGAAAGTATTTTTGCAAGCCCCTTGAACAGTGCTATGTACTTGTTTCCCGGATTAACAACAACTTTCTCTAGTGGTAAAGAAAGCCACTTCTCTAGAGCTGTAAAACCTTTTGATAGTAATTCCCAGTCCCATCTAGAGGAGGGTATTATTATAGATTCTGAGAAAGGTATTTCCCTTCGTCTTCCTTTTCTACCCTCTCTCTGGAGGAACTCCCTCACATCCTCTGGAAGACCTATATGCACAACTCTTACCACAGTCCCTATATCAATACCTTGTATAAGGGTTCTAGGGCTAATTATTATCTTGACCTCGCCTCGCCTAGCCCCCTCCTCAATCCTCTTCCTAACCTCCTTCGGGACTAGGTGGTGATGTGCATACACCTTTTCACCTACTTTTTCTCTAAGCATTTTAGCAAGTTCATCTGCCCTCGCAATACTCCTTGTAAATACCAGTGTTACACCATCTTCACTGACGTATCTCGATAGAATTTCAGCTACATCTATGAACATTGATGGTGTTTGCACTCCCAAGGCTTCGAGAAACTGCAGGACTTTGTAAGAGTTTTGCTTAAACAACTCAAAATCTTCGAAGGCCTTCAATATCTCAGGCGGTGCATTGTTTTTCATAGCAACATCTCTGTATTCCTGGATTCTGCTCCACACGCTTCTCAGATTCTTCCCCAGCACTATGTATACTCTATTCTCTACTCTAAATGGTTTCCCCTCCACCACACTGCATTCCCTTCCAGTTTTACTCTTCAAATAGCTGCATATCTCTTCTGGGTTGGCAAGAGTTGCTGTAAGCATAGCTAACTGAGGCTTCTTCTCTGAAACTTCTGAAAGCACATCCACTATGGCGAGAATCAATGCCACTTCTCGCGGGGTGTAAAAATCCAGTTCATCAAATACCAGCATGTCAAGCTTTCTGAAGATGGGGTAGAGAGCTGTTGACTGTGATTTTAATAGGAATTTCTTAGCTTCGTGAAAGAGAAAAGCCGGGTTTGTGGCAACTATATTTGCTTCTGCAACAGCTTTTCTAAGACCTTGAAAACCAACCTTCTTAACCATATCATCTCTCGACAGAGCGTCTAGTGGCAGTATCTTGGCACCTATAGAACTGGAGTATGCTGAGAGCCTGGCTATCTGGTCATTTGCTAGTGCTAGTGTTGGATAGACAGCGACGACTCTAAAATTCTTGTCTTTCTTAAACATCTTGTAAAAGTATAGAAACCATGCCTCTGTCTTTCCAGAGCCAGCCCCAGATATCAATATAGCGTTGTTCCCATTCTGCAGAGCTTCTAATGCTCTAAGCTGATGTTCATAGAGAAGATTGTTTGAAATCTGAATACCTCGGTATTTGAATTCTGGGATGAGATCAGCAAAACGTGTATCAATAGTGCTGGGCTCTATAGGGGGGTCAACCTTTTTTATGTAGTCATAGCCCAGAGCCTTCAGAACATCATCACTACTAGTAACATTCACTGAATACACCTGTCAGAGAGGATTCATGTCATCATTTGTTCAGAGCCCACCACACTCATCACTACTCTGCAAAATACTCAATATTTATCTCATCTTTTACAGCCTTAAATATGACGCTGGTTACGCTCTCCTTTATGTAAGGGTTTTTCAAAACCTTCTTTATAAATGAATTGAGGTCAGCTACATCTTTGAATACCGCTATAATAGCTATATCATACTCTCCTGTAATGTCATAAACACCTCTAACCCTGGGCTCTTTAGCTAAAACATTTTCAACCTCCTCAATATGCGCACCATCTACTTTAAAGAGTGTGAGTGCCATTAACCCATATCCAAGCTTCAGGTAGTCTAAAACAGCTTCACATCTTCTAATAAGGCCTGCCTCATAAAGCCTTTTCACTCTTTTCAGTATTAGCGAAGGTGATTTGCCGACAGCTTTTGCTACCTCTCTAACGCTCTTGCTACAGTCCTGTTTAAGCACCTCAAGTATCTGCTTATCTAAATCATCTAATTCTAGAGTCAATGATTGAAACACCAGTTAAGCAGTAGCGCTTCACTACCTTAAATCTGTCCTCAGATGACCTTTTCTAGTTAGATTTGTGACTAGTCTCCAAAACCTTGATTCACTTAGCACAGAGGTGTCAAAGCCCCTTTCCTCTAGATACTGTTTTGTTGCTTCATAGAGTGCATCTATATTGTACCTTGTTATAGCACCTCCCGAAACATCTTTAATAGCATCTACAATATCTTCATTGCTTGGGAACCTGCCCCTCCTCTCCCTAGAGCCTGCCCTTCTCACTCGCTCTTTTCTCTCATACTCAACTATTTCATCGAGCAATTCCTTGGGTATATCTGTAAGCGCTTTATCCATGTCCTCCGACATAGTCTCAGAAACTCATTATTCAGAAGGCTTTATATATTTCTATAAAAACTAGTTTTGGTAGTGCTTCGCTATGGTATTAGAGGATAATATCGTTACAAAGTTTCAGGCATATATAATCTATAGCAAGAGCTTGAAGGAGATTCTTAGGAGAGTGATAAACTATATGCAGGGCTGCAACAATATTGTAAGCGATGCTGAGCTAAAGCCAGAATTTGAGGAGCTGTGTAGCGATTCTAAGCCGCAATACATGGAGTTTCTAAACAGTGATGCTGTTGATAAGGCTGTGATGCAGACTGAGTTCAACAGAGCTATTGTACTCAAGGTTTCCTCCCCTAGAAGTGATGTACATGCTATAGCACTTATACCTACTAATCAACGTAATAAAGAGGCTGCTTCAAAAAGGTGATGGATGTGCCTAACATTGGATTTAGGATTGATAGTGTGAGAGCTGAGAGATACAGCTTAGAGCCTGTGCCCCAGCTTAACATAAACATGAATGTAATGTTTGGAAAGCCAGAGAAGAAAGATGATAACTACTTACTTGGATTTGTGATAAAAATTGATTGCACACCCCCTGTAGCTTCAATAGACATAAAAGGAGTTGTCATGGTAACACCATTGAATAAAGATGAGGCTAAGGCCCTTGAGGAAGAGTTTAAAAAAGGTGTTCCATACCCACTCCTGCTCACCATCTACAGCTACACACTTCCTCTAGTATCACTGCTATCAAGAGAAATGGGTATCCCCCCACCAATACAACCCCCACAACCACCACAACAACCGAAATCCCTAGATTACCACGTATGAACACATATCCAGCACAACCAAAATCTATTGACATACACCTTCAAACATCTCACAAAACACCTTACCGCCTCTCACTCTTAAGATGTGAAGACCCTTCTAGCACTGCTCATTAGTTCTCCACATCTATTCGAATTACATCTATCATCTGAGGAATGCATGATTAAAATGGTAAGTATCGTTGTTTAGAGGAAGTAGAGGTATAGCAATGATACAACAAGCTGAAGCGTTGTTGTTATAAGGGCAAGTCTAAGCCAATTGCCCCACGTAATCTTTATCCTACGTTTTTCCGCAAGACCTACAGCAACTATGTTTGCTGTAGAGCCAACAGGTGTATAATTCCCGCCAAAAACACCGCCAAATAGTAGTGCAAAATATATTAAGGAGCTTGCAAGCCCTATTTGGCTAAACAGCATTGCTATAGGTGTGAATGTTACTATAACAGATAAATTATCTAAAACTGAGCTTAGGGCTGCTGATGCAAACAGCATTACGAATAGAAGCATAAATGGAGACACCGCTATATGTGAGAAGACATAGGCTAGCTTCGTCATGACACCTGTATATGTAAGGACATAGCTAAGCATGAAGAGGAATACAAAGAACAATATCGAAGACCATTCAACAGATCTTTCAACAAATTTAGATATTTCCTCCATAGGGATGAGGGCAAACATTACTATTATGAATATATATGGTACAAATGCTAGAAATGCGTGAGGATCTATAGGTGCTCCATAGAATTTTGAAAGCATCTGAACTATAAAGTCATTGAATGCTACTGTTAGTATGAAGGCCAATAGCATCCCTAATCCAATGTATATTCTCGTGGCCTCTCTATTTCCTGTCCTTAGCTCTATTCTATGTCTTGCTACATATGCCTCAATTCTGTGAGCAAACTTCTTAAAAGCTTCGTTCCACGTCTTAATAAGGCCTTTCTCAAGAGGAATGAATGCTGCCAATAGCACTGCAAGGTTTAGTATAGAAAGTGGAAAAGCAGTTCTAATAAACATTGAAACACTCATGTTTGTCTTGAACAAGAGGTACACCCCTATAGGGTTGCCTATTGGCATAGCTGTACTTCCAGTGTTGGTGGCCAAGACGCTCAATATTATTAATGGCGCTACATCAACGCGCATTATGCTGGCTATTTCTAAAGCAAGCATTACCACATAAATTATGCTAGTAACCTCACCTAATGCTGCTGAAAGAATATAAGAAAGTAGGGAAAGTAAGACTACAAGAATTATCGCATTGCTCTTTGCCAATTCTAATATCCTCAAAGCAAGATATCTAAATATACCAAGCTCTCTAAAGATGCCAGCTAAAGTCATGCTACCCACTAGAAATAATATCAAATCCCATGACACAGCGTTTAGAATGATCTGGGGTGTTGCTATCCCAACAACGATTAGTAGAGCCAGTGCAAGCATTGCTGCAGCAGTACGCCACTCCATCCTAATTACTGTAAGTGCTATTGCAAATAGAAAAAGCGCTAGTGAGACCCCTTGCACTAAACTCATTCTACTTGAATTTATTGTTTCTAAACACATAGAAGTTGAAACATTGAGACCTATTTCCTCACACCACTGCCTAACTATGAGCTGACCTGTAGAGTCCATTCCTATGTATAGAAAATGCATGGCAATAATCGATATCGCTAGAATTGATACAAAGATTATAACAACTTTTTCAAAAGTATTCAAACCAGTCGCCCATCATAACCATGTTTTGGTATTTTATTGCACTGCTTCTATATAAGCTTTTCTACGAAACTATAGCTAAACAAAGCGATGCCACATTATCGCGTACCCGATTTTATAATATGTTTTCTGAATATTGTTTGAGGTGGTCTTGGAAAGTGAGTGATGTAGAGTTAAGCGAGGTTATAGTTAAGGGTTTGCGTGAAAGAGGCTATATCAACTTTACACCACCTCAGCTTGAGGCTTTGAAAACAGGTTTCCTTAGAGGGGAAAACCTTGTTGTGTGTGCTCCTACGGCTAGTGGTAAGACTTTAATTGGTGAGATAGCCCTTGTTTCTGCAGCTTTGAGAGGGTTGAAAGGTATTTACACTAGTCCTCTCAAGGCCTTAGCTTATGAAAAGTATGAGGAATTTAGTTTTTGGGGTAGATATGGTGTTGAGGTTGGCATTTCTATGGGTGACTACGAGGTTACAGAGGATGAGATTAAGAGGCTTTCTAGCTTCAATATCATTGTAACTACATATGAAAGACTGGATTCTATCCTTAGGAGGAGGCCTTCCTGGTTGATGAATGTGGGTGTTGTAGTTATAGACGAGCTTCATATGCTTGGCGATGAGAGTAGAGGGCACATAGTTGAGATGATTGCTACCAGAGCAAAGCTTCTGGGTATACAGGTTGTGGGGCTTTCTGCCACCATAGGCAATGCCGAGGAGCTCGCTAAGTGGCTTAATGCAAAGCTTGTTAAATCTTATTGGAGACCTGTAAAGCTTTATGAGGTGCCTACTTACAGAGCTGCCGATGGTAAGTACATAATGTTCTTTCCTGATGAACTTGGTAAGGAGAGCACCCCACTTATAGTCGATGATGTTACTAGGTACTGGATTAATGAGGCTTTGAGAGGGGGGTTTAATGTTTTGGAGTTTAAGTATTCTAGAAGGGGTGTTGAAGAGCTTGCAGAGCAGTACTCCTTATATGTATGCTCAAATCTCAGCGAAGATGATAAGACTGAGTTGAATAAGCTTCTTCAGGAAATGAAAATGGAGCTTCCAGACTTTGAATATGAGAAGCTAGAGCACTTAGTAAGATGTGGTGTGGCATATCACCATGCTGGGCTTTCTCCTGAGGCTAGAAGGTTTATTGAAAGGATGTTTAGAGAGAGATTCATAAAGTACTTGTCTGCAACGCCAACGCTTGCCATGGGCGTTAACCTGCCTGCTAGGGTTGTCATAATCAATACTTATTACTATACTGGTGGAGGTAGAGAGAAGATAAGTGTTTTGGAGTATAAGCAACTGTCTGGAAGAGCTGGAAGACCTCAGTATGATCCCTATGGAATAGTCATAGTTTCAAAGGATGTTAGAAATCTTAAGGAGGCAGAGTACTATATAAAGAGCCCCCCTGAACCCATATCATCTACATTACTGAGCGAAGCAGCGCTTAGAAGACATGTACTTGCAGTAATAGCTTCACAAGAAGCGAATAAATTAAATGAGATAGCCAAGTTCTTTTCAAGCACGTTTGCTGCTATTAAGATGGGGAGAAAGGCTCTTGAAAGGAAGTTACTAAATGTGTTACAACTTTTGGAGGAGCTCAACATGGTTAAGAGCAGGATTGTTGCTGAAGAGAATATCTATACAGCTACAAAACTAGGGGCAGCTACATCAATGCTCTACGTAGATCCATTAACAACAGCGTTAATAGTTGAAGGTTTGAGAAGAGCACAGAAACCAACTGAGTTATACTATCTTGCACTCATAGGTATGAGCCCTGATTTTGCTGATGTGAATATTGGTAGAGGTGTTAGAAGAGCTCAAGAAGAGATTGTAGAAAGTTATGCAGAAAGTAGGCTACTACCAGATAGCGAATTGGAGTATGTATTTAGGGATCCGAAAGTCGATTGGATTCGTGGTGCTGTTATAGGAATGATTCTGAGGGATTGGATAGAAGAGGTCCCTGAGAGAAGGATATTGGAGGTATATGGTATAGAGGCAGGAGATTTAAGGGTGATAAGAGAGAATGGAGAGTGGTTAGCATATGCTGCAGCAGTTATAGCACAGATCCTTGGCATGCAAGATAATGCTGCAAAATTATTTAAGCTAGTTGAAAGAATTAAACATGGTGTTAAAGAGGATGCCCTAGAACTTGTGAAGATAAGGTATGTTGGCAGGGTTAGGGCGAGAACAATGCTAGCTTATGGTATAAGGACAGTTAATGATGTAATAGCCAAGGAGAGTTTGATTCGAAAACTCTTTGGTGATGGTTGGGGGGAGAAGATAGTTGAGGAGGTCAAGAGACTTGGAGTAGTCAAAATGGAAAAACTTAAATAGTTAAAATGTTATTTCTATGATGTTTAACTGGGGGTTGAATTTATGGGCAAGTCAAAAGTATTGTTTGCTAAAGCTCAGCTAGAGAAGCTTGGAAAAGAATATTCATTACCTTACAAGTTTTCAAAGCTCTTAGAGCAGAGCTCTTTAAAGAACATGATCACTCCAGGAAGTATTGTGGCTATAAAGATACATGTTGGGGATATGGAGCATGGAGGCTATAGAACGATAAGACCTTTGTTTGTCAAAATACTTGTTGATCACGTTAAGCAATTGGGTGGAATACCCTTCATTACTGATACTTGGGGTTTGAGACACATATTAGTGGGTATAGAGAATGGCTATAACTATGAAACCGTAGGTGCAGTTGCACTACCTGTTTCCGGTATTAAGGAAACGGATTTGATAAAGGTTCGCGTACCAAATCCTCTAAGAGTTCCTGAAGTTGAGATAGGATCTGCAGTGTTTTATGCTGATGTTTTGATAAATTTCGCTCACTCAAAAGGACACCCATCATCAGGTTACGGAGGCGTTATAAAGAATATTGCCATGGGTTGCACAGGCCCCAACACAAGATCTGCTATACATAACCTCGAAAAAGAGGATCAGATTGGTAAAGCTTTTCAGGAGGGCATGGTTGATGCTTTTCATGGCACAGTTTTAAACAAATCAGGAAAAGTCTTTCACATAAACTATGTAATGGATGTGCAACCAACATGTGATTGCGCTCCATGGTCTGATGTACCCATAGTGCCCGATATAGGGATCCTGGCGTCAGAAGACGTTGTTGCATTGGAGAAGGCAACACTAGATCTAATAAACAATGCCCCAGTGGTGTCCGGTTCAATAGGTGAGAAAGCTGGTTTGAAGGCTGGTGACAACAAGTTTCTTGTGATACATGGCAAAGATCCGTACATACAGGTTGAAGCAGCCTATAGGAAGGGTCTTGGAAGCATGGATTATGAGATAGTTGAGGTATAGCTAAGGTGACTAAATACAGAGTTCAAGTTGATGCCGAAAAGTGCATAGGATGTGCTCAATGCTATGTGGCATGCGCAAATAAGGTATTTGCAATTATAAATAAGAAATCTGTTCCAAAGAACCCTGATGCATGTGTGGGTTGCAGAGCATGTATAGTTAAATGCCCAACTAATGCTATAACGGTTATGCCAAGAGACATATATGCAGCATATGCAAGGTTCTATGGCAGTTAATACTCACACTATTAGCATACGTCGCTGATGAGTTTTCATTGAAATACCACAGGGTCTTTTTAGGTCTTACGCCTAATCTTCTTAGGTTTTGTAAACCTCTGCACTTTTTTCTCTAGATCATCTGCAACATCTTTTTCATCATTTTGATCCTGTGTTTTGAGATCGTCTGCAATAAGTTTCTTTTCTGCTGCAAATTGATATAAATAAATGTAATCCACGTCTTTGAGGGATATCGGATCAATGTCAATGCCTTTTTGCCTCAACCACTTAACAAAATCTTCAAGCATGTTGTTGCTAAGTATCAAATCTACTAGTTCATCACGAGATATGCTAGAATTTGAGATCAAACTGCTCACCACAATACATTATTAGATACCCTTACAGAATATATTTCTTTGATGAAATTGCTGTGTACAAAAATTTTTTAAGCTTTGTCATGCCCTTGTGTTAGAATAAAGTTTCGTAGGGATTCGGGAATTGCATATTTAAACGCCTTGGAAAGGCTGAAGAAAAGGGTCTTAGATACGAAGAGCTATAGCTATGAAGAGGTTCATGAAGTTTTAAGGCTTCATTTAAATGAGTGCCTCTACAAGCCTCCGCCTCATGTTGTGGAAGCTGTTAACAGAGTTATTGCTGAATCTAATCTCTATCCTCATCTAGACATGTTTAATAGATTTAGAGAACTTTTGGCTAAGTATAACAGAATTGATGCAAGTATGGTGCACCCTTTTCCAGGTGCTGATAGCGCACTTAGAACACTGTTCCATGCTTTTACAGATCCTGGAGATTCTATCCTTTTCCTAAGGCCAACGTTCTCCATGATTGAGATCTATTCGAATTACTTTGGACTTAGAAAGCTCTGCTTAGATTTAGCAGAGGGTAACGATACCTGGATTGTTGACTACGACAAATTAGTTGAACTCTCTAAGAGATCTGACCTAGTTGTTATTGTAGATCCAAACAATCCCACAGGAAATCCTGTCTTTGGTGGGGAGAAAAAGTTGTTAGAGTCTATAGCTCTAAGTACAAAGGGTTTTGTTGTAGTGGATGAAACTTATCATGAGTTCAGCGGCTATACTGTTGCAAACTATGTAAGTGAGTTTCCAAATGTTGTTGTTGTGAGGAGCCTTAGCAAAGCGTTTTGCCTAGCAGGCTTTAGACTTGGTTACATAATAGCCCATCCAGAGGTTTTGAAAAATGTGGCAAAGGTTTTGACAACCTTCGATATACCTACACCCTCTCTTGCTGCAGGCATAGCTGCCCTAGATAATCTAGACTATCACATGAAAATAATTGAGAGGATAAAACTAACGCGTGAAAAACTATATGCTGCGCTGAAATCCATGGGCTTCAAAGTCTATAAAAGCCATGCAAATTTCCTACTTGTTAAAGACGGTAGAGCACTGGATAAGCACCTACTTAATCATGGTATTGCCATTAAGAGAGTTGGCAAAGACCTTTATAGAATAAGTGTGGGTAGTGAAGAGGCTGTAGAGAGACTTTTACAAGCTTTGAGTGATCTTACATGAGATTAGCTATACCGAATAAGGGAAGATTGCAACAACCCACTGTGGAGCTCCTCAACGCTGCTGGAATAAAGCTCTTATCTACTGATGAAAGGGCTTTAATTATTCAAACTAATTGGAGTGAAGTGGAGGTGGTTATGGCGAGACCTGAGGACATACCCTATTTAGTTGAAAGTGGTGGAGCCTTGCTGGGTGTAACAGGGTATGACTATGTTATTGAGAGTGGTGCTGATGTAGAGCTAGTTCTACCGCTAGACTTCGGCAAGGCTAAGATAGTTTTTGCTGTTCCTAGAAGCTGGGGCATAGCAAGCGTTGAAGAGTTGAGCAGAATTGGAGGGGAAATTAGGATAGCTACTAAGTACTATAATATAGCAGGCAATTACATTAGACGAAAAGGGTTAAGGGCAAAATTAATTAAAGTAAGTGGCGCTACAGAAGTGATGCCATATTTAGGTGCTGCTGATGCTGTAATAGATGTTGCTAGCACAGGGACAACACTTAGAATACATGGTCTTGAACCCATAGATGTGGTTATAGAGACTCGAGCCTTTGTCATAGCTAAGAAGAGTTGGGAAAAAGATGCTGAGGCTAACATAGCTAATATTGTATTAACAATGATTAGAGGGGTTATAGAGGGTAAGAATAAGAAGATGCTATTCATGAATGTTCCTGAGGATAAACTTCAAGACGTGCTCACTATACTCCCAGCTATGCTAGCACCTGCTGTAACTAAGCTTAGCAGTGGTAATGCGTGGGAGGTGTTAACTGTTGTAGATGAAGATTCTTTGCCAAAGATTGTAGCCAAGGCTCTTGAGGCTGGGGCTAGAGATATAGTTGTAGTTGATATAGAGAAGGTGATTAAATGAGGGTTATGCCCAGCATAGACTTAAGTAATGGAATTGCTGTTAAGAGAGTGCATGGCATTAGGGGCTCTGGTGTAATTATTGGAAACCCTATTGACGTGGCTCACAAGCTTTATGAGCTAGGCTACGAGTCTCTACACATAGTGGATCTCGATGCTGCTGAAGGCGTGGCACACAATGAAGATATTATAAAGAGGCTGTGTGGAATTGGCTTCAGGTTTGTACAGGTTGGTGGAGGTATTAGATCAATTGAAAAAGCAACGAAAATGCTTTCATACGGTGCTTCAGCTATTGTTTTGTCTACAATATTCTTTACGGATAGAAATGCCTTTGACAAAATTCTTGAAGCTGTGGGTGAAGATAAGGTGATTGTTGCTCTAGATTATGACTCTAGTCATAGCGTAATGATTGAGGGTTGGAAGAAGAAAAGTGTTTCACTATTTGAAGCACTTCAAGAGCTTAGCATGTATGACTTGAGAGGAGTTCTATTCACTCACATTAGTGGTGAAGGTACTGAAAGCGGTATTGATGAGAATATTGAGAGGTATGTGAATGCTGTGAAGGGGTTGAAGGAGTATGCTGGAGGTATTTCAAGCATAGAAGATTTGATTAAATTGAAGAACCTGGGCTTCGACTATGCTATTGTTGGTATGGCTCTCTATAGGGGTAGATTATGGGGTGTTAAGAATGTCTAGATTATGTAAATGGGTTAGGGAAACAAAGGAGGTTAAGGTCTCAGCGGAATTCAATTTAGATGAATCTGGTGAGATTTACATAGCTACACCTATACCATTCTTCAATCATTTGTTAGAGACCTTATTCACATATATGAATAGCGCTTCGCGAATTATTGCAGAAGAAAAGAAAGTTGTAGATGATCATCATGTTGTTGAGGATTGTGGCATAGTTATTGGAGAGGCATTAAATTCATGTCTAGGGAATAGAGAAGGTATAAAAAGATTCTCACATCAGATTGTGCCCATGGATGATGCACTTATATTGGTAGCTATTGACATATCTGGAAGGGGTAGAGCATTCATAGATTTACAATTCTCTCGAGAGAGCATAGATGGTCTATCCTTAGAAAATGTTCCTCACTTTATAGACTCTTTAGCAAGTAGAGCTGGAATAACGATCCATATTATGAAGTTTAGAGGTGTAAATGAGCATCACATTGCTGAGGCAATATTTAAGGGCTTGGGCATGGCCCTCTATGAGGCAACAAGAGTTGTTAATTCTGGTGTTAGAAGTTTAAAGGGGGTGTTGAAGTGACAAAGAGGATTATTCCTTGCTTAGATGTGAAAAATGGTAGGGTTGTAAAGGGCGTAAATTTTGCAAATCTCAGGGATAAGGGTGATCCTGTAGAGCTTGCTGTTAGGTATGAGGATGAGGGGGCTGATGAAATAGTCTTCTTAGACATAACAGCTTCTCTTGAAGGTAGGGAGACATTGTTTAGAGTAGTTAGAGATACTGCAAGTGTTCTGACAATACCTCTAACTGTTGGTGGTGGTATAAGATCTCTAGAGGATATTTCAAAGGCTCTTACAAATGGCGCTGATAAAGTTAGTATAAATACAGCAGCTGTTGAAAACCCCAGCCTCATTACTAAGGCTTCTGATGAGTTCGGCTCTCAATCCATTGTCGTTGCAATTGATGCTAAAAGGGTTGGCGAGAGATTCTTGGTGTTTACAAAGTCAGCCACGTACAATACTGGTCTTAATGCAGTTGAATGGGCTAGGGGAGTAGCTGAACTGGGTGCAGGTGAGATACTGCTAACTAGCATTGATAGAGATGGCACAAGGCTTGGCTACGATGTGGAGTTAACAAGACTTGTTTCAGAGGCTGCACATATACCTGTAATAGCTAGTGGAGGTGCAGGCACTCTCAAGCATTTTTACGATGTGCTCACACTGGGCAGAGCTGACGCTGCCTTAGCAGCTGGAGTTTTTCATGATGGTGTTATTAGAATTCGTGAACTGAAGCTCTACCTACTTGAGAGAGGGGTTGAGGTGAGGTTATGACTATTGTCAAAGGGCTTCCTCAGCCAACTGATTTAGGGCTTTATAGAGTGCTGGATTATGTAAGGAGTATAGTTGAAGATGTTAAGAGATATGGTGATAAGGCACTCATAGATTACACAAGGAAGTTTGATGGCGTTGAGCTAGACTCTATTGAACTACCTGCTGCAAAGGCTGAGAGATGCTTGGAGACATTAAATCGAGACGTGCGCATGGCAATTGATGTGCTTTACGAGTTTCTACATAGGTTCTATAAGAGTGTGAAGCCTGGTGATCTTTTCATAAACTTGATGGGTGTAAAGCTAGGTATTGTATGGAGGGCTATAGATGCTGTTGGTATATATGCACCAGGTGGAAGACATCCATACCCATCAACAGTGCTTATGGCGGGGGTCCCTGCTCAGGCAGCAGGTGTGAAGAGCATTTATGTTGCTTCACCACCAAATAAAGGAGGCTGTATAGACCCTGCAATAATTCATGCCGCTAGAATTATCGGAGTTTCTAATCTCTACAGAGTAGGAGGTCCGCAGATCATCGCTGCTATGGCTTATGGCACTGAAAGCGTTAAGAAAGTATCTAAAATCGTTGGTCCTGGAAATATCTATGTACAAGCCGCAAAGTTCTTGGTTAGAGGTGTTGTTGAGATAGATGGTGTTGAAGGCCCTACAGAGCTTGTTGTGATAGCAGATGACAGTGCTGATCCCAAGCTTATAGTGGCGGATATGATTGCACAAGCTGAACATGGATTGGATAGCCCAGTTGTACTGATTACAATATCCAGAAGGGTTGCAAATGCTGTTGAGGAGCTTTTGAAAAACCACAGAAACACATTTCATATTTACCTGGCTAACTCAATTGAAGAAGCGCTTAGAATTGCAAACGAACTAGCTCCAGAGCACCTGGCTCTGCATGTAAGCAACTCTACAGAATACATGTCACTAATCGAAAATGCAGGTGCTATCTCGCTTAACTTCTCCCCACCTGCTTTAATAGATTATATAGGGCCTAACCATATCCTACCAACAAATAGATGGGCTAGGGTTAGAGGTGCTTTAACTATATATGATTTTCTAAAGCCCATTGCCATACTTGAGGATGCTGCCAGCATTGATAAAGATGTTTTAAGGGCTGTTCAACTACTTGCAAGGTACGAGGGATTTAGAGCTCATGAAGAGAGTGTTGTGATGAGATATGTGTGAGGTTCTTTTGCAGCTCTACAATATAATAATTGATAGGATTAATAAAAGGCCTCAGGGAAGCTATACAGCACAACTTATTGAAAGAGGTAGGGGATATATTGCTAGGAAGGTTGGTGAAGAGGCTGTAGAAGTTATAGTATCTTCACTAGCTGAAAGCAAGGAAAGGTTTGTAGAGGAGGTGGCTGACCTCCTCTATCATTTACTCGTTTTAATGGCTGTAAATGGTGTTAACATTAATGATGTATGTGATGAGCTTAGAAGGAGGATGAAAAAATGAAGGCCCTTATAATAAACTACGGTGTTGGAAATCTTTTCAGTGTTACAAATTCTCTCAAAAAAGCTGGGTTTAGCGTTGCCATAGCAGATGAGCCTACGAAGGACAGTGATCTCGTAGTGTTGCCAGGTGTTGGAACTTTTAAAGCTGTTGCAAAGTATATTAGGGATAGAATAGAGCTATTCAACGAAATCTTGAACTCTGGAACAGCATTTCTCGGAATATGCCTAGGTATGCAAGTAATGTATGAATATGGTTTTGAGGGTGGTGCAATTAATCAGGGTCTTGGCTGGTTTAGGGGTTACGTAGATAGAATGAAAACTTCTGCAAAACTTCCTCATATTGGATGGGATAGAATTAGATATACAGGCAATGCAGATTGCTCAGAGTTTCTGGAGTTAGACGGAAGATACATGTATTTTATCCATAGCTACGTAGCCTACGATTATGATCCAAACACGATATGTTTCACTAGTGTCTATGGAGAGGCAGAGTTTCCATCCATGGTGCTAAAGAGAGGAGTTATAGCTACACAGTTTCATCCAGAGAAAAGCAGTTCCAATGGCATGCTCTTCTTCAAAATCCTTGCAAGGTGGCTCAGGAGATGAGGCTTAGCTTAGAAGAGGCTGAGAAGCTTGTAAACAAGCTTAATTTTAGGCATGCGGATAACACCATAGTTGCTGTTATACAAGATTCTAAAACTAGAGAAGTATTAACTGTTGGATTTATGAATAGAGAGGCATTGCTAAAAACACTTACAACGGGTTATCTTCATTTATGGTCAACATCTAGAAAAAAACTGTGGCTCAAGGGCGAGACGAGTGGAAATATTCAAATTGTTGTGGATGTGAAAGTGGATTGCGATGCAGATGCTGTTCTAGTACTTGTAAGACCAGTTGGACCCATTTGTCACACTGGCAATTTCAGTTGTTTTTATAGAGGTTTAATGGAGCTGGAAACTGGTGACTAGATCCTCATAGCCACTGCTTCTGCAAAACTCATTGTATTTGCAGAGCCTCCTAAATCTGGTGTAAGTATTTTGCCCTCACTAAGAACACTCTCAATAGACTTCTCCACAGCTTCGCCAGCCTCTATATATCTTTTACCACCACCTCTTTCCCCAAGCCACTTAAGCATCCACGCTGCTGACAGCATCATTGCTGTTGGGTTGGCAACACCTTTTCCAGCAATATCAAAAGCTGCACCATGTATTGGTTCAAACATGGCCTTCTCATCCCCCATGTTTGCAGAGGCTGCAAGCCCTATACTTCCCGTTACATATGCTGCTAGATCGCTGAGAATATCTCCATAAAGATTCGTTGTTACAATAACATCGAACCTCTCTGGCTTTCTAACTAAATCCATTACGGCAGCATCTATATACATTTCATCTATTTCTATATTTGGAAATTCCCTTCCAACTTCATATGCAACTCTCTTAAAAAGCCCATCAGTGACTGTGAGCACATTTGCTTTGTGCACTACTGTTACCTTCCTCCTCCTCTTACTAGCCAACTCAAATGCTTTTCTAGCTATCCTCTCTGAAGCCTTCTTTGTGACAAGTCTTAAGGCTATGGACACACCATCAGCAATCATATGCTCTGCTCTAATGTATACATCTTCAGTATTCTCTCTAACAATAACCAAATCTGTGCCTGGCTTCAATGCTTTAACACCTGGAAATGTTTTAGCAGGCCTTATATTTGCATAGAGGTCTAGTCCTCTGCGAATCTTTACCACAACATCTCCTGCAGATTCCCCTACAGGCCCCTTCAAAATAGCGTCACAAGATTTTATAACGCTCCAAGAACTTTCAGGTATTGCCTCACCATATTTCTTAACTGCGCTATCCCCTGCCTCAACATGTATAAACTCTACATTGAGGCTGTATTTATTGATGGCTTTTTCTAGAACTAGCATAGTTGCTGCTAGTATTTCTGGGCCTATGCCATCTCCTTCTATCACGGCTACCTTAAACATTTTATTCATTGTACTCCTCCTTCACCAATTTTATAAGCATATCCCAGGTCACTTTTATTCCTTGATCAGCCAACTCCTTCACTTTATTCAGTACATCTAAAACTATCTCTTCTTTAGGTTCGTAACCCAGCTGCTTAATCACATACTCTACTGCATGCTTTCCGCTATGCTTGCCTATAACGATCTTTCTCTCTGCACCTACAATTGTAGGGTCTATAGGCTCATAGGTTAATGGATGGCTTAAAACTCCATGCACATGTATTCCAGATTCATGTGAAAATGCATTTACTCCTACAATAGCTTTGTTAGGTGGTATTTGTAGACCAAAATGCCTTGCAACAAGCTTTGCTACTCTATTTATCTTGCTAAAGTCTATCTTTACTTTATATCCGTAGAGAAATGCTAAAGCAGTTGCAACTTCTTCTAGAGCTGCATTACCTGCTCTTTCACCAACACCCAGCACAGTTACATGTGCTTGGTCAGCCCCGCTTTCTATGGCAGTTACACTATTTGCCACAGCCATTCCAAAATCGTTATGGCAGTGCACACTCAGTATATAACCCCCTTTTACAGCAGATTTTATATAAGATACTAGAAAGCTTATGAGGCTTGGATGTGCAATGCCAACGGTATCAGCTATGTCAATTCTATCTGCACCTGCATCCACAACAGCTTGAAATACCTTGGCTAAGAACTGTAAGTCAGACCTAGTAGCGTCTTCAGCACTAAACTCCACCACTAATCCATGGCTCTTCGCATACTCTATAGCCCAAACAGCTTTCTCAATAACCTGCTCTGTAGATAGCCTCAACTTGTATTTCATGTGTAGATCAGATGTAGCTATAAATGTGTGTATAGCTGGAACCTCTGCCTCAATAATTTTATCGATATCAGCTTTATGAGCCCTGGCAAGCGCTATTACCTCAACTCCTCGAATTTCTCTAGCTATTGCTCTTACAGCCTCAAACTCTCCTCTACTTGTTATTGGAAACCCTGCCTCAATAGAATCAACACCAAGCTCGGCCAGGGCCAAGGCTATTTCAAGTTTTTGTTGTGGTGCTAGAGAAACCCCTGGCATTTGCTCTCCATCTCTTAATGTTGTATCCAGTAATCTGACTACCTTACCCCCTTTCTTATCCTGGTTCATTACATAACCTAAACTGTTCTGAGTTGGAGCAATACACACCCCCACAAAACTAATTCTCATATATCTTCTCATGTAGCGGGTATATAAGCTATTATGCTTAATTAAATCTGTTTAAGCACCTAAAAAACTTAAAAACCTGCTCAAAGCAATAATATATTCAGCTTTTATGAAACTCTTGTAGGTGATGGTGATGGAACTCCAAGTTATGTAATGTTACAAAATCTGATGAACTTGTCAAGAAAATACAATAGTATGAAAGCCATAGCAATATCAAAAGAAATGCTGCTTAGAAAAACGCATTTCATTTATGGTGAACAGCTGTGAAAGGTTCTAAACTTGCTGCAGAAGCATTAAAGCGAGCAGGCCTAAATGTGATCTTCGGCATTCCTGGACTTTCAAATATGTCTCTTTATGATGCTTTTGTAGAGTATGTTACTAGTGGCGATATAAGAGTCATTTTAATGAGACATGAGCAGGGAGCAGCACATGCAGCTGATGGCTATGCTAGAGCATCTGGTAAACCAGCTGTATGTACAGGAACTTCTGGTCCTGGTGCTCTAAACCTTGTAACTGGTCTTGCAACTGCTTACTGGGATAGCTCTCCCGTTATAGCTATAACTGGTCAAGTTCCCAGATCATCTATGGGTAAGCTATCCTTTCAGGAAGCTGACATTCCAGGCGTTGTAGCTAGCATAACAAAGTTTGTGGTCCAGGTTAGAAATGCTGAGGAGTTGCCAAAATGGATTAAAACAGCAACATACATAGCTACTACTGGTAGGCCTGGTCCTGTTGTTATTGATGTTCCAAGGGATTTGTTTAATGAGGATGTAGATGAGGCTAGAATTAATTGGTTTAATGGCTTTCAGATAAAAGGCTATAGAGAATTCCAAGAACTTGTAGATCCCATTATGGTGAAGAAGGCTGTTGAACTTCTTGTAGAAGCTGAAAAACCTTTAATGCTTGTTGGAGCAGGTGCCATGTGGTCTCCCGCTGTTGAAGAGATAGTAGCCTTATCTGAAATGCTAAGAATGCCTATTGTCTCCACGTTTCTTGGAAAATCTGCTGTTCCAAATGATTATCCACTTTACTTGGGTATGATGGGTTACTATGGCAGGGCTGAAGCTAACAAAGCATTCATGGATTCAGATGTTGTGCTCGTGGTCGGCGCAAGACTTAGTGATAGAACTATTCCCAATGTTAGAGATGTGTTAGATACTAAGAAGAAGCTTATATTAATAAACATTGATCCTACAGATATCTATAAACATTCCTCATATCTACCGGTAGAAGCATATATGGTTACTGATGTGAGAAAAGGGCTTAGAATGTTGGTTGATGCCGTTAGAGAGGTGGGTCTTAAGAAGGATAGATCCCGGTGGCTGAAAAGGGTTGTGGAGTATAGAGAATACTATGCGCAATTCTACTATAGAGATGACGGGAGAGGACTTAAGCCTTGGAAAGTGCTGAAAACCATTAGAGATGCCCTGCCTCGAGACGCTATAGTAACTACAGGTGTTGGATCACATCAGATGTGGACAGGGGTGTTCTGGGAATCATATTTGCCAAGAACATTCATAAGCTCTGGAGGTATGGGAACCATGGGGTTTGGTCTTCCTGCAGCAATAGGTGCTAAGGTTGCTAAGCCTGACAAAGTTGTTGTGGATCTCGATGGCGATGGCTCATTCATAATGACTATGAATAACCTCGGCACAGCTGTAGATGAGAACATACCTATAATTGCTGTGGTATTTGATAATAGGACCCTGGGCTTGGTTAGACAAGTCCAAGACATGTTCTTCAATAAGAGAATAATAGCTGTTGATATAGGTTCTGCAACAGATTTTGTAAAGCTAGCTGAAGGTTTTGGGGCAATAGGTTTCGATGCACAATCTTATGAAGATCTTGAAGTAGCCTTGAAGAGGGCCATGAAAGAAAATGTAGCATCAGTAATTAGAGTGCCTATTGCTAGAGATGAGAAAGCTTTACCTACACTACCACCTGGAGGAAGTTTCAGAGAGATGATAGTATATGAACCAGGTGCAAATAGTTAAGGTTCTGGGCTACTACATCGATGCTGGATTTATAGAAAGAATTATAGCAGGCTTCAGAAAGTTGTTAATAGATGTGGATGCCATATGTGGGAGGAGGATAAATGAAGAGGGTCTTTATGAACTGTATCTTGTTGTCAGAAACCATCCTAATCTCTATACAGCTGTGCTGAATCTGAGTAAAACGCCTACAATTGAAAAGGTAGAGGTTCTTGAATATCCTAATACCCCTGTGCAAGTTGATGCATGTGAATCTTCTGAAAAGGCTTTTATTTTTTGCGTGCCAAAGCCACTAAAGATCAGGAAATTTTCATGGGGTGTTGTGCATGGCTAAGATATATGGAGATGCAGATGCAAATCTAAGTCACATAAGAAACAAAGCCATAGCTATACTTGGTTATGGTAGCCAGGGAAGGGCTTGGGCACTGAATCTCAGGGATTCTGGGCTTAGTGTTGTTGTAGGTCTTGAAAGACGTGGAGAGAGCTGGAATCGTGCTGAGAATGATGGTTTTAAACCCATGTTTACAAAGGAGGCTGTGAGCAATGCTGACATCATAGTGTTTCTGGTTCCAGACATGGTTCAGAGAAGCCTCTGGCTTAATAGCGTACAGCCCTACATGAAGAAGGGGGCTGATCTAGTGTTTGCACATGGCTTCAACATACACTTCAAGCTTATAGAGCCTCCAAGCAACTCAGATGTTTATATGATAGCCCCAAAAGCACCTGGTCCCATAGTTAGAAGAAACTTTGAGAATGGATATGGTGTTCCAGCACTTATCGCAGTGCATCAGGATGTAAGTGGATATGCAAAGCAGAAGGCTCTTGCCATAGCTAAAGGCATTGGATGCACTAGAGCTGGAGTTATAGAGACGACATTTAGAGAAGAGACGGAAACAGATCTATTTGGTGAGCAGGTGATATTGGTGGGTGGTGTGATGGAGTTGATAAAAGCATCCTTCGATACGCTGGTTAAAAATGGGTACCAACCAGAGGTAGCATATTTTGAGGTACTGAATGAACTCAAACTTATAGTAGATCTCATATATGAAGGAGGACTTGTACATATGCTGAAGGCTGTCTCTGATACAGCTAAGTATGGGGGTATAACGGTTGGCAAGTTCATAATAGATGAGAGCATCAGGAGGAAGATGGAAAATGTGCTTGAAAGAATAAGGAATGGCGAATTTGCTAAAGAATGGCTTGAGGAGTATGAAAAAGGTATGCCAACAATTAAGAAAGAGCTGAAAGCCCTTGAAGAAAGTCTTCTAGAACAAGTTGGTAAAGAAATAAGGAAGCTTATATTCAAAAAGGCTTGAATATGTTTAAAAAGAATATTTTTGAAAAAAGCTTTTAAGCAAGTATCATACAAATTCTTAACTTGCGGTGAATAAGGTGATAGGTGGTTTAGAAATCCACAAGAGTTGAAATATTGGACACCACGCTTAGGGATGGGGCTCAAGCAGCAGGCATTTCTTTTACACTTGAAGACAAGATAAGAGTTGCCATAAATCTTGATGAACTCGGCGTTGACTATATTGAGGGTGGGTGGCCAGGTTCTAATAAAAAAGATGAGGAATTCTTTAGAGAGATAAAGAGATATGGTTTAAGCCATGCAAAGATAGTTGCCTTTGGTAGTACTAGGAGGAAGGATGTTAAGGTATGGCAAGACCCAAATCTAGAGGCTATATTAAGAACTGATGTAAGTACTGCCACAATTTTTGGAAAAGCTTGGGCTTTTCATGTACATGAAGTTTTGAGAACGAGCAAAGAAGAGAACTTAGATATGATTTACGATACCATAGACTTTCTGAAGAGGCATGGAATAGATGTTATATTTGATGCTGAACACTTCTTTCAAGGTTTTAAAGAGGATGCTGAATACGCGCTTCAAGTTTTGAAAGCAGCTGAGGATGCCGGTGCAAGAGTGCTAGTATTGGCTGATACAAATGGTGGTTCCATGCCGTGGGATGTCCTTGAAATAACAAGATCTGTTATAAATAGTGTTAAAGTTGCTATAGGAGTACATATGCACAATGATAGTGGATGTGCTGTTGCTAATACCCTTATTGCTGTTTATGCTGGTGCTAGACATGTGCAAGGCACTATAAATGGTATTGGTGAGAGAACGGGCAACGCTGATTTGGTTCAGATAATACCTGCTTTAAGGTATAAGCTGGGCTTGCATGTTTTAAAAGGTGATGAGAGTGTCAAGAAGTTGAAGGAGGTTTCACAATTGGTGTATAGAGTTACTGGTCTTCAACCAAATCCTTACCAACCTTATGTTGGGGAATATGCATTTACCCATAAGGCAGGGATGCATGTAGATGCTATTTTAAAGAATCCTAAGGCATATGAGCATTTAGACCCCGCTCTTGTTGGTAATAAGCGGAGATTTGTGGTTTCAGAGCTTGCTGGTGCTGCTAATGTTGTTGCTCTTTTGAGAGAATTTGGCATAAATGTGGATAAAAAGGATGAAGGTGTTAAGCGAGTTGCTTCAAAGATTAAGGAGCTTGAGAAACAAGGGTACTCATTCGACAAAGCTCCAGCATCTGCATTGCTAGTTGCTTTAAAGGAGCTTGGATTGTATAATCAAAAGTTAGGGGAATATAGCTGGACACTGTTTTCTAGCTCTACAGGTATTTCTGTTGCAGTAATCAATCTCGGTATTGCTGCTAGTAGAGGTATGGATTTTGATCCGTTTACTGCTTTATTTAAGGCCGCTACAGACTCTATTAAGAGGATTATGAATATAGGTGATGAGCTGAGAGTAGATATAAATATAGCTAGATCCCAAGACAATATGTACAGAGCTACCTTAACCTTCTATAGCAACTCCCATAGCTGGTCAACGCAAGGTGTCTCACTTAACATTGTTGAAGCGCTAATGAAAGCACTTATAGAAGGCTTTGAATATATTCAAGCATTAAAGAGTTTGGGAAAAATATAGGATGCAGAGGTGTGTATCAGATGAGGAGCAGAGTTGTTGTAGAAGGAATAGAACGTACACCACACAGATGTTTGTTTAAGGCCCTTGGCTTAACGGATGAAGAACTGCAAAAACCACTTATAGGAGTTGCAAATTCGTGGAACGAAGTTATACCTGGGCATAAACACCTACGTGAAATAGCTGAAGCTGTAAAGGCTGGTATTAGGCTTGCTGGTGGAACCCCATTAGAATTCAACACTATAGGTATTTGCGACGGCATTGCCATGGGGCATGAAGGCATGAAATACTCCCTACCTTCAAGAGAGCTTATAGCAGATTCCATAGAGGTCGTGGCAAAGGCGTATCAATTTGATGGCATTGTATTGATAGCATCCTGCGATAAGATAATACCTGGCATGTTAATGTCTGCCGCGAGATTAGACATACCAGCTATATTCATATCTGGAGGCCCTATGCTTGCTGGGCGTTTTAGAGGTAGGGATGTGGATTTGCATGACGTTTTCGAAGCTATTGGAGGATACAGAGCTGGTAAAACAAGTTATGAAGAGGTTGTAGAGCTTGAGAATGTTGCCTGCCCTGGTGTAGGTTCTTGTGCTGGTATGTTCACTGCGAACACCTTAAACATTCTTTCTGAAGCAATGGGCATATCCCTGCCTGGGAATGGCACAGCTCCTGCTATTTCTGCAGAGAGATTAAGGCTTGCAAAACATACTGGCATGACAATAGTTGAGCTTGTTAAAAGAGGTATGTCTGCAAGGAAGGTCATGTGTAGAGAGGCTTTTCTAGATGCCATAGTTGTAGATATGGCGCTCGGAGGCTCTACAAACACCATACTGCATCTCATGGCCATAGCTAATGAGGCTGGAGTCAAGCTCACACTTGATGACTTTGATGAAATAAGTGAGAAAACACCTACACTTACAAAGCTAAGCCCTGCTGGAGCTTACCATGTTCAGGACCTTCATGAGGCAGGAGGGGTTCCTGCACTTATGAAGGAGCTTTCAAAGAGGGGTTTGATACATGTAGAAAGACCCACAGTATCGCTCAAGACGATTGGCGAAATAATTGCTGTAGCTAGCGTCAAGAGGTACGATGTTATAAGACCCATTACAAATCCCTATTCTGAAAAAGGGGGAATAATGATACTGAAGGGTAATATGGCGCCAGGAGGAGCTGTAATAAAGATTTCTGCTATACCTGAGGATCTCTATCATTTTGAGGGAATAGCCAAGGTTTTCAATTCTGAGGAAGAGGCTGTTGAGGCAATACTTAGTGGAAAGATTTCCCGTGGCGATGTGGTTATAATAAGATATGAAGGACCTAAAGGTGGACCTGGTATGAGAGAAATGCTGACAGCCACTGCAACACTTGTAGGTATGGGTCTGGATAGAGATGTTGCACTAGTTACTGATGGAAGATTTTCTGGTGCTACTAGGGGTATTTCGATAGGACATGTATCTCCCGAGGCTGCTGAAGGTGGGCCTATAGGAGTTGTAAAAGATGGTGATAGAATAGTGATTGATTTGAGGAAGAAAAGACTCGATATAGATATTACTATAGAGGAGCTCAAAGAAAGGCTCAATAAGTTCACGCCCTTAAGAAAGAAACTTGCTGGGTATCTGCATAGATACTCACAGCTTGTCACTTCAGCTAATATAGGTGCTGTATTCAGAACTTAAAGAGAGCTTCATCCATCTAAAAATCGATAATAGAATTGTATAACAGCACAAGCATTTTTGCTTCATCATATGCAATTGAGCGCACTTTAGCCTTCGATAAATCGAAGATGTAAATGTGGGATATAATTGGAATACTTCTAATCTCTTCTATATCTTCGAATTCTCGCAATCCGTAGTTCATCATGATCTTAGCCAAACAATCTTTTGATGTTGCGCTAAGGAGTGCTGGTGGAATTAGGGGTATGAGGCCTGCTGGATATGCAAGTGATATGAAGTATACATTGCTTTTAAGCATTTGAATTACTTTCCTTAGATGTGTAAGCATGATGTAATTCGTCCAATCATCTATGCTGTTCAATGGCACAGCATAATAGAAGATCTCAATGCATTCATCAACAGGACCTCTCTTAGCATAGACATCACACTTAGTATTATTAATTGTGTACTCTACTTCACAGCTATACCCCATTCCCATAAGATATTTGCATAGAAGCATCTCAGCTATAGCATGACTTACTGCAACACCTTTGTCTCGAACCAACTTCAATACTCTTAAAACAATACTAGAATCTGGTGAAAAGCCTATCTTGGTAGCATAGCGTAGCACAATAGACATTTTATCAATAGAACTTGGGCTATTGATTAGCGTTGACATGGTAAAACACATGTATGCTTTTCACACTGTGAAAAACCTGCATTGCTTGATTGAATTATTAAGCTTAATTCGATAAAATGTCTTTAACCAGTAAGGTACCTGTATAAGGGTTGAAGCCATTGAAAATAGGAGTCATATATTCAGTGAATGATATAGCTGCGTCAGGCATCGTAAATCAATTGCTTCAAGAATTAGTATGCAAAGAAATTTATAGTAATTCAGGCTTCGTGAAAAAGGCATTTTCTTGCAAATTTGACTTTCATGAGGTGCAACTCTTAGGATATGACAGTGAAGTCGTATTTTTAGAGCCTTCACAACTAGAATTCATAAGCAATGTTGACTTCATAGTGATTCCCTCACGCCATGAATCCTCATCACGAATCAAGAGCTTTACTGTACATGCTCCTGGAAATCCTTGGAGAAGAAGTGACTTTGGTGGAAAGCCTATGCAGCTCTCAATGTCTAACCCTGTTCTAATGTGGTATATGCTTTGGGAGCTCAATAGGCTTAGACAATCTTATCCCACGTTAACAGAGTTTTTAGTGAGCTATGAAGTTACGCATCATGGTCCAACAATACCTACAAAGCCTGTGACATTCATAGAGATTGGTGGAAGTGAAAGAGAGTGGAGCATTGCTGAGGCACACAAAGTTGTTGCTAAAGCAATAAAGAATGCTATTACTTACCTTAGTAGAGTACAAGGCTCTGAATCATGTACAGTGTCAGTTGGTTTTGGCGGCAACCACTATGCATCCTTATTCACAAAAAGAGCTTTTGAGAAAAACGAGTGTTATGGTCATATAGTGGCAAATTACATTATTAAAGAGCTGGCTTTGGAAGACCTGAAGATAGTTACAGAGATGGCGATAAGACTCACTCCAGGAGTTGCAAGAATTGTCATTGAGAAGATGAGAAGCGAATTGAGGAACAACATAACACTTATAGCGAAGAGTCTTGAACTAGAGATTGTTACACTATAGTCTGCAGCTGAAAGCCCCCACCTTTAAGGCGGGGATGGAAATGTTTATACATTCTGCAACAATGTCTAGTGGGGGGTGCAGCTGCATCAAGCCCTGCTATGAGATGCAGAAGTGACAACTACATTAATGTAAGGACTGTGATCTGACCACCCCAACCACCCTTCAAGTGACAGATGTAGTCCCGAATAGATGTAAAGAGTTGATGAGCTCCTAAGGGGTGTGGAGGAGATCAGAGCTCTACGTTAATGGTTTCACCAACTTGTGGTGATATAAAGTCTACTCCTATTTCTTCTTTTATCCTATATCCTAAGCTATAGATAGAATCCTCATTTCCGTGCATTAGTACCACTCTCTGTAAATTCTTCACCTGTTTAACAAAGTTTAGCAAGTCTGAGGCACCAGCATGGCTTGAAAAGTCGAACCAAAAGACCTTGGCTTTAACCCTAATACCCCCATCCTCTAGAACGCCTTCAGTCAGCAGTTTTCTTCCTGGTGATGAAGCTGCCTGATAGCTTACAAGCATGATTGCATTTCTCGGATTATCGTAAATCCTCTTGACATAATACAATGCTGGACCCCCTTTCAACATTCCAGCTGGTGTTACAATAATGCTGCCTCCCTCCTTACATATACTCTTGCGCATACCAGAATCCTTTACTTGTGTAAACACCTTGCTAGCCTTTTCCAGCAGATCGTATCGGTTGACATGCTCTCTATAAAGCAGCATCAGCTCTAGGATGTCTCTAGCCATTCCATCATAATATACATTTGCTTGAGGCATTTTTTCAGCGAGTAGTGCTAATATCTCTTGTGATCTGCCCATTGAAAAAGCTGGTATTAATACTGTTCCCCCATCTTCTACAACACTTTTCACAGCATCTATAAAGATTTGCTCAACTCTTTCTCTAGAAGGATGATCATACATGCCATAAGTTGACTCCATTACCAGTATCCCTGCATCCAATTTTTGATTACAAGCACCTCTCACTATTCTTGTATCAATTGTATTAATATCGCCGGTATACAGCACACTTACACCTTCTCTGAATTCAACTCTAAACATTGTGCTTCCAGGTATGTGACCTGCATTAATTGTGTCTATAATCATGCCATCCAACTCAATTCTATCCCCTATGTTAAATGTGGTGACGCTCTTCATCATGGAATCTAACTCTAGAAACTCAAATGGCAGATAGTAGCCAGAAATTCTCAGAAAATCCTCTATCATAATCCTTGATGTTATTGCTGTGAACTTGCTCATGTATATTGAAGGATTTGATGATATGTAAAAGAGTGGTGCTGCACCAACATGATCTAAATGCGAGTGTGTTATGAATATAGCCTTTAGCTTATTCGGAGCTATAGAGAGTGGGAGTATAGGCTTATCGTCGATATCGAAAGAGATTCCATAGTCAAATAGTGTGTAGCGATCATCACCATTCCTTTTAATAGCTATAGCTGCTCTACCAACCTCTCTACCTCCACCAAGTACCAAAAATTCTAGCTTCATCTAGTTACACACTGCATAATTATTTAATTCTACCAGTGCTGAAAAGCTCTTTTACTCTCTTGTAGTTACTATATAAGGTTGTATAGCTATGTTTAATCCAAGGGAACTCCAAAAACAGTTGAAGCAGTTAAAACGCATGGGTGTGAAAATTGATCAGCTACAAAATGTTCAAAGAACCGTTATAGAGCTTCAAGATAAGCAAATAGTTATAGAAAACCCTGAGGTCATAGTTATGGAGTTTGGCACTCAAAAATTCTTCTATGTCTCAGGCAATGCTAGGGAAGAGCCATTAAAAAGTGGCGAGGAAAAAGGAACTGAAGCAGCTATTAAGATAAGTGATGAGGATGTGCAGTTCGTGGTAGAGTATCTTGGTATAAGTAGAGAAGACGCACAGAATCTATTGAATGAGGCAGGAGGTGATATAGCAAAAGCCATAGAGCTGGGGCAGGCTAGAAAAACGAGAAGTAGCAAGTAGCGAAACTTGCTTAAGAATAGCAATTTGAATACATACCACAACACTATTTCGTGATTAGCTATCAAAAATTATTGTTTATAAGTATTGCTCTTATTCCATACATCAAAACATGAGCAGCAACCCGAATGCAGCTCTGAATAAACATAGAATGATAAAATTAGTTTTGAGAGTTAAATGGAAACGCTGTTTATGACGAGCTTTAGACATTGGCATAACTTAGATAAAATCTCTATAACTTCTTCGTTTGTGACTAAAGAGTATTGTGCATATAGAATTCTATGGGTAATAGAGCGTACATTATTCAATTCTATGTCTCTACACAATGATCTTATACTCTCTAAGATACCACACTCATCTATTAGTACTCCAAGTTCTGCGAGAACATATCTCCATACATAGTAAAACTCTTGTTTAGAAATAGGTAATAACGCTAGTTTCTCTATACAAAAGTTTGTTAATATGATTATCTTTTCTAGGCATATTTCATTCATGAGATTCATTATTGGATATAAGATGTTCTGTAGAGTATAAAGGCTTATCTAGCATGAATCAGGTATATGCTACTGGTGTAGTTATCTGTGAATCTCTTAAGTAAGTTTGTACGTGATTTACCGCTATTTTTCGCCATAGCACTTCTCACTATCTTTTTACTATCAATCATAGCGTTATATCTGCCCCCACCTGAAGAAACGATATCCGAATTTCGCGAAGCTGGCAAAGAATTGAAGGAAATGATTAATATTTCATCATTCACAATCCGTGCTATAATGATATTCCTGAATAATGCTAGAGTTAACACCATGCTGGCTGTACCTTTCCTCTCAATAATTATGTATCCCACAATGGTTATCGCCACTGCCTGGACATTGAGAATAGCACTTCTAGAGATCTCAAATAACACAGCTGCTTTACAAGAATCCTTATATCAAGCAATCATAGTACTTTTAATATCTCCACATACGTATCTTGAAATGCTTTCATATAGCATTACCTTCACGTGTTCAAATAAGCTCATGATAGCATTGCTGAGGGATTTGAGGAAGAGGAAGAGGATTGCAGAAGATATAATATTGTACTACGTACTTGCCATAGCAATCTCTTTTTCACTGCTTTTCACAGCAGCTTTTGTCGAATCATATTTAATATCAATTTCTGAATGAGGTGCCCTGCAGTGAAAAAGCCCTGTAAAGTTATCGCATTTTTAACTGATTTCGGCTATGAGGATCCCTATGTAGCGGCAATGAAGGGTGTGACCATTGATATTTGTCCCGAGGCAAAGGTTATTGACATCACTCATTCTGTGCAAAGCTTTGACATTGATGCTGCTGCTTTCATCTTATTCGCCACATATAGATACTTTCCACAGGGCACAATTTTTGTAGTTGTTGTAGATCCAGGTGTAGGTAGTGAGCGCAGACCTTTGTTAATGGTTACAAGAAACTACTACTTTGTTGGACCCGATAATGGTGTTCTGACAGCTGCTGCTGAAGATGATGGTATTGAGGCTGTAATAAACCTTGAAAACGATTTGCGCTTTAGAAAGCCTGTTTCAAGCTCTTTTCATGGAAGAGATATTTTTGCACCTGTTGCTGCATCACTTGCATGCGGTGTTGAACCAGAGCTCTTTGGATCTAGACAACCTATTGAGAGCATTAAGAGGTCTACTGTGGGCATCTACATGAGTAAGATTAGCCTAAACTGCGCTGAGCTAAGGGTTATATATATTGATAAGTTTGGTAATGTAATGCTTTCTCAGTACTACAATTCTATTGCAAATGCGCTAAGCATATCAATGGGTGAGGAGGTTTCTGTGTATAGTGGTGAAAAGGTTTTCAGAGCAGCTGCGAAAAAGGTGTTCTCTATTGCTAAAGAAGGTGAGCTAGTTCTTTATGAAAATAGCTTTGGACTTGCAGAGCTAGCTGTAAATAGGGGTTCAGCGAAAGAACTATTAAATGTGACACGGGGACATGTTGTAAAGATATGTAAATGAGTAGAATGCCGGGGGTGACTCACCCATGCTCATCTAAGCCCCGCTACACGGGGTTATAGATTGCATGGGCTACAGATAATCTGGTGCAGAACTCAGCTTAAAAGTTTTCAGTAAGGGTTGGAGCTCATCATTGTAGTCAGATTTGGAGTCACTCATCACTAAACTTAGTGAGAAATAGTTCTATAATGAGAATATAAACTGTTAATGCTATCAGCGCAATTCGCTTGCATCATGTTACAGAAACTCAGCTCAGATGTCTTCATCATCAACTCATATACATTTCTACCGTTATTTAAAAACTCTGAGGGCTTCACTACGTAGAAGTCATCATTGTAATAAACTACTATACCAAACATACGATCTATTTTCCTATATATACTTGTAAGAAGGTTGTAGGGAACAACAACATATATGTAATCACTAAAAGGAATTCTTCTATACAGTTGCCTGATCAGCCTAGGTTTAACCCTGGTTTTCACTTCAAATACATGTATAATAGGCCTTGAGCCATCATTTTCAAAGACAAGCACATCAATTTCATACCCCAATACCTTGCAATTTTTACATACAGCCAGACCTACAGAAGTCAGCTTCTTATACAATAAATCAACAATACTAGCTTCACTAAAAGTCTTTAACATGATACATCTACAAATGTGTTATACTACATAATTAAGCAAATATAACACAGCGTTACATCTTACCTAAACTAATTCACATATTACAACACCAAGTCTAATAAATAGCTTAATTAACTGAATTTCCTTAATACTACCTTCAGGAAATTCAACTAAATAACTACAGTATTACTATCAGAACTCAAAATAGTGCACGAGCCTTACAGCAAATTAGTGCCTAACGCAACATATAATTAGTGGAGCCAAACCCTGTGATGTGGGTGTTCAACCACAGGGCACGTCTTCAGGTCAGGGGCTTCAAGGGTAATAAAGCCCTTGGAGACCCTGACCTGAAGGTTTTCGCCGTGTGGTTGAACACCCACATCACAGGGGGCTAAACCTTATTCTTTTAAAACATATCTTTCTGAGATTCTGATGTTGCTTTTTTGCTGTAACTTTGTATAGCACTTTTCGCAGAACCTGTTTGTCTTAATATCTACTTCTCTTAATGAGTTACTGAAGTTCATAACGCATTTTGGGGTTTTGCAGTGTTCTAATCCTAGTAGGTGACCTAGTTCGTGTAGCACTTCTTTCTCTACCCTGTTGAGTAATGTTGCTCTAGTTGCTCCTGTTGCTAGGCGTGCTAGAAATACAGCTGCTGTTCTTAGCCATGGTATTGCCAAGCCGAATACAAAGTTTAGCCCCATTACATAGGCATCTTTGTTAGAGAGAAGAATTGCATAGGCATCTTCTTTTAAAAAAGTGCTAGCATATTCTACAACAAGTTCAGCTAGATATTGCCCTCTTCTATTATCATAGAATGTGTCTGGTATTACTAAAGTCTCTTCATAAATTGTCTGGGCATTGAAAGCCTCTCTCAAAGCAATTCTTATGGCATTTACTATATCAGATCCTATATCTTGTTCATATAGTAGTTGTATCTTTAGCAATGTATTCCCCTTCAGCAATGCAGGAAACACATCATGTCTCAGCGCGCGAACTTTTCATCACTATACTATGTATCCGGGTATTTGAAGTTTTTTCTCAATGTATCTAGCGATCCCACTTAAAACTATTGAGAAGATTACGTAGATTATGGCAAGAACTGTATAAACTTCTACATATAAAAACGTTTGAGTTGCTACTAGCTTGCCCATATACATGAGCTCAGGGGCTGTGACAAAATATGCTATGGATGAGTACTTAAAGAGGTATATAGCCTCATTGGTTAGTGTAGGGATAGCTATCCTTACTGCTTGTGGTAATGCGATATATAACATGGCGCCAAATCTCGTTAAACCAATTGAATATGCTGCTTCGATTTCAGCATAGGGTATTGAGGATAGTGCTGATCTTATGTACTCAGATTGGTAAGCAGCTGAGTTAAGCCCTATAGCTATTATTGAAGATAGTATGGGATCAAACCTTATACCCATCTCTGGGAGTGCATAGTATACGAAAAAGAGTTGTACAAGCATTGGGGTGCCTCTAAATAGTTCAACATAGATATGTGCAAACACCTTTAGAGCCTTGTGAAGAAATGTTCTTGTAATTGCTATACTAATGCCACCAACAAATCCTATAAAATACGATATGAGCGTAATTATAAATGTGGTTTTTAGGCCTTCTAGTAGAAGTGGCCCATATTTTGAAATGATGTACAGCAACTCACTAATCAATATACATTACCTTTGCCTATGCTGTAAACATATTTCATTCTATCCATAAATCTCTTTACCCTTTCGTTACGTGGATTCAATATTACCTGCTCCGGAGCCCCCTTCTCCAGAATTACGCCATTATCTAAAAACATCACTTCATCAGCTACTCTCATAGCAAAGCCTATCTCATGTGTAACCACAATCATTGTCATCCTTGCCTTGGCCAATCTCTCCATAACATTTAGTACCTCCCATATGAGTTCGGGGTCTAAAGCAGAGGTGGGTTCGTCAAACAGTATAAGCTTGGGCTCCATGGCTAGCGCTCTCGCAATAGCAACTCTTTGCTGCTGACCCCCAGAAAGCTGAGCTGGGTATTTATCCCACAACTCCTCTGTAATTCCAACAGCTGCAAGAGCTCCTTTAGCCTTCTTCTCAGCTTCGTTTTTAGACATTTTCTTTACCTTGATCAAACCAAACATGACATTTTCTAAAGCTGTCATGTGGCTGAATAGATTGAAGTGCTGAAAAACAAATCCTATTTTGCTTCTTACACTATGGATGTCACGCTTTCCAAGTATATCTTCCCCATCAAATATTATCTTCCCCTTATCAGGCATTACAAGTAAGTTTATACATCTAAGGAGGGTTGACTTACCTGCTCCAGAAGGTCCTAGAATCACCTTAGTCTCGCCTTCGTTGATCTCAAACGCTACCCCCCTCAATATAGGCTTTCCATCAATAAACTTCCACAAATCTTCTACAATTAGAAGTTTATCTCTCATACTACATCCCTGAACCAAGCATCCCCATGGACTTTAATTTACTATGAAGATAATTTGAAAGCAGTGACAATGGGTAGCATATGGCTAAGTAAATTACTGAAACAAATATCAAAGGCCATACATAATCCATTATTACCTGTGCTACGTGAACAGCTTGGGTGAATACCTCTACAACACCAATTGCGTAAGCTATTGAAGTATCCTTTAGAACAACAGTAAAGTCATTTATCCACGAAGGCAAGGCAATTCTAAAAGCTTGTGGCAAGACTATGTAGAGAAATGCCTCTGCTCTCGCCAACCCAAGAGAGTATGCTGCTTCTAATTGCTTAGTACTCACAGCTTTTATAGCACCTCTGAATATCTGCTCCTGATACCCTGCATCAACAATAGCTATGCCCAGTATGGCGGCGTAGAGTGATGGAAGTACTACACCCACCTTGGGTAGGCCATAAAAAACTATGAATATGGATATAATAAGTGGTATCCCCCTCAATACTCTGGCAATCCAATCTACAACAATGGAGACAGCTTTAGTTGCAAACACTTCAGCAAAAGCCATTGCTATACCTAAAGCTGTGGCGATAGCAAAACTTAGAAAAGTTAAAATTAGTGTATTGGGGACTGCTGAAGATATTATAGGTATGTATGATGCAAAGCTCTGCCACATATCTCTTAGAACCCTATCTATACACCAAGATATTTCTGGAGTATTGCCTGCCAATCTGTGGTGTTAAGGAATTCTTTTAAAGCATTGTTAAGTTGGTTAAGTAACGCTGTGTCCTCCTTCCGCACAGCAAGCCCATAACTCTCATTAGTTGGTATAACTGCTGTAATATTGACGTTTCTAATCCTTTCAAACATACTTGCAACAGGGCTATCTATAACAACTGCATCTACATTCCCATTTTCTAGGTCTTGTACAGCAAGAACATAGCTCGTATAGATCTTTATGTTGATCTGCTTACCAGTACTATTAACATATTTTTGTAATAGATCTTGAGCTGTGGTACCACTTTGCACGCCAACTGTTCTCCCAACTAAATCATCTAAGCCCATGGGCTTAAAGCTCGAACCTCTGCGAACAACTATAGCCTGGTCAGACTTCCAATAAGGTATTGTAAAAGCAACTACTTGAGCCCTTTCATTCGTTATCGTCATGCCGGACGCTATGATATCTATCTGCTTATTTATCAAAGCTGGTATAAGTCCATCAAAGTCCATCTGAATTATCTGAACATCATATCCAAGTTTCTTTGCTAATGCTTTGACCAGATCTATGTCTATCCCAACAACTTCCCCAGTTTTGTTATCTATGTATTCAAATGGTGGAAAATCAGGTGATGTACCAACACGAAGCACCTTCTTACTGCTTTGATACATTGGCGCAAGTTCTATCACTATCGCCACACCTATGATTGCTATGAGAATTACAGCAATTACTATGAGTGTCGTAATCCTCATCTTAAGACACCATTTAAGGAAATGGTTATGAAGTACCTAGGTTAAAAGTATTGATGAAAATCCGCTTAGTAAAATGACTTTACTTCTTCTTGAGAGAAAATAGTATTGAAAGCTTCTCTTACTACCTGCACCTTGTCTTTTAACTCCCTTCTTATGTAGAGTCTGAAAAGCATGGCTGTTTTTGGCATACTAAACCATGTAAATTCTAAGACCTTTCTCTTTACTAATCCCCCTCCCTCACTTACAACAATTATTTCATCTGATGAAAGCATCGGATTGAGCGATAGCTTGGGGGCGTCTATAAAGAAGTTATACCCCTTCGTCACATCAAGCCCTCTACTCTTCAGCTCGATCTCTAATAAAGCTTCTATAATATCTCTGCTTCTCATTATCAATTCTATAGGTGTTTTCGTGTCAGAAAGAGGCAGTCTATACTCTAAAACCAATTTGTAAGGAATTTTTCTGGACAGATACTCCTTAACTTCCTTTAAGCCAGCTACGTTACTATTATACATAAGGCTATAATCATCTAATTCTACATATTTATCCACATTTTTGATCACATCATCGAAATCTATCAACTTTTTGCTACCAATCAACGTTATGATGTCTCCTAAGAATTTTGATGCTGCTCTTACTGTTTTATGATAATACACCGTTGAGAACATGTATATGCGTGCTAGCATCAGCTGTTCTAATGCATCTAGAGCTCTGTAGTCCAACACTATCTCATCTCCGTAAACCCCAAGATAATATGAGATTCGTTGCCAGTCTACATGGCTTCCATATCCAGCACCTGTATAGTAGGAATCCCTTACCAGGTAATCTATGATATCAGCACTGCACACCCCTTTAAGTAGATAGAAGAAGACTTTTTCAGAACCTGCATCCTGTATACTATCTCTAAAAGGCCATTCAGCTTCATTAACGCTCTTCAATGCAGTTGCAATGTCATTCAATTTGTATCCATATTCATTTGCTATGTTCTCTATAGCTCCAGCTATTTCTAAAACCTTTAGTATAACTTCTGCCCCTATATCCTCGTGTGTGAGACTCCTCGGTATGAGTACAACATCTTCGAATAGATGACTGAAGGGGCCGTGACCTATGTCATGCAGTAGTGCTAAAAGTCTCATTAAAACTATGTATCTCTCTAAATCTTGCTGTTTAACCCTATACTTCCTCGCAATATCTTTTACCATAGTCTCAATAACGTGTGCTACCCCAAGGCTATGAGCAAACCTTGTATGGGTAGCGCCTGGATAAACAATGTCGGCTACAGAAAGTTGCTTAATTCTTCTAAGTCTTTGAAAAGCATTAGAGTCGATAATTCTTCGTTCATGTTCATAAATTTTTATGTATCCGTGAATAGGATCCTTAACGATTTTGTATTTTCCGAGATCCATGGTCTAAACCTAAGCACAGTTACCGTCAGAAAGTTTTGATAGCAAGCTTAATACGCTAATCTCTAAAATGCACAGCATATGTCTTAATAAGCAAAGACCTTCCTGTTTATATCTATATCTACGTAAAGCACCTCTGCATAACGCTCTAGCACCTTTTTATAAATCAAGAGCAGAGAGGAGATCTCGTCTATTGATGGCATGGGCAGAAATGACATATCACCTTTATTGATTACAACAACAAATCTTGCTACATTGAGCACCTTTTCCGCAATGGTATCATAATTCGCTATGACCTTATCCCAATCTTTAAGAGGCTCAATACATGTCAACATAGCCTTAAAGCTCGAAATCCTACTAACAACACATTCAACATCATAGCCTATTTGTGCTGCTGAAATCACATCTTCGGGTGAGGGTATTGGCATTGGAATAGGATGGCTATGGAGAAACAAATTGCTTTTACACAGAGTTCTATACCTATAAATATGTGCAGCTGGTATTAATCCTCCTAGGAATCTTCCAATAAATAGAAGTGAGTTTTCATTGCAAAGCGTGTAAACATCTTCTGCTAAGAATGATGTTGAAAGGGGTTTGAGGCCTAATGATAGTATGAAGTCTATAGCCTCATCCATGTAGACCTCGATAAGCTTCTTAACAATATCATTGTTGACTACAGGTAGGTTATTTATTTCAAGTATGGATGGAGCTTCAAATGCTGTTGATGCTAATAATTCTATTAAACTCTCACTGAATTTTAAACTATTCATATTTTAACAAAACCTGTAGTATTTCTGTGCAACCAATAACTGCTTTAGTTAAAAAGTTTTTGTGAAAGTAAACAGTATGTACTTAGTACATACTTAGACAAGCGTTGCTAGTAATTCTATAATCAATTCTCTTAAAATCCAATTAAAAATATATGCATATCGAGTTGTTTGTAATTGATTACTGCTGAACTAAGTCTTTAGTTTTGTTTTCATTTTATTTCCTATAATGCATTATCACCTTTCTAAAGTGCTAGAGGGTAAGAACGCTGTTCTGTGCTTAGAAGAAAGGATTTATACAATGCACAAGAGTTGTGTACTATTGGTTAGCTCGAGAGTCCACCGAATAGTGGCGTCGAAACTCTGTAAACGAGATAGAAGGCCTTGAAACAATTTAATGAGTCTAATGGAAAAGAAAAGAGTATTAATGGTTAGAGGAATCAGAAGCGCCAGCCATCATCACATCTTGAGTTAAAAATCAGATGGGGTTGTAGACACATCATTTTTTTGCTATAATTCAACAATATTTCTACATACAGATTTTAGTTTTTCTAACAAGCTATTGAGCTCTTGTAGCGAAACTTTATATGTGTAGAGATATCTCTTTGTCCTAGCCTTAACTTTTGCCACATTTTCTTTTTCTAGTTTCTTTACTCTGCACTCTTCAGCTCTCTTGGCAATCTCAAGAAATTCTTGCTCATTAGATACATAAATAGGCATAGCGCTTCACATGTGTAGAACTTCATATAGGCAAAATATAAGCTTATTAAAAATGATCTTCAGGAATAATGTCTGGGTTGGCAAAATGCTTGAGCAGTACATGAACTGGTATGACCTTGCATTAGAGGCTCTAAATTATGAAATTAAAAATTTGAAGAGACTTGAAGGTGTTGAAGAAGTTGTTGTAGTTGGCATGGGTGGGAGTGGAATAGTTGGAGACATGCTTTCAGCAATAGCCCAAACCTATGCGAGAATACCTCTTTACACGTACAAAGATTTCTACATCCCGCAAAACTTTATTAATAAGAGTACATTCATACTTGCAATTAGCTACTCTGGAAACACTCTAGAAACCATATCTTCAGTACAGCATGCAATTAAAGTGGGTATACCCATAGGTATTGTAGCTTCAGGTGGAGAGCTCATAGACATTGCAAAGAAACATCACATACCATATGTTATTGTAAGGCAGGGCTTAGCTCCAAGATCTGCTCTACCGATACTACTAATTGCCTCAATAAAGATCCTGCACTTTTGCGGAATACCTTTAATACCTATGGATATTGTTGAAAAATCCATTCAAGTTTTGAGAGATGCTGAAAAGGCTGTTGCCAAAGCTTCACAACTTGCAGAATTTTTGAACAATTCCAGGCTTCCCCTCATAGTCTCTACTACGAGATTTGCACCATTAGCCACAAGGTTTAAGAATGAGCTTAATGAAAATGCTAAGATGCCTGCTAAAGTAGAAATAGCACCAGAGCTATTTCATAACGATATTGTTGGGTGGGAAAGGAAGGAAATGCATGGAAAGGCTATAGTGATAAATTCTGACATAAGCTATGAAAACCTCTTATTAGATTTCTATGCTGACTACTTAAAGAGTGTAGGTTTTGAAGTATTTTACCTTAAGTTAGAAGGCAATGTCATGGAGAGATACTTGGAGGGCTCGTTAATAGCAGGGCTAACTTCAGTCAAAATAGCTAACAAACTTGGCTTTGATCCTCTACAAACCAGAAGTATAGCCATGTACAAGGACTTTCTTAAGAAATACCGAGAAAAAATTGTAGAAGCAGTTTTGCGGTAACATTAATAGCATCAGTATTTTATTCAACTGGTATTGAGTAGCTAAGGCCTTATGTGATGTAGTATGGTCTCTTTTCTCCCTTTGCCTCCTCTTTTGGCTGAGTAAAGCTTTTTAGAATGAGCTCAACTTCTCTTTCAACACCTCTACCCTTTTCCTCAAGCTCCTTTGTATCTATGCCGAGATTCCACACCTTATTGATTACATCCAAAACGAGCTTTGATGCTATGTAATCAATATAATTAAGTTCAACAATACTTCTCCAAGTTTCCCCAAGAAGACACACAGCATTTATATTGAAAATCTTTGCCCATCCTACTACAATTCCATTCAGACCACTTATCACACCCTCATTTAGTTGTGTGGCGCCATGTTCAACATATTTCTTTAAAACATCAATATTGTTTCCAACGACAAGCACTTTGCGATTAGGTACAACCACGTCTGAAACATAGGCTGCGGCTGCGATGAGTTCTTTTATATTGTATCTTTTCAATTGTTTTATGAGGAAGTAGCTCAATGAATGTTGATCAACATCAGATGCAGGTTGTGCACTACCTGTCGCTATGAAGACCCCTACGCTGTTAGCTTTAGCATAGTACAACGCAACATTGTTTATTTCACCCATGCCATCAGACTCCACAATAAGATGCGCAGGAAACTTAGTACCATAAATAACACCATATAGTTCTGCATCTAACGCTTTTATGAGCTGCAACGCAACAGTTTTTCCTACTAACGCCATTCCAGGGAAGCCCACAACAACTATGTTGTTGTCTAGAGGATTTGCTTTACCATATCTAATAAATTTCCACATAATAAAAGTACCTTCAGTAGCTGTTTACAATGCATAGCATTAGTGATAACTTAACCAAGTTTATAAGCTAATAGGCAGCAATGCTCTAAGCAACACAATAAAGTATATAAACCCAAGACATCAATAACATAGCTATGCTGGGGCCCGTAGCTCAGCCAGGTAGAGCGCCCGGCTCATAACCGGGTGGTCCGGGGTTCAAATCCCCGCGGGCCCATTTTAAAAGAGATTTTATATAATTAATTAAAGCTTTTAGATGTCTAGTGCTGGATATTATCTCATAGCTACTAGAGATGGTGTTTAACACTATGCTCAGGATTGTTAAGTATGTCTTAGCAATAGTTATAGCTTTGCCGCTTATTTCCATATATTTCTCCTCAATGTTTTTACCTATGAGATTCTATTCACAGTCATTTATTGTACAGAGATCTTTTCTATCCTATGCTTTCTATGGCGGTTTGATGCTGCTTTTAGCATCACTATTTATTAAAGATTTCAGTAAGTCCCTAAGTGAGGTACTGGTAATTGTAGCAATTGCTGTACTGGGGTTATACTCCTATGGTGCAGGTCTATTCTATGATTTAAATGAATTTAGTCATAGCAAGCATTATGTAATTCCACCATCCTTTATTTACATGCCTTGTCCAGATTCATATCGTTGCGATGCATTTTCTGTTTTGGCGATAAGTATTCCTCTCTCTATAGCTATGGCGATGCTAATCTATGGCAGTTTAGGAATTTTGGAGACAAGTAGGGCACGAAAGACCGAATAATTGTGAAAAGTCTAGAAGGGGTTTTACCTTTATTTGATTAAGTATTAATGTTGTTAATGGTAGTATTTTACGGCTTTTTTCAATAATTACTGAATCTGTTGATGCTATAATAGAGTTCTCCATTTGTGCATAGCTTATTGCTGTGGCATCAGGTTTTGTTGATAGTACGCATGTGACTTTCGCTTCTTTCAGCCTGCTGCTCAGCGTATTAGCAAAGCTCTTTATGTCTTCCAAACTGTGGCTAACATTTTTATCACCCACTATTACAATTTCTCTGAAAGAATTGCATTGCTGAAAAATGTTTGCCAAGATGTTGTAGCTTTCTGTTAAAAAGGTTCTTTCGCCTGATCTCAACTTAGAGCCTCTCAAATCTCTTATAAGGCAGTCGTCGCATAAAAACACATCACTATTCTCTAGCAACGCTATCACTGTCAACAAAATGTTGTAGAAATCTACCACTAGCAACCCATAAGACGAGTAATCCACACACTTGCATGTAATCTTCTTGAGAGTTTCATAGACATATGTAATGCTATGAACACATCTAAAGAGCAACAACTTCCCATATCTGTTCAGCATATAGCGTTGCGCTATTACATCTAGTGCTTGTGAATAGCTATACCCTCTCGCTAACAAAAACCTATAATCATAAGCAGCATCTATCAATGCATTAAAATCTATCTCTTGTTTTCTATCCCTCCTCAAAACTCATGACCTTAATTAGTATTTGCCTTTCGCAGCTGTTTCTAGTTTCATAAAGGTTTATAAGGTTTGACACTACTAAACATCTTGATGAGATTCCCTGTGAGGGGTGAAGAGCCCATAGGGGGCTCTCCCCAAGGGCAGCCCAAGATGTGGGGTCCCTGGGGTGGCCCTGAACGCCCCTAAGGCGGATGCAGACCCAAGGAGCGGTGCAGGGGAATAGAGATGATGCGATGAAAAACATCAAACCACATGAACTTA